>Ga0315296_10000675_pt1 | contig 30732 bp, 43 predicted proteins | sample YL17G14_18_MG_FD_203921 | JGI IMG/M metagenome (GOLD analysis project Ga0315296, IMG submission 203921) | Sediment microbial communities from Yellowstone Lake, YNP, Wyoming, USA - YL17G14_18 | ecosystem: Environmental > Aquatic > Freshwater > Lake > Sediment | place: USA: Wyoming | collected... | reverse complement strand
TGAGGAAGGCGGCGGCCATGGGCGCAAAGAGCCTGGGCATGGCTGAGATGGTGTCGCAGAACTGCATGCCCGTGGCCCGATCCTCGCTCTTGAGGTAGCTCCCGCAGACCATGGAGCAGGCTGTCAGAGTCATCCTCGTCGAGAGCGTCGCCAGGAAGAGGGCGGGTATAACCGTCACCCAGTCCTGCGCCGAGGCGAACATCAGCGCGCTCAGGATCCAGAGCGGTGTCGCGGCGAGGTACATCCGTCTTACGCCGTATTTGCCGGTGAGCCAGCCCATGGGCGTGGAGACGACTGCCGAGGCGATTCCTCCGATGCTGTTGACCATGCCGAGCTGAAGCGGGGTCGCGCCCAGCGCCAAGGTGTAGATGGACTGGTACTGCTGGCTGAGCGACATGGAGAAGTTCTGGATTGTGGACCTCACTAGGTTCACCTTGAAGGGCTTCTGCTGGCGGATGACAAAGCCCGCGACCTTCCCTAAGCTTTCTCTTAAGATCATCTTCACCCCCTGAGCCTATGGTTGATATAGTAGAGCTTCATCCTCGGGCTATATGCTTTATTGGATGAAGCTCTTTCAGGTTGGTTTTAGCCTCATCGATCAAAAGAGGAGACGACCTCTGCAGATTCAGAGTCAGACTGTAGATTACGAGGACCTCAGCGGCACCTGCATTGTCGCTTAGCTTGATACATCCTTCTGTAGGGCGTTTCTAATCTCTTTCCTCAAATCCTCTTTGAAGGCTTCGTGTCCCCAGTTCTTGCGCTGGCCGTTGATGAAGAGGGCGCGGGACATGCCGTACCTTGCCATTGTCTTGGGGTCGTCTGCTCGATACTCCCTCAGCTCAACCTGGTCCCCGAACTCCGAAGTCGCCTGCCTGATGTTGATGACCTCCTTGCAGACGGTGAAGCAGAAGGGCGACCAAAAATAGTCGATGGCCACCTTCCCGGGCACGGGCCTGTACTCGTAGTGGGCCACAACCTCAACAGGGTCCTCGGCGTCCCCCCATCTCCTTACCCAGATGTTCGAGGTCTTAGTCCTCTCGAAGCCCATTCGCTGGAAGAAGGCTGAGGGCATGAACCAGAATTCGCCGCCGTAGGAATAGACAGCCAAGCCCTTGAGCCCCCTCTTCCTCGTCTCCTCCTCGCAGGCTTGGACGAGCTTCCTGCCGACGCCTGTTCCGTGTGTCTGGGCATAGACGAGTTGATAGTTGAGTGTGAGGCAGGGAATAGCCATGAAGCTTTTCCCTGTCATGCCTGAGAGGGGCGACTCTATGGGGACCATGTGGATGAAGCCTCGGGGGGTTCCGTCTTCTCCGACGGCGACCTTGGTTCCCACATCCTTGGCTTGGCGGAGCCACTCTAGTCGCATGTAGGCTGCGTGCAGATTGTCTGGGTTCTCCTCATCCACGTGGGTGCACAGCGAGACGTAGCGCCAGTGCTCGTCCTCCGCATCGACAACTTTGATCGACATCTAAATCAAATAATTTTCACCAAGCGATAAAAGGGTTTGTTAACCGTTTCTAATTGTGTGCCAGTTCCATCGGTGGATTCTGTTTAATGTTCTCCTAAAGTTAATTAAGCCTTGATTACTACTATCTCACCAGGGAAGAGATATGGGGATACCTAGGGACTTGACGAAGGAGTTCCCGAGCGTCCTCGACAGGGCTTACAGGCAGTACAAGCAGCACGTGAAGATCGAGGAGATCATGAGCCGAGAGGTCGTCACCATAACCCCTGAGGCTAAGATGGACGAGGCAGCCAAGCGCATGGGCGAAAGGCACATCGGGAGCCTCATCGTGGTGAAGTACGCCACCCCCGTCGGCATAGTCACCGAGCGGGACCTTCTCAGCAGCGTCCTGGCGATGGGGAGTAGCCCAAAGAGGGTCAAGGTCGAAGAGGTCATGTCCTATCCACTCGTCACCATCTGCTCCACAGCCACCACAAAGGAGGCGGCTCAGACCATGATCAAGCTGAAGGGGAGACTCGCCGTCTTCGAGTGCGGAAAACTCGTCGGCATCATCACCGCCTCAGACCTGATCAGGAGCATGCCCGAAGCTCCTGAGACCCAGACCAAGGTTGACGACTTCATGAGCAAGGAAGTTATCACCGCCGACAAGAAGACGCCCCTAACCAGCATCATCCAGACCATGGGAAGAAGACGAATCGGCAGCGTCGTCGTCACAGGCAAGGGGGAGCCCATGGGCATCTTCACCGAGCGGGACCTGCTCACCGCCTTCCTGGCCAAGGGTAAGTCCCTGAGAATACAGGTAGCTAAAGCCTGCTCGTCGCCGCTGATCACGGCTCCCTCAGGGATCAGCGTCCACGAGGCCGCCTCAACCATGATGTCGAAGCACATAAGGAGGCTGCCCATCGCCAAGGACAACAAGCTCGTGGGCATAGTCACAGCCCGCGACCTCGTCGAGGCCTACGCCAAGTAACACCTAAACCTTTTTTCATTGCCTCAGCGAAAAGATGCTCAAGATGGCTCACCTTGAAAGCTGTGCTCTAAACCATCAATGAGAAATTGCTTCAGGTCAGGGTGTATGTCCGAAAGGTTTTTGACCTCGTTCAGGTCGAACCATCTCGCCTCGGCTAACTCGGAGGAGACTTCGATCCTCGACTCTTGCGGCACACACAGGAAGTTGGTTAATCGATCCCCTGTGTAGGGATCGGCGTGCTCGACGAGCTTCCTCACTATCCTGATGCTTAGACCGAGCTCTTCACCCATCTCGCGCCTCAATGCTTCCTCCAAGTCCTCCCCCCTCTCCACCCTCCCCGCTGGGAGAAGCCAATATCCATAGTCAGGCTTCTGCTCGGAGGAATGCCTCACAAGCAAAACCCTCTCGTCTCTGACAATGGTTGCACAGACAATCAAACCAGCACGCCCAAAGAAGGGCTTATCCTCTCTCTTTTTAAAGAATTGCACTCACACAGAAAGATGTTTCGAGAGGGGTAACGCAGGGTCTTCATAGATTCCTCGAGGCCTTCCACGAATCTGCTCGTTCCTCCCTCGAAGCTGTTCGTTCCTTCACCGAAGCTGCTTCTCAGTCGTCCCTTCGAAACCTTCAAGTTTTTGAGGCTCTTGGGCTTCTCCAGTTCTTCCTTGAGACTTTTCCAGCGTTGGTCCTTGCTTCCTCGAGTTTAGCCCTCGCTTTTTCGGGGTCGATCCTCGAAGGATACCGCGAATCCAGCCCAGCGTCCCGAACACAGATATCCGGTATCACGCCATTTATGGGTTTGAGTTCTCTTCAGGCGTCCCTGAAATCGGAGCCTCTTGATCCCCGCGCGTGGATGTGGGACTCTCCTAGCTCTTACCAGCGCCCCCGCGTTACTAGAGTTATACCTGCCCAAGCGATATAAATTCATTTAGTTACACGGAATCGTAGCTTTTCTCGTTTTGAGGCAGGATTATCGCCGATTCTTTATCACATATATGTAAAGAATGTCTCATTCATATGTAACATAAACATGCATCTTTTTTCGCTGTTTCTCCACACATTGAAACGTCGACGAATCATGCAGAACATAGGAACAAAACTCTCATGAGACGAGAATAACGCTGCGGAGAGGCGTTAAATATTTGAGCCCCCTGCCCCTATACCTCCTCGGTGGAGCATCTTGAGCCCGCCCGCTTTCGCCCGTGAGCGGTTCGGCTACCACGTGGTCTACGACCGAGACATACTCGACGCCGTGGACTACGCCGCCGACCACGGCTTCGGCTACATCGTCCCCGACCTCATGATCCCGAGATTCTTCCCCGAGAACCTGGACAGGCAGGAGAGGAGGAGGATAAGACGGCACTCCGAGTCCAGGGGCGTCTCCCTCTCGTTCCATGCACCCTCTGATAACCTCAACCTGGTGGCTCCCTACCCAGAGGTACGGCGGGCAGTTCTCAAGCGGATGAAGCTCTCTCTGAGGCTTGCACAGGACCTGGGAGCAGAGCGCTTCACAGTCCATTCCACGGCCCCGCTGAGCTTCGCCTCAGGCGGCGAGAAGGGAACCTACCTCCGGGACCACTGGCAGGTCTACAAGGCAGCCCTACGGGAGAGCCTCAAAGGCATTCTAGAGGCAGCTGGCGGAGTCCAGGTCTGCGTGGAGAATGCGCCGCTGGATGAGCTGACGGAGGAGGTGTTGGAGGAACTTCTGATAGACGAGGAGAACCTCTTCCTCACCTGGGACGTCCTGAAGAGCCTCAGCCCAGCGCATGGCTCTCCCCTGGAGAGGGTTGAGGCCTTCTTCCTCCGCCACCTGAGCCGAATCAGGGAGTGCCACCTCTATGACATGCGCCCCGGAGGATACGGGCACGACCAGCTCGGTGCAGGTAGCCTCGACTACGGCCGCTACCTGAGGCTCTTGGCGCCCCACGACGTCCACTTCACCCTCGAGATCAGGCCCAGAGAGAACGCCTACACAAGCCTCCTCAAGATCAAAGACCACTGGGAAGCCGAAATCGAGCCTGTCTAGCCCGTGAAGTTTATGTATTCGCCGCCGTCGACGACGATGGTGGCGCCTGTGATTTGGCCTGCGTCTTCGGACGCCAGGAAGAGGGCCACCTTGGCTACGTCCTCGGGCTGCGTCCACTTGCCGAGCGGTATGGATCTCCTCAGCTTCTCCCTCTCCTCCAGGGGCATCGACGAGATCCAGCCCGTGTCTGTGGAGCCTGGACAGACGGCGTTCACTCGGATGTTCGGTGCCAGTGCTCGGGCCAGGCCCCTTGTCAGGGGTATGCCCGTCGCCTTTATCGGTATGTAGCAGAGCCCTCCGCCTGGCGTGTCAGCCACGATGTTGACGATGTTGCCGCTCCGTTGTCTGAGCATCTGTGCGGCCACCGCCTGGCTGCAGATGAGCATCCCCTTGATGTTCACCCCCATCATCCTGCTCATGCCGTCCCAGTCGGGGCTGTCCAGCGTGAAGCCCATGGCCGAGAAGTCCGCGGCGTTGTTCACCAGCACGTCCAGCCTCCCGAACCTCTGCAGGACCTCGTCCACCATCGCCTTCACCTCCTCCTGATCGGAGACATCAGCCCTGACGGCGAGGGCTCTCCTCCCCGTGGCGGCTATCTCGGCGGCGACCTCCTCCGCCCTGTCCCTGGATCTGACGTAGTTGACGACGACGTCCGCCCCCTCCCGCGCGAAGGCCAGCGCTATGGCTCTGCCGATGCCCCTGCTCGAGCCCGTGACGAGGACGACTTTTCCCTCAAACCTCATCTCGCAACACCCATGAGAGACCAGCTCGTTACAGGCATATATTAATAACTAGTCAGCCGATCGCTGCATCAATCTTTATGCCCTAAACGCCTAACGCTACGCGGTGAATCGATTGGTCGATGTGGACGATAAGGCTCCTGATTTTACCTTAAAGTCTGACACAGGCTCAGAGGTCAGGCTGAGCAGCCTCCGAGGCAGGAGGGTGGTGCTGTACTTCTACCCCAAGGACGGGACACCGGGCTGCACCCAGGAGGCTAGGGAGTTCAGAGACCTGGCTGAACAGTTCGGCGAGGCGAACACGGTCATCCTCGGCGTAAGTAAGGACAGCGTTGAATCGCATAAACGGTTCAAGGAGCAGAACAGCCTGCCCTTCACGCTCCTCAGCAACCCGGAGGCGAAGGTCCTCAGCCTCTACGGCGTCTGGAAGGAGAGGAGCCTCTACGGCAGGAGCTTCCTCGGCACTGAGCGCACCACCTTCCTCATCGACGAGCAGGGCACCGTCACCAAGGTCTACCGCAGCGTCAAACCCAAAGGGCATGCACAGGCGTGTCTACTGGACCTAACAACACAGAAGATCTAGCCTTCGCGTTAACGAACTTGGATAAGTTGTTTGCTTGGTTGGGCTTGTTTGGCTGCAAACAAGGATAAAGCGACAGCCCAAAAACGATCGTCGTGAGTACCCTCAGGATGCAGGAAAAGGATTTTTCCCGTCTTGGCTATCTCATAGCGTTTAGAGTTGAGCTCACGATACAAGGCATCATCGAAAGCAAGATGCAGAAATGGTCTGAGGCGTCTAGCCATCTGACCAGAATCAGGTCGCCCTTCTCAAAATGCTTCAGCTGCGCTTAGGTCACCTCTCCCCAGTATCCGCTGAAGCCTTCTCTCACTCCGCTTCAAGACACTGATTCTCTTGGCTTCAGGTAGCTGCAGAATCTCTACTCCCTTATTCGTGATCTTGAGGAGCTCCGGCGACTGCCTCAGTGTGTCCTTGTCGGGGTTAGGGATCCTCTCTATCCAGCCAGCCCTGAAGAGGGGGATCAGATACTCGTTGAGGGCTCTCCAGGAGAGGTTGACGGCGTACATCAGCGTCGTCGGCTTCAGCGGCTCCAGAACCGCCTTCAGTATAGCCAGCTCTATCTCGTGCCTGGTCCGTTTGGGCTTCACTGCCACTCCCTCCTTCGATGTCCCAGTTCGGCGATCACGATCTCCTCTCCCAGGCCCGCTAGCAGGCCGCCCACGGTTTGCGCAGACAACTGGGGCATAACCTTCGGCTCATAAGTGTCATCGGGCTTCACAGCTGCGACGAGGTCGAACACGCAGATGTACGGCTCGTGTGGCGTGTATCGGTGCTGCACCGAGACGATCTGGAAATATGCACCGTTCAAGCCGTCCTTGAGAGCGGTGACCTTGATCTTCTGTGGTGGACGGAATCCTATTTGAGCCTTTCCCCTGGCCGTCGCCCTGAGCTGAACAGTCGATCTCTTCCGCCGCTCCAGCATGCCGTTAACCACGCTCTGGGCGTAATCCTGGTCCGTGATGGTCTTGTCGACGAAGACTGCTCTACGCCTTCCGTACTTGGCTTGGCTCTCGCTGTCGCTCGCTGTCCTAGCGATCTCCGCCCTCTCCAACCTGAGCTTATCGACACGGATGTCGTTGACGCCGATGAAGCCGAAGCTACGGAATCGTAGGCTTATGCGGGTGATGATGTTGCTCGGGAAGGAGCCCACCTCAGTGAAGTCCACCAAGTTCAGGTCGTATTCCTGCCAGGTGCCGACGGCGGGAGGGCTGAGACCCTCCTTCTTGTAGTAGACCCCAAGCCAGCTGTTCTGCGTATCGAGGTAGACATCGAAATAGTCGATGACGATGCCGTTTGTCCTTTTGAGCCAGAACTTCACCTTCGTCATGCCGGCTATGTCCACGGCCACGGGCAGCTGCAGCCTCAGAGTGACCTCGGTCCCAGGGTTCTCGTCGAAGTGGATGTTTATGCTGGCGCTCCCCGACTTCACATCACCGGTCTCAAGCGAGATCGTGCCCAGGCCACCTGCCTCCGTCCAGTTGTTCGTCGACTCTGTCCAGCTGTCCTGGTCTTTTGGCACGTGCTCCGTCTCGAAGATGATGAGCTTCAGATCGTTCGCCAGCTTCGGCGACCCCTTCATCGTCCTCTTCACGGTTAAGTCCAGGATGTTCTTGGCTCCCCCGTCCGAGCCGTCCGTGAGATCCGGCCCGCTCCATTTGCCGACCTTCTCGAAGTGGAAGTCGTCGCCTAGGTCGACCCAGAAGTTTGCTCCCTTGGTGCCGTCCGCGTACTGAGCCGTCTCAGCCAGCTTCTTCAGCAGCTCGTAGGCAGGCTCCTCGTCGAACCTGTTCTTGATGGTTAGACTGGTGGCGTCGATGCTGGTCCTCGTGAACTCCGAGAACTGGTCGCTAATGATATCCGCTGCCACATCGCTGATCTGGGTGGCTGAGGCGAATTCATCGGTGTAGGTGCGCTCAAGCAGAAGCTCCTCCATCGCCTCGCCGACAAGCTCAACAACAGGGTTATCGGGCTCGCCCTTGCACTCACGCTCGATGATGCGCCCCTTGATGAGCTTCTCCGCAAGGGTTTCGCCGTCTCCCGCTAGGTAGATCATGGCTACGTCGCCCACGCCGGCTCTGGCAGACCCGCTGAGCGGCGACTCAACGTGATGGCGGTAAATCTCCTCAGCGATCAGCGCTCGGTTGTAGACCTGTACTTCGTCGATGACGCCGTTGAAGTTGTTGCTGCCTGAGCTGTTGGCGCCTATGCCGAGGTCTCCGCCGCTGCGCAGGGTTCCTGTGAAGTCGTTTCGGCTCGCCTCGAGGACGCCGTTGATGTAGAGGCCTACGAAGCCGTTTGGTCCGACTACTCCGGCTAGATGGTACCACTGGCCGCTCTTGAGCGTCATGGCCTTGACAACCTCGAAGGATGTGCCTCCGCTGTTCGTTGGTTTGAAGCTGACGCCGTCGCTCCACCCCTGATACCCCAGTTCAAACTGGATGCCAGCCCTGAAGACGATGTAGTACCATACCTCGGGCTCAGACTGATAGGTCCTTCCGGGCTTCACCCAGGCCTCTACAGTGACCTCGCTGGTGGTCGTGTCCAGGCTGGTCGAGTCGGAGACCTTCACATAGTCGTTTGAGCCGTCGAAACTGAGGGCCTTCCCATGCCTCCCGTCAACCCATGTGGGGCCGTTGAGGAGGCTTCCATTGTTCCTGTATCTGCTGAGGTCGTAGGCCTTGGAGCCGAAGTTCTCGTCGAAGGGCAGCCTAAGGACGCACGACTCAAGAGCAAGATCGTTCAGCAACCTGAGCCTGAAACCGCTAACACCGACAGTGGTCTGCAGGTCAACATCAAGCTCCTCAACCTCCTCAGGCACAAGCGGCGGGTTCCTGCAGAAGGCTACGTAGTCCCATTCTATGGCTGCTGTCTTCGCCCAGAGCTGAACCGTGCCGATGGTCTTGCCCGCGGTCAATTCCACGTTCTTCGTCATCCAGGAAGTTCCCGGCGTGAAGTACCCTGAGTTCGTGTAGCTCGAATCGGTGTACCAGACGATGATGGCGCATTGAGCGGCGCCTGTGGTGCCCCTAACCCTAATCCGCACCATCGGGTAATCGGCCACAGTGAGACCTCCGCCGACCGTTTTGCTGAAGCCCACCTGAGGTGGGCTTCCCGAGGTTGGCGTCATAACAGCGTAGTCACCTGCCAGCGTGCCAGCATTAGCGAAAGTTCCCCCTCCACTGGTTACGCTCCAGCCTGTCCGAAAGCCGTCGTCCAGCCATCCGAGGTTCTCATAGATCTCAATGAGATGCTGAGCGGTCATAGACCCATCCTCCTCGCCCGCCTCGCGATATCCTCCCCGAACTCCCTGAGGATCGAGGCTCCGTCGATGCTGCTGGGGCTGCCTGTGAAGCTGATGTAGATGGGTCCAAAGCGGTTCACAGTTTCAGCGGGCACCACGTACTCGCCTCTGTGAAGCAGGTAGACACCTGTCTCACCTACTGGTCCTCCTCTTTGCATGCTCCGAGCCACAGCAGCCACTGCGACGCCCGCCGCCACAGCCGCCGCCACGAGCCAGGGCTGACCCGCCAGAGTCGCCACGATAGCCTGCACTCCAGCCAGACCCGAGTACGACAGCTTAACGGTCTTCAGCATCTCGTTAAGGCGGACGAAAGCCTCGATTGTTTGAAGCAGGTTCATAAAGGCATAGAGCATAGCCACAGGGTTAAACTCAGCCACCGCCCTGGTCGCGTACTCGACGCTCTGCTTCAGGTTGGTGAAGGCTCGAACCCCCATCACGGCGACCTGCATCCCCGAAGTCGACTGGCGCTGAGCCGTTGAGACGGCTGCCGAAGCCTGCTCCGCGGCTATGGCGCCCGCCTTCATCGCAGCTGCCGCTTCGTCCAGCCCCGTTACCGAGACCTCGTACTCGATCCTAAGGTTTTCAGCCATCAGAGCGCCTCCACTGTCTTCGCCAATAGATCCCGGGCTAAGCGCAGCTTCTCCGCAGCCACCGCCTGGAGTAGGAAGGGTCGCGGCGGCGTGCGGCTCGTCCCTTCGTGAACAGCCCTAGCGTAGCTGACCTCTCCGCCCCCTGCGACGAGGGCGGTGGTGTAGGGGCCGCGCCTCTCAGCTCGGATGCTGTTCCTCAGGGCGCCCGTCTTCACAGGGCAGAACGCCTTGGCTGTTGCCACCATCGAGTCGCAGCTGAGGGTCTGGCTCGCGGCCTCCGCGACCCTGTTGGGCAGCATCTCAAGCTCGAGTTTCAGCCCGTTTAGGGCTACTTTTTTGGTTATTCTCAAGGATCTACCTCCTTTTCCCTAGGGGATTTTACCTAGGCTTTCCAGCTTCCTCTTTAAGTCGTTCTCCGCCTACTGGCTTTCCCGCCTCTGTTTGTCTGCGACCGCGGCGAGATACACCTTCAGCCGCTCCACAAACTGCGCCGGCTGCGCCTCCAGCTCCGTCAGGCTCCATCCTATTTGAACGCATAGGGCTACATCCTCCAACAATGGCTCAGGCTTTTCGCGCTTCACAGCCACTAAGATTTTTTTCTGTCCTCCTCGTTCACCCCGTTTAACCGCTGGGTGAAGGCGATCATCTGCTCAAGTAGGGCGGGCGGCTCAATACTGCGGAGATTCTCCAAGGTGATGCGCAGGGGCTGCCCCTTCTCGTCCTTCAGGTCCCATTCCACGAGGGTTGCGAGGAGCATTTGGTCGTTGAAGTCCCAAGGATCGATCTCAGGCTTAACTCCTCCAGCGGGGTCTGAGACCCATTTGATTACTCGGCGGAGGATCGCCTGTTTCTCTCCGTAGGTCCAAGTGCAAAAGACGAAGCGGTGTCCCAGGATCTCGGCTTCCTTCATGGCGTCACCTATGTGAAGTTGTGTGTCCAGCTCTTCGCCTCGAACTCAAGGCGCTGCGCAAGGAGGTCCTCAGGCTTCAGCACGGGCTCCACGGTCCTGAACTTGCCATCGTTCAGCTGAATGTACTTGGAGTCAGGCAGCACTAGCTTCAAGTCGACCTCCGTTTGCCCCAGCAGCCAGTCGAGCTGAGCCTCGCTCTGAAGATTCGCGGTGATGCGGGCCGTCGGCTTCACGACGGTCTGTTCCAGGGCGCTCAGCTCAAGGCTTCCAGCGCTGTTGAAGACGAAGACAGGCTTCAGCCCGAAATCTATTCGGAACTCGAAGTCCGTCACATCAGGGAAAAGCGTCAGCCCTCCGCCCGAGTCGTACTGCAGGTAACAGTCCTTCCACAGCCAGGGATCGGCCGTCGGCTCGTTGGCGTAGGTCGGCGTCCCCGGCGGCACGGCAGGTGTGTCCATGTTCTTTCCGATCAGGTCCATGCTCCACTGAAGGGGTTCGCCGATACTGCCTGAGATCGCTAGCACGTTGCACTTCAGCCCCGAGGCTTCGAGGAACCACTTGTTGGTGTCGTCGCGGTAGACCCTCGTGAGCTCGTAGAGGTTGTCGCCGTCTGTGAAGAGCTCCTTCTGCACATAGGATGCCAAGGTGCACTGGAGCCACTGAAGCCTCATCCGCACATTCAGCTTTTTGCTCAGCAGCCTGATGGGTAAACCGGCGCTTGAGCCTGACCGCAATACGTGGATCGCTGTCAGCTCGGGGTCAAACTGAGGCGTAAGCTCCGTTGGATAGCCGACGACCGCCATGTTGTAGGCGCCTGAGGGCTCTGCCCCGTAGTTCGCCTCTGTCTGAGCCACGTACTGGACCAGCAGCTGGTCCGTTCCCTTGTACCTAACCATTCTTCTTTCCTCCCTATCATGTGATATTCTTGTTGTGGGCCACCTCGTTGCCTGTGCCTAGGTCGCTGATGCCTGCGGCGCAGGAACGGGTGATGTTGCTCGTTATGACATTGTCATTGGCGCCCGCTTCAATCCTGATGCCGTACTGTGTGCAGCCGACGATGTTGTTGCCGTTGACAGTGTTCCACTTCGCCCATGTGGCATTGAGCTTGACGCCGATCGTCGGGGCGCTGTCGCCCTCGACACAGATCTGGTTGAGGGCTATGATGTTCGTGTGGCCGTTGACCTCTACGCCGATGCCCGTGATGCCCTCAATGATGTTGTGCCCAATGGTGTGCAGGTTGCCGGGCAGGTAGATGGCTGCCGTGGGATGACTCCAGAGGTGGTTTCCGAAGACCTTGGCCCTGTTGTTGTTTACCCTCAAGCCGTAGGCTTGACTGTAGGCTATCCAGTTGCCCAGGAGCGTGTCATCGGTCCCCTCCAGCAGCATGTTCGAGCCATTTGAGCCGAGAAGCCAATTATTCAGGAAGATGTTGCCGCCCGAGGTGCTCTCAGCATGGATGTTGTAGTCCCTGCAGTCCCCCACCCAGCAGTTCGTAATCCAACTATGAGTGATGTTCCTGAGGACGATGCCCTTCCCAGAGGTCTGATTAAGCCTGTTCCCATCGAGGTGCAGCCCATCCAGCCAGAAGTAGTCGTACTGGTCGCCTGTTGTATCGTTGACAACCAGCATGTCCTTGTTGACGCCGTCGGCCAGCAAAAGCCGAGCTGCGCCTGGGGCACCTCGAAGCGTCACACCCTTCGGCACGGTGATGGTGTCCTCAATCGTGTAGGTCTCCATAGCCGAGTCACCTCCCCTGAAGTCGATGACGCGGCCCGCCACGGCAACGGCTTCAACGACTGCCCTGAGGCTGCTGCTGGGACCTGCGACCACTGTGCCGAGCTTGCCGTGGACCGCCTGGTACTGGCTTCCGACCTTCTGGATGATGTAGCTAGGTGCCTGGACTCGGCCGATGCCGCCAGCCATCATGTCGACCAGCAGGTTCCATTGGGTGTAGTTGATGGGCATAGGCGGATAGGGCTTCGTGAGGTTAGACGTAATAAAGCACCTCCACATTGACCTTACTTCGATAGATCTTGGGCGAGACCTCCGCCTCGTCCATGTCCAGCCAGTTTGACGCCTCCGCGAACTCGAGTCCCCCGCCTGGAGCACTGCACTTCGCCCTCAGGATGCGGGCCACCTCTTCAACCATCTTCCATCGCCAGGCTTTCTCCCCCTTGCTCCAGACGTCAATAGCATAGGTGCCATCTCGCTTTCGGGTGGTCATCGCCAGGTCGTTGCTGAGACCGAGAGCCCGCTGGGTGGTTATGACATGGCTGATGGTGACCTGTGGCATCTCCTCCGCCGGATCATACCAGTCTGTGGAGAACTTGGGCGTGAAGCCGATGCCCACTCCGTCCCAGTTGGCTGAGAGGAGGCTCAGCAGGGTTATCTTCGGGTCCACCGTCATGACACCTTCCGCTCCCCGTAAACTGTCATGTGGGACTCCGCGTACTCGATGCCCATGACCTTGAACCTCTGGCTCAGGTACTCGACCTCGTAGCCTCGCTCCGATATGACCGTGCTCCTCTTCATCCTGAAGACAATGTCGGCCTGGGCGAGGGCACCAGCAAGGAGTTGTCTATCGCTGGTCCTCACCTGCTCCGCGAAGCCCTTGGTCTCGGTCGGGGACTCCGTGTAAAGGGGGTCGCCGTAGGGGTCTGTGCCCACCTGGGTCAGCGCGACGACCACGATGGTCTCGCCTGATTGGTCTGCGAGCATGTTGAACTCCTGCTCCTTGAAGCCTATCATGACATCAAACCCCTCCCCGAACCCTTCTCCGAAGCAGCGTGACAGGCTCATGGAATCGCCTCTTCGGGCTCGAGCAGTGCCTTCGCCTTCTTCACCAGGCTCTCAGCCTCCTCCGCTGTGAGGGCGTCGTCCTCCCAGGCCTTCACTAGGCTGTCGACGAGGCTTCGGAACTTCTCCGCCTTCCCCTTCAGCCTTCGGTACTCGGCGCCAAGGGCCGCGGCCACCACCAGCAGGGCGGTCGTGACGACTGTGGCGATCAGGTTGTAATCCAAGTCTATTCCCAGTGGTTATTCAGGCGGAGGGAAGTTTTAAACATTTTTGCTTGAAACTAACAGTTAAAGGGGAATAGCTGTGGCTTAGCAATTGGAAAGAACTCATGGAAAAAGCTAAATTGTAGTTGTTTCCAGATTAAATAGGAGGTGAGCTATATTGGTCGAGCTGACCAAAAACTGTCCCATATGCGGAAGGGAGATGGAGAAAGGATATGTGACTTGCACCGTAAAGGGATTAATGATTCAGCTTACACGTGACACAGTCGTTGAGGCCTCTCTTCTTTGGAGTAAGGAGAAGTACACTTCTGAGGGCGCGGAGACCCTTGCAGAGGACCACTGGGGTCATCTCTATATCAGGGCTTATAGATGTTCAAGCTGCGAGTTGGTGTTCTTCCCCTATGGAGAAAGAGCCAAAAAGTTAGGACAAGAGGAGACCGAGGAACTCTGCAACAAGTTGCTGGAGAAGTACAAAGATAGAGAACTTCTGGAAAATAAGATACGCTCAGTCGGATCCTTCTGGACAAGAAAACGGGAGGAACGTATTTACCTCCTCGCCAAAGAAGAAGGGCTACTCAAAGAGTGAATATTAAGCGCCCTCTAGGACGACTCTCCTCCACGAGCCAATCCTCTTTAAACCTTCAACGGGCTTCAGAAGTATGTACTGCCCCACCACCCAATTCTCCGCTGAGTCTCTGATGCAGTTAGGCCAACAAAGTGTTTGAGGATTATTCCCTTTTTTTCAGTGTTTCGGGGGAAAACCCTTATATTAATGGCTTCCACGGACTTTTTAGGTGTAAGGAGGAAATGCAAGATGTTCTGCTATCAGTGCGAGCAGACTTCACAGGGCATGGGATGCACGAAGTTCGGGGTCTGCGGGAAGTCTCCCGAGGTCGCCGCCCTCCAGGACCTGCTGATCTACGCCTTGAAGGGCTTATCCCCCTACGGCGTTGAGGGGAGGAAGGTCGGGGTCAGCGACGCCGAGGTGAACAGGCTCGTCTGCGAGGCAGCCTTCGCAACCCTGACAAACGTGGACTTCGACCCCGAGAGAATCGCTGAACTCGTGAACCAGGCCGTCAGCCTCAGAGAATCCCTGAAGAAGAGGGTTAAGGAAGCCGGAGGAAGAACCGACTTCCCAGCGGGAGCTTCCAGCTTCGTTCCTGAGAGGACCCTTGAAGATATGATAAAGCAGGGTGAGAAGGTGGGGGTTAAATCCGAGCCTGGTGTTGACCCTGACATCCATTCCCTGAGGCAGATCCTGATCTACGGCATCAAGGGGATCTCAGCCTACGCGAACCATGCCTTCATCCTCGGAAAGGAGGACGACGACGTGTTCGCCTTCATTCAGGAAGGCTTAGCGGCCACGCTGAACAGGAATCTGGGCGCCGACGATCTCCTGGGGCTGGTCATGAAGGCGGGACAGGTGAACCTGCAGGCCATGGAGCTCCTGGACATGGCGAACACAGGCGCCTACGGTGACCCCGTCCCGACGAGGGTGTCCCTAGGAGCCAAGAGGGGAAAGGCCATCCTGGTCTCGGGTCACGACCTGAAGGACCTGGAGGAGGTCCTGAAGCAGAGCCAGGGGAAGGGCATCTACGTCTACACCCACGGGGAGATGTTGCCCACCCATGGATACCCGAAGCTCAAGAGGTATCCCCACTTCTACGGACACTACGGGACAGCCTGGCAGAACCAGCACAGGGAGTTCGCCGAGTTCCCAGGCGCCATCCTCATGACGACCAACTGCCTCATGCCGCCCGTTGATTCCTACAAGGGGAACATCTTCACGGCAGGCTTGGTGGGCTGGCCAGGCGTCACCCACATCAGGGACAAGGACTTCAGCCCGTTGATCCAGAAGGCCCTGGAGATGCCCGGCTTCGAGGAGGACAGAGAGGCGGGGTCCGTTATGGTGGGTTTCGGTCATAACGCCGTGATGAAACTGGCTCCCAGGATCATCGATGCTGTGAAGAGGGGCAGGATCAGGCACTTCTTCCTGGTGGGCGGCTGCGACGGTGCCAAGCCCGGCAGGAGCTACTACACCGAGTTCGTGGAGAAGGTTCCCAAGGACTGCGTCGTCCTCACCCTGGCGTGCGGCAAGTTCAGGTTCTTCGACAAGGACCTAGGGAACATCGAGGGCATACCCAGGCTGCTGGACATCGGGCAGTGCAACGACTCCTACTCGGCAATACAGATCGCTCTGGCTCTGTCCAAGGCCCTGAACGTCGGGGTGAACGACCTGCCGCTGAGCCTGATCCTGAGCTGGTATGAGCAGAAGGCCGTGGCGATACTGCTCACGCTGCTGAGCCTCGGCATCAGGAACATACGCCTCGGGCCGAGCCTCCCAGCCTTCATCACGCCGAACATCCTTAAAGTCCTAGTGGAGAAGTTCAACATCACGCCCATCACAACCCCAGACGATGACCTGAAGGCAATACTAGGATGAACTGCCACATCAAAGCGTGCCTCATCATTTTTCTATAAATCTCCTAAAAAGGCACAGATCTGTTCCATCTTACATTTTTACTCGCCTAATCGAAACTAGGGCTTACTTATCTTGCTCTACGGTATCTGATTCCTCCAAAATTCAGGGTTTTCCTTTTCCTCCCCTAGGCGCTTTCTTTTTATTCCGAGGCGAAAAGCAGAATACTGAGCGGGAGATAGGGGATATTGACCGTTAATGAGGTGAACTGGGAGTGGATGCGCTGGAGTATGGGCTGAGAAGGCTGGTGAGGGAAGCCGGCGTCGACCTCTTCGGGTTTGCCGACCTCACAGCTGCCCATAGCTTCATCCTTGCACAGGGTGGGGAGCACATCGTGAGGTTTCCCCGAGCCTTGTCCCTGGGCATGAGGCTGCTCGACAGCGTTGTGGATGAGCTCTTCCGCCACGAGGAGCCCTCCGCCATATACACATACCGAGGACTCTACAACTCAGTCAACGCGAGCCTCGACAGGGCTGCACTCATGGTTGCCAAGTATCTTCAGGAAGCGGATTTCAAGGCTTACCCCATACCCGCCTCCCAGACCGTTAACCCAAAGCGGCTGGAAGGAGCCTTCTCTCACAAGCTAGCGGCTCATCTGGCCGGCCTGGGCTGGATCGGGAAGAGCTGTCTGCTCATTACACCACAGTACGGCCCAAGGGTGAGGCTGGCGACGGTGTTGACCGACGCTCCTCTGCAGACTGGGAAGCCGATCCCGAGTCGCTGCGGGGACTGCGAGAAGTGCGTCGAGATCTGCCCCGTCAAGGCCTTCACGGGAGTCGCCTTCAACCCCTCTGAGCCCAGGGAGGTGCGGTTCAAGGCCCACCTCTGCAAGGGCTACACCGATAAGAGAGCGGAACTTCTGGGAGAGGGACTCTGCGGCCTCTGCGTCTACGTCTGCCCCTGGGGAAGGCCGGAGTTAAGGGCATCTCTCAGAACATAGAGTGGTTCTTCTCGCCAGATAGATGCCGAAAAAGCCTTCTCGATATATACTTCGACATTCAACTAGTTTATGTCACGCGCTCTATGAGGTAAATGATGTTGTTTTCTTCTCAGAGGCTGTTACTTTTTGTGTCGTTTGATGCGTTCGATCTTCTGTTCTTCACGTCTGTATTCTCGTTTACTCTTGGTTTGGATCCTCGCCCTGTCGAAGCTCTGGCTTCTGCCCGCCTCCCCCAGGTACTGGTTGACCTCGTTGTAGAAGCTGGAGTAGCTTATCTCGTTCTTGTGGAGTTGGGAGATCTTGCTGTTCAGCCTTCGCTTCTCCTCCGCCCCATTCGCCTTCTCAAAGGCCTTGGAGTACGCCTCGTACGCAACTTTGAACTTGAAGTCTGAGACGTCTTCGAAGGTGACCTTAAGAACAGGTTCCTCTTCCGCTGCCACTGGCACAGCCTCAAACCGATAGGACGACCTTGTCGATATAAACCCTTGGTTGGCGCAAACCAACTATTTTTCCGTGCCCGCTACTTCTCTCAGATAGTTGAAAAACGTGTTTTCCTGTTTGATGCTCTAGGGATGTGCGTTTATTCTCGGAGTATTCATAACCTCGGTTGGAGGCTCGTAGGTTTTCTCCAAGATTTTTTTGGCTTTCTCTGTTAAGACTATTCTTCTGCCCCCCTTACTGTCACCTGTCAAGTACAGTATTTTCTTTCTTCTCAGTTTCTTGACGTCATACTTCGATAGCACGTTCACGGCTTTAGTGCCTTTTTTGAGCTCGATAAGTTCGTCTCTGTAGAATAGGACCAGGTTCTCGAAGCTCATCTCCTCGTAGGACATTGAGATCAACCTCTGAATCCTAGGAGGGGGAAGCATGAAGTTAAAGATTGTGATAGTGTCCTCTAAAACTATATTACGAATCCCCGCTCCATAAAACAACTACAAACCCGTGAAAGGGATGCGGAGTCTAAGAATCCTCCACACCCTCAGGAGTAGCCAACTCGGCGCTGAGACACACTTTCTCGGCGGGCTTGGGCGACCACGGACTCGATGAACTTGGTCTTGGCGTCGGTGTAGCCCTGCCGATCTGAGCCATACTGGGCGGCGTAAAGCTTTTTCAGTTCAAAGTATTGCTGAGCCACAGCCGGATGGGTTCGCAGGTAGTCGGGGAAGAGGAGTTGCCTAGCCCAGTGGTCGCTCAGGTACTTCACCAGATGGAGGTGAACGTATTCGCCCTCCCTCTGGCCAGGCGCCCGCGTTCCCAGGCAATAGAACCATTCTGGATTCCCGGGTTCAGGCGTCACGTCGTCGTAGCCCAATGGCTGCAGCAGCTGAACACACTCGTCAGCGTCGGAAGAGCCTCGGACACCAGCCATCATGTCTATAATAGGCTTGGCGCCTAAGCCGGGCACAGCCGTGCTTCCAATATGCTCCAAAGCCAGCACCTTATGCCCGATCGCCCCAAGTATTCGGCGCCTCTCCTCCTCAAACAGAACTGGCCACCTGGGATCATAATCAACAATGATAACAGGATGCGACATGTCACCTTTCGACCCGAAGAGTTCTGGAGCCTGTCTCTTTTTAGTTTTTCTTCCTCATCACGGAGTGAGGTCGTGTGCGTTGCTTCAACCTTTAAGAGATGCCGACGGTCGGGGTGATCTCTTTTCTCATGAAATAGCCTAGGGAGATGGCTCCGAGGACGGCGAAGAAGACTAGATTTATAAACAATTTAATCAGTTTTAAATGATCAGTTTGAAGATTATCGAGGTAAGAAGCCTCTTCAAACGTTATGGAGGCGTGGAAGCCCTCCGTGGCTTAGATCTGAGGGTGGAGGAGGGCATCTTCGGCTTCATAGGCCCCAACGGCTCCGGCAAGACCACAACTATAAAGCTTCTCTTAGGCGCCCTCAGGCCCGATGGCGGAGAAGCCCACGTGCTAGGCTACGACTGCTTCAAGGAGTCCCTGGAGGTCAGGCGAAGAGTCGGTGTCCTCCACGAGAAGGCTGAATATCCGAAGGAGATGAGTGGCTCGGAGTACCTCACCTTCGTGGGAAGCCTCTACGGGCTCAGAAAAGGGGAGGCGAGGTCGAGAACGAACCAGCTTTTAGAGTCTTTGAATATCAAGGAGGCTGCTGACAGGTCTATCGGCGGCTACTCAGCGGGGATGAAGCAGAGGCTTGGCCTGGCTCAGGCGCTCATCGGCGACCCGAGGCTCTTGCTTCTTGACGAGCCGACGGCTAACCTTGATCCCCTTGGGAGGGCGGAGTTCCTTGAGACGATCAAAGTTCTGCATAGGGATCGGAACGTGAGTTTCGTCATCGCTAGCCACGTGCTGCCTGAGCTCCAGAAGATATGTGACCAGGTCGGTGTCATAGCCAGAGGCGTGATGCTGGAGCAGGGGAGCGTGGCGGACCTCACAAAGAAGTACTCAGGTAATACCTTCAAGGTAACTGTCTCTAATCCTGAGGTTCTGGTGGAGGAGTTACGGAGGGTGAATTTCGTGGAGGACACCTCTCTGAGGGATAACAGCGTCTGGGTCAGAGTGAGCGAGCCTGACAGGCTCTACGATGAGGTCTTCAGGATAGTGCGGAGAAAGAAGCTTCAGTTGCTGCTCTTCCAGCAGGCTTCCTTAGACTTAGAGGAGCTCTTCAGGACCCTTCTAGAAGGAAAAGAGGAGAAAGAGGGTCAGTAGCATGGGGGTTATGTGGAGCCTCTTTAAGAAGGACCTAAAAGCCGTAACTACATTTCCCCGCCTTGAGATCCTGCTGTCGATCTTTACCTTCATTTTCGTTGGCATGAGCCTCAGTTCTGTGGTTCAGGGCACTGGAGGGGCACGTTTCTGTTGGAGCTGTCTTTCCGCCAGCGATTTCATTAGGTCTTTCAGGAGTAGCTTCTCGTGGTTCCTATCCTCCTTCGTCTTCATCTTTGTTCCGCTCCTGATGACAGAGGTCATCTCAGGCGAGTACGAGCGAGGGACCCTTCTGGCTTTGGTAACCTACCCGGTGAAGCGCTTCGAGGTTCTGACCTCCAAGTTCTTGGCTACCTTCCTGTTCTCCAGCGTGATACTCATTACACCGTTCCTCTGCAGCATCGTCTTGGGCTCCTACTTCAACGGCTTGGCGATAAACTCGAATATGCTGCTGGGCTACTTCACTGGGCTGATGCTCCTGAGCTTAGTCCTCTGCTCTGTGGTGGTCCTCATGTCGGTTCTTTCGAGGCGCCTCCTCTTAGCCGTCTTATCCTTCATAGTAGTCTCGCTCTGCTGGGGAGTAGCAGTAGATGGCTTGGCAATGACAATGAACCTGAGCGAACTGCGGATTTACGCCTACATAGAAACCGTCAGGAACCTTATCAACCTGATAGTTTCCCCGGAAGATCCCTTTATCCTCTTTTCCAGGGAGCAGATCTTTGCAGCGGCGGCCCTCCAGCTTGCGATCTCAGCCTTGTGTTTGGGGCTGGCATACTGGTTTTTCAAGAGGAGGGAGTTCAAGTGAGGTGCCGACCTTGAAAGGGAGAAACAGGCTAGCCATCAACCTGCTCATTGTCGGAGGAGTCCTTCTCTTTGGCTCGTTAATAGCCCCAAGAAGTAGTAGGGGGGGTTCACCCGGCGGCTCTGGACAAGATGTTACTGTGCCCGGATACACTGTTGATCATATGTTCATGTATAGAGGGCAGACCTACTCGATGACCTTCTGGGGATCCATTCGGACATCACCCAACAACGTAACGTTTCTGCCCGTAGACCTTTACGTGATGACTCTTGAGCAGTACCGAGGCTTCGTGGAAAACTGTACAAGACAGTCCCTTTTCCATATAACCTCATCCTTGGGCACCGTAGACTTCAAGCCCGAGAGGAGTGGACACTACTTCTTCGTGCTGGAGAGACTGGAGCCGGCGGGAGAAAAATGCCTCATCGGCAGCAACGTCAAATTAGGGGGAGTCATCCTCGACTTCCTGCAGCCAGCACAAATCCTCCTATTCCCCGCAACAGCTCTATTAACATACAACATGTTCCTGTGGTTAAATAAAAGAAGGCTCAGGGTAAAAACATAGAAGGCGCTTCTTTTTCCTTATGCACCAAATCTTATAGGACTAATTGATTAGGACTCAATTTGAGTAAAGCCTGCTACGGAATCAAACATTACCGCAACCTTTACTGGCTTATCGCGGAGAGCAAGATTTGTCCCTTCTCGGTGATTTGGTAGGTTCCCCGTTCGGGGCGTTCCATGTAGCCGTGGTCGAGGAGCCATTGGACTGTGCTGCGGAAGGTGCCTGGCGTAGAGCCATCGCCCAGCGTCAGCTTCAGCAGCTCCGTGTAGCGCTTTGGGCTTCGCCTAAGATGCTTCAAGACGACTCCCGCAGCCCTGATGCGCTCCTCGAACATTGTTACGCCGGCTTGAAGCTGCGGCGATAGATTGCCACGATTACCTCGATCTCGCGTTCCCATACCTCTAAGACGTTCCCTGCTGCCTCGCTATACTCACCGACCGCATAGCTCTGGGGCTGCCTGGTCTTGATCGCCTTCGCCGTCAAGAGCATACTCAACCGCTTAACCAGCTTGTCTGAGCCCGACTGGGCGCCAAGAACCTTGTCGATGTAGGCGTCGCTCGTCTCGACGAGACTTGCGATCTCCAAGTCCGACAACGAAGTATTGATGATGAGGCGGACATCCGCAGCCGTGCAGTACGTCAACGCAGCCTCACCTCCACGGGAACCCCATCGCTGAAGCAGCCACACCTAGCGCAGTAAAGCCTCGTCCGCACAGAAGCCTCGGGCTTGGCAGCCGCCCCAGTAGGCTCATCCACATCCTCGCTACGGTAGATTCGGGGACTCAGATCAGGTGTGTAAGCCGTCATCTCCCCGCCGCAGCAGGGACAACACCTGTAGCAGTCGCAGACGACGAGGTCGGCAGGACGCTCCCTACGCCAGACTCGACCGCACTTAGGGCACTTGCCCTCAGCCCAGCCAACCTTCGGCACGCTCATCTTTTCCGCTCCTCCCATAGATTGTTGCTCAACCACTCACCTCCTTGAAACTGATAAGAAGAAAAAAGGGGAAAGAAAGGATACCAATTTGTTTCATTAGCACCCTGTGATCCTGGCGATGGCTGTGGTTCGGAGTGTGCCTAGGCCGTAGCGGACGCTCACCATGACACCCTCCCGCAGCTCGTTGGGCACCTCATAGGGCTGAGACATGATGTCCCGGCGCATGAGGCAGGCAGCCGCCACCTTGGAATCCAGCACATGACACTTCGCAGCTGTCGCCAGATCGGTCTCCACGATCCTCAAGCCGAGGTAGGTGCTTCCCAGCAAACCACGCTCCACATCAACCTTCTCGCCGAAGTAGAAGCCATGGATGAACTTGTCGTCGCTCCACAGATCCGCGATCTGGTCGGGATGCACTATGCAGACATCAGGGTTGAAACCCTCTTTCCGAGCAGCCTGACGCGCCTTCACAATATCAGCCCACGCCAGGGTACCAGCATTCGTCGCCGAGATCTCAGCGCCTCCTGCAAGGTTGCCCGCCGCGACACCCTCGTACAAAGCCATGATATCCTTCGTCACCTGCTCCTCCAGGAGCTGGCCTCCATCCGCCGGCGCCCGTTCAAGCACGAAGAAGGGCACATCCTCGATGTAGCTCTGCGTGAAGGCGGCGTCGTAGGTGTACTCGTACGCCAGCTGAATATCGGTCTTCGTGAATCGCTCTCCGATCTCAAGGCCCTTCGTCTCACCCACGCGGCTGACGGCTCCCCTCTTAGCCAAGTAAAACCTCGTGAGCGGCTGGTCCGTCGGCACCATCCAAATGATGTCGCGGCCTACTGCCATCCGCTTCGCGGCGGTCAACACCTTATCCTGAACGGCTCCCAGGGCCTGGCTCATGTCGCTGAAGAGGCCTTCGCGTAGAACGCGCTGGTAGAAGGCGTTGCCCCTGGCTTTCTGCACGAAGTCCTGCTCCCAGTCGAGGTCAGGGTCCCGCTCCACGGCCTCCTTCAAGGCGTTTGTCCCGCTCATGCCACCGCCCCCACGTAGATGAGGCCCGTGTCACTGTCGCCGAAGGTCTGCAACGCGAATCCAAAGGCGATGCCACCTTCCACGGTCATGCTGGGCTGGGCTGAGCTGCTGGTAACGGTCGTAGCTCCTGAAGGGATTGTCACTGTTCGAACCGCAGCCGCGACGACGCCCGATGCGCCTGATTTAACGGCTGCTCCTATGGTGATGGCTCCGCTCCCTGTGACCTTGACGATGCCCTGCAACAGCACGGGCACGTACTCGCCTGCACTGGCGGACTTCAGGGCTATGCCTATGGCTTTGTCTCCTGCGCCTGCCACGGTTATGCTGCCGATCTCGCCGGCTGTGTGGGTGCTCATCTTGACGGCTTGGCCCTTGGTTATGGCTGCCTGGGCCTTGAAGCTCATCTGAGCATCGCTCTTAACGGCTTCTCCGACCTCCACAGCACTAAATAGGTCTGTCATTCAGTTCCTCCTCTCCTTTCCCGCTACGCGGGTAATCTCGCAGCAGTCGGCTCCCCGACCCTGCGGACGGTCCTAATTGGACTGTGAACACTTGGCTCGAAGCCTCCTCACCAGCTCATGGGGCCCGGCTCCCCACCCGTAGGGCACCTGCTTCGGCAGGATCGCCAGGACCTCCTCGGCCTTCACATAGCCCTGTGGCACCTTCGGAGCAGTCGGCTCGACGACCCCCTCGCCTTGGCTGTTCCTCTTATTCATCTTCTTGATGATGCCTTCCCAGACCTGGGCTGAGGTGGCTGGGTCGCCAGGCTGCATATGCCTGAGCAGGCTGAGGCCGGTGAGTTCTAGGTCTCGTGGGGCTATGCCGTTGAGCTTCTCCAGCACGCGCCAGTCGTATTCGATGCTGACGCAGTGGATCTCTCCGTTTTTAATGAGGTCGTAGATGGGTTTACTCACCTCGGCGACGTACTCCACGGCTCCGTCCTCCCACTGGGCTTTTAACACCCTGTTCGGGGGATTGAGGACGATAGCATGGTCCAGAAGCAGGGACTTCCCAGCCAGGCTCGGCGCCGATGCCTTAAGCTCCTCTTCTAGGTAGACTCGGACCTGGGGCCATTCACCTGGATGGTAGGTCTTGCAGGGGTGGATGGCTCTGCCTCTTATGAGGAGGCGCCCCCCGCTTTCCTCGGGTGTCAAGTCTCCTGTCCATTGGAAAGCCTCCATCGCCCTGGGCTTCGACTTCGTGTAGTCTATGCCGTTCTTTCGGCAGTAGGCGTAGAAGACCTGTTCGGCTTTTCTGCAGGGTCCTCCCTTTGGGCTTGTCTCCTGGCTTGTGCCCGTGCAGTACTGGGCTGTTAGGCTGTCGTACAAAGGCTTCCAGTCCTGATGGATTGGCATGGGATCTGCTTGGTCCGCCAGCTGAAAGGCTTTGTTGAGAATCCTTATCAATTGATGTCAATAACCGTTATCAGCACCGTCGCCCCATCAACCACCATGAACAAGAGACACCGCTCCGTGGCTCTGACGCCTGAGCTGGTTCAGGCCGTTGAGAACCGTCGGGGCGTCTTCAGCTTCAGCGCCTACCTGGAGCACCTATGCTGGAAAGGAATTCAAAGCCTTGAGAAGGAGGAGGAGCCTGTTGCCAGAAGGGCGATTATCAGGGCTCGCTGAGGCTGTGCGGCGCCTCGTCCGAGGGCGGGAGACGGCCATCGTCCCTGCTTGGCAGAGCCGCTTGGGCGAGAAGCCCCAGGTTAGCTTCGAGGCTCAGGTAGCGGTCTACCTCGGCGACACCATGGCCAGGAGCGCCATGGACTTCCTCGCCGAGCAGGTGGCGGGACCCGGCTTCTACACCACGGCTGAGGAGCCAGAGGCTAAGGCCTTGGTTGATGACTTCTGTGCGGCGGTTAATCTCGATGAGCTGCTGCTCTCTACGGCTCGGGAGGTTGTGGCCTTCGGGAACTGTTTCTGGGAGCGGATCAGCCCTGTTTGGCTGGAGAACGTGAAGCTTCTGCCCGTTGTCAGTGTCGAGGCTGTGGAGCGGTCGCCGGAGGGCGCTGTGAAGGGCTTCAGGCAGACGCGAGCCTATGGGGGAGGTCTGCTGGGGCCTGAGCAGGTGATTCATTGGCGTTGGAATCCAGTTAACGCTGAGGGTCTCGGCTCAGGGCTGATGAGGAGCCTGTGTGAGGGGCTTCAGACGAGCACAGGTGAGGTTCGCCCTGCTGCGGCTGACATGAAGGCTAGGATGGAGAAGGCGATCATCGAGCAGTTCGAGAAGTTCTCTGGTCCCACGGAGCTCTGGACCTTCAAGAACCTTGACGCTGCTGGACTTCAGGAGTACGCCAACGTGCTGAAGAAGATTCCGGCGAAGGGTGCTAGGCTCGCCTACAACGACGAAGCCGAGATCAAGCAGGCGGTTGTCCCAATGGGGCGTGGTTGGGAGAGCCATGTGGAGTGCATCGTCAACGGCTTCCTCCTCGGCCTAGAGACGCCGATACCCAGACTATTCACTACACCAGGATTCACAGAAGCCTCAGCAAGAGCAGCACTGGAAGCGGCGGAGCGGAAGGTGATGAGCCTGCAGAGGTTCATCAAGCGGACCATTGAACGAGAAGTCTTCAACCCCATCGTAGAACAAGCGGGATACAAGCCTCCAGAAGCTAAGGTGCGACTCAACTGGGGGCAGCCCACGGCGCTTGAGCTTACGGTGGCGGACATGCTCAAAGCCTACGAAGCAGGAGCCATAAGGCTGGACGAACTGCGCAACATGCTCACAAAAGCAGGATGGGAACTTACTGAGGCCGAGTGATCTCTTTGTTAGGTTCTGTTAACTTGATTAGGATGATCAAGAAGACTAATATATTCCAAGAGCGTCAGTTGAAACATAGATGAGGTGTTAAAATGTCCGCTAGATCCATGGGTTCGCAGATACAATTGGTCTTTCAGGTGAAGTTCCCCACATTTACTCCTGACCAATTCAACCAAGCGTTAAAGGCAAAAGATTTTCTATTGACACCTAGTCAAGCGATCAGTCCTCAAGGTCAACCCGTCCAAGTGCAGATGTTCTCTAAGGGTAATCTCCTCGTATTCTTTGTGCCGAGCCCACAGAATCCACCCCAATTTCAAATTGTCTTTCAAGCACTCAATACAGTCAGTCTAGCCTATGCCCCAAGTGGTGGTGTTCTACTTCAAGATATAATGGATATTCTAAAGGGATTAAACATAGTTGAAGATGTCGTATCTCTGATTACATTCAATTGCAACACGAGAGCACCGGCTACGATCGACCCTATGAAAGGCTTAACCACGGGAGTAAAGCCAGAGTTACTGGAAAAGATAACAAAAGCATTAGGATACGATCTAAACGTCACTTCGCTAAGACTTGGAACCGTTTTCCCCTTGCGGGAGGGTATCCAACTAACTGTGGAACCCCTAGGTAGTGATCCCACTAAAGAGTTCTATGTAAATGTAATCTTCCAGACTAGGGATATGAAGGAGTTTGATAAATTTATCAAAAAGTTCGGAGAAGATATAATAGAGAACATCATAGGGGCGATGGTAAATGTCTAGTTTAGACACTGTTCAAAAGTCAGTGCCAATGATAGGCTTTCCATCAATTGCTGAGCCTGTCATCCCAATCTTGACTAACGCTCAATCAATCCAAGAGATTATACCAGTAATTAGATGGGTATATCCGCCTCCACAAGACCCCTTCAGCTTATCCTTCGGAGAGTATTCTCGTCTCACCTACAAGGAGGCATTGGAACTACAGGACGAGGTCTACAGAGCATGTTCGCAGGTCATTGAGGATGCTTGGAAAAGGGGGAAGAGACAAGTAGTGATTTGTGACAGAAAGATAGTTTACGAGACCGAAAGCATAGAAGACATCCCAAACGATGAAATCATGGAACTAGCAAAGAAAAATGATAAGGCCTGCTACGTATTCTCAACTTCAGAGATGGTTGAGGAGTCAGCTTGGACACCTGTAGATGAAGACGATGACTATCCCACCATAGGCATCTATTGTGGAGCAGTGGATTCTGAAGAATCGGAGATCGTGAAAAACTCTCCTCTTATCAATGCCGACTTTGACACAGGGAATCCGTATTTAACAGTCTTTGATGCAAATCAACTTCCCGAGCCGCTAGCCTCTTTTTTTCCACCCTTGAGATATGACCTTCACTTAGGAATGCAATACCCTTATTTTCAAAAAGCGGTTAAGCTATGTGTTAAAGATGCTGATAGGAAGATTCACTCAGTTGTGCGAAACATTAGACTTGTCAGGGATTGGATAGGATCAGCATTACTTCAAGCAAGCCCAAATAGAGTGGGTTTGGTCGGAAGGGATCTCATACGTGATTTGAGAATAAAAGTGGAACTCGATCCGATACGAAAGACTACCCAAATACATGAGGCATCCTGATCAAGTTAACAGAACCAGCAATACCGTTTCCTTGTAGGCAGTAGCTTTGCTTCATCGATTAGGACCTTGGGTGATTTCGGCTTGCTTTTCCCATCGCAAGGACGCCACCTATGAACAGGCCTAGGGCCAGGGGAAGAACCGTGAAGATAAAGGCGGATAACTGGTCTGCTCCACCCCTGTAGGCCATTCCAGCGCAGAGGACTCCGATGAACAGCACGAGGAGCATCCCCGCTTTAAAGATGTTGTCGAAAACCCTCTTGCTGGGAACTTTACCCCTATCAAAGGGACCAATGATCCTCCAGTGGATCAGCGACGCGAAGAGGAGGGGTAGAAAGATGATGCTCGCAAAAAAGACCACGCTCAGGAGGTTGCCGTACATGAAGATATTCGCTCTCCACAATAAATTAAAGGGGAAAAGTAACTCCCTGAGGATCGTCATCTCTCCCCTCATAAAAGGGGGTATAGCCGAGGCCATGATCAACCCCACCACGAGCATGGACTGACTCGCGGAGACGCATTTACCCCACTCTGACCAGTAGAGGACCTTCCTGAATTCAAACCTTCCCTCAAGATTTTTCAGCCTGTAATGGTAGAGAAGGAAGGCGAGAAACCCGAGAAAGGCAATCCCTAACAACACCTTGCATCATGTTGAACAGTCCTCAACTTCTAAAATAAGAATTGTGGACTCTAAACCACTCATACTAAGCCTACCTTTTCCTCAAGACGAAGGTTGAAGCCCTCAGCCAAAAACAAACATTACGGCTGTAGTAATCAGAATAGGCGACTGATTCATAAATCTATTATAAACAGAGACCAAGCATAAACCCACCTATGTCCACTCCTATGGAGATCTGCCTCCAACTACTAGTCGCAGCCCAATCCAAGCTCCAAGCCGAGATGCCCGACCTCACGACTCGGCCTGTAGTGAAGGCTAACGGCGATACCGAAGCCCAGATCAGCCTCATGGTCGGGAAAGAGGACTCAACACCCTTCGGCGAGATCTCCATAACCAGCTCCATCCCAGAGGACTCCTACAGCAGCCGCCTCGTAGAAACCCAGGTAAGCTCCAGCACGTGGACCGAGAGGGACCTCTCGACCACGGAGGCTCAGGACATAGCGACCCTGCTGAGGGAGGAAGGAGACGCCCCTGTGATCGTCGTATCAACCCTCTACCGGCTGGGGGAGCAGACAAAGGAGATCGTCGCCTCCAGGGAGGTCAGGGTCAGGTTCCCGTCGAAAGGCCTCGAGATAGACCTGAACAAGGAAGAACGAATCGACGAGCATAGCATAGCGAGCGCCCTCTTCGAAGACCTACTGAGCCTAAGACGCATCCACGAAAAACTGAGCACAAGAAAATAGCCACACCATAGATTTAATGCCAAAATTGAAATCACAACAGCGATGACAGAAGCGGTAAAGAAAAAGATATAACAGCCCCTCAACCCAGCTAATACCTGGACAAAATGACCGCCACCAGGAACAGTCGAGCCCAGATCTTCATAACCGGATTCCTCCTCCTTCTGATACTGCTCCTAGCCATACTGGGCTTCGAGGCGATCCTGTCTGGAGGCGAACAATCCCCGATTCAGGGTGACCCCCGAAAAGACCCGTCTACGGGCTTGTACACTGTGCACCTCTTGGTCAGCGGACACAGGGATCTCACCATCCTCCACAAGAACCTCCGCGCCAATGTTCACATCGATTTCATCTCTTACTACTTCGCCAGCGCCCCTGAGCCGCTTTCAGGACGGTCCATCCTCGACTTCAGCAAGCCGGTACACGTGACCATAACCGTGAAGAGCCCCAGCCTCAGCACCAACCTCCTGAACACCTTCGATATGGTCGTCTCCCTGGGCGCACGCTGGGGAAGAGTCATAACCTACAGCCTCCCCTCGGGAACCTACACGATAGAAGCCCAGGGCATCGACCAAGACGGCTTCCAGAGCTCCGCAACAACCCAACTCATCCTACCTTGAAAACTGAATCACTGCTCAGTCTTCCTCAGTCTGTAGAGCCGCCATGGCGAAGCAGCGGAGAGCGGCCTCACCTCAACGCTGGATGTAAGCCTCGCCGCGATGATGCGTGCTACTCTGCTCGACGAAGCCCGCCAACCCTGCCGCTGGAGTTTGCCAGCGATGTCCCTCGCCAGCATCCACCCCTCACCCCGCATCGCCTCCAGAATAGCGCGGCTCAAGCCCAACCTAGTCATGCTCAGCCCTCCCGGGCAGGCGCATCATCATCTCACCCTCGTCGAGGAGGAGCTGCAGAGCCTCAGCCCACTCGGTTTCGCCCCGTTCTCCAAGCGAAGCGGTCAGGGCGAGGAGCCTCTCCTCAAGCCAGTTGAGGTAGCTGATCCTCCTCCGACAGTCGATGTACGTGTGTCGCACCCTCAGGCTGCTCAGGGGCTGACCGCAGTTCTGGCATCGAACAACCTTCTTCACCTACTCCTCCTCCTGCTGCTTCTCGAACCGACGGCGTCTGAGGCAGCCACCAGACTCGCCGTGACACCGCTCCCTCAGCACCCTTGCCACTTCCAGGTAATCGCTGGTATTGAGACCGTCATCGAGAGCCCTGTAGGTGGGGCATCGCTTGCGGTAATAGTAGGGGCAGGGTCCTCTAGTCCACATCACCTGGTTGCCACCTACCTCATCTTGTCAGCTTTACCTCGGAAGACGATTTCTTCTTCCTCATTTTCGCACGTATTAGCACCATATGGGGCAACACCTTCTTCCTATATAAATATTTCCTTAAATATGCACAAAATAGCACATCCAAAACTTTATACATCTTCGCACAGAATATTCGAAAAAGTGAGAAAATGACCGAGGAGAAAGTCACGATAAGGATCGACCTAATGGGTGACCTGGCCCAGGAGTTCCTCTACCTCAAAAAGAGGAAGGGAATAAAGAACAACTCGGAGCTCGTCAGGCTCCTAATAGCCGAGGAGTACCAGAGGCTCGCAGGACGGCAGATCTAAGCCCCTTCACACCTTTATTGGCTTAATTTGGCCTTGATTTACAGGAAAATGGTCTCTCCTTCCACAGTTCTACCGGTGCCTTGGTCCTATATGCCCCACCGAGGTTTGGATGACGACTGTCCTCGACTATCTTCCTAGCCTGATACGGGCATCCCCTGTAGCAGGCGAGACAGCCGATGCACTTAGAGGGAGACGGGCAGATCACAACATCTTGACAGAAACCGCATCCTCGGCAGAGGCTCCTGTCTCGTACGCTGGGTACGAACATCATCTTCAGATTCCTTTTTTCTTGAATATGAACTATCAACCCCCTCCATCCTGGGAGGGAAAGAAATGAAGAAGTACTCGGAGCTCGTC
>Ga0315296_10000674_pt1 | contig 30760 bp, 19 predicted proteins | sample YL17G14_18_MG_FD_203921 | JGI IMG/M metagenome (GOLD analysis project Ga0315296, IMG submission 203921) | Sediment microbial communities from Yellowstone Lake, YNP, Wyoming, USA - YL17G14_18 | ecosystem: Environmental > Aquatic > Freshwater > Lake > Sediment | place: USA: Wyoming | collected... | reverse complement strand
CACTAGAGCCGGAAACTGGGAAATCTACTTCAAACGAAGCGCCAACTGGGGCAGTACATGGGAAGCAGATCAAAGACTGACTGTTGAAGGGAACAATTCGTGGTATCCATCCATCGCTGCCTATGGCTCCTACGTATACATTGTATGGCAGGAATACAGAAACGGAAACTGGGAAATCTACCTCAAACGTAACTGGAACTCCGGCATGGGGGGAGCTGGCTGGTATGCTGACCAAAGACTGACTGTTAACACCGCAAGCTCGTATCGCCCATCAGTGGCGGTCTACGGCAGAAACGTCTACGTTGTGTGGTACGACTATAGAGCTGGCAACGCGGAAATATACTTCAAACGAAGCCTAGACAACGGCTTGACTTGGGGAGCAGACACAAGACTCACCTACAACACCTCAATCTCAGAGTTCCCAAATGTCGCTGCATACGGAAGCAATGTGTATGTTGTTTGGGAGGACAACAGGTACGGCAACTGGGACATTTTCTTCAAACGAAGCACAGACAAAGGAGTCACGTGGAGCGTAGACACACGCTTGACAACTAGCACAACAAGCCAGAGGAACCCGTCCATCGCAGCCTGGGGTTACGATGTCCACGTTGTGTGGGAAGACTACAGATACGGCGCAAGCAACACTGAAATCTTTGAGCGCAGAAGTCTTAACAGCGGCGCAAGCTGGATGACTGAGACAAGACTTACCTCCGCTACTTATCTGGACGTTCTTCCAGTCGTAGCAGCGATCGGCAAGTCAGTCTACGTCGTTTGGCAAAGCAACAGAACTGGAACATGGGAAGTCTACTTCAAGGAAAGCCCGAACCGAGGATTGTACTGGACATTGGACCGGAGACTGAGCGCAACCGGCTCCACTTCGCAGTGGCCGTCGATCGCAGTTGGAGGCGCCGACTGGGCTGACGTCTACGTGGTGTGGTCAGACTACAGAAACGGAGCATCAGAAGTCTACTTCAAATACAGATGGTAAAATAGCCCGAAGAAGCGCGCGAACCTTAATCCCTTTTTTTCTTTTTCAATCATAAAACCGGAGTTTTCCGTTCCTATGATTTTTGCACCAAAACGCTTTTCGCGTTCGCTGGAGTCTAGAAGCAGATGAAAGAATAAGCGACGTGCACAGTTCTGCTATTTCTAGTTTAGCGCTAAGATTGAAGCGCGCGCTACGAAAAAAAAGAGGGATTATGCGGTAGAGGCTACTGTTATCTCTGACGATTGCACGAAGCCGTCGCTGTTGTTGTCTGTCCAATTCAGCATCAGAAGATGTTTGCCTGCAACGTCGATTCTTGACCAGTTGTTCGGGTCGGACATGAAGAGGTTTGCTGCGTAGGTGCCCAGCCAGCCGTATCCCCAAGAGAGCAAGACTGCCCTGGACCCATCATTCTTCAAGTATACAATCGCAATGCTTTTGCTCGGGTATTGAGCCTTGGAGAAGTTGATGCTTTTGCCTTCGCTGGTTGCGGTTATGTTGAACCATGCTGTGTTTTGGGTTACGTTTATGCCGTAGGCCGTGTTTTTGGCTGCGGTTTTGGTGTTGTTGTAGCCTATTATTATGAGGTTGCTGCTGGTGTATTCAGTGCTAGTGAGGAGCCCGTCTGTTTTGGTTAGAGGCCCTTTCGTGCCGGCCTTGCTTAAAGCGTAGGATATTAGTGCCGCGCTCATTACTTCTCGAGCGTGAGCAGCGTCGCCTGGAACGATAATGGTGTTGCTGTAGAAGAGGTAGCCGATGTTCCTGAAAGTGTAGGTCTTAGAGATTGAGGTGAAGACTCCTGTTGTCACTGAGGTTGAGCCCGAAGTTAAGCCCACTGCTGAAGCCGAAATTGTTGTCACGCCAGGGCTCCAGGTGGATCTGAACCAGTTGTATGAATATGTTTCGCCAGCGCCAATGCTATCCCCATAGGGAACGGTGCCGACGAGGGTGTCTGAGGAAGACAGGCCTATGGCTATGCCGCCGGTAGGTGCCTTAGCTGGGTTTCCTGCAGAGTCAACTAGGTAGAATGTTAAAGGGTAGTAGTAGTATTGGCTGGTTGACAGGAATTTGGGGAGCAGTTTGACTTTGACTGCGGTCGGAGCGTTGGCTGTGGGTGAAATGGTTGTAACGATTTGAGAGGTGGTCTTGAAAACTCCTGCAATGCTGGCGCTGGCTGTTATGGTTGTTTGGCCCGGTGTCGCTTTTGACATGAACCAAGCTGTGGCGAAGAAATCTCCTTCCGGTATGGTTATTGGGCTTTGGACAGTGCCAATGCTCGTTAGGGACGAAGTAAGCGTGACCGTGATGCCGCCTACAGGTGCGAGCGCCGGATTTCCAGCTGCGTCTTGGAGTATGACGCGCACTAGGTAATAGTAGTATTTGTTAGAAATGGCGAAGACCTTTGACAAAGCCAGGTCCATTCCGAGTTTGGCGGGTGTGGGCGCCTTCGTTGTCATTACGTTTGAGCCTGTCGCTAAGGTGCCGCTGGCTCTGATCGTGGTTGTTCCAGGTTTATAGGTAGCGTAGAAATGGGTGTACGCGTAGGTTTGTCCAGCCCCGATCGTGAGAGTGGCGCCAGGAATCGTGCCAACAGACGGGTTTGTCGACGTCATGATCGCTGTCAGACCGCCTGCAGGCGCTCTAGCGGGATTTCCACTGTTGTCTTCCACCTGAACCACTACGGAGTACAGAGAGGTCTGTTTGTGCGCGAAGACTTTGGAAGGAGCTAAGTAAACTGCGAATCTGGACGGCGTATATCCAACTGTTGTCATCTGGCTTGAGCTTGCAACTAAGCCGCTTACCGTTGCCTGGATGGTGGTTTTGCCTGGCACGTAGGTCGAGTAGAAGTACGTGTAGCCATATTCGTCGCCAGCCCCTATGTTCAGGTAGCTTGGCACTGTTCCCACAGTGGAGTTGGATGAGGCCAGGGTGACTGAAGTTGTTGACGCGGCCTCTACTGGTCTACTGGAGCTGTCCATGAGACCTACAACCACCGGGTAGTACTTGACAGAGCCGTCAGCTATCAGCTTACTAGGGGCCAACCAGACCATTAGCTTTGTGGCGGGGGATGCTCCTGGTGCTACTGTCGTCATGGTTGCGTTTGTGCTTACAAGTCCCGAGGTTGCCGCTTTTATTGCTGTTGTACCGGGGACTAGGGTTGATGAAAACCATGTGGCTCCAAAAGTTTCTCCGGTGCTTATAGCCAAGGACGTTGGAACGGTTCCAACGTTCGGATTGGACGAGCTTAGACCAACCAGCAAGGTTTCAGAAGCCATGGCAGGATTGCCCGCGGAGTCCTGAAGTTGGACGTGAACTGGATAGTAGTAGTATTCATTGTCTGCCAACACTTTGTTTGGTGCTAGGATTACTTGGACTTTGTAGGGTTTGGCCCCGACTGTTGTCATGATGGCTGAACCTGAAACCAATCCCACGGCTGTGGCTTCGATTTTGGTCTGGCCAGGCTTGTAGGTTGAAACGAAAGTTATGGTTTCAAATGCTTGTCCAGCGCTGAGGTGGACATAGTTTGGGGAAGCGTAGCCGACTGTGGGGTCGGAGGACGACACGCTAATGCCCATGCCGCTTGTTGGTGCGTAAGCTGGGTTTTCGTAGAGGTCTTGAAGTTCAATTTTTATGGCGTAGTAATGGTAGTCGTTGCTTGCCAAGACTCTTGGCGGAGTGCAAGTCACGGCGACTTTGGCGGGCACTCCTGATGTGCCCACAGACGACAGTGTATTCGCGCTTGCAGAATCACTTGTATTGTCTGGCGATGACACAAGAGTGTATGCAAAGGCAGAGAAACACGATAGCAATACTATCAGTACGAGGGTGACTGCTATGGAGGCTTTAATAGATTTAGCTTTATTCAAGAAGCTGCCGATTCTTTTCAATTTTTCCTTTCTCCTTTACAAGTTTTTAAGCGGGATTCACCCGCACCACACAGTTCACATTGATTTAGTTATAAGAATTGTGAAGAAAACCTCTATACACGAAGTTTTTTAGTGGCTCAACCTTCACCGCCACAAAAAACCTTTGCGTTGGATTGCGCAGGTTTCTGACCCTTTAGTATTAAAGGGATAAGGCGCGCGATCTCGGTCGCGGCTTACGCTCAAAAAACTCTTTTTTTCTGTTCAAAAAACTTGCTCTTTTCCGCTCACCGTCTGCGAGCAAGTAAAACCGAGGCACAAAGAACAGAAATTATAGGCTAGCAGCTATGGAAGAGCTATGGAAAAACACTTGCTCTCGCGGCTTGTGCCTAGCCTTGTGCCACAATTGTGCCACAACAAGCGTTCAGAAGAGGCACAAGCGCAAGATCTTTGCAGTGTAATAGCGTATGAATAGCGGAGGATGAGACTTTGCCCAAGAAACCAAACCAGAAAACTGACGGGCGCCATATCTTTCTGGCTCTGGAATACGTGCGTGCATATGAATCAAAACGTGCGCTTTAGGCAGCCGACCAATCTAAGAAGATGGACTCGTTGGCTCCTGTCACGGTTGTTGTGTTGGCAGAGCTATTCCATGACCAGCCATCACCTTCAGTCTTTCGGATGCCGTCGATGTATACAAGCTCAGGCTTCCCGCGCTTGTTGAAGTCGCAGATTTTGGTTTCACTTGTTCGATTGGCGGCTACGTATGTTGCGTTGACGTATATTCTTAAGCCTGTCGTGGTGGTGTACGTTGTTTCTGTTATGAAGGTGTTGGAATGAAGCATAAATCCGTCGGTTCTGTCATGGTGCAATATTAGTGCCAGCATAGCTGTTATGAAAAATTCTTGTCCGTGGAGATTGGCTTTTGCTGATCCCCAGTGTTCAGCCAAGATGGATGTGGCTTCGTGCTCATAGTAGGCGTATTCGTTACTCATGCTGTCATAACCGCTTGGGCCAATGTACGTGTATTTGCCCACCCACGTCGTGTTGTAGACCGTTCCCCAATGCTCCAGGTCTTGAAATCTAAGGTTGCCTTCGTTAACTGTCCATTTCGCGTATGTTCTGTAAGGGTCAACTGACGAGCCTGCGTAGAACACGTGGAGCGGGTAAACGTCTCCGCCAGAATGGAAAGTTACATACTGGGTAGGTGTGTAGTTTCCCATAAGCCATCTCAACGCCCAAACTTCAGGTTCAGTGGTGGTTGCGCCCGGTGGAAACTGGCGGTTCAGGTCCTTACCGTTGGCATTATCACGTGTATTGTTTACGTAGCCATCTGGATTCAAAACCGGGACGAGGATAATTTTGTATTGGGTTAGCTTGCGCTGCCAGTCTGGGTAGGCGCGATACCACTCTATCAGAAGCTCAGCAAATCTTATTATGCTGTGAGTTCCTGCCTTCTCATCGCCGTGGATGGCTGCGTCTGCGATGAAGTAGCGTGTGCCGCTACCAATGAAAAGGGCATTGATTGGTCTTCCTTGAACCGTTTTTCCTATGCTTTGCATAGTGACAATATCGTCGTTTGCCTCAGAGAAGTTGGTCATCCAATTGTTTATCCAGTCCAGGGAACGCCATGACAAGCCATCTGTCATCCAACGACTGTAACGCCCCGCTTTGATTAGAGCAGCTTCAGACATCGCAGGGAAAAGATGCCAGTTGCCAGCTTCGTAGCTGTTGGGACGCGTGGCGTAAAGATCCATCACGTAGAAGCCCGCGTTTGGCTTGGTGCCTTCCATATGGAATATTGCACTTTGTGCTGTGCCGAATTTTGCTATGGTTGTGACACTTGCGAAACCAGCTAGATCAGATGTTTTCACAGTCGTCAGATAGTTTGTCCCATTATGCATTTCGGGTTCATCGCCGGCGCGGAAGTTTCCCCAATCTGTAGTGTACGTGACTTTGCTTAATGATGAGGTTTGCATGCTGTTGTTGAGTGTTGGATAGAGGTAGTAACAAAAGTCGAAGATATGCGATATCACGGGTCTTGTTTTGGCGAATAATTTTACTGCCGAAAAGTTGTAGACGTTATTGAAGTTTGTCCAGGTCACGAGTCCAGAGTAGTTTTTGATTATTTCGTAGGTGGTGAGCTCGTAATTGTATAGGTGCACATAGGATATGCTTTGGTTGCCGAAAAGCCAGAAAATATTTTCCATTTGGGGGATTTCGTCTTTAGGGCCTATTACTGCCCATGCGCCTTCTAGTTTTTGGGGCTCTTCCGGTCCGATGTAGCTGGTGCTTATTGCGGCCAAGTCACTGTAGACCACTACTCTGTGTTGTATGTTGACGCTGTTTGCCAGGCCGAAACGGATTGTATTTACGTTGCCATCTGTTGTTGTGTTTATTTGGGTCATAGCTAGCCTTTCTACGCCGTTGATGTATGCTTTGATGGCCCCTTCTGTGGCGTGTATCCGAGTGAAAAGCTCTAGGCAATACCATGTATTGTTTCTAGGATAGACTTCCGTTGTGGTCTGCATAGCGCCTGTAGAGGCAAGTATCGAAAACCTGTCTTCGCCTTCCACTCTCCTAACCTGCAAGTTGCTGATTATGTTTCCGTCTAATCCGACAAATTGGATGAATGCGAAACGGTCGTCGGAATCAACAAGTGGCAAGCCTTCGGCAATGTAGAAATAGCCACGCGCATAGATTACGGGGCTCTGGCCAATATTTTTGTATGCGCAGGCTCTTCTTATTCCAGAAACGGCAGCGCCGGTTTGAAACTCTGCACTGTATATGCCAGAGTATGGAAGTGTGACTGCAACTGTGGCATTGTCTCCGGAGGTCAAGGTGAGACCTGACCAAGCACTGAAGTCTCCGGACTCAAAATCGTCTTTGAAAAAGACTCTATTAGGAATAATCGAGCCGCTAGTTGGTATGACCTGAGCATATTGTAGAACGGAACTCGCATAAAAAATGGAACCGATTAGAATCATAAGTGAGAAAGTGATTCCTAGTAGGCGTTTTGAAGTAGAAAGGTTCAAGCGGCCACCCAACACAGTACCTAGTTCGTGCTTCTACTGACTATTTTACCGATGTTCATTTCGTTTTGCTATTAGATAAACAATTCGACGTGTTAGTACAACAGGAATACAATTTGCTTTTTGCTCATCTCCGTCAAATCGTTGTTAACGCCCCCTAGGATTAGTGGCGTGCGTCAGTACATCTGCGTAGCGATCAATGTGGTGTTTTGCCCTTCTGAAGCATCTTTATAACAGGTATGTACTCCTTTGATGTCTCAACCTGGTTCTTTACGGCCAAATCCATATACGTGTTGAGGATATCATTGTGGGCCTTGCTTGCGCACGCGCAGATTTTTGAGATTCTGGCGGGCTTAGGTTTCGGGCTGTTTTACTGCAAGTGTCCATTGGTGCGACGTTTGAGCTAAGCCGTCTGATACGATGACAGTGATAATATATATGCCAGCTACGTCTGCTTCGTAGGTGTAGGAATCACTAGGCGAAGGTTCTACCAACGATCCGTTTACATACCATTGGATTGTTAGGGGATCTCCATCTGGGTCGAAGTAGGTAACGTTGAATTCTTGGGACTGTCCTTCGAAAATCGTTGGGTCATCTGATGGGTAATATGACGTTATGTTTGGGGGTGCGTTGACGGAGAGTTTCCATTGTTGTGAGGCAAACAGCTCACCGTCGGAAACGACTAGAGTTATGTTGAATGTTCCAGGGGTAGTGGCTTGGTAAGTCCAGTTTTGGGTTGTTGATTGTTCTGTTCCGTCTAGTAGCCACAAGTATGTTAGAGTGTCGTCGTCCAGGTCTGAGGAAGTGTGTGTGAATTGGATGATTTCTCCTTCGCTGATTTCTAGTGTTGTATTTTCTGGAGAGAATGAGTCAATTGTTGGAAGGCTGTTTTGGATTGCTACCGACTGAGAGTTTTGTATGGTTCCGTAAGCTTTTCCGTCGTTGGGTCTGACTGTGAAGTACCAGATATCGCCTTTTGTTGTCAAGTTGTATGTAACAATCAGTGTGTCGTCTAGTTCTGGTTGTAGTATGCCGTTTCTGTACCATCTGATCTCTGTGCCAGATTCCGGGTCGCCATCTGGGTCAAAGTAAGTGTAATTGGCTTCCAAGCTGTCATTAGTGTAGGGTGTTGAGGGCGTTATTGTTAGGTTGTATGCTGAGGGTGGGTTGTTTTCGACTATGGTTATGGCGTTTGAGAACTTGGCTGCGCCATCTTGGTAGAAATCGTTTGGTGTTACTTGGCATTTCCAGATATCGCCTACTTCAATCTCTCCTCGGACTATTGTCGAGTTGTTGCTTAGGCCGTCTTTGGTTTCGACGTATCGTTGGTAGATTTGTTGTGGTGATAGGCTTTTCGGGTAGATTCTGACTTCGTCGATTATGCCTTTGAAGTAGTCGAACCAGCCTAGACATATGGGTTCGGTTCCGCTGGTTTGTATGTTTCCGGAAACTGGTATGTCGGCTACTGCGATGCCATTAACGTATAATGTCAGCCCAGTTCCGCTTTTGTATGTGAATGCTATGTGATACCAAGTGTTTTTCTGAAGTGGGGTGTCATATGTTACTCGGTTGTAGCCGGTGACATTCGACACGCCTGTATCTATCCAGATTCCAGCAAAGATTTTGTTCCAACTTATGCCTATTTCGTAGCTAGGTATTTTGGCTATTGTTCTTGTACCACTGCGATATGTTGTGAGGTATATCCATTGCTCCACTGTGATTTCTGACCATTGTCCTCCACCGTCCAAGGTGCTTGTGCCGGGGATTTGGATGTAGCCTGTGTCGAATTTGTAGGCACCACCAACTTTTCCATCAATTGTCCACGTGACTCCTCCTACGATGACTCCATTGTTGCTGTATCCCGAGTAGTCTTTGGCGATTGTTGAGCTGTTTGTGTTGAATGGTAGTAGTAGATTGGTTACTGAGGTGTCGTTTCTGTACCAATTGTAGATGTTTGTGATTTTGTCGTCATCTGGGTCGTAGGTTGTCTGGTTATAACATATTAGGTCTTCATCCGTTTTGTTAGTGCCCCCGCTTGATATTAGAAGCGGGTTATCCTGAGTTGGAGGCGCACCTGGAGATGTAGTAAACATGTATGTTTGGTTGGTCCAGCTTGTTCCATCCGTTGCGTTGACAGTCCATCTGTAGGTTGTGGACGGCGCAAGGTTGCTGATCGAGATTGAGTATCTACCATCAAAAACGTTGTTGCCACTATCTGAGCCGATGTCTGGGCCGGTTACGACTGTATAGTTCATCGTTTTGCCCCCGTAGTTTACGAGGTTGAAGCTTAGTCTGTTTAGTTCGAGCGGTAAGCGTGTTGCGCCATTCAAGGGAGATGGACTTGTTATGACCGGCCCCTCAGGAAGGGTCTCTTGGATTCCGATGGTGTAGAAGCTAGATGGCTCCTTTTGGTTGTTGTAGCACGTTAGAACCAAAGCTGCAGAATAGGCGACACTGGATATGCGGATTTCGTCGAGCATGCCTTTTAAATATCTGCCCGCGGCGTAGGTGCTCCTGCCAATATGTAACGGAGCAAGAGTATTATTGAATATAGATGTGATCGTGGTTTTGCCGATTGTAGATTTTTGTTGACCGTTGATGTAGATTTTTGGGACTTTGCCAGATTCCCAGACGACGACTATATAGTACCATTCGCTGATCGCAGGGTTGAAAGAGACATAGTACTCTCGCCACCCAACGCCATCTTTAGACAGGAATAGTCCTAGAACTTTTCCGTAGGTGGCGTGGGTTTGGAATTCGATGAACCATGCACGTTGGTTGCCTCCAGTACTGTATTTATTCAATATTGTTTGTCTCCTCGTGGTGTCATCCAGTCTTAACCAAAAGCTGGCTGTGAAGCCTGCTGTGAAGCCCGTAATGCCATCGCTGTGAGGCACCTCAATGTAGTCGTTGATGCCGTCGAAGTTGTCTGCACCGTCAATCTTGCCTCCAACGCCCTGGGCAATTCCGCCATACGGCGTGCCGTTGTTGCTGTTTATGGTGGAGTCGTAGTGTAACCCGGTCTCCTCGTTCAGGTGTAACACCATTTTAGAGCTTGAATCCCACACGGCTGCGTGATCTTGTTGGTTTATAGCATTTGGGTTGCCATAGTACATGTGGATTCTTGTGTATGTGGTTGAGGAGAGGAAAGGAATCTTGACCCAAGCTACCAGACGACCTATGGTGCTGTCGTATAATTCTATTTCGTGGCTCAGCCTGATATTGTTGGAGTAAATAAAGATAATGTCGTCGCCGTCGGGTTGGGCTTTGCTTGCTAGGTCGATGTCTGTGAGTTCTACTAGAACTGGGAAGAAGGTTTGGTCGGAGCTGACTTCGGCCGGGTTGATTGTTATTGTTTTGCGGCATTGCCAGCTGGTGTTCCACCAGAGTTGTGCTGGTTCTGAGGTGAAAGTGAAGGTTTTGTTTGCCCAAGTGATGCCATCTGTCACGTTTACGAACCAAGTGTAGGTTGTATCATAATCGAGGTTGCTGACCGTAAGTGTATATTTTCCATTGCTCACGTTTGTGGCGTTGCCTGAGCCGATGTTTGGATAGGTTGTAACTGTGTAATTCATCAACGCGCCTTGGTAGTCGGTTACGCAGAAGCTCAGCTGTGATAAGGAAGTTGGCACGTTCGCTGCTCCGTCAAACGGAGATGGAGCTGTTACAATTGGTTCCTCAGGAAGGGTTTCTTGGATTCCGATGGTGTAGAAGTTGGACGGGTCTTTGTGGTTGTTGTAACTTGTCGAAATCCAGTCTGCGGAACGGGCGACGTTAGATATGTGGATCTCATCGAGGGCACCTTTCAAGTATCTGCCCGTGGTGTAGGTGCTTCTGCCAATGTGCAATGGAGCTCCAGTGTTGTTGAATATCGATGAGATCGTATATATGCCAATTGTTGAAACTTGCACACTGTTGATGTAGAATTTTGGCACTTTGCCAGACTCCCAGACGACAACTATATAGTACCATTCGTTGATCGCAGGGTTGAAAGAGACATAGTACTCTCGCCAGCTAACACCATCTTTAGACAGGAACAGTCCCAGGACTTTTCCGTAGGTGGCGTGGGTTTGGAATTCGATGAACCATGCACGTTGGTTGCCAACACTGTCGTATTTGTTTAGTATGGCTTGTCTTCTTGTGGTGTCTTCTAGTTTAATCCAGAAGCTGGCTGTGAAGGCTGCTGTGAAGCCGGTAATGCTGTTGCTGTGTGGCACTTCTATGTAGTCGTTGATGCCGTCGAAGTTGTCTGCACCATCGATTTTGCCAGTAACACCTTGAGCTATTCCGCCGTAGGGTGTGCCAGCATTGCCGTTTATGGAAGAGTCATAATGAGATCCAGTTTCCTCGTTCAGGTGTAGAACGATTTTGAGGCTTGGATCCCAAACGGCTGTGTGATCTTGCTGATCTGTTGCGTTTGGGTTGCCATAGTACATGTAGATTTTTGTGTATGTGGTTGAGGAGAGGAATGGAATGTTTACCCACGTGACTAGATGCCCTGTGGTGCTATCGTAGAGTTCTATTTCGTGGCTCAGCTTGATATTGTTGGGTTCGATGAAAATAAAGTCATAGCCGTCAGATCTTGCTCTGCTCGCAAGGTTTGTGTCTGTAAGGTCTATTAGAATCGGGAAATTGGTTTGATCAGAGCTTACTCTAGTTGGGTCAATTGCTATCGTTCTGCGGTATTGCCAGCTCGTGTTCCACCATGTTGGTGCTTCTGTTGTGAAGGTGAAGGTTTTGTTTGCCCAGTTTTCTCCATCTGTGACGCTTACTTTCCACGTGTAGGTTGTGCCATGTTCGAGATTGCCAACTGCGACCGCGTATCTTCCATTGCGGATGTTGACACGGCTATCAGATCCAATGTTTGGGGTAGTTGTAACTGTATAGTTCATTAAGTCGTATTGAAAGTCGGTTAAGCTGAAGCCCAACTGAGAAAACATAACTGACATGCTGGTTGCCCCATCCAAAGGAGAAGGAGCAGAAATGACTGGAGCTGGACCACCAGGTGGAGGCACATATTCTGCGGCACCGAGCCTACGTTCACTATAGAATTGTACCTCACTTCTGGGTCTGGGAGTTGTGCGCCTTGCAGGTGTATCATAGGCGTAAACTACGCCATATGTGCTCGTTACGACTAGTTCGTTGTATTGATCGCCATCGATATCTTGCACTACAGCGTAGGTAAGCCATCCTGTGAGCCCTGTTGCGTTGTCTATCATCGAATAATTATTGTTGAAAATAAATAAACAACTGTAGTTCAATGCTATTATTTCCATAATACCATCACCTGTTACTTCAGCGATTGTTGGACCATAGTAAGAGTTGCCAACGTAGAATCTTGCATCAACTTTCCAGTCAACCAGGTCCCAGATTACTATATCATTGGTTGTTGTGCTATGGGAGCCGTCTGCCATCATTATTTCAAGGTTTCCATCATTGTCTATATCATATACAGATGACTGGTAGTGAATTGGCGCTTCGTCTGGAATACCAGTGATTATTCTAATGGCAGAGCCGTCTGTAGAGTTAAGAACTGCTATTCCCCCCCGGTGGTGACCAACAATGACATCTAGTATCCCGTCTTTGTTAACATCTGCAAGCATTGGAATGTGACTACTGCAAAGAATGTCCGGGCGAGACCATCTTCTCGTCAAGTTTCTAGCCCAGAATGATTGAACCCCTTTACCCCACCCTCCGTCAAACTCAAAATACGCGTTCCGGTCACACATATAGACTTCAAATTCCCCATCACCTTCTGTGTCTGCCAGTGACAAGCCTCCTGCACATGGACGCCAAATATAGGTCTGATTAATAATTTGTCCATCCCAACTTAGAGATGTTAATCTTCCAGTACCATTCAATCCAGCACTAAGTTCAGACATGCAAGCTACGAAAATAGTTGGATACCCGTCACCGTCAATATCGCCAATAACCGGACTGTTCCAAGTTTGAAAACCCAAACCTTTTGTATTTCTCCAGAAAGTGCTACCGTTGTTTCCATATAATACGTGTATGCCACCCGGTTGTTTGATTGGCACTATTATTTCTAATATTCCATCCTTATTCAGATCAGCCATCTGAGCGTCCATGTCGTCCTTTGCGCCGCTGATTTGGACAGACCATACTATGCTTCCATCCGTTCCATTTAGCACGCTGACTCCGCCTTCGCCGGCATGAACAACTTCTTCAAGGCCGTTTCCGTCAATATCGGCTATCAACACACTGCCTGTACTCGGCCGAGTTCTGCTCTCCCATTTGTATCTTAGCACCTTCGATGTTGTTGTGAAGCTACAAGTCTTGTTGGTCCAGCTGTCTCCATCGGTAACGTGAATGCTCCAATAGTATTTCGTGCCAAGCATGTTCATACAGTCAGGAATGCAGGTGTATGTTCCGTCTTCGGCATTTGTGTAGTTTTTGATGTCTTGCCACATACCTGTCGCGTTCGTGCGGAAATACACTGCCATAGGATCGCCATCGACGTCTGTTATGCGAACAGATAGTTCTGGATTTGTGTAAACATCTGTGGCTCCATCTTTTGGATTTTCTTCTGAGACGAATGGTGGCAGATTGGAAAGTCTCTCTTCTTCACCCAAAATGTAAAATGTTGAAGGGTTTTTTTGGTTATTGTAACTTGTGAGTATCCAGTTTGAAGAACGTACGATTTTGGAGATACGGGCTTCATCACACATCATTTTTGTACGTTCTTGCCAATTTATGCTTGAGCCCATACTAAACCCTGCTACTGCTGGGTCGTCAAGAGGCGTTATGAAACCTGTAGCGAGCAGACTTGAAATGTCATCAGACCTAGCAAGCTCACCGTTGACGTAGAAATATGCTCTATTTGTCAACTTGCTCAATCCCCATGCAACATGAACCCATTGATCAACCAGAAACACTGTATGTGAAAAACTCTTTGTGGTGTTGGTTTGAGGATTGTAAAGCCTGTTGTTGATTATGAATCTGTCAGTTGGCGAAACATTCGGCAGACCAATCCATAAACCGTACCATGACGGAGGTACCGGCAAAGACTTCCCATACATATGGGTTTTCGCGTAACGAGCTGCTGCAGGAACACTGTTCACATAAATCCAGGATTCAATCGTGATTTCGTCTCTTCCGAAGAGGCTGAGAGTCGTTTGTCTCAAGTGGTCGTCCACACCATCGAAAGAATCGGCTCCATCGATCTTTCCTGAGGGGCTTTTGCTGACTCCTCCATATGGCGTTACGTTGTTGCCGTTGCCTGTAGAGTCATACCTAGTTCCTACACTCTCTCTCAAGTGCTGCACCATTAAGAAGAGAGAGTCCCAAGTGTTGGCAGGGTTCTGTTGGCTCTCTGCTGATGGATTTCCATAATACATGTAGAGTTCAGTAGCGGTTGTATTAGCAAGAAGCGGCATTTTTACCCAAGCCACAAGATGACCTGCATCGTGGTCAAAATATTCTATTTCGTGGTCAAGTTTCAAACCTGTGTTTGAATCAATGAAAACAAGGTCGTCACCATCCTGTTGAGCCTTTATGAGATCACTGTCGGTAATGTTTAGCAAAACAGGAAAATTCTCTAGAATTCCATCCACTTCAGTGTTATTGATTGTTATGGCCTTCCGATAAGGCCAACCATCATTCCACCAACCATCAACTCCACGAGCAGTAGGTACTAGATCAAGCAAAGGAGTGAGTAGGGTTACCAAGAACATAGCAGTGAAAACAAAGCCTAGAAATCTCCGGAATTCAAATCTAGCACTCATTCATTCTCACGCCAAATCAATTTAGTCAGTGTGCTCTCAGTGATAAATACGTTTGTGGAACACAATTCTATGAAATCGTTGTAGTGATCTAGGAGCAAGACTCTCTTCCATGCGCTCCCTTACTCATAAACGGCTATACGATTATATTATTAAAGACGTAAGAATGAACAATCCTAATAGCGCGCGCCATGTTCTCCCGCATGAATAGATGCATTATGGGGGGCGCATTTGGCTGCCAGTAATTATAGTACTCGAGACTCTCTTTTCCAGTTTCTGTTTTATCAATTTCTCAGTCAAATTGCGTAACTTTTCAGCCTCTTCCGCTTTCACAACAGGAAAACCATGCTCCCTGCAGAAACTACTTACTTTTTCAAAGACGACAACACCAATCCCTGGAACATTCATCTTTAGCGCAAAAATTAGCGGATGCAATCTCGTAGAAATAACGACATCCACCAAACCGAATATTCCCATAATTTCTTGCGGCATGTAGTTGTGTTGCAGCATCTTAAACCTGTCAATATTTAGTTGCTTCCGTAATTTTGTTCCATAAATAGCATCAATATTTTTAGGGTTGTCTTTAGATCTGGTGAAGGGAAAAAAGATAACACACAAGCTAGAATAATCCTGTAAGATAGATCTAAGAGAGCACAAGAAGAGCTTTTGAACCTGATCATTCAGTCTTCTGTCACGAATGTATTGCGTTGTTACTCCGACAATAATTTTGTAATTGCTAATCTTGATACCTTCCAATTCTAGCAAACGAGATGCGGCCTCAAGCGGTATGGGATCCGAGTTAAGAGAAGGATCTCTTATTAAGTAAATGGGTTTGTGGACGCCCAGCTTTTCTAAACGGATTTTACTCATATGATCCCTTACGAAAATTCCGTTAGAGGCGTTCATGCTCAAACGGGTAATCGCTCTTCCAAAGGAATTTCTGATAGTGGATACTCCGATAGCATAGAAAACGACATGCTTTCCCAAAATTCTAGATACAAGGCCTAATATCGAGTACTTCAAAGCCATTTTGCCTAAGTCTTGAAACAGTTCTCCTCCGCCAATTATGACTTCAGTAGATATTAGAAGATCAAATAGATTTCTGCGTTTTGCGTTGACGTTGTGGATGAGAGAAGTTTCCTTCGGGTCACGAGAAAAAACTATGACATCATCACACGTGTTAATGCATCCTCTATTCTGCAAGTCTTTCAAGAGTCCAACCATTATTGCATCGTCACCAAGATTTCCGGTGCCATATGCTCCGACAATTAGCACTTTTCTGTTGTTCATGTAAATCCAATCCATGATTAGCCCTTTATATTGTGTGTGGCTGAGCCTAAGTGTTCTCTTGTTGCGCAGTTAGGCCACAAGGTTTATCAAATCGCATGAGCAAACAAATGCGATCACCATAAATTCATAAGGAGAATGGTGACTAATGACGGTCGGGCATGAAATGCAACGATCTTGGGATCTGCTTCTGGCTGTTCTATTGCTACTCACAATACTTGGTTCTCTATTCAACATTGGTGCAACTCTGCTATATACTCAGTCTGCGAGCATACTGTCGACTGGTACAATCACTTACGACCCGCCAATAAGTGTCGCAATTGACACTAGCAAGGTCGCGGGTTTAAACAACTTGTCGCTAGGCTTCATGCTGGATTTTGATTGGAAAACTTGGCGTAATAGTTATGTTCTAAGAACACTGGCTCAAGATGCGAACTTCAAGCTTGTACGATTATTTGATTACAGACGAAATGACCCCGCTCTTATGCCAGTTGAATATTGGAACGAAACAACAAAGACAGGAACATTCAACTGGACGAATGTTGACACATTGGTTCAAGGGATTTTTGAAATTGGCGCAGAACCACTCATCTGTTTGGGACGAACACGAAATGATTCTTCCATCTCGAACTATATTCCGTCTGGCATGGCATTTAACCCTGAGACACTGTTGCCTTATCCAGAAAGCTACGCTGCTTACGCAACCGAGTGGGTTAAACATTTCAAAGCAATAGGGCGGCCTGTTCGATTTTATGAGATTTTTAATGAACCTCACGTATATTTTGGTTGGAGTGCCAACTATACAAAACTCGGATTTTTTAAGGATGTCTGGAATGTTGTTGCCAGAGCTATGCGAGCGATAAATCGAAACATTTTGATCAGTTTTGACTTTATAACAGCAAAAAGAGTGCTTGATTACTGGATTCAAAACGGTGATGATGTGGACTATATAGATTCCCACAAGTATGATGCAAATGCAGTTCCAGGTTATGATGATGATGAAATCTTGAGGCGTGCAGAGACTCTTCGCTTCGAAGAGGACTATATTTTCTATGGGTTTAAAATGGCAAGAGAGAAATGGTTTGGCGCCAGGGGCAAGTTGCTGCCCGTAATGATTTCTGAGAGCAACCTAAACGCTGCTTATGAAAACGGAACGGATCCAAGGATACAACAAGTCATAGGTGCAGTAAGAACTGCCCTAGTATTGAGAAAAGCAGTCCTTAATGATGTTAGCTACCATGTTTATTATAGATTTTCTAGTAGCGTTCAGGATTCTCCCCTTGGCTGTTACGGGTTTGGCATGGTCAATTCTGATAACAATCAACCTTGGTATCCATATTATGTGCAGCAGCTAATTGGCAGCAATTTGGGTATTGGATGCCGTATTATTAGTACAACGAGTTCTTCTGAGGATATAAGACCTCTCGCCTGGATTAACATGGGCAAATTGAGCGTTCTGCTTATTTGCAGAATAGACCAGAGTAGGGAAGTGTGCTTGCAAGGGGTTTCGGGTCGATTTAACCTTTTTAGAATTGATGGTAGTGTCTCTTTCTTAACGCCTCGCGTTCAAACTGGTTTCTTTGATAGCGCAAAACCTCTGATCGTGAACGGCTACACAGTTGTTTTGTTACAGGCACAAGTATGAAGAAATTGATTGCTCATTTGTATAGAGCGTGCGCATAGACTAAGATGGCTAGGGAGTAATCCATATGTTGTGATTTCCGTCGTTATAAACGAAATTGAATCTATCTTGGAGGCGTTGTCTAAGCCCGATCCTCAGGATCTTTGCGTCTTCCAAAGTATGAACTGGACTAAAAGCACTAGCATAATAGAAGTATAAGTTCAAGTCGTCAAATGCGTACGCAAGCTCGTTATTAGAAGAACCCAATTTCTGGATGTCTGTGGGCAACCAGCTGATCTTGGAATAATCATCTGGCTCGAACAGGAAAAGTAAGGAGTTGCGGTCGTCAACCCACGCTATATGATAGTTTCTTATTGGAACCTTTTTATTGAAATCGGCTATAACCATGAAATCCTTGTCCCTTTCTCCTACTTCCGCAGGATTTATCGATGGATCATAAAGGTGAAATGGAGCAAAATCGTGTCCCCACAACCCTATGAAAGACGAAGACAGCAAAACTATCACTACCATGCCAGAAATCGCTACTTGCCAGACTCGTTTCAGTCTGTTTCGGAAATAGGAATACGAGATTGCACTTAGCAATCCAATAAAGGGCATAGATAAGCCGACTATTCTGTAGATTCCAATCCTAAATATGAAGTTGTCAATGATAACTACTGCTCCTAGCGCCAGACATGAATAAAGAAGAAACGATTTTTCAGGTGTCTTCGTTGCTTTCCTAATCACGAAAAAGAGGCCGAAAATTGCAGGGAGAAGTATTAAAATGTCTCGTAACAAAAGGAGTTGCGACAGCCCCGGAGGAGTAAGAACATCGGGGTAAAAGGCACGCCTTGGCGTATACTCAACCTCCTTAATCCCCCTGATCAACATTGAAAAACGCTCAATGCTAGAACTCACCAAGGGCCAAATTACTTTAGCCACATTGTCCCACCAAACAAATAGAAAGGCAGACATTGCCATTGCTATGGTAACGAGGGATGTCTGAAAAGAGACTGGAAACAACGTCTTGTTCCTTCTTTTTTCAAAGAATTCACCAATCATTACGAAAATGAAAAGTAGAAAAAGATAAACTACAGTTACCAATGAGGTTAGGTTATGCCCAATCACTAGTGAAAAAGCGAAGAAAAAAGTCAGACCTTTGTACTTTCGGTTAGCAGAGTTGCTAATGGACAGAGCAAGCAAATAGAGCATGATAGTGAATAGAAGTATCCCGATGTTTTGACGTACGGATTGCATCTGCCAGAAGATAAGGTCAGGGTAGACTGCATACATCAAAAGAGCAAGCAATGTTGTGTGCATGTTTAGTTTGAGGGATTTCCTTATTTTTTCGACGAGAAGATAGACGAAGCCAAAGGAAATCAAACCGAAAATGGACGGAAGCAACAAAGCTAGATGAAATGCGTCTAAACCAGATATCGATGACAATACTAAGATCAGAGTATGCAACAAAGGCCAAGACGAATACATTGTGAGATGTCTTGGCTCTCCAATCACAAAGACGCTATCTTTCTGGATGAACGTTTTGGTGACAGCATAGTCCCAGTTTGCATCGCCAAATGGAATAATGGAGTAGTTCGTGGAGAAGTAATAAATGCTTCTTATTAATAGAAAGATCATGGCTGTTTGAATGATGAGAAATCTGTCTGAAGAACCGCGAATCGCGATTATTTGGATTATGAACACGGTTATGAGGAGTGTCACGGCCGCATAATAAAAATCTGGAAGAAGAATCTTGTACCACAGAGAAATCGCGACCATGACAATTATGAGTATTTCCAGTACTAGTCCAATTCCCTGGCTTTTCTTCACGATGTGAAACACCTCTTACGTCATAACTGTCGCTTCAACAGACTTTTTCTGCTATGTTTGGGTACAGCTCGCTTAGGCGCAGTCATCTTGCATATATATTTTCAAGCCGCTGAACGACACTGTCCCATTCAAGAATTTTTGTGCCCAATTGATTTCTCGTAACTCTGCCACCGAATCTGCCACTATCAAGGACATCACCAATTGCTTTTGCCAGCTCATCAAGTCTAACAGGATATTTAACACCCAAACAGCTTTGATTGTCAATCCACTCACTTAATGCCGAAGTGTCAGTCACTATGCATGGCGTTCCAGCTACTAGCGCCTCTGCAACAGCTATAGAATATGCCTCATGCCTGGACAACAAAGCAAATACGTCATTGTCAAAATACTTCTGCAAGAGCTCACGTCTTGGTAGGTTCTGAGAGAACCGAATTCGGCTATGCACTCCGAGCTGCTTCGCGCGATTCTCAAGTGCTTTCTTCATAGGGCCTTTGCCGACAATCTCCAAGACCACAGTATCGTCTAATCTAGGCAGAACCTCCACAAGATATTGTGCACCCTTGTAGCTTTCTAACCTACCTACGCAGAGGATGGACTTGAACTCGCGTTCATGTCGTTTCAAGCCCTCGAACTCGCTGAGATTCACACCGTTAGGAATTACGGAAATCTTTTGTTCTTGAAGCTTGAACTGCTTGCACAGTAACGATTTTTCAAATTCAGAAACCGCGACAATGTTGTCGGCCTTTTCGAGGATTCTCTTACCAAAAGGCTTGAACAATCTGAATAAAGCGTCTCGAAAGGCAGTATGCCCAGCGCCATGAAAGTGTGTTGTAACAACCAGCTTTCTATATTTTGCCAGCCGCGAAAAATGCACTGGGAAGCCAGCGTAGCAATGTCCATGAACAATGTCGAATTTGGCTTTACTCATCCTCAAGATCATTTCAAGCGAGAAGAAATAGGCTCCATTCGGAGCATAACGCTTAAAGCGTTCCACTTTCACGCCTTTCGTCAACTCGTATCGAGGCAGAAGCCCCTCGCTATCAGTAGCAAAGACGGTGACATCATGTCTTTCAGCGAGACGTTCTGATATGTTTCGGATATGTTCTGGAACCCCGCCCTTTCCAATTTCATAGGATCCGGGAATAACTTGAAGAACTCGCATATCTCAACACCCGTGGAGTGTCACCTGGTCGGCAACGCGCTCGCCCGACTTAGCTCAGAAGCAACAATCATCGACTTGCCACTCTTACCAGGCGGGATATTATCAACAACCTTTGCCCGAAGTGTCATCTTGGCTTCGTCCAAGTGAAGCGTCCGGTTAATATGTGCTACCAAACTGGTTTCCATGGCGCGCTTGTCTATGGCGGCATTGCTAGTCTCTACGAGAATCTCCAAGAGGTTCAGCTCCTTCTGCACGATGCGAAACTGCTCAATGCTTTCGTACTGGTCAAACATATTCACGGCCACAGTAAGCGTTCTTGGCGACAGTATTCGCCCATCTGGCAGGACAACAAGCGAATCCGTTCGCCCTTCAACGGTCTTGATTAGTGGAAGTCTTCTACCACATGAACACTCATCATCAGAGGGCACTCCGACATCGCCAACCTCGTATCTAATAAACGGCATTGCATAGTTGAACAGGCTAGTTTGAATGATTTCTCCCCTTTCCCCAGCAGACACTTCGTTTCCATCTTTGTCCACGAATTGGGTAATTACGCTATCTACGTCCATATGATAATTCGTCCGCTCTGAGCATTGCCAAGCAGTTCTGTTAAATTCAACACAACCGTACTGATCATAATATGGGGCATCGAAAACTTTTTCAATGTACTCACGCGAGGAACCATCTACGACTTCTGCGTTGCCGAAAACTATCCTTGGCCGTATCGCCTTTTGCCCAGTTGTCTGGATTTGTTTTGCTAACAAAAGGATGGAACTCGAGTAACCGTCCAATACATCTGGTTTCAAACTCCTAATCTTGGAGGCCTGTGTACTCACATCATCAAACACTGATATGCATGTTTGCGCATAAATGCCTAAGACCGTTTGAAGCTTTGTTGTACTGCCGAAGTGTCGAGGCCCAGCTATTACAACCCACTTGTCCCGAGGCTTTTGGCCGCAACATATATTTGCACGCATATAGACTGCCTTCCGCCAATCATCCTCGGCTTCTGAAATGAACAATTTCAGCGGTCTTCCCGTGGAGCCACTTGTGGTCAATGGCTTTAGATTCGCGACAGAGACTCTTTGGGAAACCACGTCTTTGGATTCCAGCCGCCTAAACTCGTTCCTCGTCACAATTGGTATCTTGGCTAAATCGCCAAGTCTTTTGATATCAGATGGATTGATGCCGGCTTCTTTGAACCATCTGTGGTAGAAGGAAACAGAAGCATAAGCATGATTCACGATGTTGCGAAGGCGCTTCTCCTGATAGCACACAAGCTTTTTTTTGTCCCATCTCAACCTGCGCATCGAATCCGCTAATTGATAGAGTAGTCTTGAAAGATTAGTCATCGTGCATTCCTCGCGCGCGCTCTTCTTTGAAAAACCTTTCTACCTTCTATCGATCTTCTTCCAAAAAACACCCTTTTTGAAAGAAGAGAAAAGCCCTAAGAGTAGATACACTTGATGCAACACAAAGCCGGACAAGAAACTAGCTAGGCGTCTGCTTATCATGAAAGAGAGGGCAACAGACACGAGAGACATCATCGATAATGCCCAGAGCACTATACTCTGGGAAAGAATAACAAAGACTATCAAAGACGCCGAGCCGATAACAATCAACGTAGGGCATACTGCAAACATTGCAAACTTTAGAGGGAAAATAACTGATCCGAATTCACCATACTTCTTATTGAATAGAATATCGGTATTATGAACCAAAACTTGGATCAACCGCTTAGCTCGGCGAACCTTCTGCAGCCTATGTTGGCTCAAGCTTTCTGGCACAGGTTCATAAACATCCGCGTAGGGAACATAAACAAATCTGTATCCACCTTTTATGATGCTTATCGAAAGGTTTCCATCCGTGCTTCCATAGTCAGTCGGGATTAAGCTGGTAAGTACGGATCGCCTAAAAACGGTCAACACCCCACTTCCGGGAAAAGCAGAATGACGAAAGCTCTCTACTAACATCGACTTGTTTGAGAAGTTGCGATAGCCTTCTTCCAGTTGAGTTACTCTATTGCTTTCATTAAAGGAAGGTGAGATATTTCCGGTGACGCCGCCGACTTTGTTCATTCCTTCAAGTACGCTAATCACATTTCTTAAAGCACTTTTTTCGAATGCTACATCTGAATCTGTAAGACATACAATATCGTTTGAAGCAGCTTCTATCGCTACATTTAGAGAAGCGTTCAAGCCTATGCGCTGTCGATTTTTCAGAACTCGCCCATTGAGCCCATGCTCCAAAAACGCGCTCTCTGCGATTTCAGCGGTTTCATCCTTCGAGGCGTCATCAACCACAATTATTTCCATTCTGTCAAGAGGATATTCCAAACTAGCCATGTTTGCCAGTTTTCTTCGAATCACTTTTGCTTCTTCGTAAGTGGGTATGATTACTGAAACATTCGGCACAGAAGCCGTTTTGGCTTCAAGGGTCCTTTGAAGATCACCCAAGTACTTATCTACCTTGTTTTTGGCACCGTAGATCAAGACATAATATAAGGAATAGATTGAGAGAACTATAGAAAGTGGGATTAGAGCGAGTATCAAGAAGAACAAGAAGTCTCACAAGCATTGAGCTTTTCTTAGTCTTTTTTATCGCTACTAGAATAGTGAGCTGACATTGCTTCATTTATTCGAAGTACTTCTTCTAGAAGTCTTGGATTGATCTTTTTCTCCTTAGCGAAGTTTATGAAGGCTCTAAGATCTTTAGGCAAACAACTTCCTTCAAAGGGACGACCGCCGTAAACACCGTACTCTCCAATCCTCGGATCTGACGCAACTGCTCTGCTGACAACGTCAGGATTGAGCCCTAGGTCTTTGCAGATGAGAAAGATTTCGTTAAAGAAAGATATTTTGCTTCCGAGAAAAAGATTCGAAACATATTTTGCCATTTCGGCATGATCCATATCCATTCGAAAGATTGGAGCATCGAAGCGTTTGTATAGTTCTTCCAGCACATCACCTGACCGCTTGTCAAGTTCTCCTATCACGATTCTACTCGGATTCAAGAAATCTTGCAGAGAAGACTTCTGGCGCAAGAACTCCGGATTCATGCACACCCCAAAACCCGTTCCAGCCTTCTTCTTAGAATACTGCTCCAGCAGAGGCACGATCTTGCAGCGCGTAGTTGAAGGAAGAACAGTACTTCTTACTGCAACTAGATGATAATTTTCAGATTCTTTCAATCCATTACCTATTCCCACGGAAGCCGCTCTCAAAAAGCTGAAATCCATCACCCCGTCAACTGTTGGTGTTGGAACACAAACAAAAACCACATCCGAATCATTGACTGCAGACTCTATCTTATCTCTTACTCCGTAGCCTTTTTCCTTCAAGGCCCCTAGTTTCTCTTTGTCAATATCAAAAAATATGACTTCAAAGCCCTTAGTAGAGAAACCAATGCCTGTGGCTTGTCCTGTAACGCCTGCGCCTATTATTGATATTCTCATTTTTCCTACCCTGCAAACATTGACTTAAGCGGCGACTCCGTAGCTTAATTCGCTTGTTCCTAATGCCGCAATATGGCGCGTAGAAGCAAGCGCACGCACATATTTTGCTGATGTTGCCGCACGCTATAAAACGTTCAACTGCCAAGTTTTTCCTTGAGAAGCCCAAAGGTTTCGCGCGCATGCCGTTCCTTGGATACGCCTATGACAACACCTTTCAAGTTTGGTAGGGTTCTGATATAATCTATCGCTTCCGGAGGCTTAAGGTATCCAGCAGCCAGTATGCTCATAGCTGTTACCTTTGATTCTGGAATAGTACCCAGAGCTTTCTCACATTCGATCTTTGAAGGGTTCATCTGAAAGCCTACTCTGTTGAAAGCGGTGACAATAGCTATTTTCCGGAAATCGATATCCCATTCTTTGAATTTTCTTACAAGATACGCGAAATTCCGTGTTTCAAATCCAGGTTGTATCTTGAGCTTCCACATAAAGTCTATGTATGACCTAAAAAGCCAGTCAAGATTCAGAGCGAGCGCAACTTCCGTTATTACCTCATGAAGCATCACGGAATCCAGATTCGCTTTGCCACGTGTTACTGATCTAATTCTTGAAATCTCGTAAAGCATGTATGCCTTCATTAGAGAAACGGGATCTGTCCGCACAACTCCTTTCAAACCAGTGACGATTGCTTTCACGTTCATTGTAGCTATTACCTGTTTGCCAATCTTCTTGGCCAACCCAGTAATTCCACCTGCTTGAGTTGCAAGTCTTACATATTCATATGCATAAGGTACTATAGCGTGTAGGCTAAGATTCTTGATTTCCTTTTTGCATACCTCTTGCAGTATCGAAAGGGTAGTTTCGCTAACCGAAAACATGAAACCATCGGCCCCGTTTTCGAGCGCAGTCATAACCAACTCAGCTGCATATTCAGCATTATCTAACGCATTTCCTCTGGCCCTACTTCTTTCTTGCGAGAGATGACTTATCCCGTGAAACGGGTTGTCGCCAACCAAAAGCCTCATTGATCTCTTGTCACTCATTTATTAGCACGTGCCATTTCTAGCTTCTTTCATACGCTTCATTCTTAACCTGTTCAATTATTCTGTCAACTTCTGACGCACTGTAGAAGTTGGGCTCCATATTGATGCCGTCTAGAATCGACTTAATGAAGCATTCATCCTCCCGGAAATACTCTGGCGCTCCCAGAAGAAAACCGACGTTATCATCAAGATCATGCCTATACCACTTGTGCGGCTTCCTATCATGTAGCTCCAGTTCTACGTTGTCATCATTCACACTCATAATGCCATCTGTCCCTTGAATAAGAAATCCAAATTCAGGCATTCGATATTCCTTCCTGCACCAAGTTATATCGAATTTCCCTTTCAAATCGTTAGGTCCTCTTACTCGAAAACGTGCGAAATCTTCTGCCCCCAGGTCACTTACCGATTCTAACTTGGCGCTCTCAACCTGTAGATCACCAAAAAACCAGAGCGCCAAGTCCAAAACATGAGAACCAAGATCACCTAGAACGCCTCCTCTGGACATTGAGGCTCTTGAACCTCTACTTGTTTCTGAAAGATCTGAAGAGTAAGCATACGCGCTAAAAGCAACTACATCTCCCAAGATACTCTCGCTCAAGAGTTCCTTAGCCTTCTTGAATGTAACTGCGAATCTTTTCATATACCCAACCATGTTAGTGCCGCCAGACGCTTGAGCTAGCGCATACAGCTTCTGGGCTCCATCATAGTTAGATGAGAGGGTCTTCTCAACAAACACGTTTCGGGCTATCCGCGTTGAGTATATCGCCTTTACAATTGGGAAATGAGAAGGAATCGGTGTCGTTATGTAAACCGCATCCAGGTTTAAGTCGTAGAGATCTTCAAGATTGTCATTCACCTGGACTCTTCTGAAAAATGATCTAAACACTCTGCGAGTCATACCGCTCTTGTCACACAATGCAACAAGCTCTACATTCGGTAGAACACTCAACAAGCTACTATGCAACAACCCCATCTTACCCAGGCCAATCACTGCAACTTTCAAAATTCCTCTACCGGATTTGCTCATTTCACTCAACGCCCCTCTTAGAAGTGACTCCTTGAAGTCAAAGTCAGTGATTATAGCCGGAAACTTTACGCGCCGACAATCAGCATCCTCAATATGCCTTCGCAACACGCGCTAGACAGCTTGCACATCAATACCATAACCGCCCGCGGTATTTATGAAAAAGCCATATCAATTGGAACTTTTGAAATGACTTTCCTTAGTTTACCAGAAGAGTCAGCTTTTATCTTCTCGACTATTTTGAAAATCACTTCCATGTCTTCACCAAAAAACTGCTTGATTCTTGCTCTCGCTGCTGCTAGCTTGTCTTCATGTATATTGTAGCCCTCTTTTACAATGATCTCGAACACTATTCTGTATCTGCTCTCTTGTATTATTCTGAATTGCTTGATCCACATAACATCTTCGAATGGATATGGAAAGAAAATGGTTGGAGGGACTATTTTTCCACTGGTTGTGACGAGGAAATCGCCAACTCTACCTTCAATAATCTTGATAAGAGGTAAAGCTATCCCACACTGACATTGATCATCAGATAACACGCCTATGTCGCCCATTTTATACCGAATAAGAGGCAAGGCCTTGTTCACCAGGCCAGTACATATTATTTCTCCTTTTTCGCCGTGACTGACAACCTCACCATTTCTGGCAAACTCAAACAACACGCTCTCAACGTTGACATGATAGCCTGAATGCTCATGACACTCCCATCCCATGAGACCAAACTCGACACTCACATACAAGTCGAATAGGTCTGCTCGAAAAACCGAACTTATCAATTGCCTCGCGTTCTTGTCCAGAAGCTCTGCGCCCGTAAAAACCAATCGCAAGTTTATATTCTTCCCATTCTCTCTGCAGAAATCGGCCAAAACCTCGACACATGAAACATAGCCTCGAAGAACATCTGGTCTATACTTTTCAATGATAGATACTTGTCTTTTTGTATTATCGAAAATTGAGATATACTTTGTTGGGAGTATCCCAAAGCGTTCGTACAGGTGTTGCCTATTCGGAAAATCCTCTGGATCTGCAATCCGAACCATTTTATCCGATAGTCTTAGTCCGTCTTCAAAGTAGGTTCGTCCGAGCAATGCCATTTCGACTTCCAGAGCTTGCCTATCAAGAAAAACTGTGAGAGGAATGCCGGTTGAGCCACTTGTCGTCCTCTTAAGACACTTGCTAACATCGAAGCTCCTCGCCGCAATATCCTTCAGAGAACTTGCTTGAATCTCTGCCTTCGTTGTAACCGGAACCTTGGCCAAATCTTCAATCGACTTGACATCATCAGGCCTAATTCCAGCTTGATTAAACTTCATATGATAAAACGGCACATTCTCATATGCGTGCTTAATCATAGCCCTAAGCTTCTTCTGCTGCATCTCCTGCAAGGCTGCAGGCTTCAGCCTCAGATTCCTTCTCAACTGGTAGAGATAGTACAGCGAACGTGCAATCATCTTCGATTCTCTCAATTGGCACTGTTAGACTGACGCGAGCCACTAAAAACATCATATGCTTTCTCGCAAGATTCTCTCGAGAATTCTGAACCCATGTCTAAGCTTCAGTTTCTTCTCTCCAAGCCTCGCCCTGTAATGAATTGGTATTTCCCTTATAGTGAAACCTTTTCTCTCCACAAGATGATTCAACTCAACTTCAATGTCGAAACCCTTCGACTTAGGCTTCCAATTCCTCAGGATTTCCCAGCGTGCAACTCTCAACCCCGATAGGGGATCACGCAAATCAACACCGTTTAAAAGATTGTGGATTGAAGCCAGAAGCCTGTTTCCCAAATAAAACGTGCTACGCATACCCTTTAGATGAAAATGGTCATTGAATCTGTTTCCGCAAACCATCCCTACATTAGGATTCTCGTCCAAGATGCTGATCATCTTGGGTAAATACTCAGCTGGGTAAGTGAAATCCGCGTCAAGAATAGCCACATACTCAACATCAAGAGTTTTCGCATGTTCAATGGCCGTTGCTATGGCGTCACCCTTGCCTGAACCCTTCTGAAGTATGACTTGGGCTCCCATTGACTCCGCAACTTTAGCCGTTCCGTCTGTGCTTCGCCCATCAACGACTAGGCAATGAGCATTATCCAAAACATCTCGAATCTCCGCTAGAGTTGGACCTATGCCTTCCTCTTCCTCTAGCGCAGCAACTAACACTAACGTTGATGGATCTTTCACTTCTCCTTTCATCCCCATCGCCACAGCACTAAACCGAGCGCACACGGGTGAATATTCGTCCACCCGAATATACAGCGTGTTTCTGCTAACGACATATTGCGATTGACAGAACAGCAGTGCTATTCTACTGCTCTGCGAAATACTATTTTCCGAACTTTCATTTAAACTCATAGGACGTAACTTCTAGAACAATCCTCTACACCAAACTAGACAAGATCACACATTCCTGGTGACGTTCAACCAAACGTCCACGAACCGGTTGTGAAATTGGAAACTCGAAATCGTTGTGTTGTAAAGCCACAGTTCGAAAAACACCTGAAAATAAAACCCCCTATTCTCTCCATCCCACAAAGCAATTTTGTCAACATCTAGCGCGTAACCGTTTATGATAAGTCTCGAAACCTTACTCAAGTTCCCTTCGAACGATAAGTTTTCAAAAGAAAATGAAATCTCTTCCTCCCAATCCATGTTGTTACCTAAGAATATGCGATATTCAAAAAGAGGGCTCAGGACGCTTGGTGTTCCATTAAACGCATCTGGCAAGGGTTCAGTTTGATTCCTAAACTTCACATAAACAGCATAGTAGGCGACTGAACCCAAATGATTGCCAACCCCCACGTAAATGGAATAGTTCTCCCCAGCTCTCACATTGAACGGGTATTCCTCAGCCATATGTCCGGGCCCCAAAACCCAAAGTTCGGAAAACATTTCGCCTGCAGGCAGATGCAAAACCAGACTCAAAGTTGGAGAAGCAAAGAGCAAAATGCCAACAAAGCCTATAGACGCAAAAACAAGTCTGTAGTCGCTAAGCTTCAGCACTGGAAACAACCTCAGGCTTCAAATCCAACAGTCTTTTTGAGTAAACACGCTTGAAATAACTCCAAACAAAAACCAAACCCACGATCAACGTGATTCCCCCAGCCAACGAAAAAACGGAATTGAGCCACAAAACCTTCTGTCCCTCTTTCAAAGCTGAACCCTTCAAATCTAAAGCTTCACCCTTTACGGTTTCACCCGTCAAAAATGAAGCATTTGCCTTACTAGCAGCTTCGCTCAAATTCCCACTCCTATACGCAATTTCAGCCTCCATTAAAAGCCTCCCGGCCTCATTCAGAACATCTGTTAAACGAGAGACGTTTGCTCCTGCTTTCTCAGCATCCAAAACAGCTTCAAAAGCTTGCTGAAGGTTATTACCCGCCTCTCCTATTTTTGACAAGGCGTCATCAGTAGCTTTAACACAGGACACATTATGTAGGCATAACCCGACAACAGCGAACACAAACAGAAACAGGACTGATGCTTTGGCAAATTGTCTTTTCATGTTCCACGCTTTCTCCCACCCGTCACTTTGGAGCTAATAATCTTGGCCTTCTCACACATTCTCTCTAGAACCTCCCTTTCAAACCTCATACCTTCAAGCTCTCTCTCAAGGGTAGAAAATCTACTAGAAAATTGACCGTACTTTTCTAGAAATAGGCGCCCTTTTTCTGTAACTTCGTAACCTTCATTATTGACTTGAACAAAACCAACGTTAACTGTTTCCCCGAGATACTTCTCCAAAAGTCTATAACTCAAATTCGCAACGTACATAATCCTAGTTTTCTTTGCACCGTTGATAGCAACATTTAGAACATCCGCTATGATGTCTAGCCTACGCCGATACTTTACCATAAAACCACGACCGCGAGCGCTAATTCAAAATGTAAAGTCGGCAACTCACTCTACGTGAAGCCAGCCTCTTCCGCCCTTCTTCAGCTGCTGCTTTTTGCCGCTCTTGTCAGAAGTCCTGAGCCACTCTGTAGCTCTACGCTTTTCAACGTGCCTGGTCAAAGAAGTTCGAATGAACTTGGTCCATCCTCCTACCGTGGGGTCAGGAGCATAGACCTGACCTCTAGCGGCCCAAAACTCAACTATTTCCGAAAGGCTAGGCGTCTTGGCTCCTCTAGTGGCAAACATAACAAAGCCACGATCCATAAAAAGCAGAGGATAGTCACGCACAGCGACTCCTTCGGCCTTGACTCTGTCATCAAACCGCTCCCTCCACATGAGTTCCCACTCCTCCTTCAACCTTCGCCTGAACTCGTCTCGCTCCACACGACCCTTACCTTCCACTCGACCAATCCCTCCTTGACAGAAGCGGATTTGAAAATTCGTCAACACCGGACATTACTCTGCTGAACTTCCTCTCCCCTTTCCTCTTTGGTCCTGTGATATTTAAACGATATTCCCCTAGACATCTAGGGAAATGTTCTAGAACAATATTCCACTTGTCCTAGAAACCCTCCTCAAACCGCGTCGAAACCCACCGCCTGAGAACAAACGCAACCCGCGCAGAGCGTGCGCTAAATCTCCAGCGCAACCCATTTCTTTCTGTTATGTATTCCCACTATCGCCTTTAGTTATGTTGCCAAACTTAGAACAACATCTTATTGCGACCAGAAGACACTTCTCACCAGGGATCACAGATGGCAAATTGCCCCGAATGTGGCAAACCCTTAGAGAAGGAAGCGGGCGATAAACGCAGATACTG
>Ga0315296_10000672_pt1 | contig 30798 bp, 21 predicted proteins | sample YL17G14_18_MG_FD_203921 | JGI IMG/M metagenome (GOLD analysis project Ga0315296, IMG submission 203921) | Sediment microbial communities from Yellowstone Lake, YNP, Wyoming, USA - YL17G14_18 | ecosystem: Environmental > Aquatic > Freshwater > Lake > Sediment | place: USA: Wyoming | collected... | reverse complement strand
CGATGCTGCTCGCCTGGCCGCAGGGCGGCCACATCGCTGTACGCGCGCGACGGCCAGCGCCCATAGGCCGCCCCGATCAGTATGATCAGCACGCCGCAGTGCGCCGCAACCACTCCCCATGATGCCACCGCGTCGGCCTGCTTCCCTCCCATCAGCATTCCCACGCGCCGGATGGCGCACGCAAGCAGATTGATCCACAGCATGACGAACAGCGCGACGAACCACCACGAACCATACACGTTCGAGAGCGTGCTGCGCGCGATGTATCCCCCCAGCGCCGCGCCGAAGGCGTGCCGATACTGCGCGAGCGTGGCCCCCTGCGGTATCAGCGTCCCCCCTGCCATGGCGATCACGAGGAGCGCAATGAGCCACAGCGTCAGCGATGACGACGCGAAGGCCGACAACAAGGCGCCGCCAGGTTCCGCCGCGTTCTGTCGCCCTCCAGGCACGTTCGATTCGGATTCGCCCGTCTTTTCCTGTGCCACGAATGCGCGACAGAATAGCCGACATCCCACGCCCCCGTCAAGCGCCGGGGCATCGCCGTTCTGTAGGGGCGGGTTTCAAACCCGGCCGTGATGCTAGGCCGGCACCGCCGCCGAACCCCGAAGCGGGAACTCACTCACGGTTGGGACTGTTGAATGACCTGGCTGTGGTCAAGAGCGCAGCCTGGAAGGGAGAACAACAGGATGGCCGGCTGTGGATGTGACGACAAGCCCAAGAAGGGCGGAAAGAAAGAAGAGAAAGGCAGCAAGAAGGGGTCGTGCGGCTAGCAACCCGCGCCCTTTCTGCGGAGGGATCTCTTCAGATATTGCATCAGTAGGTTAGACGCAGCCCGTCGGAATGCCAGCCGCCGGCGGGCCGCGCCTTTCTCATCCGCAAGCACGCGGATTATCGAACGAGCCCGCAGTTCTTCTTGCCGACCCACAAACCACAAACAGGGTAACTCTCATGTGCGCATGCTATTGACACACCTCTGCATTGAGTGATACATTCGCCTTCGAATGGAGGGTGCAAACAGCACGGCATTGCGGGAGAAAGGAGCGCGGGATTCCCCGATAGTCCTGTCCTCCGCCGTGCTGTGTGTTGTGGCACCTGCGCACGCTGGCTGCCGGATACAGTGGTTTGCGGGGCCGTTAGCTCAGTTGGTAGAGCAGGGGACTCTTAATCCCAAGGTCACAGGTTCGAGTCCTGTACGGCCTACCATCCTTCGTCCCGACTGATCGGGACTACGGCTGGCGAGCCAGTCCGGAGTGGAAACGATGAGCATCAAGATTGAGCGAGTAACGGTTACTTTCGAGGCGAAGGAGATGCAGCAACTTGCCGAGGTGCTGGTGGATGAAGACCCCCAGGCGGCGCTGCAATTCGTGAAAGAAGTCGTCGCCGCGAAGGTGCGCTGCTATCAATACGAAAGCCATAAGCCGGACTTCGAGGGGGGCACCGGCAAAGAACCCGCCCACTTCCTCCAAAAAGGCGAAGGCCACCCCAAGGAGTAGGGGCGCACCTCGTGTTCGCCCGCGTGAACGAGCGGAAGACGGACGAAGTAGGTTTGGCAAACGTGGAACACGTAGACCCGGGCAAAGAACTGTTCAAGCGGTATGTCGCTGAGAACGGTTACCAGTTCGCGGATATACGTGAGGGCACCAAGAGGGGCAGGACCCCCGACTTGCGTGTATCCGTGTGCCAGGGCGGCGTGTATTGTGAGGTCAAAACACTCAAATTCAGCCCGACAGACGTGGAGCGCCTGGAAAAAGGCGCATTGGTGGGGCAACCACGCGAGCTGTCATTCTGGAGAGATATCACCGAGGCGGCAGGGCAATTGCGCGGGTACGCTCCACACCCCTGTCTCATTGTTGTAGTGGTGGACACGCCGTACCTGTTCCCGGACTGGCTCACGTGCGACCGCGGGTATGGTAATGCGCTGCAGTCGCAGTGTCATGTCAGCGCGGTGGCATTCCTGGAGCAGTTCAGTCCCCACAAGGCCACTTTCGACGCGTTGCTGGCGGTGGCGTGTGATCTGAAGCATGCCTCACCGGAAGAGAGGTACGTAGCACACGAGCGCATCGCCCGCGAGCATCCCGACGTGCACCCCGAGTTCAAGGTGTTGAGGCTGTACGTTTGCGAGAACCCACATGCAAATACTCCCCTCCCGAGAGACGTCTTGCGCGGGCCCCTCGATTGTAGATGGGCCCTGAGCAACGACGGAACTCGGTGGGATATGATCTACGGCCCGCGCTGACGTAAAGGCATGGCTACGCTATCCCACACTCGCGACGATCGTAGGGGCACGGCATGCCGTGCCCCTACGTGTCCGTGGCTGCAGAGCCGAGCCTACTTCGCCAAGGCTTCGTAGGCCACAGGGTGGCTGTGCCACATGTACCCCGTCGCACCCTCAAGGAGGGATAAGGGTCGGCGTGGGAAGGAAGGCGCGGGGGTGCAGGGAAACTACCTTGTCCGTGGGCTGCCGCCTGGCACGGGCTATCCGCGGCGGCTTGGCCCGCACCTGTTCAATATGACCGCCGCTCCTAGAGGGGTAACTGCTCGCGCCATTGTCCTCGGCCTCATCCTTGCTGCCGTCAACTGCTACTGGGTCACGGTAATGGAGGTGCGCTGGTATTCCCTCGACGGCAGCAGCCTGCCGCTGTTCGTGAGCCCGGTCTTTTTCCTGTTCATGCTCGTGATGGTCAACCTGGCCCTGAAGAGATGGCTCGCATCCGTTGCCTTTTCCTCCGCTGAACTGCTCACGATCTACGTGATGCTTGTCATCTCCGTTGCGATGTCGGGCCACGACACGCTTCAGAATCTCATGGGCACCATCGGCCATGCATACTGGTTCGGAACACCCGAGAACAAGTGGCCCAGCCTTTTTTTCCGGTATCTGCCGAAATGGCTGGTCGTGTCCGACCACGCCGCCCTGAAGGGCTACTACGAGGGCGATTCCTGGTGGCTTCCGTATTGGCGCGTGTGGCTGGTCCCGCTCGCATCCTGGGCGGTGCTGATGATGACCGTTTTCTGCATGTTGCTGTGTTGGAACGTGATCATCCGGCGCGTGCTTGCGGACGAGGAGCGCCTTTCTTTCCCCATCATTCAGACGCCCCTCGGATTGCTGCAGGAAGGCGGCAGCCGCCTGACCGCCTCCGGCCTGATGTGGATCGGCTTCGCTCTCGCCGGGGGCATGACCGTCCTGAACGGGCTGCACGTCCTATACCCGACCCTTCCGTATATCAATGTGCGCGCTTGGGACGAGGCCCTCAGCGTCAAGTTCCCACAGCATCCCTGGTCTGCAATGGGGGCGCTCAACTTCAACTTCTATCCCTTCGCCATCGGAATCGGCTACTTTCTGCCTGCTGAACTCGCGTTTTCGTGCTGGTTCTTCTTCTTGATCGCGAAGTTCGAGCGCGTCGTCGCTGCCGCCGCCGGCTGGGATGCCACGCCGGATTTCCCGTATATTCCAGAGCAAGCCTCCGGCGCGTGGATCGGGGTCGCGGCCCTGGTGGTCTGGAGCATGCGCCACCACTTCGCTGCCGTGGGGCGCACCGTCATTGGCAGCGGCGGCCTCGATGATACCCGCGAGCCATTCCGATACCGGTGGGCAGCGGCGGGGCTGGTTGCCTGCTTCATCGTGCTCGTCATCTTCTGCGGAAAGATGGGCATGCCGTGGTGGCTGACCATTGCATTCTTCGCTATCTTCTTATTCATCTCGCTGGCCCTGACCCATATGCGCGCACAGTTCGGCGCTCCGCACGAAATCTCATCCGGCTCGATACCCGTGCACCCGCAGGGGATCATGGTTTCGATTTTCGGGGTGGAAGCGTTCACCCCCCGCGCTCTAACTGCGATGAGCCTGATGTGGTGGATGCACCGGGGCTATCGCAACCACCCGATGCCCAACCAGTTGGACGCTTTCAAGATGGCAGAGCCGGCGCGCGCCGAGTCCCGCCGGTTGGCTCTGACGATGGTGATTGCGGCCGCCGTGAGCATCATCGCCACATACTATTCGAATCTCGTGGTTTGCTACAGAGACGGCGCTGCCGCCAAAACCCTGGGCGTGAAGAAATGGGTCGGCAGCGAGACCTTCGACCGCTTGAAGAACATGCTCGAGGGCGGTCTGGTGCAACGGCCGGGGCGCTTGTGGGCCATGCTCTTCGCTGGATGCTTTGTGCTTGCGATGGGATTTCTGCACAGGGGAGTGCCGCGGTGGCCGTTTCACCCGACCGGCTATGCGCTGGGCATCAGTTATGCAACCACATACTTCTGGTCGTGCTTTGCCGTGGCCTGGCTGCTGAAGATCTTGATCATCCGCTACGGGGGGATGAGGCTGCACAACCGCCTGGTGCCCTTCTTCCTCGGCCTGATCCTGGGACAATACGTGGTGGGCAGCATCTGGGCCATCCTCGGCCCAGCCTACGGCTTCCGCAACTACAAAATCTACATCTGAGTCTGGTGGTAGGGGCACGGCATCCAGCCTTCGTCCCGATGAATCGGGACTACGGCGGAGTAGGCTGCCGTGCCCCTACGGGTTCGCCTGCTGGAGGACTTCCAGCAGCATTTCGGGCTGGTCCGTTTCGATCAAGTCAACCCCGGCGGCGACCACCTGCTTCATGAACTCAGGCGTGTCGCCTCGCCCTCCGGCCAGGCTTGTTGCGCAAAGCATCCCGAGTTCGTGAGCCACGCGCACGGCCTCGGGCGTGAAGGTGCGCGAGGCCACTTCAACCGCTTCCGCACGGACCGTCTCGTGCGCCCTGCGCACGCCATCCACGTCGCTCGCCCCGGGCATCAGCACCACGCTCGGGTCCAGCGCGCGCACCTTTCGACACACATCCTCGCCCGCATGAACCAGCACATCGCGCGTCATGTCGAACTCCTGCAGCAGACGCACGACGGGCTCCGGGTCGGCGTCCTTCCAGTCAATATAAACGCCAATCCGCCCCTTGGCCAGCGCCAGCACCTCGCCCAGCAGAGGCACGTGCTCGCCCTTGAACTTCGGCGAGAACCACGAGCCCGCATCGAGAGCGCGTATCTGGGCATAGCGAAGGGAGCGCACCGCCCCATGGCCGTTGGTCGTCCGATCCACGGTGTGGTTGTGCATGTCAAGAAGGAGACCGTCCGCAGTGGTCTGCACGTCAACCTCGATGTAGTCCAGCCCCATCGCAATTGTTTCCCTCGTCGCGGCCAATGTATTTTGCGGCGCGCGCTCGGCGACTCCGCGATGCGCGATAATCTTCACCTTGCGCGAGTCGAGCCTTGCGCCGGGCGCAGGAGGCACTTCGGGAAGAGAGCCGGGCTTGTTCCGATTGACGCCTGCCCTGCGCAGGACGTCAATCACGAGCGCGGGATGGTCGGTCTGCACCGCGTCAACGCCTGCCGTCAGGCAGTCGAGGATGTGCTTCTCGTTATCCCCCTCGCCCTGAATATCGAGAAAGTATTGCGCGCCGTATCTGTGCGCCGCCTCGAGTCCAGCAATGTCTATCGGCCCGCCGCCTCGTTCAACGTATTTCGCCTGAATCCGCTCCGCCAGGGTAGGCATGTCCTCCGCCCGCGCGAGCCTGGGCATGACCATAATGTTCGGGTTCGCGGCTTTCATCTTCGCAAGCGCGTCCACGCCCGTGAGGCAGACAGCGTCGCCAACCATGTCGAACTGCTCGAGCAGCCGCACGACGTGCAGCGGATCCACATTCTTCATGTCCAGGTAGAACTTCATCCGCCCTTTGCCCAAGGCCAACTCCTCCGCGAACAGAGGTACCCGCTCGCCGCGAAATTGGGGGCCGAACCAGGAGCCGGCGTCGAGCCGCTTGATTTCGGCGCAGGTCATGGAAGCGACCGCCCCTTTGCCGTCGGTCGTCCTGTCCACCATGTCATCGTGCATGTCCACGATCTTGCCGTCTGAGGTTGTGCGCAGATCAACCTCCACGTAATCCAGGCCGTATTCTATCGCCCTGCGCAGGCCGGCGAGCGTGTTCTGGGGCCTTTCAGATGGTACGCCCCGATGTCCGATGATTTTCATGCCCTTTCCTCTGCCTCCCGCCGCGCCGAAGCATACAGCGGCTGACAATAGCGTGATGAGAACAGCCTGCAGATGAATGGGCAGGGCGCGAGACGTGCCCCGCGCCCTGCGCCTCCGCCCGTTTCGCACACAGGGGTTGGTGCCCATGACGCCATCCGTAATTCGGCTCACAGCGCCGCGCCACCTTTCGCTCAGGCAGGAACCGGAAGGAATACGGGCGAAGCCGGAGAACCATGGTCCGTGAACCGCCGACGGCCTATGGCCTGCGGGATCAGGGGAGTCTGAACCAGTTGGAAGGAGGAAGAAATGGCTGACAAGAGCATCACCAGACGGGATTTCTTGAGGCAAAGTGCAGGAGCCGCAGGCGCGGCTCTGAGCGTCGCTGCGATGGGGCCGTTCGCCGGGCGAGTGCTCGGGGCCAACGACCGCGTGCGCATCGGCATCGTCGGCCCGGGCTCGCGCGGCAGCAGCCTGATGGCGGACTGCGTCGCGTTCTGCAAGGAATTGAACATGGAACTCGTGGCTTCCTGCGACATCTGGAACCAGGCGCGCGAGGAGGGCGCGGCCTGGATCAAGAAAGCGACAGGCCAGGACGCTATCCAGTGCCGCAACCTGGAGGAAATCTGCGAGCGCAAGGATATTGACGCGCTGATCATTGCGACCGCCGATTTCCAGCACGCCGCGCACATGGCATACGCCGTTCGCGCCGGCAAGGATGTGTATGTCGAGAAGCCTCTTGCGAGCAACCTGAAACATCTGAAGGACGCCGTGAGGGCTGTCAGGGAAAGCGACCGCGTCGTGCAGATCGGCACCCAGCGCCGCAGCGAGGGCAAATGGCCTGCAGCGGCCGAATTCATCGCCTCGGGCGCCCTGGGCAAGATCTCCTACATAGAGCAGGCATGGAACTACTTCGGCGCGCGGTGGCGCCGCGGCGACGTCGAGAACGACATCAAGGAGCAGGACACCGACTGGAAGCGCTTCCTGATGGACAAGCCGTACCGGCCCTGGAATCCGCACTACTACCGCGAGTTCCGGCTCTACTGGCCTTTCTCCAGCGGCATCCCCTGCCAGTGGCTGAGCCACAGCATTGACGCTATCCAGTGGATCATGGGCAATGACATGCCCAAGAGCGTGGTGGCTCACGGCGGAGTGTATGTCTGGCGCGACGGGCGAGAGAATGCCGACACGTTCCAGGGGTTGTTCGAGTATCCAAGTGGCTACCTCGTGAGTTACTCCACGCGCTTCGGCAATTCCGGCGGAGAAGGCGGCCCCATAATCTACGGCACCAATGGCGTGCTCGACGTGCCCAGCCTGAAGGTCAGCGGCGAAGGGGGCGGCGGCACGGTCAAGATCCGCCAGAATCCTCACGAGCCGCACACCGTTGACATTGATCCGTCCGGCAAGATCAAGGAGGCCTACAAACTCAAGCCGCACGAGACCGTGGACCACATGCGCAACTGGATGGAGTGCGTCAGGCTGCGCAAGAAGCCGAATGCGGACGTATATGCGGGCTTCTCCCACTCGATACCGGTGATCATGGCCATCTGGTCTCTGCACAGCGGCAAGCGCGTCTATTATGATGCTGACAACCAGAACATCTTCACGTAGTGGTGGCCGCTGAGCGGGGCAGACAATGAGGAAAATCGTCACCGCGTTTGTGGCGGTATGCTGCGTAAGCGTCGCGTCCATGGCAATGGCTGCGGGGCCGAAGTGGCAGTACTTCGTCACAGTCAAAGCCGCCGACACGAGTTACACAGAAGTGCCCGTCTCGATAACGGTGCCGGCTCCGCCCGGAACCCGTAGCGCGCGGCTGCGCGAGCTCGGGGGCGAGGAGGTGACGTGCGACGTTCACGTCAGCAGCGGGCAGGCCCGGGTCACCTGGATACTGCGCGACCTGCAGAAAGGGGCCTGGCGCCGATACCGCCTGCAGTTCAGGCCCGAGCACCCATACCCTATGGGTTCCGGCGTACAGCTGACGTGGCATGGTCTCGGTGTCACCGTCCAGGTAGGTGGAAATTTCTTCACGTCCTACTACTTTGGAAATACGCCGAAGCCGTTCTCCTACCCGGTCATTGGGCCCACAGGCAGGCCCGTCACGCGCGCCTACCCGATGGAGAAGCTGCCAGGCGAGTCCAGCGACCACCCGCACCACCGCTCTTTCTGGTTTGCATTCGGTGACGTGAACGGGCAGGATTTCTGGGGCGAATCGCCCAAGTCAGGTAGGATCGTGCAGCGTTTCTTCGAGGCGCATGAGATCGGACTCGTCACGGGGCGCATCCGGGCAGGCAACGACTGGATCGCAAACGACGGGACGGAAATCTGCGAAGATGTGCGCGAGTTTCGCTTTTACGACGTCAAGCAAGGCAGGCTGATGGATTTCGAGGTCACCCTGCTGGCCACCCAGGGGCCGGTCGAGTTCGGCGACACGAAGGAGGGGATGATGGCCTTCCGCGTCGCCTCCTCCATGGAGGTGACTCGCGGCAAGGGGCATATCGTGAATTCGGAGGGGGTAACGGACAAGGATGCCTGGGGCAAGCGGGCCAACTGGTGCGATTATTGGGGGCCGATTGAAGACAAGACCGTGGGCATCGCGATCTTCGATCACCCGGGCAACTTCGGGCACCCGACCTACTGGCATGTGCGCGACTATGGGCTATTTGCTGCGAATCCATTCGGTGTGCGCGACTTCGTCGGCAAGGAGGCGCCTTCGGGGGCCCACACGCTGGCGAAGGGCGATTCATTGACATTCCGCTATCGCATCTACATACACGAGGGCGACGCGCAAGCGGCCAACGTTTCAAGTATCTGGGAGCAATACGCTCACCCGCCCTTGGTGCGGGTTCACTGAAAGGGAGACCGAGGCGTTGATCGTAGGGGAGTCCGCCAGCCGGCGGATGGGCTCCCCGGATCGGGCGGCCGCCCCTCGAAGAGGGACCCTGAAGGGGCCCTTCTCGGGGTCCTGAAGGGCAGAGGGCTGCCCCTACAAGGTGCAGGCTATGTCGCGTGATTCAGGCAAGACCCGGCGCGAATTTCTGCGCGATGCTGCGCTGATGGCGGCGGGCGCTGCAGCAGTTGGAGGTGCGGCGAGGCAGTCAGCGGCTGCCCAGCCGCCTGAGCGTCAGAGCATGGCCCGCATGAAACTGTCTTGCGCCGCCTATTCCTACCGTCGCTTTCTGGCCGGGCCTGAGAAGAACATGGACATGGATAGTTTCGTCGAGGCCTGCGCCAACCTGGGCTTCGACGGAGTCGAACTGACGGCCTACTACTTTCCCGATCCAATAACCGACGAATACCTTCACCACATCAAGCGCAAGTGCTATCTATTGGGCCTGGACGTATCGGGGACGGGGCACCGCAACGATTTCTGCCGCCCGCCAGGGCCGGAGCGCGACCGTGACATTGCCCACGTCAAGGCGTGGATAGATTACGCAGCGATCATGGGCGCGCCCTTCTGCCGCATCTTCGCGGGGGGCGTTCCCAAGGATGCGACTTACGAGCAGGCTCTGGCGTGGTGCATGGAGTGCATCGAGCAGGTGTCCGAGTATGGCGGCAAGCGCGGGGTGATGGTGGGCCTCGAAACGCACGGCGGGCTCACGTCCACGGCCGAGCAGACGCTGCGCATCGTCGGCGGCGTGAAGAGCGATTGGTTCGGCCTGAACCTGGACATCGCGAATCTTCGCGCTGAAGACCCATACGCCGAGGCGGAGAAGTTGGCCCGCCATGCGATCACCGTCCACCTCAAGACCGAGGTCAACCCGGCCGGCAAATCAAAGCAGCCGATGGACTTCAGGCGCGTGATTGATATTTTCCGGGGGATCAACTATCGCGGCTATCTGACCATCGAATACGAGGCGAATGAGGATCCCCGCGAGGCCGTCCCGCGCTGCGCGAAGATACTGCAAGACCTGCTTCAGCAGCCGAACGGCTCCTGAAGATTCACACGGCGACCGGACTGTCATTCTGAGCCCTTCGCCGTCTGTCATTCTGAGTCCGCCAGCCGGCGGACGAAGAATCTCTCCTTTCCGCTCAGGGTGAACTCCGCGAAGAATCTCGCTGTCATGAGACCCTTCGTCCCGACTGCATCGGGACTCAGGGTGACAGTAAGGCAACGTCTTGTTAGAGGCTCTAAAGCCCCCAGAAACTATACGTCGGAACCCGGAAGGCCAGGCCGACCAGAGTCCAGCCGCAGCCCACGATCGTTTCGCCAAGGATCAGACCCAGGAAGACAGGCAAGGCTCGGCGGTAGCCGCGAAGACCGCCATACCGCAGAACCATCGCCTTCGCCGCCCACGCGATCAGCATCGGCATCCACACCAGGTGGATTGACCAACTCGCCGACAGCGCATAGGCAACCGGGTGAAACGGCCACCCCACAAATGCGGTCCTCGCAAGGCCGAGCACCATAGTGATCGCGAACCCCGCGCCCATAGCGCCCAGCGCAGTCAGATTGGGCTGCGTCGGGTTCTGCACCCACGACTGCAGCCGCGCGAAGACCTGGTTGCCAAAACCCTCTTCCTGCCCCCACTTCGATGCGATGCCGAGGCTGTATGCATAGTGCAGCCAGATCCAGAAGAAGGAAACCGCCCCGATCAGAGTCGCGAGCATGATCGCCCCAGTCACCGCGCGTCCCGGGCTGCGCGCCCGCGCTGCCATCTGTAGGCCCTCGATTGTCGTCGCAATGGGATGACACCGATAGGCGCGGTTGAACCACCAGAACTCCGTGAACATCGCCAGGTCGCGCTCGCGGATGTTGGTCGTGCCCAGCACATATGAAATGGTGTAATCCGGCCCGGTGAAGTGGAAGTCGTGCACGGGCGACCCGAACTCCGCGCGCACTCTTGCCACTGCCAGTGCGAGGAGATAGTAGATGACAAAGAACGCGATGGCGAAACCAAGAGACATGCCTGCCGCCGCGCTGAAGGCCGCCAGAATCGCGATGCCCGCAACAATCCCGATGCCCGCCGTGCGATAGGCCAGGCCTTCTCGACTATCATCTGCCTCCGAGGGCTGGCCGATGATCCGCAGCCACACATTCCGCAGATGGCGCCTCCCGATCAACAGCGGCCCCAGCGCAACCCCCAGATAGCCGCCGAACATCTGCTCATTCGCGTATGGAAAAACGCACTTCGACATTCCGCCCACCCAACCGTCGCTCACCCCGGTCGCAGCGGCGATCACGAACAGCACCTTCCACCAGAAGAACAGAAACCAGCACGAGAAAAGCAAGTCCGCCGGCAGCAGAAAGCAAAGGCCGATCACCGCGGGGTAGAAAGTAACGGGCAGCCATCCGATTCCTCGCCACGGCATGTCTGGGATGTATTTCATCAGGTCATTCGCCGTCCAATTGGTGGCCGTGGGCGCGACCGACAGGTAGGGGACTGACGGGTAGATGTGATTCAGGCCATTCATCAGGTCAATACCGCCGGCTACCGCGAGCCCCACCCAGAGGAGCGGACTGCGAAACAGCCGCGTCTTCGGGTTGGTTACCTCCATCGGCAACTGGATTATCGGGAAGGTGAGCCGTTCGCGGTCCGCCCACTGTGATCGCACGATGACGGAGATGCAAACCATCACGAAAACCATCACGATGATGAATCCCGTCCAGCACAGCGCGGGCGCGAGCCAGGCGCGGACCACGGGCCACCGATACAGAGTCGAAGATCCGCTGTAATACGGATAGAGGGTGCTCCTGTCTGAGACCACGAGCCAGCGCGGGACCTCATCGAGCATCTGGTCCCACCGGTTTTCTGGGGTCGCGAACCAGAAGCCGTGAGTCATCACCTGGAGCAGCACCTGCATCATGTCCAGGCCGGCAAGCGATGTTCCGATGCAGAGCATCACATAGACGATGATCATCTCCGTCCGGTTGAGCGCCAGGCGCGGCAGAAACCTGCGCGCGGTCGCATTCGCCACGGCGAGAAATGTGAGGATGAAAACAACGTTGAAGAAAAGCGAGATGGTCGAGAGCCAGGGCCCGCGCCCCCCGATGCGTTCCATTTGCAGGACCCACAGCGTATTGAGCGGCACCAGCGCAGCGCCAACTGCGAACCCGCGCCAGACCCGCGTCGTTCTGATCATCCCGCCGCGCATGTCTCTTAGCCTGCCCGATGCGGCTCACTCTTCTCCAGACTTGCGCGTCGGGCCTCTCTACAGCGCAACCAGGCTGTGCCACAGGCGCTCACAGCTGTGTGATGGCGGCCAAGACAACCCTCAAGCCCTGGGAATAACCGAAGGTCGCCGCAGTGTGGGAGAAGCGCTTGCCATACATAGGGCGACAAACGGTACATCACGAGTCCATGTGACATGCCGGAGCAGATCAACTGGAAGGCGCGCACCGTACTATGTTCGCAGGCTGCCGCTTGCGGGCCTGTGGGCGGCGCCTGCACGCAGCAGGGATTTCGGCCCAGGGGGTGAAGCATTCCCCTGGGGCGTGCCGCGCAGGCAGTAGAGGTGGAGAGGAGTAGCATCTACGCAGGAATTCGGGCCGAAATCTTCTCTGGCAAGCGGTTGACAGCCAGAAGGCTTTGTGCTATCATCTCGCACTTGGTGGTATTTGTCGTGTGGGGAGGGCAACATGGACGTGGGTCAGGATAGGTGCTTTCGGGAGAGGGCTGGTTGACCGAGTACGGTGATAGTGGGGTGGACCGGCGGCAGCCTTCGGTGGGCAGGTTGTCGGCGCGTGTACGACTGGGCCACCCCGAAGTGGTGGCACGCCTCTTGCGGGCGACCTGCCTGCTGGCGCTGCGCGTCCGAGTAGAGCACAACCAAGCGATCGCCAGGCAAGAAAGGAGCCGCTAGCATGCCGTGCCTCTTCCCCAGTAGCGAGCACCACATTGTCGTGAAGGCCATGCATGAGACAGTTTTTGTCCACAGGCTGCTGAGCGATCCCCCTGCCGCCGAACTGGATGTCGTAGCCGTCGTGGAAGTCCTGGAGGTTGTGCCGCGAGAGGGTGCCATTCTGACCCTGTTCCACCGGGGGAGAATCGGGCAACCGGAAAACACCACGCAGCGATGGGCGCAATACGTACAGGGCAACGGCCAGGACTGGTTCGCAGAGATCGTGAACCGGTCGTGGCCGCCTAGGGGACGACTTGCGCCGGGAGAGAACGCCAACCTTGTCTGGCAGCATCGCGACGGGCAGCAGGAGGTGGCGGTGCGACCTAAGGGCGTGACTATCCTTCACACCCTGGATGGGGTTCCCCAGCCGTCAGTGCAATGCATAACAGCTTCGGAGGGCCCTGAAGACCTGTATTCCACGTTCGCCGTGAAGTTTGACAGCCCCGGACTTCAGGTGTTTGGTTTCCGGTTCTCTACGAACCATGGCGTGAGATGCGTCGGGGGCGACGAACTGGAAGTTGAAGTCGAAGGCCCCCAGACAGGGGTCAACTATGTTCGGGACCGCCTGGCGCGCGAGGGAGCAGACGGGGCTGCGTTGAACCGCGTGACCGCACTCTGGGGCAATTGCTGCATGAGTCCGGGCGACTATGTGGTGGCCGTAGTGCCTCACCCGACGCTCGACCCATTCATAAGGTGGAAGCCGCGCGTCCCTGTTCCCGCACGGGCAGAGGAGATCATGGTGGACGTACACAAGGCGCCTGAGGATTTCTCGTTCTCCCTGCCCCACTCGGAAGCGCGCGTGATTGTGCTGGCACCTGCGACCATGGAGTTCGTCGCTCCCATCGTGCATCGGGTGCGAGATACGGCCGCTGAGACGATGGCCGCTTTGCTCGACATATGGGAGCAGTGGGAAAAGAAACCCCCGTCTAGAGGAAGCAGCGGTGGCTGATCGCTCGGAGGACTTTGCCTGGATAAAGGAACGTGTTGAACGGTATCACGCGCGCCGTCTCAGATGCCCGCTCCCGCAGGCATACCGCCCCGGCGGCCAAACCGAATTCAAGGATGTCTGCCGTCGTTTTGCTACCTCGCTTCCCAGCATGGAGGGAGTGACAGGACGCGCACTCCACAATTACGAGCCTCCTTGGAGCCGCCGCCCGTTCAACCGCGCGGCGATGTTTGCGCTTGGCATTATACGGGACTTGTATTTCCTCGAGACGAACACGGTGACGGTCTCTCGTACCGCAATAGACGCAGGCTGGCAACTGCTGCGCTGGGAAGGATTGCTGCCAGTCGTGGAGTGCGACGCCGAAAGCGAGAGCGGTGCCTCCAAGATTGATCAACTCTTGATTTCAGCGGGACTCCCGGGCGTCCGCAACAAGGAGGCACTGCAGGCAGGCCACTTTGATTGGGGACGTGTCCTCGATATCCTTGCGCCGCTCTACAACACGTGGGGGGCATGCGGCGCCAAAGTCAAGGAGCCGCAGGATCCCAGTCAAACCCAACAACCCAGGCATATTCCTAGGAAGCACTGCTGCCTAGTGCCAGAGAAGCGGGCCTTAGGGATCCTCAAAGAGAAGATAGTCCCGGTCTAGGCTTGGCCTGGCGCCCTGCCCACGGGCTGACTACCGCCCTTGATGGGCAGGCTCGCAGATGTGGCGGGGGGGGTGGAGGGGTCCAGGCGCGGTCAAGGGGATTAGCAGTAACACGACGCATCAGGGGACTTCCTAGCTCGCTCGCAGGTTGCGTTATTGAGGGCCCTGGCTACTGGCGTTTTCGCTGCGCGCCCTCATACTGCTCCCATATCTTGAGCAGCGCCGCAACGCTGGGTGACTCCGCGTGTGATTCCTCCACCTGTGCTGCCAGATCGCGCCTTCCCAGGCGCCGCAGTGCCTCGGAAATCCGTGCCTCCCCGGCGCGTGCTGTGAGGTAGCCACGCACAAAGGCCTCCAGTTCCGCCGGGGTGTACTTGTGAAGCCCGCGCGCCGCAGACGCCGCACATCCCTTACCGCTGGAGCGCGCGGTGCAATTCGTCTTGCTTTTCTGCAACCAGTAGCCTCAAGATGGACGCCGTGCATACTGCGACGGCGGCCGCGACAGGAGGGAGCGGCACGCTCTTATTCCATGTTCTTGCGCCTTTCTGCAAACCGAGGCGCTAGCTGGCGAGACAAATTGGCCGTGGTTCTGGAGAGGGAGCCAATATGATCCTCAAGCCCTGGGACTAGCAGACTGCCGCCTTCGTGAAGGACAAACCCAGGGCGCACCGAACATTGTCGCCCAATGAGCCGTCAGTCCGTTTGCTTCGTATGCGCGCTCGGGCTCGTGATGCTCGGGTTGTTGGCAACAGCCTCGCTGCCTGCTGAGGAGTCAACCATGGAACTTCGCTACCGGAAGAACCCTCGTGACCCCTGGCCCAAACTGCTGATGTTCGGCGTAATGAAGCCAGCCTACCTGCGAGACCACGCGAAGCAGTGGGCGGGTTACGGCTTCAGGGGCGTGCTCTTCCACATCGGAGATTGGTCTCAGGATGTCTGGGCAGTTGACGGAGACCCTGCTACCGTCGGCCGCCAGGATGCTTTCCTTCAAGAGGTGGCCTCATGCAACAAGGTCAGTGCGCCCTACGGAATTGACAGCAATTTCATAACCTTTGCCTATTATCATCGCGTGCCCGACTGGTTCGACGACGCTGCCTGGAAAGCGAAGGCAGCAAGGTACGAGCAGACCGCGCTCTTCGCCCGCGAGAGCGGATGCCGGGGCGTTGCGGTGGATATGGGGTACGTAGCAGAGCAGTATGAACTGGACTGGGAAGGCAATCGCGGGCATTCCGAGGCCTCCCTGAGGCAGAAAGCGCGCGCCCGCGGATTTCAACTCGCCGAAGCGCTGCTGCGCGGCTTCCCGAGAATGGACCTGCTCGTTCTGCCCGAAGGCGTCCACTTTTACGGGCCGCTGTGCGGGGAGATGATCGGCGGGATGGTGGACGCCCTGGCAGCCAACAATGCCCCGGGCGGCCTGCACATGTTGTGCGAGGGAACATATACTACGACCGACGTGCGCTGGCTCCTGACCCATCCGGTCAGGGTCGAAAACGCGCTCTGGCCCTACCTGTCCCTGCGAGGGCGCCGCTACTGGCGGGAGAAGTGCAGCCTGGCCCTCGGCCAGTGGCCCCTCAGCGCCGACCATGAACAGCGAGACAAACAGGGCAATCTCGTTCGATCGCCCAACGACAAGAAGCCCAACATGACGGTCGAGGAGTTTCGCCGGCAGACGGCCGCTTGCCGCATGGTGAGCAAGAGATACCACTGGATCTACATGCACGGCGCCGCCTGGTGGAATCTGACGGGTGAGGAAGCGAAGGAATATCCCGGCAGCGGCGACTCGGTGCCGCCGGTCGAGAATATCGCCGAGTATCGCCGCATCTCGGCAGAGGGCCTCGTCTTTCACGACGCAGCGCTGGAGTCCCTCGCGCAGATGGCCGTCGAGGGTGAAGGCGCGCGCCTGGCTCGCACTCTCGGCGGAGTGCCTGCCTGGTGGGTGATCGGACCTTTCGATAACGAGCAGGGCAGGGGCTTCCGCACGACCTATCCTCCCGAGAAGCGAGTTGATCTTGAGGCCGCGCACCGGGGAAAGGATGGGGTCGTCAGGTGGCAACTAAAAAAGCCAGATTCGCCCTGGGGCGACGTGAACCTCAAGCGCCTCATCTCGAGGAAACCCTGGGTTGTTGCCTACGCCGTCTGCTGGGTCACGTCAACGCGGCCCCAGACCGTGCAGATGCGCCTCGGCAGCGATGACGATGTCGTCGTATGGATCGGCGGCCAAGAGGTCTGGCGCAAGGAAGGCGTGCGCGGCTTGAAACTTGACGAGGACATGGTCCCGGTCTCGCTGCCTGCAGGCACGACGCCAATCCTCGTCAAGGTATGCCAGCGGCTCGGCGCATGGGGCTTCTGCATCAGGTTCACCGATCAGACCGGCGAGGCAGCCGGGAACCTGACCTTCTCCACAAAGCGGCGCTGACGCCTCCAGCCGAAGATGCCAGTGGGGCGCGGGGTCTCGCGCCGTCGCCATAGCGGCTTTGGCGCGTCGGCGACCTGACCCCGCGGGCCTGTAGGGCGACTGGGCGGCTTCAGGAGAAGCCGCCCCCCAAGCACCCGCGCCGCGAGCAGTTGCTGCCAGCCCCGCTATCTGCCCCGCCATCCCCACGGCTGCCTTGTTGCCCCGCAAGACAAACAAGCCGCCCCCAGCAGGCATTGGTGTTGTCTGCAACTCGTTCAATAATTCCTGCGCAGGGTGTTGCCTGCCTGCCTGCTGGGTAATATAATATGGTTGGCAGCGGCACAAGGGCTTGCATCGAACCATGCCGCCAAAGCCGAAAGGACATTGCAGGGGGATATGACGATGGCTCGCAAAGCGATGAGCGTAGCAGCGGCCGGGCGCAAGGGCGGCAAGACCACCCTCGAGCGCCACGGACCTGAGTTCTACAGCAAGATCGGCCGCAAGGGCGGCCGCACTCTCAAGCGCCTCATTGCGCGCGGCAGGCAGGCTGAGGAGCGGCCCGGCTGAGACCGCTGCCACAGGAGGTAAACTACCATGCCAGCAAGGCAGATGACAGTCAGTGAGGCCGGTCGCCGCGGTGGCCAGGCCACCAGGCAGCGCCACGGCGCCGCCTTCTATGGGATGATTGGCAAGAAGGGCGGAGATGTAACCAAGCGCCGCCACGGCCCTCGCTTCTACCAGACGATTGGCAGGAAGGGCGGCGAGAAGGTGAAGCGGCTGCGCGGCCCGCGCTTCTACGAGAGGATCGGCAAGAAGGGCGGGCAGACAGTCCGCCGCCTCGTCGCTGCGGCAAAGAAGGCAGCGGCCTGATCCGGACGCCGGACTAGAACCCTAGCGCGGCGATCTCCGCAAGCAGTTGCTCGTGCAATCGCTGATTGCACGAGCATACGAGGGCATACTGCCGTTCGATTTCAGGGCTGAACGCCAGCGGCTGCCCCCGGAAATCAGTTACCACGCAGCCTGCCCGCTGTGCCAGAGGCAGGCCGGGCAGCACATCTATCGCTGCCTCGGTAATACCCAGGTAAGCGTCCACGCGGCTGGCCGCAACGTCCCCGAAACCTCCCGGCCCGCCATTCGGGATGATCATCTTCACCTTTCGAAACAGCGGCTCGAATCGCGTGCAGGTGGGATATAGAAAGTCCGGGCTCATCAGGTAGGTCTCCAGGTAGGCATCCTGCAACTCGCGTGCGCCCTCCACGCGCAGCACTTGCACATCCTGCACGTTATCCTCCCCCAGCCTGCCCCTGAACGCTGCCTCCTGGTTGCAGAATTCCACAGAGCCATCAATCACATCAGCAACGGCAGCGGCAAGCGCTTCGCCGTCGAGTCCATAAACCCCCAAGCACGTGTACCAGAAAGCCCGGACCTGCCGCCGAAACAACTTGCTGCCATCGAATGGGTCAATCACGAAGTATGCTCTTGGTCTCCCCCGCCCACCTTCCAGTTCCAGCACGCCCGCCTCTTCCGAGATCACCGTGCCCGCGCATCCGCTCTCCTTGAGCACGCGCAGTATCTCACCTTCCGCCAGCCGGTCAACCGCTATCACCTCGGGGTCAAACGCCCTGTAGCCGCCCTTGCGCGTCTCCACCACCTCGGCGCCCCTGGTGCCGACGTCCCTGATCGCTCTCAGGCTGGCGCTCACTGCGCGCAGCGCCAGCGCCGCCCATTCGCCATAACTGTCAAAGGAAGGCATTCTGTTCTCTCCGCCTGCCAGCCTGCCCGCCAGCCGGCGGGTTGCACTTGCTTCTTCTACCAGTCGCCCCGCGCCACCTGCGCTTCAGGGCAGGTCGCGCCGCCCTTACGTCGAAGGGCCGACTCCGGGATGGAAATTGCCGCGAAGGCCGTTCTTCAGGTAGGCTGTTTCGGCACTGACAACCTCGGCGACGAGATGGGCGCACGCGAGATTCGTCGCCAACTGCGCGCGCGCTTCCCCGGCGCATCGCTGCAGTTTGCCATGGTCACTCGCGATCCTGCCCACAGCGCGCGAACCCACCCCGATGTCAAGGCATTCTTCACCGAGGACGCGCTCGCTCGCGGCGATGTGCCTCTCGGCGACTTCGCGCTCATCGTCCTTGGCCCCGGGACTCTGCTTGGCGAGAAGATGATCCGCTCCGCCAGGTTCCTTCTGCGGCACCTGAGAGGCCAGGCTCCCCGCCTGTTCATCTGGGGATGCGGCGTTGATCCCATCAGGCCCGGCCGTTCGCCCCGCGATCTGACCAGCCTGTGCTCCCTGGCGCACCGCATCACAGTGCGCAATCAGCGCTGCGCGCAGTATCTAGCCAACGCCGGCATCGCCGACCGGGTTCACGCAACCGCCGACCCGCTCTTTGCGGCACAGGCTCTTCCCCGCAAGCCGTCCGGGGCAACAGCAGTAACAGTTACGATCTCCGAGACGATGCTGCGGCTGGGGCCGCTGCTCAGGCGTTCCCTGATGCAGTCGCTGGCCGGTGCGATGCACCGGTACTGTTCAGAAACCCGCGCGCGGCTCTATTTCCTCCCGATGCGCATCATCGGACACAAGCGCTGGCGCTCGGACCTCGAATGGGCTGAAGCGCTGAGCCGCGCGATGCCGCGCGAAATCCGCCTGATCACCGACAACTCGGAGGGCGCCCTCCTCGAATACCTCTCCGCCGCCGACCTTTACATCGGCACGCGCCTGCACGGCTGCCTGCTCGCAGCGGTCGCCGGCTGCCGCGTGCTCGGCATCGGCTGGAGTGAGAAAATGGTTCAACTATTCAATGACCTGGAACTACCCGACGCGCTTCTGCCTCCTCGCCAGGCAGCCGACCCCGATCTACTGCATCAGGCCATGCGATCAGCGCGCCCAGCCGACCGCCAGACCATCGCTCACCTGCGCATCCGCGCTCAATCCACCGCCCACCTCGTTTCCCTCTAGAGCCTACCCTGAAAAGGGTTGTCTGTCATGCTGAGTCCGCCAGTCGGCGGACGAAGCATCCCATCTTCACCGTGCTGATTGCAGTGGGATTCTTCATCCCGACTTCGTCGGGATTCAGAATGACATTCTCGTGGGGCCCTGGGTTCCAGGATAGCCTCTTGTCATGTGACACCGCCCCTCGCAACCGAGGCCAGCACCTCTCTCAGTCTCGCCACCTGCCTGTCCGCGCTGAACTCTCCCTGCACTCGCTTGCGCCCCGCCTCGCCCAGCCGCGCCGCGAGGTCCGGTTCCTCGAGCACCCTGACTACCCCATCAGCAAGACGCCCGGCCTCGCCCGCAGGGGAAACAAGGCCCGTCTCCCCCGTGGTTACGACCTCCAACAGCCCGCCCGCGTCCGAAGCAATCACCGGGCGCTCCAGGGCCATCGCCTCGATCGCCGCCAGGCCGAGGCCCTCCCTGCGCGAAGGCACGATGACCGCATTGCACGCGCACATCAATGCCTTCGGGTCGGGCACGAAGCCCGCGAACTCCACGCTGTGCGCGATTCCCAGCCTTTTCGCAAGGGCACCGAGAGCCGCGCGCGTTCGCCCCTGGCCAACCAGCATCAGCACTGCGTTCGGGCTCTGCCTCAAAACCTGGCTCCACGCCGCTATCGCAACGTCCTGGCCCTTCTCCGGAGAAAGGCGACCGAAAACGCCCGCGCGCGGGACTGAAGGGTCGAATCCGCAGGCGCGCTTTGCGGCGTCAACAGGCATCGGCACATACTGTTCCACCGGGATGCCAGCGTGGATCACCTCGGTCTTCTCTTCCGCCAGTCCTTGCGCCACCAGGTGTTTCTTCACCGCCTGCGAGATGGCGGTTACCTTGTCTGCCAGCCGATACCATCGCGCCCCGCTGAACCCGTGCACGGAGGCAACGCAGGGCGTGCGCGCTCGCCTGGCTGCCAGGCTGCCAAGCAGGCTCGCCGTGGACAGATGCGTATGAACGACATCTATCCTGCGCGATCTGATCAGCCGCACGAACCCCGCCAGGGTGCGCGGATCCAACTTGCCCCACGTCTTCCAGGTTACCGGCGCGATCCCGTTGCGCTTCAGGAGTTCGACAATCGGCCTCCCCGCGGGGCAGAAGACGGTAACCTGTTCGCCTAGTGCGGTCAGGCCGCGCACGATGGTAACCAGGTTGACTTCCGCTCCTCCGATGCGCGAGGGCGTGATAACCTCCAGGATGCGCATCGCCTATCCTTCCCCCGCGCCATATGCTCGGCGAATCTTGCGCAGAAGAATCCAGCCCACCGTGTTCCAACGCACGTTGATCCGCGGGATCGCAAACCTGTCCATCGCCGGCCCGATCGCTGCAAGCCTGGTGCTCACTGCATACTCGTAGCCCGCATCAATCACAGCCTCGCGCACGCGACCATCCCAAGCGCCATAGGGATACGCGAAACCTCCGACCGCTTTTCCCAGCATGTCTTCCAGAAGGCGCTTCGAATCGCACACCTCCGCCTGCAGGGCCGCGTCCGGCAGATCAGTCAGCCGCGCGTGGCTCATGCCGTGTGACCCGACCTCCATGCCGGCAGCGGTCATCTCGCGCACCATGACCGCATCCATCATCGGCTCAGCCCTGTCGCCCATCGCCTCGTCCCACGCGCTCGTCTTGCCCACTGCTGCGGCGATCACAAAAACCGTCGCTGGCACTTGCCTCTCGGCCAACACCGGGAGCGCGAGCCTGCCGACAGATGCGTAGCCATCATCGAAAGTAACGCTGAAGTGCCCCGCGCCAAGTTCCGCGTCGGCCAGAACCTGCGCGAGCCCTGCCGGCGAATACCCCCTGCCCATCAATGTCCTCAACTGCCATCGAAAAAACCTGGGCAGAACGTATTGCCCGCGAACCCTGGATCGCACAAGCGGGCTCCCGATCCGGTGGTAGAGCAGCACCAGCGATGCCGCCGGGCCGGCACCCCTCATTCGCGGCCCCCGCTCGAAGGCTTCAGCGCGGCCCGGTCTTCCTCGCCCAGCCAGGTCTCAAACAACCTTGCATACTTGTAAAAAACTCCGAAGGCCTGAAACATGCAGAGCACCAGGCCGTGCTTTCCGTCCAGGAATCCGCCGCGCACGAAATACGAATAGAAGAACCTGAACAGCGGCCGGAAAAAAAGCCCGCGCACGCCCGCCTTCTTCCCTCCAGCAGCGAGGTCCGCAGAGCCCCAGTCGCCGTAGCGCTCGATCTTCACCAGGAAATCGTGCGCGCTGCGGTAAGAATAGTGCAGCAGGGGGCAGCGCAACTTCCCCGCGCGCCCGTCGAGAACCACGCTCTCGTGAACCCTCCTCTCGTCCCAGCGTCCCCGCCCGCGCCGGAAAAGCCGCAGCACCCGGTCGCGCTGCCACCCGCTGAAACGAATCTGCTTCCCCAGGAAATAGTTGCGCCTGCGAATCCAGTAGCCCTCGCAGGGTTCATCGCGCGCGATGACCTCTCTTATCTCCTGTTCCAGCCCCTCCGTCACCCTTTCGTCTGCGTCCAGAAACAGAACCCATGAGTGCTTCGCATGCCCCAGCGCCCGGTTCTTCTGCGCCCCGGGGCTTTCGTATTCGTGCTGCAAGACCTGCGCCCCGAGCGAGCGCGCGATCTCGACCGTCCTGTCCGTGCTGAAGGAATCAACCACCAGAATCTCGTCCGCCCACCGGACGCTCTCGATGCACTCGCCGATGTTGCGTTCCTCGTTGCAGCACGGGATGATGACGCTGAGTGTCGCCAAGTTCTCACTCGCCTTCCGCTGCCGCCTCAAGGTCGTAATCTCGCGCGCCTGTTACGCGCACATCAGTGAATTCGCCAATCCTCAGGTTACTCCCTCGAACGTGAACCAGCCCGTCAATCTCAGGCGCATCCCGGTAAGAGCGAGCCACCCAGCCATGGCCGGGCAGGCGCTTGCCTCTTTGACCCTCGACCAGCACGCGCAACTGCCTTCCGACGAACGATTCGTTCACCTGCCTCGAAATCCGCCGCTGCAGCAGCATGATCTCATTCTTGCGCTGCCTTGCCGCGCCCGCAGGCACCCGCGAATCCAGCGCCGCAGCGGCGGTGCCTTTTTCCCGCGAGTAAGTGAAAATTCCCAGCCGGTCGAATCGCGCTGCCTTCACAAATTCCACCAGCGCGGCGAAATCCTCTTCAGTCTCACCGGGGAATCCGACCAGCAGCGTCGTGCGGATCGCCACCCCGGAAACCATCGAACGCAGCCTCTGGATCATCTCCAGGTAGCGATCCCCGTCCCCCGGCCTGCGCATCGCGCGCAGCAAGCGCCCGCTTGCATGTTGCAGCGGCAGGTCAATGTAAGGAACGATCGCCGCTTCCTGCGCCATCACCCTTGCCGCACGCAGCGTTTCCCGCCCGGGGAACCAATACATCACCCGCAGCCATTCCAGGCCCCGAACTCGCGCAAGCCGCCCCAGCAGATCGGCCAGCGCGGGCCTGCCGTAAAGGTCGCGCCCATACGCCGTGCTGTCCTGCGCAATCACGACGATCTCCTTCACCCCCCGCCCCACCAGGTTGCTCGTCTCCCTCTCGATGTCTTCCATCGGCCGGCTGCGCATCGCGCCCCTGATCATCGGTATCGCGCAGAATGCGCAGCGCTGATCGCACCCCTCGGCGATCTTCACGTATCCCGTCCACGGCGCCGTCGCCAGCATTCGCGGCGTGCGGCTCGAATACAGATATTGAGGCTTGCCGACCCACGTCCGCCTCGCGCTCCCGTCCTCGAGGCTCCGCAGCACCCGGGCGATCCGGGGAAACTCCCCCAGCCCGACGAACGCATCCACTTCGGGGAAATCTCGCTCCAGGTCCTCGGCTCCATGCGCGGTCAGGCAGCCCGCGAGAATCAGATAGCGGCAGCGGCCCTTCTTGTGCTGAGCCATTTCGCGCAGCGTCTTGCGCGCCTCCGCGCGCGCAGCGCCGATGAACGAGCACGTATTGACGATGATCGCCTCCGCCTCGTCGGCCTGCGCCGCGATGCGATGCCCCGCCCGCGCCAGCAGCCCGAGCATCACCTCCGAATCAACCAGGTTCTTCGGGCATCCCAGCGAAACCAGGCCAACCTTCACTTCCGTTCACCCATCGCCGCTCTTCGCAGTTTACTGCTCTTGCCGCCCATCCTTCAAGTTCGTAGGGGCACGGCATGCCGTGCCCCTACCTCTCTGGTGTGGCACAGCCGCCCCGGCTGTGATCCCCACGCTTGAAGGTATCCTCTCCCGGCAAGCAAAATGTCTTGCCAGATTGACCATCCACCTGCTCTATCCCGACTTCTTTTCGTTCCTGGATGCGCTCGCAGGCGGAGCGCAGCCTTGGAGGGCCTATCGGCAACTCTATCTTCAGCCCAACCGCGCGATACTCTCCGCCTACGCATCTCAGGTGATGCGCATACCCCGAAACGCCTGGCGCGAAAGAGTCAACGACGTCAAGCCCCAGCACTACGCTCAACTGCGCGAACTCGCTCAGCGAACCGACCTGCGCGCCGTTTCTCGCCAGGCCATCGAACGCTGCCAGTCAGCCGTGCGCCGCTGGCCCCACCCGGTTCCGCCCCCCCAGGTCGCGCTCCTGGTGGGCTTCTTCAGCCCCGACGCTTTCCTGTTCAGGGTCTCCGGCTCATGGTGCATCGGCGTTGGCCTCGAGCGCTGGAAGGACTTCGACGCCCTCCCCATCTTCATCGCCCACGAATACGGCCACTATCTTCGCCGCCTCGCCGTGCGAAACCGCCGCACGCTCCAAGAGGCCATCGCCTCCGAGGGCGCGGCCGTCGCCTTCAGCCGGCGAATCTACCCACAGCGCCCTCTCGAGGAACATCTGCGCGTCTCGCCCGCAAGGCTGCGCTGGTGGCGCGACCATGAGGCCCTTCTATGGAACGAGGCAGCGCGACTGCGCCGCTCCAATGACCCGCGCGTGATCCAGACTTTCCTCGGCGGAGATCCTCGCAGCAAACTCTCCCGCTGCGCAGGCTACCTGGGCCACAGCGCCATCGCGCGCCTGTTGTCCGGCCCCCTGGCCGGACTGGATGCGGCGGACCGCGAAGCAATCCAGGCCCCAGCCGCGCGCCTGGTCGAAAAACGCCCCCCGTAGCGCCAGCGTCCCGCTGGCCGCCAGCAGGCAGGCTGACAAAAAACCGGCCCCGGCAACAGCCGGGGCCGGTCCGCTACTATCCCGATCCGCCACCCGGCGGGTCGGGACGATTGTCAGGACATTACCAGGGGTCGCTCGGCCCGACTGGAACAGCCGGAACCACATACGCCCTGGTCAGGAACACAGCCATCTGGCGTCGCTGCACCGGGTCATCGGGGCAGGCGTACTTGACGCCACCCACGACCCTGCAGCCTTCCAGGATTCTCAAGCCGTCTCCGGGAGCGTCGTAGCGGTACGCGCGCTGGATCATCCCGTATGCCCAGTGGCCGGGCGCGACGTCCGCGAACTCATCCGGACCCGTGTTGTCAATCCCCTGCCCAATAGACCTCAGCAGGAAGGTAACCATCTCCGCCCGAGTCACGCGCTTGTCGGGGCAGAACCACCGCTGCGCAGTTCCCGGATTGTACGCGCAGCCCGCTGTGATCCCCAACTGGAACGCCTTGTTGATGTCGTCGTAGGCGGAATCGGAAGCCGCGACATCCACCCATGCCGTGGCAGGCGCGCCGGTGGATATTATCCCCCGCGCCCTCATGATGAACACCACCTGGTCTCTGCGGGTTACCGAGCCGTCAGGCGTGTAGAACCGCTGCAGAGGCAACTCCGCGGCGGGGAACGCGCCGGTCCCGCCCGTCACTGCCTGGTACCTTGGCCCAGGCTTGAAGTTCCGAATGCGCTCCGTCTGGTCCCATGCCCAGTCCGTGATCGGCACGTCCGCGAAGATCGGCACCACGATTGTCAAAGGTGTGTCCGCGCTGTAAAGGAACCTGCCGGCTTGGTCTTCCGCCCGCGCCCGCAGGGTAATCGGCCCGTAGCGACCGCGGCTTGGCCAGAAGCGGTTCAGCGCGTTTAGTGTCGCGTAGGCGGAACACTTCGTGTACTGCGCGTATCCGCGCATTGAGGTGTCCGTCGGCCCACCAGTGAGGCCGGCGCAGTCAGGCGGGTTCGGGACGCCGAGCACTGACAGGTCCTGGTCAATGTCCACATACGGCGCGAGCACGCTGCCGCCCCAGCCGACAACCCGATCCGCTGTGCCGTCGAGGTAGTTCGACGGCGTGTTCATGGAACCACCAGTGCCAGTATCGCTGGCTAGGGTCTGGTTGTAGGTAAAGTGGGTGGCGTCGGGAACCGACGTGACGGTGACGAACCCGTTGAAGTTGGTGTTCGCAGTACCAGTAGACGTCACGCCTGCCACCCGAACGGTATTGTAACCGTTCGGCCACAGGCCATGCGCCGTTGCCGTGGTAATCGTAACTAGGTTGCCGCTCCTCGCCGCCGTCGTTATCGCCACTGCCACCGGGCTGCGGTTGTTCCCGAGCGCGGCGAGACGCGTCAGATACCCAGAGCGGAGGGAGGTCCCAGGCGCCCCGCGCGAGCGGTAGATCCACCGGTCCGCGCACAATGAGGACGGACTGGTCTCGAGGTTCCGGATCCTGATCCTTGCCCCTCCCGGACTGACGGGGATGGTGAGTTTCGCGATCGGGCTCGCGCTCGTGATCATCGTCGGGTTGGGGACGCCTCCGGTCGAGCCCTGGAACGCAATCGCGTAGAAGTACGTGCCGGCCGCCAGTGATGCCGCGAACGTGGGTTGGACGTTACCACCACTCCCGGTATCGTTGGCTGCCGTCTGCTCGTACGTAAAGCAGGTAGGCGAGAGAACCGAAGCGACGGTGAAGCCGCCGTTGAAACTCGTGCCTCCAGCAGCCGTCACGCTCGCCACGGTAATGGCATCGTTGACTCCCAGGTTATGCGCCGCCGTGGTGCTAACCGTAACTATGTTGTTCTGTAACCTGCAGGAACCACCAGCCCCGGTATCGTTGGCTGCCACCTGCGCGTAGGTGAACTTGGTGGCCGAGGGAACCAAGACGATGGTCCAACCGGCGGGGTTCTGGGCGCCGTTGTTGAAGTTCGTGGCCCCAGCAGCCGTCACGCCCGCCACGCTAACGACCTGGCCGATCGCGAGGCCATGCGCCGCCGCCGTGGTAATCGTAACCACGTTGGAGGCCCTCGCCGCCGTCGTTATCGCCATCTGTGCACCGAGCCCGTAGCAGGTAGCAGTGGTGCCGGTTGCTGCACCACCGGTATCGTTGCCTGTGGCCAGCGTGCTGGGCTGCAAGTAGGTAAAGGTGTAGGGGGGCGTAACCCCGGTGATCGTGAAGGTGCCGTTGAAACTCGTGGTGAGCTTGCTGGTACTACCCACAGTCCCAGTATCGTTGGGTGCGGTCTGGTTGTAGGTAAAGGTGTTGCCCGCGACCGAGACGACGGGGAAGGTCCCGTTGAAGGTCGTGAGAAGAACACCCGTCACGCCCGCCACGGTAACGATATTGCCGGCCGCCAGGCCATGCGCCGTTGCCGTGGTAATCGTAACCACGTTGGCGGCCCTCGCCGCCGCACTTATCGCGGTGCTCCCAACAGCCGTCACGCCATCCAGGACAACGCTATCGCCGATCGCGCGGCCGTGCGCCGCCGTGGTGGTAATCGTAACCACGTTGGCGGCCCTTACCGCGCCGCCCGGCGAAGCGGCTATCGCGACCGGCGCGGTGCCGCCTCTCGTAGCAGACGATATAGTGGTCCGCGGCCCGTCCGTGACGACTTGATCCAGAGTCGGGGCCAACGTCGGCCCGGCGAACCCGGCCGAGTTGCCACTAGGCAGGTAGGTGCTGAAATCCCACGGGTAGTCAAACCCGTACTTGCTGACTCCCAACTCGTAACCGCCCGTGATGCCACCGAACGTGGAGCACCCAGGGACCCAGCCTGCGGGGCTGGCGAAATTCCCGATCGGGGTGTAGTTGGCATACAGGTTCGCTGTCGGGATGCCCAAGCCAGTCCCGACTGGCGGAAGGGGATCCGTGAAAAACTTCGCCTTCGGCAGCCCGCCGACTGTCAACGCGAGAGGCGGTACCGGGCCATACCCGGTGCTCACCGTGTTCGCGTAGAGCCGGACCCGCATGATGCCGCACCCGGCGTCGTGAGCCGTGGCGCTGAACGGGAAAAGACCGAACCAGCGCATCCAGGAGATCTCCCTGAACACGTCGTCAGCGGCTATGCACAGCGCCGGATAGGGCTGGCCCGTGTTGACGGCTGTCGCCTGGGGCGCAAGCGGACCAATCGCCACCGTGGACGGGTTGGTCGAGTCCAGTTGGAAGTTGGTCAGGAACACTCCCCACAGGCCCGCTGCGTCGTAGGCAGTGGCGCTCACGGTGTGCGCGCCGTCGGGCAGACCAAACACGTTCGCCTGAACGTTGACGGTCTTGGCCCCACAGTTCGCGAACGTCCAGTCTCCGAGCGTGGTGCTGTCGAACACTACGGTCATCCTGTTGATGTCGCCGTAGAGACCAGTGGACGCACTGTCGTTGCGTTGCAGCTGCGCGTAGGTATAGGTGGTGGTCGTGGGAGCCGAGGCGACCGTGAAACTGCCGTTGAAATTCGTAGAGCAGTAACCGCCGCCGCCAGTATCGTCAACTGCGTTCTGCGCGTACTGGAAGCTGGTGGCGTTGGGAACCGCCGTGATCGTCCAGGTGCCGTTGAAGTTCGTGGTCCCCCCAACAGACAGCACCACGCCCGCCACGACAACGTTCTCGCCGACCGCCAGGCCATGCGCCGTCGGCGCCGTGCTAATCGTAACCACGTTGGCGGTCCTCGACGCCCCAGCCGGTGAAGCGGCTATCGGGGCGTTCCAAGCAGAATACATGCCCGACAGGGTAGCCATACTGCCGGCCGCCAGGCCATGCGCCAACGGCGTGGTAACCGTAACTACGTTCACTAAGCTGCAGGTACCACCACCCCCGGTATCGTTGCCTGCCGCCTGCAGGTACGTAAACTGGGTGGTCGAGTAAACCGAGGCCACGGTCCAGGTCGGGGGGTTGAGGGTGTTGGTCTTGTCGTTGTTGAAGTTCGTGGCCCCAACAGGCGTCACGCCCGTCACGAAAACGCCCTGGCCAGCTACCAGGCCATGCGGCGTGCTCGTGGTAATCGTAACCAGGCCGCTGACCCTCGCCGCCCCAGGCACAGCAACCAGGGCTATCGCGACCACCGGGCCGCCCCTCACCGCCGTAGTTGCCGCGGCCCCGGGGTCAGTCGCCGTGGCCGTGACGGTCATGAACCCGGCCGCGGGTGCGTTTGCGCCCAACTGGGCATCGGCCAGAATGTCGGTGTATGTGGTCGTAGCGTTATCGGGGATCTCCTTGACCAGTTTGTACCGCAGGTCAGGAGACCCTCGCGCCACGGTGCCAAACCCCCCAGTATCGTTGTCTGCGGTCTGCGCGTAGGTAAACGTGGTGGACGAGAAACTCGAGGCAACACCGAAGGTGCCGTTGAAATCGGTGCCCCCAACAGATGTCACGCCCTGCACGTTGACGCTATCGCCGGGCGCCAAACTGTGCGCCGTGGCCGTGGTGATCGTAACCAGGTTCTTTAGGTTGCAGGTCCCGCCACCGCCGGTATCGTCGGGTGCGACCTGCGCGTAGGTAAAGGTGGTGGCCGTGGGAACCGCGGCGACGCTAAAGACGGCGCCGGGGGCGCTGTTGAAAGTCGTGCCGACCGTGCCACCAGCCCCAGTATCGTCGGCTGCGGTCTGGCTGAAGGTGAAGGTGTTGGCCGTGGGAACCGAGGCGACGGTCCAGGTGATGGGGTTGGCGCCGCCGTTGTTGAAGCTCGTGGCCCCAGCAGGCGCCACGCCCAACACGACAACGATCTGGCCCGAAGGCCAGTCTGATGGTGCTGGGGAGGGTCGGGGCAGCAGGCCGTGGGCCCCTACCGTGGTAATCGTAACCACGTTGGAGACCCTCGCCGCCGTCGCTATCGCGACGATCGGCGCAGTAGGCGCCACGCCCTGCACGACAACGCTGTTGCCGGCCAGCAGGCCGTGCGCCGCCCCCGTGCTGATCGTAACCAGGTTCTTCACGTTGCAGGTGCCGGCAGCGCCGGCGGTATCGTAGGGTCCGGCCTGCGTGAAGGTAAAGGTGTTGGCCGTCGGAACCGTGGCGACGATAAAGGTCGGGGTCGCGAAGCTGTTGTTGAAAGTCGTGGTGACGGTAGGAGCAGCACCCACGCCAGCAGTATCGTTCTTTGCGGTCTGCGAGTACTTAAACGTGGTGGCCGTGGGAATGTCGGCGCCACCAAGGACGGTAAAGACGGGGGTCCTGGTGTCGTTGTTGAAAGTCGTCTTGACGGTACCAGCACCCGCCGCAGGAGCCTCGTTGGGTCCGGGCTGCGCGAAGGTGAAGGTGGTGGTCGTGGGAACCGAGGCGATGGTCCAGGTGGGCGGGTTGGTGCCGCCGTTGTTGAAGCTCGTGGCCGCCGCACCTAAGCCCGCCACGACAACGCTCTGGCCGGCCACATAGCCATGGGCCGCTCCCGTGGTAACCAGAACCACGTTCCAGGCCCTCAACGCCGACGATGCCACGATGCTCCCAACAGACGTCAGGTTCGACACGACAACGGTGTCGCCGGGCAGCAGGCCATGCCCCGCCGCGGTAATCGTAACCTTGTTGGAGCTCCTCGACGCCGCCGTTATCGCCTTGCTGTAAGCACCAGCCACGCCCGACAGGGCAACGCTGTTGCCGGCCAGCAGGCCGTGCGGCGCCGCGGTGGTAATCGTAACCAGGTTCTTTAGGTAGCAGGTACCACCAGCCCCAGTATCGTCAGTAAAGCTCACGGCGGTTCCCGTTATTGCCGCCTGGTTGTAGGTAAAGGTGTTGGCCGTCGGAACCGAGGCGACGGTAAAGGTGACGGGGTTGGGTGTGAGGCCGGGCACGACGGCGTTGCCGTTGTTGAAGTTCGTGCCCCCAACAGACACCACGCCCGACACGACAACGATGTTGCCGGCCAGCAGGCCATGCGGATTCGGCGTGGTATC
>Ga0315296_10000671_pt1 | contig 30824 bp, 15 predicted proteins | sample YL17G14_18_MG_FD_203921 | JGI IMG/M metagenome (GOLD analysis project Ga0315296, IMG submission 203921) | Sediment microbial communities from Yellowstone Lake, YNP, Wyoming, USA - YL17G14_18 | ecosystem: Environmental > Aquatic > Freshwater > Lake > Sediment | place: USA: Wyoming | collected... | reverse complement strand
TCGTCGTCTGGCGCTCGGTCTTGCTCGAGGACCATTTGCATATTCTGCTGCCAAAGGAAATCCAACGCCTGAGGGGTAAGGATCTACCTGTACATCCCTGGGATCACCCTCCAGTGGCCGCGACGCGAGATGGGGCGCGGGGTCGAGGCTGCCACTGCGTTCTGCGCCGTCGCGCACTTCGGGCATCCGCTTGCCGCGTCCGTTGCCCACGGGCGGCATGTGTGCTATCATAGGCGTCGCCGCGCTGCGCCGTCCCACGCAGCTCCGCGAGCCACGTTACAACACGGAGGTTATTGCTTGCGCGCATCGCATCTCTTCTTCCCGACGCTGCGCGAAGTGCCCGCCGAGGCCGAGCTGCCAAGCCACCGGCTGCTTCTGCGCGCCGGGTTCATACGTAAGCTCGCGGCGGGTATTTACACCTACCTGCCGCTTGGCTGGCGCGTGCTGCGCAAGGTGGAGATGATCGTGCGCCAGGAGATGGATGCCACCGGCGCGCAGGAGCTGCTGCTGCCGGCGCTGCAGCCGCAAGAGCTGTGGGCGCAGAGCGGCCGCGCGTCGCGCGAGGACCTGCTGCGCCTCCGGGACCGCGGGGAGCGCGATTTCATCCTCGGCGCCACCCACGAGGAGGCCATCACCGACCTCGTGCGCCAGGATGTCGGCTCTTATCGCGACCTGCCCGTAATCCTTTACCAGATCCAGACCAAGTTCCGCGACGAGCCGCGCCCCCGCGGCGGCCTCATCCGCGCCCGCGAGTTCATCATGAAGGACGCCTACAGCTTCGACCGGGATCACCAGGGGATGAACCTGGCCTACGATCTCATGGAGGCCGCGTACGAGCGCGTTTTTCGCCGCTGCGGCATCGAGTTTATCAAGGTCGAGGCCGAGGCGGTCACCATGGGCGGCACCGAGGCGAAGGAATTCATGATGCTGTGCGACAGCGGCGAGGATCTGGTCTTCACCTGCCCCTCGTGCGGCTATTCCGCGAGCGGGGATATGGCCGAGTATGCTTGTCCTGAGCCGAGTCGAAGGGCCGCGCCGGAAGATGTGCGGCCACAGCACGCTGTGCCCCCACCGAAGTCAATCGAGAAAGTGGCGACCCCCGGCATGAAAACGGTCGAGGAGGTCACGCGTTTCCTCGGCCTCGAGCGCGCGCGTCTAATCAAGACGCTGATCTATCGCGCCGACGGCAAACCCGTGGCCGCCCTGGTGCGCGGAGACCGGGAGCTTAATGAGGGCAAGCTGGCGCGCGCCCTGGGCACGAGCAAGCTGGAGATGGCTGACGCGGCGCTGGTGCAGCAGGTCACTCACGCGGCGGTCGGTTTTGCCGGGCCCATGGGCCTCCAAGACATTCCTCTCATCGCCGATCACGAGCTGCGCGTTGGCGCCAACTACGTCACTGGCGCGAATGAGGATGACGCGCACCTGGTCAACGTAAATCCGGGGCGCGATTTCACCGTCAATGAGTGGGCGAGCCTGCGCCGGGTGACCGGCGGCGACCCCTGCCCCCACTGCCGCGCACCGCTGGTCGAGCGCCGGGCGATCGAGCTCGGCCATATCTTCAAGCTCGGCACCTTCTACAGCGATGCCCTCGGGGCGTTCTATCGCGACGAGGATGGCGCCCAACGCCCCATCGTCATGGGGTGCTATGGGATCGGGGTTAGCCGCATTGTCGCCGCCGCCGTGGAACAGGGGCACGATGATGCCGGAATCATCTGGCCGCTCGCCATCGCCCCCTATCACTGCGCAGTGATAATTGTCAACGCGAAGGAGCAGGCACAGCGGGATGTGGGCGAGGAAGTTTACCAACGGCTCGGGGACGCCGGGGTGGAGGTTTTGCTCGACGACCGGCAGGAAAGCCCGGGGGTCAAGTTCAAGGATATAGACTTGGTGGGGATCCCGCTCCAGGTCGTGGCGGGCAAGCGCGCGGGCGAAGGGCTGGCGGAGGTGCGCTGGCGCGGGCGCAAGGGCTCCGAGTTTATGGGGGCGCAGCAGGTCGTGACCTGGGCGAGGGAGCAATTGGAGGCGGCTTAGCGCGCAGTAAGCGGGTGACTTTGGATGACGCCTGACATAGCCGGCATCGGATACGTACTCCTGAAGCTCATCATCGCCGTCATCCTGGGGGGCGCGGTCGGCTGGGAGCGCGAGACCCTGGATCGCCCCGCCGGATTTCGCACCCATGTCTTGGTTTGCGTGGGATCCGCGGTGTACATGGTGGTTTCCGAATCTTTCTCCGGCCCGCACGCGGACCCGGGGCGAATCGCCTCCCAGGTCGCGAGCGGCATGGGCTTTCTCGGCGCGGGCACCATCCTGCGCCACGGCAGCATCGTGCGCGGCCTGACTACCGCGGCCAGCTTGTGGACAGTGGCGGCGATCGGCCTCTGCGTCGGGCGCGGCGACATGTACCTGGCGGTGGCGACCATGGCCGCGGTGGTGGTGCTGCTGACGCTGACGCTGTTGGGGCGGGTCGAGAGGATACTGGTGGCCAAGCGTCAATACCGTCTGGCCTTGATCCGCGCGCCGCAAGTGCGGCGCTTCCTGCCCTCGATCAAGAGCATCCTGGATAGCGTCGCGGCGCGCATTCAATCGGTCGAGGTGGTGGCGAGCATCGAGGAGGGCATGCAGGATATGCGCCTCGTCGTGCGCCTGCCGCCCGGAGTGACCACCGAGCAACTGACTCTCCAGCTCATGACCCTGGAGGGCCTGACCGCTATTCAGTGGGAATGAGGCTGTTGTTAGCGTTCGACGAGGATGACCCCCGGCATGAGCGCCTCCACGTCGGCGCGCGACGGGCTGGCCGCATCCCACACCGCCGCATTTGCGGCGCCGGCGGCGATGGCCAGGCGAATGGTCTGCTCCGGCCCCCAGCCCCACAGAAGCCCGCACGCGAATCCAGCCACCAGGCAGTCGCCGGAACCCACCGGGTTGACCTCGTGAATCGGCGGCGGCGCGGCGCGCCAGCGACGCCCCTGCCAGTCTATGATCGCGCCCGCCCTACCCAATGAGAGGGCAATGATCTCGATCCCCAACCCCCGATACCATTCCACCGCGCGCCAGCGCGCCTCTTCATCGGGCACCGGGGATTCCAACAAGTGCTCGGTTTCCGCGACATTGGGCTTGACCATGAAGGGCGCGGCCTGCACTCCCAGCCGCAGCGCCTCGCCGCGCGAATCGAGGATGGTGCGTATCCCCCGCCCTTTGGCCTGCTCGATCATCTGACGATACGCATCATCCAGGACGCGGTCCGGCGCGCTGCCGCCGAAGCAGACGATCTCGGCATCATCCAGGGCGGCGGCGTACCGATCCATCAGCTCCGCTGCTTCGCTTTCGGTGATGCGCGGGTTGGGCTCAACGTAAGCGGTGGCGCGCTTGCGGTCGCGCTCGTACATGGTCACGATGTTTCGGGTTGGCGCCTGGGTCCAGACCACGAGCGGCTCGATCCCGTCGCGGGCGCGAATCAGCCGCTCGACGAGATGCCCCGATTCGCCGCCGAGCAGCACCAGCGATTTCACGGGCGCGCCCAGATGCTTCGCCATGCGCGCGACGTTAGTCCCCTTGCCGCCGGCGACATCGTGGGCCTCAACCGCGTCATTGAACGCCCCCACAGTCAGCCTCTCCAGGGCCATTGACTTGTCCACACAGGGGTTGAGGGTAACGGTCAGGATCATGGCGTTACCGTCTTGGCTGAATGCGCGTATGCATCCTGCTGTGATCGTGCGGCGCGCCGCGCGCGTCACTTGCGGAGGCACCGCTACGGTACGGCGCCTGCGCTGGGGTGTGTTCGTTTTCAGTGGGTGTGGGACGGAGCCGCGCGCTCGAACCGGGCGCGGCTTCGCTGAAGCCGCGAATCGCGGGGTCAGCCTGCCCGCCATAGCCGTCGCGGCGACGGCGGGGCGACCCCGCGCCCAGTGCGCTCCTCCGTCGGCGTCGAGCAGGGAGTTGAATTGCGATACCCACTCTCCGCGAACACGCCTCCGCGCTGCTGGCGCGCACCGGCCAGCAGGTGATTGCTTGCTTTTCGGCGAATTCCCAGGTTCAGTCGCCCTGCGCGGATTGCTCGGGCGGCAATACCTGCAAGGAGGGTAGGTCTCATGAGAAAGGCAGTAGCTGTCATGATTGCGATCGTAGGTGTTGCGTTGTGGGCATGGCCCGCGCTCGCCGGGGACATCGTCACCATGCCCACGGCAAACCAGGTCGGGGCCGGGGATGTTGATCTCGCCCAGTACTACATCAACTACGACTACCCGCCCGGGTATCCCGAGTTTGTTTACTTCACGACGATGTACGTCGGGGTCACGGATCGGATCGAGATTGACGCCATCTACGCCGACGCCGACAAGGTACCCAGCCAGACTATCCTTAACGCTACCGTGCTCGTCGCCAGCGAGCGCAAGGGCGACTACGCGGACGTGGTGGTGGGCATACGCGACTTGAGCAATGTGATGCAGAGACTGTTCGGGCCTGGGGCCGGCTTCGAGCCGGGCCCGTTCGTCGCCGCGGCCAAGACGCTTAACCCGCCGGCCGGCCCTCCCACGGCCGCCGACTGCCCCATCTGGCGGCTCCACCTGGGAGTGGGCCAGGAGCTAGGTCTGGCAACGGACCCGGGCAACATGAACGACCACGGGCTCTTCGGCGGCATCCAGGCTCTGGTCACCCCCACCGTCGGCGCAATCGCGCTCTGGGACGGAACGGACCATATCGCGGGCCTCACCTACACGCCGGACCCGAAGGGCCCGACCTACAAGGGCGGCGTCTTCGGCGACCACTGGTGGCTCGGGGTCAGCTACACGTTCCAGCACTGAGCGCGCAGCCAAGGGTTGTCCTGCGCCCTGGATGCGAACATCGGCGACCATCTGATTATCGCCACCGCGAGGGGCAGGGCATGCGCCTGCCCCTCGCCCGGGGCAATCACGAGGGTTGCGCCTACGTGTTCTTGGATCCGCGAACTGCGTGGGCGTGTTTCCATACTCGCGCCAAGGGCCGGTAGAGCGCCACCGTATCGTAGTTGTCGAAGCTCGGCTCGTGCCCCAGGATCTCGTCCCAGTGCGCCAGGCCTTGCGCCGGGTCGCCGAAACGAATCAGCGCCATGAAATGGGAGAAGTCGTAGGCCAGTTGGTGACTGTCGCGGAAGTAGAGCCACCAGCGCTGCTGCCGCAAGACCTCCCAGACATGATACCAATCATCGCGCGGCAACCACCACAGCGGGCACCACGAGAACCAGGTGAACATGGTGTAATCCCAGGCAATGGCCGGCTCGACGAAAAGCCCATCGCCGAAAATCTGCGACACAATGCCGCCCCGCCCGTAGTCCTCGCGCCAGCGATAAAGCTCCATCGCCGCGAACGCCCAACATGCCCGGGCGCGGAATCCATCCGCCGCCTTGGTTTGGTCGGCCAGTTTCGCCAGGTGATAGAGCGAGGCGTACGCCAGATACCCGCCAACGGTTGACTCCGTCAGGATATGCACATACTCCGGCCCGGCGTGCGCCCACGCGGACCCGGTAACATCGTAAGCGCGCACCATGGTCGCGGCGAGGGCGGCCGCCTTGGGCCAGATTTGCCGAGCATAATTGCGATCCACCAATCGCGCATACGCCGCGGTCGGATATAGAATCGTGGCCGAGATTTCGGGGTAGTCCACGACCGCGGAGGGCATTACCGGCTCCGGGAACACGACGACTCCGGTGCGCGCATCGGTCATTAGCCGGCCCCACCAATAGTCGAGGGTCTTGCGCACGGCTGCGATGATTCGCCCGCGCAGCGGCTCGTCGAGGAGTGGCGCCAGTTGGATCAGTACGCCCGCGGTCTGGCCGTCATAAAACGGCCGGCCCAGGGAGAAGGTGAACGTGCCGTCGGCATTCTGGTGATCGAGGATAGCCTTCACATCGGCTTCGACCGCCGTTTTCTCCTGTGGCGGCAGCGGCGGGAAGCCCTCGGTCAGGCGCTCCAGGTTGGGTGGAAAGCCAAGCGCAATTCGCGCATCTCGCGGGGGCACGAACGCCACCGGGCCGAGAAGGGTGTCCTGGTGCGGAGTACGTGGGTGATACAGGAGCTGGGAGGCCGAAAAGGGCGGCGGCACCGGGATCAACGAATCCGCCTTGCCCGATGCCCACCGGAAGCGCACGAGTGAAGATTCGGCCGCGCAGAGGAATTCAGTCACGAGTTCTTCATGCGGCCGGGCGAGCGCGGGCAGGATTCCCAGGAGGGCATCCGCTGGATGCGCTTCCAGGACCGCGGCGTACAGGTCAGGCAGTGCGCCCTTCTTTCCGGGCGCGATTCTACTCGTCGCGAATCGCAATGCGACGCCTCTGGTCGAGACGCACACTTCCCGCGGCCGCGACGCCGGCAGCAGCGCCAAGGTGTACGGCTGCCCCTCATTCCAGGCGAGCAGAAACCCGGCGCCGACCGGCAATGACAGGTGTCCCTTCATATCAACCCGCAACGTTTGCCGGCCATTGCGCCCCCACCACTCCCAGTGGTTGGGCACCACCTGCTTATCCCATTCCCAGCCGGTCACCAGCCATTCGACCGTCACCGGCCGATCTCTTGCCTGGACCTGCGCGCTGAAGCGCACCAGCGGGTTGCCGATCGCATCCTCGCATATCACCCGCGCGCGGCCGAAATCGCCAGCATAATCTTTTGCGTAACGACCCACGGTGGGCGCGGCCAATAGCGTCCGCGTGCCCGCGCCCGGCGCGTTGGGTTTCAGCAGCATATAGGCAGGGATGGTGCCGTTTATGAGCAGGCTGAAAAAGCCGGCGAACCTCGGCGCGCCCCAGCGCTCACCTTTGCGCTGCGGCGCCAGGTAGAGGAGCTTGAAGCCGCGCTCGACGACCACGTTGTGATTGAGATTGCAGAGCGACCCGACGCCTGTCAGTGAGGGCTGGGCGAAACGGCCGATTGAGACGGTGGCGCTCTTAGCACTGCTCGCCGGCGCCGAGGTTGGAAACCACAGACCGACGCAGAGGAGAGCGGTCAGGAGCCGAGCGCGCATGGGACACCCCGGGGAAGCTGACCTCAGATTGCGAACCGCCCACCCGGCTCGGAGCATAATCCTCCAGCGCTCACGAACGGCGGAGAGTGTGGTAACTGGGCTAATTGGTCCGCCCCCCTCGCATCTCCCGCACCGATTCGATAACCGCATCAGCAAGATACGAGACCTGCTCCTGGGTCAGGCCGTAAAGCGGCAGATGGGTGAAGCGGTGGCGGAAAACCTCCTCGGCGTTGGGGCACGAGCGGCGGCCTTGCTCGGTGCTGTAACCCAGCTGGCGCAAGAGCTCGAATTCGTAAAGCGGCGCGAAATGCGCAATCTGCGTCACCCCGCGGGCCGCGAGCTTCTGCTTCAGCGCCTGAATATCACCGCCCGCGCGCTCCGGGTCAACCTGGAACAAGTAGAGGTGGTGCGTGCTCTTGGTGTCCGCGGAATCGAGCGGCGGCGCCACCATGCCCTCGACTGCGCTGAACCTGCGGTTGAGATACTCGGCGGCCTGGCGGCGGGCGGCGATGATCGCGTCAAGCCGCTCAAGCTGCGACATCAGGGCCACCGCTTGCACCTCGGTCGCGGAATGATTGCCGGCGGCGAAGACCCCGCCGTGAACACCCGGCAGCGCCACCACGTCATACAGCCAGTCCGGGATCTGGCGCGAGGGATCAACGCCCAGGAAGCGCGCTTGAGCAAACTGCGCCCCGACCTCGAGATCGCTGACCAGCAAGCCGCCTTCGCCCAACGAGGTCGTGTTCTTCACCTCGTGGAAGCTGAAGGCGCCGAAGTCCCCCAGGGTGCCCACCTTGCGCCCGCGGTAGATCGCCCCGAAGGCGTGGGCCGCGTCCTCGATGACGGTGATGCCGCGCGGGCGGGCGAGTTCTACGATCGGCGCCATATCCACCGGGTAGCCGCCGATGTGCACCGGGATGATGACGCGCGTGCGCGCGGTGATCTTGCGCGCCACATCGGCGGGGTCCATGTTGATGGTGCGCGGGTCCACGTCCGCGAACACAACCCTGGCGCCGATGGAGAGCGGATATGCGATGGTGGCGATGAACGTGATCGCGGGGCAGATCACCTCATCTCCCGGGCGCAATCCGGCAAACTTGTAGGCGATCTCGAACCCGGCGGTGGCATTAGTCAGAAAGCAGGCGTGCTTTGCCCCCAGGTAACCGGCGGCCCAGGCTTCGAGCTCCTTGACGCGGTCGCCGAGGGTCAGTTTGCCAGCCGGCTTGCCGACTTTGAACAGCGCCTGAAGCGCCTTGCCGACTTTCTCTAATCGCGACGCGTACGTGGGGTCGTCGGGCGTTTGCGGGCCGACCAGAAAGCGGATCACCCGCAGCATGTCCTCGGCATTGACGTTCTCGCCGACCGCGGCCCAGGGCACCCGGGTCGCGCTGGTGTCATAGCGAAAATCAGAGGTCTGTTTAGTCTCACGTTCCATAGTGCATCTTCTCGCTCTGATGATGCGGTTGAAAGGCGGCCGCTCGTGGTTTCAGGCGGCTGCAATGCAGACGCGCAGCCCTGCCGCCGCGGGGTGAACCCTCCGAAGGCGGGTAAACATGCGGTTGGGCAGCCTGGGCGGCCGCCGCGCCCCGCACCGGCGACGATGGCCGCCCGACGTCAGTGGCGCCCGGCCAGCGGCCGCAAGCCGCGCGCTCCGCCGCTACCGCTGCGGTCAGGAGAACGCGCTCTCGCGCTACTTGCCCTTGGGCTTCTTGGGTATGACGTGTCCTGCGCCCAGAACCTGGCGCGGCTTGCCGCCCGCGATGGTCAGCTCGATGACGGTGGCAAGGGGATCGGGCGCCTCTTTGGGCAGGCCGCGCAGCACCAGCCGGTCGCGGACTTGCTCGAACTTCACCGGCGGCCCGCCGTACAGCCGTGCCCCCACGACCTTGTTCGCCAACCCGCCGATAGCCAGCTCCTCGCCCGGCCAGCGGTTGCAGTGGAAGTAAAGGCGCTTGCCCTTGCAGGTAAAGGCGCCGGTGACCAGCCATTCCTGCTGCATCGGATCTGTGGCCTCATAGACGGTTGGTCCGTACTTTTGGAGCCACGCGCCCACTTTCGTCAGTTCCCGCGCGCACACCGGCGGCACCGCCCCGCTGGGCGCCGGGCCGATGTTGAGCAGGAGATTGCCGGCGCCCGCTGCCACCTGGCGCAGCATTCCCACGATATGCCGGGCGCTTTTCCAATCCGTATCTATCGGCGTGTAGCCCCAGCTATCGTTGAAGGTCATGCAGGCCTCCCACGCGCGCTCGCCGGCTTCGGGGCGGATATGCTGCTCCGGGGTCCCGAAGTCCTCGGGTAGCCCGGAGCGGTTGTTGATGACAATGTCGGGCTGAAGCTTGCGCACCATGGCGTTCATCTTCACCGCTTCCCAGCCTTCGACGCTCAGCGGCCAGTTGACGTCGTACCACATGATGTCAAGTTTGCCGTAGTTGGTGCAAAGCTCGCGCACCTGGCCGTGGATGTAATCCACGAAGCGCCGCCGCGCCCTCTCGTCATGCAGGCAGCGGGCGCCATCGGGGTGATGCCAGTCCATCAGGGAATAGTAGAAACCCACCCGCAGCCCCTCGGCGCGCGCGGCCGCAACATATTCCGCCACCAGGTCGCGTTTGGGGCCGCGCTGGGGCGCGCAGTAGTCCGTCAACCGGGAATTGAAGAGGCAGAAGCCCTCGTGATGCTTGGTGGTCATCACCATGTAGCGCATGCCGCTTTGGCGCGCGAGCCGGGCCCAGGTGCGCGCGGGGACGGGCGCCGGCTTCCACGTATCCGCCAGTTTTTCGTATTCCTTCAGGGGTATGCGCTCGCGGTTCATTACCCACTCATGGCGGCCAAGCTGGGCGTAGAGCCCCCAGTGGATGAACATGCCGAAGCGCGCCTCGCGAAACCAGCGCAGCCTTCGCATCCGATCTTTCTCCTCCGCCGTCAGCGCACGTCGAGACGTCTTCTCTTGCATCACAGCCTCCTTATTCTGGGTTGCCCTGTGGTTCGACACGCAGAAAGCCGCGTTCCCGCCCCAGACGGGCAAGCCCACCAGGGGCGGGTAAACATCCGCGGCTACTTCCGGCTTCTTATTTGATAGACATCCACGCCGCAGCTAACATACACCGCGCCGTCAGCACCAACCGTAATGCAGGTTATATCACTGGGCGCCTCGGCAATCGCCATCGCCTTGCCGCTTTGCAGGTCTAGCGCAATCACGGAGTCCTCGTGCCCATAGTACACCTTGCCATCCCCCGGCGCCGCCACGGAGTAGCTGGTAACGTTCCGCAAGTCCCCGGCCGGGCCTCTCACAAATCGCCGGCTCGCCGGGTCGAACACGCGCAGCTTGCCGTCAACGACCATCGCCACGCGCTTCGTTCGCGGGTCATATACCACCGCTCGAACGCCGGACGCCCGGGGAAACGCGCGCCGGTAAGGAACCGTTCCAGTCGCGAGCTCAATCATGCCGAAATGGGGTGACTCGTCCGGCTTGCTGGGCAGGCCATTGGCGCCCAGCGAGGTGCCGACATATGCGAAGCGCTCATCCACCGCCAGCCCCTCCACCGCCTGTTCGCCCAGCGGGTTCTCAATGACCTGGGTCGCTCCCGTCGCCGGAGCGGTGATCGCCACCGCGCCGCCGTAGCGGCCATATTGGGCCATCCATCCCGAATAGAGCTTGCCGTCGGGGCCGGCGAGGATGCCGCCGGTGGGGCGGATGTAGGCGGGCCCCACCCGCGCCAGGGGCTTTGGGTTTTTGTGGTTCCACTGATCCCACGGCTGGTCGGGGTCATACTCGGTGATGTCGCCGCCGGCGTAAGAGGCCGCATAGACCTTGGAGTTGATGAAGGCCACGTCATAGACCTCGCCGCCGGCATCGCAGACGGCGCCGGTGTTCACGCTCCGCTTGGCGCGCGGATCCATCCAGAACAGGGTCTGGCCGAAATGCGGGCCACCCCACAGCCGTCCGCGAGAATCGGCCTCGAGAAAGAGCGTCGGGCGCGGCCCCGATTCGACGGGTATCGGCTTGAGCGTCAGGTCCTGGTCGCCCGGCTTGATGACGAAGTAATCTTGCCCGCGCACCCCCAGCACCTCGCCGCCTTTGGCGGCCGCGAGCAGCCATCCACCCCGCAGCTCGATATCTGACATGACACGCAGGGCCTGGTCCCCTTTCGCATAGCGATAAATGGCATTGCCCTGGCGCAGGAAGAGCACGTCCTCACTGGTCAGATAGAGGTCCACTTGCCAGCCGCCTTTATCCGCGGGCGGGGTCGGGAACGACGGCGGGTCAACGACTTCGAAGGACTTGCCCTTGAACACGCGCGAGCCAGCGATGAAATACCCATTCCAGGTCACGCCCCCTCCCACGCCTTCGAGCGGCGGAGGTATCGGCTCGAAGCGCTTTGTGGTGGGGTCATAGAGAACCTGGGTTGGCTTGTCATTGCCCAGGCTGCAAATGATGCGCCCGTCGGGCGTCGCCGATACCCAGCGCAGATACATGTTGGGCGGGGCAGGTGCGCCCAGGTCCTCGACCGTATAGGTGTTGAGATCGAGAGCCCCGAGCTTGCCGTGGCCGTAGGTGCCGCCGTAGATGCGGCCGTCGCTGCCGAGCGCCAGGTTCCAGATATAGCTCTCGCCCGGAAAGCCGACGGTCTTGATGAACTCCATTCGCTTGAGGTCGAAGATCATGAACTGCGCATCATAGAACGTGCCGACTACCAAGCGGTCGCCCGCCACCTCGTTGAGCGCCCACGAACCTGCGCCGGCGGGGGCGCGCAAGACCTTGCCCGTATTGCGTTCGAAATCCACGAAAAGCAGCTCGGCGCCGGTTGTCTCGTTCATATTAGCCAGCACCAACCACTCGCGGCCGGTGGCGCGGTCAGTCACTACCCGTCCCGCCAGCACCTGCTTCGCCCGGCAGGGCCGGCCCAGATGCTCAACCGTAGCTGCCATCCCAGTCTGCCCCACAAGTGCCGCCAGGCACAGAGACGCCATTCTCAAGATGTGCCTCCAGACCCGCTGCTCCCGGGCAAGAGCTTGGGGCTAGGTCGTGGCCAGGCTCTGCCGCTGGCTAGGCCCTCTGGGCCGCCATCCCGGCGGCAGGTGGCTAGGTGGCTTTGCCACCGCCACGGCGGCCCCTGCGGGGCCTAGCCGCCTAGGGACACCCCGGCCCGCCGCCGGCGGGTGGCCAGGCAGCTTGGCCGCTTAGGGGCCCCTGCCGCGGGCTTCAGAATGCAGCTCGTGCTTCGTAGCGAAGTGGCCAAGCCACTTGGCTACTTCGCAGAGTAGCAGCAGAAGAGCGGCCTCTTCCCTGCGGCCCCATGATGCCAAACATCGCCGCCCCCTCTTTCGCGGCAGGGCGCGTTCCTCCTTGTAGGAGAAGTTCGGGCGCGCCCCGAACCTCTGGTTATTCTTGGTGACGGAGGAACACATGGTGTACCCCGCACGGATCGTTGCTGCACTTGCTCTGGTGCTTGCGTCCCTCGCGGGCGGCGGCGCAATCAGCGGCGCCGACACCGCGGGGCTGAGCAACGGCGACCTGGAGCAGCTTGGCCCCGACGGGTTCCCCGTGGATTGGGAGCGAGTGGGTGAGACGGTGACAGCGACCTCGGACGCTCAGTCGGGCAAGGTCGCATTTCGTCTCGCCAGGAGGCCGGGCACTCGCGCCCCGGAGACGGGCGTCAACCGCCGCTGGAAGCCGGACTCGGGGGAACCGGGAGCGATGCTGGACCGGCGCAAGGGCGGCATCGCGTTCTGGTACAAGGCGGTGTCGCAGGCGGCGCGGCGGACCCTCACGGTGCAGGTCATCCCCATGAGCGCGCGGCCCTATGAAGATACCGGCGCCGAGCGCGTCGTCTTCTATGTGCCCGAGAGCTACGTCGGCGACGGGGGCTGGCATCGGGGCGCCGTGAAATACGATTTCACCGCCAACCAGAATGTGAAGTGGGTGCAAGTCTCGCCGCGTTTGCTGGGCGCGGGCGAACTCTTGCTCGACGATTTCTCGTGGGTGGAAAAGGTCGGGCCGATTCTGCGGGTCAGAACAGTAACCTTCATCGAGAGCAGAAATGCGCCTGGGCGCGAGGCGACGATAGTGGTCGAGATTGCCAACCGCGGCGACGAGCCGGCCGCATCGGATACCCTCACAGTGGAGGCGCCGCCGGGCCTGGAACTGGCGCCTGGGGCGACGTACCGGGTGCCGCCGCTCGACCCCGACGAAACGCATGAAGTGAAGTTCACGCTTCGCGGTGCGCGCTACCAGGAGGGAGTGCTGCGTTTCGCGCTCGCCTCCGCCCCGCTCGCGGCATCGCTGCTGCTGCCCGCCGGCGCCGCGCTGGAGCGGGTGGCGCTCGAGCGATTCGTCGTCGCGCCCGGGGAGCAGACGAAGCTGCGGGTCACAGTTGCGAACACGGGGGGCGTCATATTGAGGCAGCTCCGGGTGGCGGTTTCGGGAACAGGCCTGAAGGTCGCGGAGCCAGGCTCCCAGGAAGTCGCGGAGCTCGCGCCTGAATCTAAGGCGACCCTGGAGTGGACGATTTCGCCCACGATCGAAGACGTGAACATGCAGGCTGACGTAATCGCGGAGCTGCCGGGCCGACAGGTTACGCGGAAGCTGACGCTGGTCTCTGTTTCCCCCGGCGAGGCGATTACGCTGGGCGATGGCGTGCGCACCCTGGCGGTGCACAAGACCGGCTTCGGCTGGGGCCTGTGCGTGCTGAAAGCGAAGGGCGCGAGCGGCGAGCGGGTGCTCGCCAAGATGCCCTACCTGGCACGGCTGGTATTCACGACGCCGGAGGGTTCGCGCCACGAGCTGCCGGTCTACGCGCAGCAGGTGCAGCGCCTGCCGCAGGCCCTTGCTTTCACCTGCGCTTTCACCGACGCCGGGAACGCCAACTGGCGCCTGAGCGCGACCTTCAGCCTCACGCCGCAGGGCCGGTTTGAGCTTCGCTACTCCCTCGACGTGGACCAGCCGCGAAGCCTGCTCGCCTTCGACGGCCCGATGGTTTATGTCGCCGAGGGCGCCAGCGCCGTGCGCCGCGACGGAGTATTCCCCGGCCTGGAGTGGCTGGCGGCGGACGAGGAAAGCTCCTCCAGCCTGGACATTGCAGAGGATCACGCTGATCGGCTGCGCTACGTTCCACATCCCAACAAGGTCACCATCCCGCTGATGTCCCTGCGCACCGATGACGGCCTGGTCGCGCTGCTTTGGGACCCACACCAGAACTGGGATGGTGAGCGCGACCGTCCGACGGCCGTTTTCGCGAGCCCCGACCGGTTCGAGGGGCGGGCGTCGCACCTGATGGGCCTGGCGCTGCCTTCGGTTCCCGAGTTCATCCCCGAGAACAAGCGCGAGGCCGCGCGCCCCTATCCCCTGCAACCCGGTCGCAGCCTGACGCTGACCGCTACCCTTCTGGCCGAGCCCGAAGCCCGCGACGCCCTGGTGGCGCAGGATGCCTGGGTCGAGCAGTTTGGCATTCCAGAACCAATGCCCTACCCGCGCGCTACGCTGGAGTCGGAGATCGCTTTCAGCGCCAGCGCCTATCTGGACAGCCTGTGGCTTGCGGAGAAGAAGATGTGGCTGCCCTTCAAGGGGGGGCCCGGCATCTGGATGATCCCATCGCGAAACCCCGCCTATGTCTATGATCTGATGACGGCGGCCTCGCTGGCGGCGGATGCCGAGACGCGCCAGGCCTGCCAACAGCGCCTCGAGATGCTCGCGGCGCAGGGGCCGCTGACTCCGTCATCAGATGACCTGGGCTTTGATTCTGGCCGCGCCGAGCAGGGCCTGGCGGCGCTGCTGGCGCAAGCCGCCGGGCGCATAGACTCGCAAGGGGCTGATGGCGCGTGGCGCTTCGACGCGAACCGTAAGGATACGGGCGTGTTCAAGGGCATGGACTACCATGAGCTGGGGCCGGACCAGGCTGCCGAGATTGGCACCTGCGCCCGGGCGGCCTATGAGATACTGCTGCCGGCGCGCATGACCGGCGATGCGGAGGCTTACGCCGCCGGCGTGCGCGCGCTCAAGTTCATGGATCAGTTCACCGTGCCACGGGCGGCGCAGGTATGGGAGGTGCCGGTACACACCCCCGACGTCCTCGCGGCCGCGGACGCGGTGGACGCATACCTGGAAGCCTATCGCATAGATGGTGACCGCCACTGGCTTGAGCAGGCGGTGAAGTGGGCGCGGGCGGGGCTGCCCTTCATCTACCTGTGGAACGCGTCCGAGTACCCGTTCATGCGCTACGCCTCCATCCCCGTCTTTGGCGCGAGCTGGCTTAAATGGAGCTGGTTTGGCCGCGCGGTGCAGTGGAACGGCCTGCGCTATGCCTACGCGCTGCTGAAGCTCTCGGAATACGATGCGACCCTGCCCTGGCGGAAAATCGCCCAGGGGGTGACCGTCAGCGGGATGTATCAGCAGGCCACCGCGGCGCCTGACATCGGTCTGTGGCCCGATTCGATCAGCCTCACTGATGCCAGCAAATCGGGGTGGATCTTCGCGCCCCAGCTAATCCTGAAGAATGTCTATTACCTGCTCGGGCGGCCCGCGGAACCACAGACGCGCATCGTCAGAACCGGCGACCGCTCGATCCACATCAGCTCGGGCGCGATCATCTCCGACGCTGCCTTCGACACCAGCGAGCTCAGTTTCCGCCTCGCATACCCCAGCAACAGGAGCGGGACCACAGCGATAGTGGGCGTCACCCGTCCGACGACGGTCTCGGTGGACGGCGCCGCCGCGCCCGAGGTCTCGGATGTCACGACCGCCGCCGGCCCTGCCTATCGCTACGTGCCGGCAATGAACCTGGCGCTGGTGCGAGTAACGCGCGACGGCGCGCACGATGTGAAGATCCTGGGGGTGGCGGCTCAGTCAGCCGAGCTCTTGCCCCAGCCCTGCTCCGAGATCGCTTTTGCTTTCGACGCGACCGCAGAAGGCTGGAGCCCGGTCAATGACCTGGCGCTCTTCGAGGTCGTGGACGGAGTTCTCGCCACCGAGGCCGCGGGCAACGATCCTTACATGACACGGAGCCGCATGCGCCTTGCGGGGGACGCGATCGGCGCCATCGTCGTCCGCATGGCGGTGACCGGGGGCGAGTCGGCGCAGTTCTACTGGGCGACCGAACAGGAGCCTTTCTTTGCGGAGTCCCGCGTCGTCAATTTCCCCATCCAACCCGACGGGCAGTTTCACGAGTACCGCATCAATGTCGGCGATCAGCCGCAGTGGCCGGGGCACCAGATTGTCGCCATCCGGCTCGATCCCACAAACGGCGCGCCGGGGGCGAAGATCAGGATTGACTACATCAAGGGCGAAGGACGCCGCCCGTGATTCGCAGAATCACTGGCGCCTGCCCCGAAGCTATAGCACAGGCGCTGCTAGCCTCGCGGTCGCGAGAACGTGCTGTAGGGTGAGGCTGCCAGCCCCCCCACCCCACGAATATCTGGAGGCAGCCGAATGGTCAACGAAGCGCTGGTGGCGCTCGGTCTAGTTTCGACGATGGCGGTGTCGCTCGATGGCGAGTGGCTGCTCGGGACCGACCCGCGGAATATCGGGCGCGACGAGAAATGGTATGCGGGGCCGGTGAGGGCGGCGAAACCGGCCAAGGTGCCGTGGATCATTCAGGATCCCTTCCCCGGTTATCACGGCGTCGCGTGGTACTGGCGCGATTTCGTGGCGCAGCCCAATCCCCATGCGCAGGGTCGCTACCTGCTGCGCTTTTGGGCGGTTGACTATAAGGCGGAGGTCTGGCTCAACGGCGCTTACGTGGGCGAGCACGAGGGCGGGGAGACGCCATTCGTGGTGGAGGTGACCGATGTCATCAAGCGCGGCCGCAAGAACCGCCTGGCGGTGCGCGTTCTCAACCCCACCAACGAGCCGATTGACGGCATCGTGCTGGCGGAGACGCCGCATCGCAACAAGGTGATTCCGTACTGGGCGGGCGCATCATACGATCACGGCGGTATCGTTGATTCGGTCGAGCTGCTTGCGACGCCGCCGGTGCGCATTGACGATCTCTTCGTGCGGCCGGAAGCGCACACCGGGGTGATCCGCATCCAGGCCCGCGTGCGCAATGCCCTGCCGAAACCAGCGCGGGTCAATCTCGAATTCACGGTCGCCCCCGCCGCCAGCGGTGAAACGCTCGCCGCGGCTCGTTTCAAGCGCGAACTGCCGCCCGGAGACACGCTCGTCGAGGCGCAGCTTCGAATCGCCGAGCCGCACCTGTGGAATCTCAACGACCCCTATCTCTATCGCGTGACCGCGCGCATCTCGCGCGAGAGATCCAACTCCGTTGACGAGCAATCCGCCCGCTGCGGGTTTCGCGATTTCCGGTTTCGCGACGGCTATTTCCGCCTCAACGGCCGCCGCATTTTCCTGCGCGGCTCGCACACCGGCAACTCCTGCCCCCTCGGGCTGCAACTGCCGCACGACCCCGACCTCCTGCGGCGCGACTTGCTCAATGTCAAAACCATGGGTTTCAACGCGATTCGCTTCATCGCGGGCATGCCAACGCGCTATCAACTCGACTTCTGCGACGAGATCGGCCTGCTCGTTTACGAAGAATCCTACGCCGGCTGGCTGCTCGCCGATTCCCCGAAAATGACCGAGCGCTTCGATCGCTCGACTTCGGAGATGATCCGGCGCGATCGCAATCACCCCAGCGTCGTCATCTGGGGCCTGCTGAATGAGACCGGGGAGGGGCCGGTATTTCGGCATGCGGTCGCCGCGCTGCCGCTTGTCCGCTCCCTCGATGATACCCGCATGGTGATGCTCAACAGCGGTCGCTGGGACGGGCAGCTATCTATCGGCTCCCTATCCAACCCCGGCTCGATGGCCTGGGAAACTTTGATGGGCGCTGAGGGGCCCCAGGCCGCGCCCACCGCCGCCGCCCCGCCCGGCGGTTATTTCGCGCGCGTCGGCGACGCCCATGCCTATCCGCGGGTGCCGCACACCGCGGAGACGATCCAGTTCCTGCGCAACCTGGGGCAGGGCACCGAGCACATCTTTCTGTCGGAGTACGGCATTGGCAGCGCGGTGGACCTGTGGCGCGTGGTGCGCCATTACGAGCGGCTGGGGGCGGAGTCGCTGGAGGACGCGCAATTCTATCGCGATAAGCTCGAGCGCTTCCTGGCGGATTGGGAGCGATGGCGGATGGCCGATACCTTCGGCCGGCCCGAGGACTATTTCGCGCACAGCCTGCGCAAGATGGCGGGCCAGCGCACGCTCGGCCTCAACGCCATCCGCAGCAACCCCAATCTCGTCGGGTATAGCCTCACCGGCACCGTGGACCAGGGGATGACCGGCGAGGGCCTGTTCACGACCTTCCGCGAGCTCAAGCCGGGCACGATAGATGCGCTGTTCGAGGGCCTCGCGCCGCTGCGCTGGTGCCTGTTCGCTGAGCCGCAGAATGTTTATCGCGGGGCGTCAGTGCGCCTGGAGGCGGTGCTCGCCAATGAGGATGCCCTGGCGCCGGGCGTTTACCCGGTGCGCCTGCAAGTGCTGGGGCCGGACGCCGCGCCGGTTTTCGATCGCACGATCACGGTCACCATGCCGATCCCAAGCGCCGATGGCGAGCCGCCATTGGCGCTGCCGGTGTTCGGGGAAATGGTGGTTATTGATGGCCCCTCCGGCAAGTATCGTTTCCTGGCGGCCTTCGAGCGGGGCGCCGCTGCTACCGGCGGTGAGGCGGAGTTTTACGTCGCTGACCCGGCAGACATGCCGCCGGTGGAGGCCGAGGTGGTGATGTGGGGCGAGGATGCCGATCTGGCGAAGTGGCTTGGTGATCACGGCATCCGCACGCGCTCGTTTGCCGCGGGAGCGCCGAACGCCCGCGAGGTGATTCTGGTCTCCGCTCGCCCCGCCTCGCCGGGTGATGCCGCCGCGTTTCGCGACCTTGTGACCTGCATCGCTCGCGGCTCGACGGCGATCTTTCTCTCGCCCGATGTGTTTAAGAAAGGCGACGACCCGCTGGGCTGGCTGCCCCTGGCGAATAAGGGCGCGCCAACCACAATCGGCGGCTGGCTCTACCTCAAAGATGAGTGGGCGAAGAATCACCCGATCTTCGAGGGCCTGCCCGCGGCCGGGATGATGGATTACACGTTCTATCGGGAGATTATCCCCGACGCGGTCTGGGCGGGGCAGGAGGCGCCGGCGGAGGCGGTCGCCGGCGCGATCAAGGCGTCGCAGGATTACGCATCCGGGCTGCTGGTGGCCGCATACAATCTCGGGGCGGGCCGTTTCATCTTGAACACGCTGCGCATTCGCGAGAACCTCGGCGCGCATCCGGCGGCGGAGCGGCTGCTGCGCAACCTGCTGCGTTATGCCGCGCGCGACGCCGCCCAGCCCCCCGCGGACCTGCCGAAGGATTTCGACGCGCAGCTTAAGGCGATGGGATACAGGTAGTCGCGGGGACCGACGCAGCCGGGCGATGGGATACAGGTAGTCGCGGGGACCGACGCAGCCGCAATGAATGATTGTGATGCCTGTAAGCCGGTGGTTTGACGCGGCCCGAGGCAAGCATGAAGCGCGCACCGCTTTCCGACGCGAAAACACGAGAAAGCTTGTGGTTCTGGCTGCCCCTCGCCCTCTTCCTGCTGCTTTCCCTGGCGCTGAATCACTCATACCTCGGGGGCGGCTTCCAGGCAGACGACCTGTTCGCCCTCAACATGCTCCGGCAGCAGCCGCTCCCGTTTTCCCACTGGCGCGGGATGTGGTCGGTCGCCATTGACCAGTTCCCGGGCTTCACCAACCTGTGGTGGTTCGAACCTGGAGTGCAAGGCAGTTTCTTTCGACCCCTGCCGAGCCTGGTCATCGAAGGCTCCTATCACCTGTTCGGGGAGAACGCTTTCCCGCTGCACCTGCTCTCAATCTTGCTGCACGGCCTGGTGGCGTTTACCGCGTTCCGGCTATTCGCACGGCTGACGGGGCAATCGCTCATCGCGCTACTGGCGGGCCTTGTGTTCATCACCTGCGAGGACCACTCGCTGGGCGTGGGCTGGATCGCCGCCATGACCGACTTGATGTGCGTTGTGTTCATCAACCTGGCGCTGCTGGCGCATTTGACCTGGCGGCAGAACGGCCGGTGGCCCTTCCTCGCGGGGTCTCTGCTCGGCCAGGCGTTGGCGCTCGCCTCCAAGGAATCAGCCGTCGCCGCGCCGCTGGCGATTATGCTCCTGGAATGGTTCCTGACCCGGTCGGAACAGGTGGCCGGCAGGTCTCGGAGCACGGCTTTGCTGTGCAGCGCCCGCCGGTGGTGGCCGAGCGCGGTTTTGCTGCTGGCGTTCTTGTTGCTGTACAAGGCGCTGGGCTTCGGCGCAATGCGCACCCTCATGTACCTGGATCCAACGACCCAGCCCTGGCTTTACCTGCGCCACGCCGCGACCGCGCTGCCGGTGATGTTCAGCGCGGCGCTGACCGTGATCTCGCCCGGCCTGGCAACCTTTACCCCCGAGTTCCTGCTCCCGCTGGCGCTGCTCGGAGCGGTGCTCGCGGCGTTGTTCCTGTGGGGCCTGTGGCCCCTGCGGCGCGAGCCGGTGGCGGCCTGGGCGCTCGCGCTTTTCGTTGTCGCCCTGCTGCCGCAGGTTGCTACTGAGCCCTCCGAGCGACTACTTTACTTGCCCTTCGTGCCCGCGAGTTATCTGCTGGCGCGCCTGCTCGCCGCGATTGCGCCGCTGGCGCGATGGCTGCGGCCCGGCGAGCCCCTGCTCCCGCGCGCGACACGCATCTGGGGCTGGTACGTCCTGGCGGGCCTGCTGCTGCCGGCCGCGATTATCTCGGCGGTGGAGCCGCGCACGTTCGCCGCGATCATGCGTAAACCCGAGCGCGATGCCCTGACCAGCCTCGTCGTGGTGCGGGCGCACGTCGCCGCGCATCCCGCCGCCTCTGTGGTCATCCTCAACACCAGCGGCCCTTTCCTCACCATCTACGCCGGCGGCATCTACGAGTATCACCTCCGCCGCGCGGTGCCAACCTACGTGCTCTCCGGCCTCAACGGAAAGCTCACGCTGGAGCGGGTCGGGCCGCGATCCCTGTTGCTCACCACCGACCGGCGGGGATGGCTCAGTAACATGTTCGCGCGGATCGTTCGCATCAATCCGCATCTGGTCGCTGGCCGCGTCTATCACTCCCGCTTGTTCAATGCCACGTTGATTAGGCTCACGCCGGACCGACAGGACGCCCTGGCGGTCCGTTTTGACTTCCAGCGCCCGCTCGATGATCCCAATCTGCTTTTCCTGACCTGGGATGGACAGCGTTTTCTTCCGCTGGAGGCAGCGGAGCTGCAACTCGGGCGGCAACTGCTGCTCGCCGATACTTCGGATGTCTGGGCGAGCATGATGTGAGAGGGCAACCGTGAGGGGAGTAATCGCGATGGCTAATGTGGGGGCGCTTATGACAATCACGCAACTTGCCCATGGGATCTCGCCGACCCGCGATGAGATGGCACGGGCGCACGGTTGGGTCGCAGCAAGACTGGCGGCGACGAAACCGCAACCGCTGTTCTCATTCACTTACGGCGGGCAGCAATCCGGCGAGTTGCTCAAGACCTGGGGCCTGAAGCGTGCGATTCGCAAGCTCGATCGCCAGCGCTCGCAGCGGACTCTGACCTACACCGACTCGAAAACCGGCCTCGTCGTGCGCTGCGTGGCGGTTGAATACAGCGATTTCCCTACCGTCGAGTGGACGCTATACTTCAAGAACACGGGCTCGGCCGACACGCCGATCCTGGAGAATATTCAGGCGATGGACATCGAATTGAAACGCGGCGCCCGCGGCGAGTTCGTGCTGCACCACCAGCGCGGGGATTCTTGCGCAGCGAATAGTTTCGAGCCGCTGCGCACAACGCTCGAGCCCGGAGCCGAGAAGCGCTTCGCCCCCGTCGGCGGCCGCCCGACCAATGGCGAATGGCCCTACTTCAATATCGAATGGCCGCTCGGCGATGCTCGAGGTCATCGTGAGCTTGTCGAAGGGCGGCAGAGCGAGGGCGTCATCGCGGTCATCGGCTGGCCGGGCCAATGGGCGGCCACTTTCACCACAGACCGGGCCACGGGCCTGTGCATTCGAGCCGGTCAGGAATTGACGCACTTCAAGCTGCACCCGGGCGAGGAGATTCGCACGCCCCTGAGTGTCTTGCAGTTCTATACCGGAGACTGGATCCGCGCGCAAAACGTTTGGCGGCGCTGGATGTTCGCGCACAACTTCCCCAAGCCGGACGGCAAACCCCTGGCGCCCAAATTGGCCGCATGCAGCGGCTGGCACTTCCCCGGGCTGATGTGCAACCAAGCTGGAGAAATCGAGTTCATTGACCGCTACCTGGAGGAAGGAATAAAGCTCGATTACTGGTGGATGGACGCGGGCTGGTATCCGTGCGACGGCGTCGGATGGCCGAAGGTTGGAACCTGGGAAGTTGACAAGCAGCGCTATCCCGGCGGACTCCGCGCCGTGACCGACCACGCGCACGCGAAGGGGATGGAGGCGATAGTGTGGTTCGAGCCGGAGCGGGTCACGCCCGGAACCTGGCTCTACGAAAACCACCCCCAGTGGCTGCTGGGGCGCGATGGCGAGCAGAAGCTGCTCAACCTGGGCGACCCGGAGGCGAGGAAGTGGCTGACGAATCACATAGACCGGCTGCTCACCGAGCAGGGCATTGATCTCTATCGGCAGGATTTCAACATTGATCCGCTTGGTTTCTGGCGCGATAACGACACCGAGGAGCGCCAGGGCATTACCGAAATCCGCTACGTCGAGGGATATTTGGCGTATTGGGATGAACTGCGGCGCCGGCACCCGGGCATGCTCATTGACTCGTGCGCCTCGGGGGGGCGACGCGATGACCTGGAGACCATGCGCCGCGCGGTGCCGCTCTTGCGCACGGACTACGAGTTTCAGTCGGGCGGCAACCAGTGCCACACCTACGGCTTCGATCTCTGGCTGCCGTTTCACGAATGCGGCAACCGCGACCTTGACCCTTACAGCTTCCGCAGCAACATGTCGCCGATGATGGGCTTTGTCTGGGATGTGCGCCGCAAGGATCTGGATTACAAATTGGCGCGGCGCTTGGTGGGCCAGTGGCGCAAAGTCGCGGACTACTATTTCGGGGACTTCTATCCACTTGCCTCATACAGCACCGCCGATGATGTGTGGATGGCATGGCAGTTCGACCGCCCGGATCTCGGCGCGGGCATGGTGCAGGCGTTCCGGCGGGCGGACAGTCTCTACGAGGCCGCGCGGCTCAAGCTGCGCGGGCTGGAGCCTGATGCTCAATACCGGGTGGCCAATCTCGACGCCGCGGGCGCGACGAAGATGACCGGGCGCGAGCTGATGGAGAAGGGCCTGCGGGTGACCATATCGCAGCGGCCAGGCGCGGTGGTCATCACGTACAAGCGGGCCCAGAAGCGAGCGCAGATGTGACCGCCCGCCGGCAAGTCGCGATTAAGGCCGCCGCAATATGTCTCGTCGCAGCCCTGCTCGGAAGGACGGTTGAAGCCATGCAAAACCGATGGCATCTCGCTACCGACGATACGCGGATCACAATCGAGGTGTCCGACAACCAGGTCCTGGTCAGCGGCCTGGAGAGCTGCGAGGCGCCGGGCAACTGGCTGCGCCAGCCATTCGCCGTGCCCTTGATGGCGAAGGCCTGGGTCGGGCAGCAGGAATACGAGACTGCGTGGAAGTTTGAGAAGGGTGCATCGCGCGAGCGCGCGAGCGAACTGGCGCTCGGTTTCACCAACGCAAATCCGAAGCTCGCGCTTCGATCCATCTGGCGTGCGCGGCCCGGCCACGGCCCGGTTGAGCACTGGATCGAGGTCGAGAATCTTTCACACGACCGTGCGACGCTGTCTCACCAGGATAGCCTGTCTTTGCGCGGCTTGCGACCCGGGGGGCGGGTCGAGCTGTGGTGGATAAGGCGCGGCGGCGGCAATGCGAGTGAACAGGGAGGCGCCTTCCGCGAGCCACTAACCGCTGACCTCAACCTGGCGCTTACGAGCAACTGCGAGGACGGCGCAAGCCCGGTGCCCTGGATGGCGGTTCAGGTGGGTGGCGGCGGTGGTCTATACGTCGGCTGGGAGTTCTCCGGCATCGGCCGTATTCATGCGCGCGCGGGCGGGAACGGCGAGACCCTCGACATAGATGTCGGCAACAACCCCGACTTCAAGACCGATATCGAGCCGGGCGAGACGCTGCTAGTGCCCCCGGCGTTCGTGGGCTGCTATCCGGGCGATGTTGATGAAGGCAGCTACCGGCTGCATCGCTTCGTGCTGGAGAAGTTGCGTCCCGCGGTGCCCAAGGATTGCCCCGACCCCACCCTGGCCTACAACCTTTACCTTGACGCCGGCGGCCCAAATGCGCAGGAAGCCGATGTCCTGCGCAGCGCCAAGTTTTGCCATGACCTGGGCTTCGAGACCTTCATGCCGGACGCCATGTGGTTTCCTGCGACCGGAGACTGGCGCTGGGATCCGGCGCGCTTTCCGCGCGGCGCGAAGCCGATCCAAGAATACGTGCATGCTCACGGCATGAGGATGGCGTTATGGTGCGCTTGGACCAACGGCGGGGTATCGGCGGCGGAGGGAGCAGTGAGCGTGCGCGGGCCCCAGGGACACCCCGATTGGTTTAACGCCGACTACGCTCCCGACTGGCAACCCGGGCCGTTCTACGGCGCCCAGCTTTGCCTCGCATGTCCTGAAGCAAAGGAATGGGCGATCCAGAAAACCCAGTGGCTCGTCTCCCATCACCAGCTCGATTACCTGAAGCATGATTGCGGCCCCATCGTCAATAGCTGCAACAAGCGCGATCACCGCCACCACTACGGCGTAGATGTCAGCTATTGGGCGACCATGGGCTATTATCAAGTGCAGGAGAGTCTGCGCCAGGCCTTCCCCAACATCATTCTGGAGAACTGCTCTGGTGGCGGGCACATCAAGGATTTCGGGATCGTGCAGCGCACTCATTACACGGTCACCACCGACACGCTGTCCAACCTTCCCGACCGGCAGAGCATCTACGACTCGACCTTCGCGCTGCCGCCGATGGTGCTCCAGGCGTACACCTACGAAAGGTATTACAACGCGCCCGGCGATGATCCGGGGCCATTCTTGTGGCGCAGTGCGATGATGGGCGCGTGGCAAATAGATCCGACGAACACTCTGAAATGGAGCAATGATGAACGCGAGTCTGCGCGGCGGGCAGCGCAAATCTACAAGAGCTGGATCCGGCCGATGCTGGCCGATGTCAAGGTGCATCACATTCTGCCGCGGCCGGATGGGACCCATTGGGACGGGATGTTCTACTGGAGCCCGAGCCTCAAGCGGGGCACGCTGTACGTCTTCCGGCCCGACGCCAAGGACGACCAGCAGACAGTGAAGCTGAAGGGCCTGGAGGCGCGGCGCAAGTATTGGGTTTGGTGCGAGGACGGTTCGGTGGCGCCAGGGATTCGCAGCGGCGCGCAGATGATGAGCGAGGGCCTGGAAATCGGGCTGCCGCGCGCTTACACCAGCGACCTGATCTATCTTCAAGACGTCTCCCGGGGCCAGCCGCAGGGCCTGGAGGCGCCGGGCTTATCCTAGGATCACGGGAGAAAGCGCAGATGATGAGAACTATGGCAGTGGTCGCGGAGGCGCTCTTGCTGATGACGATGGCGCACGCGGTTCATGCGGTCTCGGCCGCGCCCGATGAGATGGCAGAGGCGCGGCGATTCGTGACTGCCGGTTTCGCCGCCGCGCAGCCGCGGTTCTCGTTCATCTACGATGGCCGCCCCTCGGCCGAGTTTCTCAATTCCTGGCAACTGAAGCGCGCTGCGAAGACGCTGGATAGGGAGCGCATCGAGCACGAGCTTACATACACCGACCCTGGGAGCGGCTTGGTCGTACGCTGCGATGTAATCGAATATCGCGACTTTCCTGCGGTGGAATGGCTGCTGCAATTTCGAAACGCTGGCAGCCACCGCGCGCCTATCATCGAGCATATCGAGCCCCTGGACCTGGAGATCGCGGCGTCAAACCAAGAGCGGTTTACCCTGCACCATTCCCTGGGTGATAGCAATTCCGCGGATAGCTTTGCGCCGGTTGACGAGCCGCTTGCCCCCGGCGGGCGGGTCACGCTGGCGCCCACTGGCGGCCGTTCCTCCGACGGGTGCCTGCCTTTCTTCAACCTGCAACGGCGCGGCGGCGGGGTGGTCATCGCTATCGGCTGGTCTGGCCAGTGGCAGGCGGATTTTCGGCGCGGCGATCGCGCGGTTCAGGTTGAGTGCGGGATGCAGGCCACGCACCTGCGGCTGGACCCGGGCGAGACCATCCGCACCCCGCGCATCCTGCTCCTCTTCTGGCAAGGCGGTGATTCGCTGCGCGGCAATAACCTGTTGCGCCAGGTGCTTCTGGCCCATTATCTGCCGCGGCGCAACGGGCAATTGGTGCTGCCGCCCATCTGCGGCAGCGTGGCCGAGGTTGACCCCGACGGCTCCTACGAGGGGCCGCACATGCGGGTGATGCCTATTCTCGGCGCCCGCGGCATCGAGGTCTTCTGGTCCGACATGGACCCCCAGCAGTGGTACCCCAAGGGCTTCCCAGAAGGCACGGGCACCTGGGAGCCGGATCCGGTGAAGTATCCCCGCGGCCTCAAGCCCATCGGTGATGCCGCCCATGCTGCGGGCCTTGGCTATTTGCTGTGGTTCGAGCCAGAGCGCGTCCACTTCGGCACGCGCATTGACCGCGAGCACCCCCAGTGGGTGATGAAGCGCGATCAGGAATGGAGCCAGCTATTCCGCCTGCACGACCCGGAAGCGCGGAAATGGCTGACCGACTACATTGACGCGCAAGTCACTGCCGCGCAACTTGATTGGGTTCGTTGGGACTTCAATCTCGAGCCGCTCGGCTTCTGGCGGCGCAATGATGCGCCGGACCGCGAGGGCATGACGGAGATTCAGCACATCGAGGGGCTCTACGCGATGTGGGACGAGCTGCGGGCGCGGCATCCCGGGCTGGTGGTGGACATATGCGCCAGCGGCGGGCGGCGCATTGACCTGGAGACGCTCATGCGCGGCCTGCCGCTGTGGCACAGTGACTTGCAGTGTTCCGGGCCCCATCCGGTAGCCGACCAATTGCAGAACGGCGGCCTCAACCGCTGGCTGCCGCTGCACGGCTGCGGCGCCTTCGACTACGAGCCCTCCTATCTATTCCGCAGCGCCATGACCGCGGGCAATATCCTGGCCACCAACACCTCGGCGCCCGATACCGCCGAAGCGGTGAAGCGAACCGTCGCGGCATATCACAAAGCGCGCCCGTATATGCTCGGCGATTTCTACCCCCTTTTCGCGCACCAGGCGAGCGAGCAGGCGTGGTATGGCTATCAGTTCCATCGGCCGGATCTGGACGCCGGCATCGCTCTGCTCTTCAGGCGCGAGAAATGCCCCGAGCCGGTAACGCGCATACGCCTGAAGGGAATTGACCCGCAAGCGGACTATGAGATCACCTGTGAGGACCAGGGCGCAAAAAGGATCGAGCCGGGGCGCAGTCTCGAGGCCTTGCGCGTGGAGGTGCCATCCGCCCCAGGTTCGCTGCTGCTGTACTACCAGAAGGTGAAGTAGCGAATGGAAGCTCAACCGATGACGGCGGGAGGCAGCCGCCGGCGCCGGGAGCCTGAAGGCAACGGCGAGGCCCCAATCCACCGCTTCTGGGCGCCAACGCCTGTGCCCCATGCTGGGTGTGACTCTTCTCAGTGGGTGTGGGACGGAGCCGCGCGCTCGAACCGGGCGCGGCTTCGCGCCAGAGGCGCGCAAGCGCTGAAGTTCACTCGCCTCAGGCGAGCCGCGAATCGCGGGGTCAGCCTGCCCGCCATAGCCGTCGCGGCGACGGCGGGGCGACCCCGCGCCCAGTGCACTCCTCCGTCGGCGTTGAGCACGGAGTTGAACTGCGATACCCACTCTCCGCGAACACACCCCCATGCTTAAGTGTTTGACAGGAGGTAGCCCGCGATGTACCATCGGGCACTCCCGGAAACGAGGTGCGCGACATGATCGCCAGCGCCCAGAACTGCCTAGCCGAAATCCTGTTCACTTCCGGCAAGCGATACGCCGACCCATTCAATGACTTGGCGCTCGATGTAATGTTCACCGATCCCCGGGGGAGCGAACACCGCGTGCCCGCCTTCTGGTCAGGGGAGATGGCCTGGCGGGTGCGCTATGCCTCGGCGCTGATGGGCGTCCATCGCTATCGCACCATCTGTTCCGACGAGTCTAACGCGGACCTCCACGGGCGCACGGGCGAACTTGAGGTCGTGCCCTATGATGGCGGCAACGCGCTGCTTCGTCACGGCCGCTTGCGTGTTGCCGAAGACCGCCGCCACCTGGAGCATGAAGACGGAACCCCGTTCTTCTGGCTCGGGGACACGTGGTGGTTCGGGCTGGTGAAGCGCCTGGCCTGGCCGGGGGATTTTCAGCGCCTCACCGCCGACCGCGTCGCTAAGGGCTTTTCGCTGGTGCAGTTGGTGGCGGGCCTTTACCCGGATGTTCATCAATTCGACCCGCGCGGCGCCAATGAAGCGGGCTTCCCCTGGGGCGAAGGCTATCGCGTCATCAATCCCGCCTACTTCGATGCCATGGACTGGCGCATCGAGTGGCTGGTGCGGTCGGGGATCGTGCCCTGCATCGTTGGCTCCTGGGGCTACTACATCAAGTACGCGGGCCCCGACGCAATGAACAAGCACTGGCGCAACCTGGTGGCGCGCTATGGCGCTTACCCCACCGTGTGGTGTGTCGCCGGCGAGGCGGTGATGCACTTCTACACCGAGAACTTCGGCCCCGACCACCCCGCCTATGCGCGCGCGGCCTGGACCGATGTCATGCGCTGCCTGCGCGAGACCGACCCCTATCACAACCCGATTACCATTCATCCCACCGCGCCGGATTCGCGGGCCATGATCGCCGACCCGTCGCTCCTCGATGTTGACATGCTTCAGACCGGCCACGGTTATGGCGCGATGGAGAACACCGTGCGCTACGTCACGAACGCGTACGCCGCCGAGCCGCCGCTGCCGGTAATTGACGGCGAGCCGATGTACGAGGGCATCATGGGCCAGTGCTGGCACGACATGAGCCGGTTCTGCTTCTGGGTGTGCATGATGTCGGGCGCGGCCGGCCACACCTACGGCGCCAATGGCATCTGGCAGATGAGCACCCCCGAAGAGCCCTGCGTCGCCATCAGCGGCTCGTGGGGCGACACCACCTGGGAAGAGGCGTCACAGCTCGCGGGATCGGCGCACGTCGGCGTCGGCAAGCGCATCCTGGAGCGCTGCCAGTGGTGGCAGTTCCAGCCGCGCCCAGAGACAGAGTGGGACTATCATCAGCGCATCTCGCCGCTGGCTGCGGGCATACCAGGGGCGGTGTGGATGTTCTACCTGGTGTCGGACGGCCTGCCCTCGCTCTATCATGGCATGATGGGCAAGCCGGTGCGTATCGAGCCCGCCGCGCAGTATCGCGCGCTGTTCATCAACCCGCGCACCGGGGCGGAGGTCGAGGTGGGGCCGGTTAAGCCGGAGGCGGACGGCGCCTGGCGCATCCCCCGCAAGCCCAGCCGCGAGGATTGGGTGCTGGTGATCGAAGACCCGCGCCGGCTGCCCCGTTGAGCGGCAACCACCACGCAGCCTGAAGGCGCGCAACTCACGGCGGCTCTGGCAGTGCCCTGAGCCTCCGCCTCACCCCGACCTCCGGGCCTGAAACCACAGCAATCTCCATCCATAGGACGGAAGCGTCAACTGCACCACGCCGTTCTCCGCGGCGACATGTTCCCCGCTTAGCGCGTCCCTCGCCGACAGCGCGCCGCGCAGCCCCAGGGCATCCACATGCAGCTTGACGCTGCCGGTGCGTTCCTGCGCCCCGTTATTCAGCACCGCCATCAGCGCCCCGTTGTGGGGATGCCGGTAGAGGCTGGCGCAGAAATCCTGCGGCTCGACCGAGACATACTTCGCGTTCCGCCAGTACGGCAGCCACTGCGCATCCTTGCGCCCGAAGTCATCGAAGACCCGCCACAACCCCGACGTCAATTCCAGGTCCGCGCCTGGATGCACCGCCCGCGTCGGCACGTCGTGCAGCAGCGCGAGCCCGCACGCCTGGCGAAAATCGAACATCGCCAGAAACTCCGCCGGCAGGCCCCACTGGCGGCCGATGAGCTCAGTGCGAAAATGATCGAGCGACGGGCGCCCGGCAAGTTGCTCTCCGTCCCAATATGACGTCGCCCAGGCCACGGTCGGAATCACCATGAAGCTCGATTGGTGAAGATTGACCTGGCCGTCGGGCTTGCGCGACTTGACGATGGTGTAGATGCGCCGCATCATGCTGCGAATCGCCAGGATGGCATAGGTCTTGCCGATGCTGCCGTCGGGCCTGACATAGCCGCACCCGTGGCGGCGGTTGATGCAGCCGTCGAAGGGGTCGGCGGTGCCGTCAAGATAAACTCCGTCAACATCGTATTGGTCCATGACGCGGGCGATGCCGTGGGCGAGAAAATCCTGCCACACGCTGCGGTAGCAGACCTTGTATGCGTTCTGCCGCGGCTGCGGCGGATAGTTGTAAGGCTCATAGCCGCCCCGCGGCTGCATCACACACTGGTCGCCGAACTGCGCCCATTCCGGCGCCAGGTCCGATATGAGGAAGCCAAAGTACAGCAGCAGCTTGAGGCCGCGCTGATGGCACGCGCCCACCAGGCGCCGCAACTGCTCCCCGTAAGTAGTGGTGGTGTACGACTCGATGTCGGTCCAGTGCTCGTGAAAAGCGATGGTGCGCACCCCCGCGGCCACCAGCGCGTCGAGCGCAGAGTCGGGGATGTCCAGCCGCGTCTGCACGCCGAAGGTTGGCTGGGAGACGTGGAAGATGCGGTAGTCCCAC
>Ga0315296_10000670_pt1 | contig 30914 bp, 23 predicted proteins | sample YL17G14_18_MG_FD_203921 | JGI IMG/M metagenome (GOLD analysis project Ga0315296, IMG submission 203921) | Sediment microbial communities from Yellowstone Lake, YNP, Wyoming, USA - YL17G14_18 | ecosystem: Environmental > Aquatic > Freshwater > Lake > Sediment | place: USA: Wyoming | collected... | reverse complement strand
AAATGCCCGGCGATTCGACACGTCGGTTCTGTCAGCGCGGGCCGGCAGATCAGGTGCGTCATGTCGGCGCGTGTTCATGGTTCGTAGTGCTGGTTTGGCGGCTTGAGCGTTCTTCTGTGGCGTTGTCATAGGTCACTGCTCCTTGTTGGACACACTATAGCGTTTGGTCGGTTGAGACGCCTCGAGACAATCCTTCGTCCTTCGGACTTCCTTCCGATCTCGATCTGCTCCTTGAGACCTCGCCCCTGTCAGCGCGATTGTCCGCTCTCCGGCCTCTTCTCCGCTACTTCGATCTCCGCGAACGACGGCACGCGCCAGAGGCGCAATGCAGCTTCCGCCCCCACCGACACGACCGTGTCGCTCCCTGAGAGGATGGCGAGGCCGGCCATGTGCTCACGATGTCCTTTGAACGTCCCAACGCTCTGCAGAGAACCTGTGTCCCAGACGCTCAGCGTGCCCGGTAGCCCGCCTGCGAACACACGCTGGCCGTCTCGTGAAATGGCCACGCAATTGTAGGAGTTCAACGCCCCGCTGAACGCCTTGATCAACGTCCCCTTCTCCAAGTCCCATAGTGTGACTCGTCCATCTAGACTCGCCGCCGCCAGGAACCGGTTGTCAGGCGATATCGCCAGCCCTGCGACGTTCATGTTGTGAAAACGACACGACAACAACTTTTGTGGGCTCGAGATTTGCCAAGCCTCCACTGGCCCGTCGTAACAGCCAACAGCCAGCAACTGGCTGTCCGGCGAAAAAACCAAGCTATACGGCGAACTCGGGGTAGGAGGCAGGTTCGTCAGGGGCTTTTGCGTTTGCAGATCCCAGAGCTTGACCACGCCGTCGCGGGCAGCGACTCCGAGCGTCTTTTCGTCGGGCGACAAGGCCAGTACCCGAAAGTCTAGAACTCCGGTCTCCAGGACTGCCAAAAATTCACGGGTCTCCGTGTCCCACACACGTATTTGACCAGTCGGCGTCAGGGTGAACAGCCGTCTGCCATCTGAGGAAATGGCCAATGGGTTGGTGTAGCCCCCGCCTGTGCGGTGGATAATGTTCGTGTCCGGGAGCGATCCCTGGGCCAGTGGGCGGAGCGTTGGGGTATCCCAGACGGCAAACGTATTGTTGGTCGTCAGCACACAATGCTTGCTGCCATCGGTCGAGAAGTTCCACGCATCAATCCCACCCGGCAATGGGAGTTCCGTGGTCTCATGCGCCTTGGGAACTGCGTCCCAGACACGCACGGTGGTATCCTTGCTCCCGCTCGCGAGCATTTTCCCGTCGGGGGAGAAGGCCAAGGGCCAGACCTCGTTCAGGTGGCCCTGCAATCGTCCCGCAACTTGCCAGGTTTCGCGGTCAAAAAGGGTGATCACGTGGGGTCCGCCGGAAACGGCGATTGTCTTTCCATCGGGAGAGAACGCCACGCCACCGAGCCACGTTGTTCCCAGATCTATCACGCGGCACTGCTGGCGCGTTCTGACCTCATATACGAGTACCTTGCGGCCGGCGTCGCCGGAAGCGCAAGCCAACAACGCGCCGTCCGGAGAGAAGACCAGGGAGCCAAGATAACTCGCACCGAATCCGGGCAAGGATGCGAGCTGTTGGCCGCTGGCGGCGTCGAGCAAAAGTACAGTGCGTTCATTCGACGCGGCAGCCACCAGGGCGCTGTCCGGGGAGAGTGCCACACGCCATCCTGCCGGCACCGCTGTTCGCCACATTTCACGCTGGGTGAGGGCGTTCAGCATTCCGAGAGTCGTATTCTGATAAATGGCCAGTCGGTTTCCATCCCGCGAAAACGCTAGCGACCTCACGTAAGCCTCACAAGGAATCGCACCCGTCTTCTGCCCACTGGGACCATCCAGAAAGCAAACCTCTTTGCCAACGGCAACCGCAACGGTTCGGCTGTTCGGAACAAAGCAAAGATCGGAGGGGTGGAACGGGAAGCTGATGGCCGCGAGTTCACGGCGGGCCGCCATATCCCAGATCTTCACGGCGTTGTCCCGGCTCGATGTGGCGAGCAGACTCCCGTCGTCCGAGAAGACGACGAACTCAACGACTTGCCTGTGCGACCCCAAAGTGTATAACTCATCGCTCCGACTGCGACTCCAGACGTAGCGCCACTCCCAGCCGCGCAGGTCAGGGGAGGGTTGAGCATTGGGAGTCGAAAGGTTGAAGTTGGTGGGACGGTATTTCGCCAACAACTCGGCAGCACGGCCAAGGTTGTTCTCGTCCAGGGCTATTTGCGCAAGGACCATGTCAGCCGCGTAGAGGTGGACACGCGCGAGCCGTTCACCGGCCTCGGCTCGCTGACGCTGCGCCTCGGCGATTATGGACTTCTCCGCGGCCGTTCGCTCCGCTCGCCTTGCGAGAACAGCCTCCCAGGTGCTAACGATCGCTCCAAGCACAAGCACCGCTGCCACGACTGCGACTGCAGCGAACACCCCCTTGTTCCGGCGCACCAGCTTCTGGAAGCGGTAGAGCGTGCCGGGCCGCCCGGCCAATACCGGCTCTTGATTCAGGTGACGCTCGATGTCCTCGGCCAGGGCGTGCGCCGTTTGATAACGCCGTATCCGGTCCTTCTCCATCGCCTTGAGAGTGATCCAGTCCAGGTCGCCACGGAGTTTGCGTCGAAGCGCGGCCGCATCGCTTTGACAACACTTGGCCAGTTTGGTTGATGCCTCTGCATCCAGAGTGCTGACCCGAGTACTCGGGGTCTTGGGCTCAGTTTCGCGGATGACCTCACGCATCTGCTCAAGACTGCCTCTCCGCAACATCTGAGACTCGAAAGGCAGTGTTCCCGTCAAAAGCTCATATAAGAGCACCCCCAGCGAATAGATGTCCGAGCGAGTGTCGATGTCCTGGTTCGTCATCTCCGCTTGCTCAGGACTGATGTACTCCGGCGTGCCGATCAATTGGCCCTGCTCGGTGACCAGCGTCCGCTCGGTCAAGGGCTGACTGAGGGCCTTGGCCACTCCGAAATCAATCACCTTCGGGATAGCCTCCTCACCTTGGATGCACACCTGGATGTTCGAAGGCTTGATATCGCGGTGGATAATGCCCTTCTGGTGGGCATGCTGGATCGCCTCACACACCTTCACAAACAGCCTCAGACGCTCCTCGATGGTGAGCTTCTGGCGATCGCAGTGCTCGGTGATGGGTACACCCTTGACGTATTCCATTGCAAAGTACGGCCGGCCCGCTTCCGTCGTGCCGGCGTCATACACATGGGCGACATTCGGATGATCTAACAGGGCCAGAGCCTGGCGTTCGGCCTCGAAGCGTCGGATGACCTGCGTCGAATCCATGCCCGGCTTGATGATCTTCAGCGCCACCTGGCGTTTGATCGGCCGTTGCTGCTCCGCCAGATAGACGATCCCAAAGCCCCCCTCGCCCAGGACCCTCAGGAGCTTATAGCTTCCGATGTGGCTGCCCAGCTCATACAGGGGCTTGCCGGCATCCAGGGTCCGAGAGGGGTCCTCATCCTCTTGCCTGATATGGTCATCGTTCTGGCTCATGAGAACTCCTCTGCCATACCCTATATCTCATCTGTCACGGCGATTCTCTGCTCTCTAGTCTCTCCTCTTGCTGCTTCGGTTTCTGCCCTGACGGCTGCGCAGTGTCAGGTCGTTCTATGCCAGCTTGTCGATGTTGCGGGCGACTTTTTGGACGGCTTCGACGATCTCGTCCATCTCCTTGCGCGAGCCGAGGAACGGGATTTTGCTGTCCATCGAGAGCATTTCCTTCTGTCCCGGCCCGCCGGTTTCCGTGACCGGAAAGTGCAGCGACTCGCGATACTTGTCGAGCCGGGTCTTGCCGAATGCCGTCTGGAATCCCGACGAGTTGAGGTGCTCCTGCAGCATTTTCTCCCGGTGACAATTGTCGTTGCATCGTCGTGGGCCGCCGCGCATCGGGATGTTCTCGGCCCGCAAGGCTTCGGCGAATCGTGCGGCCGGGACGTTCTTGAACCGCGCGCGGTCGTAGTCCATCTCGAATTGGACGTAGGTGATTCGCGTGTTCTCCGCGTACCGTTTCCGCGGCGTCAGGCCGGGGATTTTCACCAGGGCCTGCTCGACGTATCGGCCGTTCTCGTAACGCAGGGGGGCCTGGTCCTTGAACCGCTTGAACTGCTCCGTAAGCACGGCGGCCTGGAACTCGGTCATGCGGTGGTTCGAGCCGGGGAAGGGGTAGCCCCGCTCGATCCTCTTCGGGTCCCGGCCGTTGTTGATGAACGCGGCACAGCGACGCATGAACTCGTCGTCGCTGCCTATGATCGCGCCGCCCTCGCCGCAGACGAGCGACTTCCACTCCTGAAAACTGATGCACCCGCTCCTGCCGAATGTCCCGACCTTCCTGCCGTTGACCTCGGCGTAGACCGACTGGCAGGCGTCCTCGATCACGGGAATGTTGTGCTTCTTCGATATCGCCATGATCTTCTCGATGTCCACCGGCCAGCCGGCCAGATGCACGGGCATGATCGCCTTCGTGTGCTCCGTGATGGCGGCCTCGATGAGGTCGGCGTCGATCAACCCGGTGTCCGGATCGGTGTCCACAAACACGGGCAGCGCATAACAGTTGGCGATCGTATTGATCGTGGCGATGAACGTGTTCGGGGTCGTGATGACCTCGTCGCCGGGACCGACGCCCAGCACGTGCAGCGAGGCGCTGAGCGCGGTCGTGCCGCCGTTGGACAGGACGCAGTGGGGCACCCCCATCGCCTCGGCGAACATTTTCTCGAAGTCGTAGACGGCGTTGCCTCGCAGGCAGCACCAGTTGCGGCTCCTGAGGGCTTTGACCAGGGCCTTTTCCTCTCGCTCGTCGATGATAGGCCAGGTTTCGGAGAACCGCTTGTTGCGGATCGGTGTACCGCCATTCATTGCCAGTGTGTTTGCTTTGCCTGTTGCGGCGGCGTACACGGATTTGGCTGTGGCGGCCAGCAGGCTGATACCGGCCAGGCCGGCCGAGGTCTTCTTCACGAACGAGCGGCGTGTCAGGGATGGCTTCATAATCGGATTCCTCAAAGATCGACCCATGATGCTGCTTTTTCTTCCGTCAGGACTGTATTGTCGGGCCGATTCTGCTATGATGTCAACATCGATTCATTGGACAACCATAGAATCATCTATTGGAGGCACGTAGGTGAACAGCGGTGCAGGGACACTCGCCAGGCCGTTGCGCGGGATCATCCCGCCGATGGTGACGCCGTTGCTGGATCGTGACACGCTCGACGCGGCCGGCCTGGAGCGATTGATCGAGCACATTCTGGCCGGTGGTGTCCACGGCTTATTCATCCTCGGCACGACCGGGGAAACGCCCAGCCTGAGCCATCGGCTGCGCCACGAGCTTATCGAGCGGGTCTGTGCCCGGGTTCGCGGCCGCGTGCCGGTCCTCGTGGGGATCACCGATACTTCGTTCGTCGAGTCGGTCGAGCTGGCCCGCAAGTCGGAGCAGGCCGGCGCGCAGGCCCTGGTGCTGGCGCCGCCGTATTATTTCCCGACCGGCCAGCCGGAGCTGCTCGAATATCTCAAGCACCTGCTGCCTGAGTTGCCGCTGCCGCTGTTCCTCTACAACAATCCGGGCCGTCCGCGGCCTGCATTCGAGCCGGCAACGGTGAGGGCGGCCGCCGACATATCGGGAATCGTCGGGCTCAAGGACAGCTCCGCCAATATGATCTACTTCCACCAGGTCCAGTTCCTCCTGGAGGACCGTCCGGATTTCACGTTGCTGATGGGACCGGAGCAGCTTCTCGCCGAGTCCGTTCTGCTCGGTGCCCACGGCGGCGTCTGCGGCGGCGCCAATCTCCTGCCGCGACTATTTGTGGACCTGTACGAGGCGGCCCGCGCGAAGGACCTGGCCCGAGTCGAATCGCTGCACAGGACCGTGATGCGATTCGACGCGACGCTCTACAGCGTGGGGCGGTACGAATCGAGCTTTCTCAAAGGTCTCAAGTGCGCACTCTCATGCCTGGGCATCTGCAGTGACTTTCTCGCCGAGCCGTTCCACCGCTTCCGCGAGCCCGAGCGTGAGGTCATCCGTCGCTATCTCGATGAGCTCGGAATCACCAGACAGGGGCTGGCCTGAGCATGTCCAACCGCACGTACAAATGGGCCGTGGTCGCGATGCTCTGGCTGATCTGCTTCTTCAACTACGCGGACCGGCAGAGCATCTACTCGGTCTTTCCAATGCTCCAGAAAGATCCTGGCCTGCAACTGACGACGGAGCAGTTGGGCTATGTGGCGTCTTCCTTCATGTGGGTCTACGCCGGGGCGGGCTGGCTGGCGGGATTGGTAGGGGACCGGCTTCGGCGAAAGACCGTCGTGCTCGGCGGCTTTCTCTTCTGGTCGCTTGTTACATTGGCCTTCAGCTTCGCCACGAAATACTCCCATATCGTCGCGCTGCGGGCCATCGAAGGCTTCGGCGAGGCCTTCTACTTCCCGGCGGCCATGGCGATGATCAGCGCCTACCACGACAAGGACACCCGCTCGCGTGCGATGGGAATTCACCAGTCGAGCGTATATGCCGGCACCGTGGCAGGCGGCACGCTCGGCGGGGCGATGGGTGAATATTTCGGCTGGCGCTCCTCCTTTGTCTTGCTGGGGCTCGTTGGAATGGCCTTTGGTCTGCTCCTGTTTCTGTGTCTGAAGGAGCCGGCGAGGCCAACCCGGGAGGAATCCGTGCCAAGGGAGAGCCTTGGCGAGATCCTCAGGACGATCGGCGAACTGTATCGTATTCCCATGGTGTGGGTGCTCACGGGGGTGTTCGTCGGGGCCAATTTCGTCGCGATGGTGTTTCTGGTCTGGTTGCCGACGTTTCTTGTCGACAAATTCGCGATGAGCCTGTCGGCGGCCGGCTTCAGCGCCACGGCGTATCTCCAGGTGGCCTCCGTGGTGGGCGTGCTGGCTGGCGGCGTGCTGGCGGACCGCATGGCTCGACGTTATCGGGGTGGACGGATGATGACACAAACACTGGGGCTGTTCTGTGGCGTGCCGTTCATCTTCGTGGTCGGTTGGACGCTGCACGTGCCGCTGCTCATCCTGGCCATGGCCTGCTTTGGGCTCTTCAAGGGCTTGTACGATTCGAACATCTGGGCTTCGTTACATGATGTCGTACCGCCGCAGCGCCGTGCAACGGCGGTCGGCGTCGTCAACTCAATCGGTTGGCTGGGCGCGGGGACAGCCACTGTCACAATCGCCTGGGCGTCCCAGAAATTCGGCATGAGCGCCTGCATCAGCGCGACATCTTTGATTTACGTGTTCCTGGCGGTCGTGCTGGCGTGGGGTATTTCCCGCTTCATGTCCGGCAGGCCTGCGGCGCAGGCTTCCGCCGAGTCAGCCATCTCGGCGGCAGAGTGAACTCATGCGGGAAAAGACCAAAATGCCCAAGGCCGCTCTGCCTCGTCCGGCGGTGTTTCTTGACCGGGATGGGACGGTGATTGAGGATCGCGGCGTCCTGGGTGAGCCTTCTGATGTGGCGTTCTATCCCGATGCCGTGGACGCCCTGATGCGTCTTCAGGAGCATTTCCTGCTGTTTCTCGTTACGAATCAACCGGGGGTGGCGCGGGGCGTGATCACTCTGAATGACGTGGATCGGGTGAATGCCTGTGTCCTCTCGCACCTTGCCGAGCACGGCATCACTGTCACGGCGGTGTACGTGTGTCCTCACAAGCGGTCGGACGGCTGCCGCTGCATCAAACCCAATCCATACTTCCTGCACAAAGCCGCCGAGGAGTACGGCGTAGACCTGCAACGGTCCTTCACCGTCGGCGACCATCCCCACGATGTGGAATTCGCCCGAGCCGTCGGCGCCCGGGGCATATACGTTCGGACGGGACATGGCAGCAAACACCTTGCGGACGTACCTCCAGGCGAAATCGTCGTGTCCGGAATCGGCAAGGCGGCAGACTGGATTCTCAGGAGCCGATGAAACTGCTTGGAAGGTGTCCGAGAAATCGATTCATCGTAGCATGGGCATCCTGCCCATGAGTCGCAGGGCCATCTTGGCCCTGCTAGGCATCGTTCTTCTTCACGGGCGAGACGCCCGTGATACACACGGGCAAGATGCCCGTGCGACTTTTCAGAGACCTCCTGACGAGATTCGCAGTACGGCGGCGCCTTGCGTCTTGCCTTGCTTGACCAGCAGCAGGGCCTCGTTGGCCTGCTCCAGCGGAAATTCCTCCACCTGCGGCTGAATGGGGACCTCGGCGGCCAGCGGCAGAAACTCGCGGGCATCCTGCCTCGTGACATTGGCCGTGGTCTTGATCTCCTTCTCGCGCCACAGGTGCGTCGCGTAGTCGAGTTGCAGCAAGGCGTCTTTGTCCCTGGCCTCTTTGCGGATGGCGTTGATCACCAGTCTGCCGCCGGGCCGCAGGACACGCATCGCCTCAAGGATCGGTGCCCAGGCAGGCGTGAAGTCAATCGCGGCGTGGAGTCCGGCGGGCGGGTCGTCGCCGGTCGCGCCGACCCAGTCGGCCCCGAGCCTCTTGGCCATCTCCTGGTGCTCCTTCTGGCCCGACCGCGTGAAGACGAAAACTCGGGAATCCGGGTACTTGTGCTTGGCGACCTGAATGAGGATGTGGGCCGAGGCGCCGAAGCCGAAGAGCCCGAGCACCTGGCCGTCCTTCAAATTGGTCAGCCGCAGAGCCCGGTAACCGATCACTCCGGCGCACAGCAATGGGGCGGCCTGAACGTCGGTGAACTGCTCAGGAATTGGATACGCCGATTCCTCCGGCACGACCATGTACTCGGCATAACCTCCATTCGCATCACAGCCGGTCCCGCGAAAGTTCGGACACAGATTTTCGTTGCCATCGCGGCAAAACTCGCACACGCCGTCAGCGGAGTATATCCAGGCGACTCCCACCCGGTCGTTTCGCTTGAACCTGGATGCGCCCGGCCCCAGGGTCTCGACGCGCCCGACGACCTGATGACCCGGAATCACAGGCAGCTTCGCTTCGAGCCGGCCCTCCGCTTCATCAAGATCGGTGTGGCAGACTCCGCACACGGAAATCTTGATGCGAATCTCGCCCTTTTGTGGCTTGGGAGCGGCCATCTCCTGCAGTTGCAGCGGCCTGCTCTCGATCGGACCGACCTGAGTAAGCACCATCGCCTTCATCGTGATCCCTCGCAATGAGAGTGCCGGGACTCGAATCCGTGACCTGCGATCAAAGGTCACGCTTGTCTCTACGAGCAACCGCCCGTATCATAGTTGCACTGTGTTTTCGGCGTCAACAATCAGGATTCTGCTTACGCTTCGCCCGTACTGAAGGAAGACACACGATGATGGCTCTCTCGGGTCTCAGATTTCGACGGTTGCTTGGGCTTCTTGTTGTTGCGTTTGGCTTCTGGGGCGATGTGTACGGGATCGCCGACAGCAGTCTGGAGCGGGGCTTTGCGAACCCCCCGACCGAAGCCCGCCTGCGGGCCTACTGGTGGTGGCTCAACGGCGATGTCACCAAAGCCTCGATCACTCGTGACCTGGAGGAAATGAAGGCGAAAGGCTTCGGCGGCGCGTTGATCTGCGATGCCGATGGCTCGAGCCAGGACGGCAACGAGCGTGCGCCGCACGGCCCGACTTTTTTGTCCCAGGAATGGCGCGAACTATTCAAGCACGCACTTCGTGAAGCCGATCGCCTCGGCCTGGAAATGAGTCTCAATATCCAAAGCGGCTGGAATGTGGGCGGACCCATGGTCAAGCCCGAGGACGCTCCAAAGAAACTGGTTTGGACCGAGACTCGCCTGGCCGGCCCGAACTCGGTCGAGACGGAACTCGCCACGCCCCGGGGCCGCGATGGCTTCTATCGGGACTTGTACGTGATCGCCTTCCGGGTGAAGCCGGACGGTCCCAAACATCGTCCACTGCAGAACTGGCAGCAGAAGGCGCTGCTCAAGCCGCTGGTGCCTTTCTCGGCGCCGGACAGCCGTCCGCTGTTCGAGGAGTTTCCCGTCGAGCCGGGGGACCAAGACACGCGTGCCGGCGAAGTCCTGGACCTGACGGCCAAGCTCGGGCAGGACGGGACGCTGCGCTGGGACGTGCCGCAAGGGTCGTGGGATGTCCTGCGTTTTGGCTATACGCTCAACGACCACTGCTGCGTCTCGACGTGCAGCGAGGGCTGGGATGGGTATGCCCTGGACCCGTTCGATGCGCAGGCCTTCCGGACCTACTGGGATGCGGTCGTCGAGCCGCTGATCGCCGACGCCGGACCTCTGGCCGGCAAGACGCTCAAGTACCTGCACACGGACAGTTGGGAGGTCGAGGTGGCTAACTGGACCGGCACGCTTCGCGAGGAGTTCCGCAGTCGCCGGGGCTACGACCTGCTGCCGTACCTGCCTGTCATCGCCGGCCGCATCGTGGACAGCCGCCAGGTGAGCGACCGCTTCCTCAATGACTTTCGCCGGACGATGGGCGACCTCGCCATCGCCAATCACTACCAACTCTTTCGCGACGGCGCGCACCGGCACGGGATGCAGATTCATCCGGAATCCGGCGGGCCGCACGCCGTGCCCATCGATGCGCAGCAGTGCCTCGGTTTCAATGATGCTCCAATGAGTGAATTCTGGGCGTGGTCCTGGCGGCATCGCGTGGGCGACACCAACCGATTCTTCGTCAAGCAGCCGGCCTCCGCCGCCCACGCCTATGGCCGCAAGCTCGTCCTGGCGGAGGGCTTCACGACCATCGGGCCGCACTGGCAGGAGACGATCTGGGACAACCTCAAGCCGTCGTTCGATCACGCGTTGTGCGAGGGGCTGAATCTGCTGGTCTGGCACGCCTTTGTCTGCTCGCCGCAGGAGGCCGGTGTACCGGGCATTCAGTATTTCGCCGGCACTCACATGAACCCGAACTCCACGTGGTGGAGCCGTTCGGGGCCATTTTTCGATTATGTCAACCGCTGCCAATGGATGCTCCAGCAAGGGCTGTTCGTGGCGGACGCCGCCTACTATTACGGCGATCACGTGCCCAACTTCACGCAACTGAAGCGCACCGATCCGGCGAAGGTGCTGCCCGGATACGATTACGATGTCGTCACCGAAGAGGTCGTGCTGACGCGGATGTCCGTTCGAGATGGGCGCATCGTGCTGCCCGACGGGATGAGCTACCGCGTGCTCGTGCTGCCCGATCGAACGCTGATCTCACTGCCGGTATTGCGGAAACTCAAGGAACTCGTCGTCGCTGGCGCCACGATCATCGGTCCCAAGCCGGCGGAAGCCAGCACGCTGCGCGACTATCCACAGTGTGACGCCGAGGTGGCTCGGCTCGCGGGGGAACTGTGGACCGCTTCAGGTGCCTCAACAGGCAGCGTTGGCAACGGACGAGTGATCCGGGGCAAAACTGCCCGCGAGGTGCTGCTGGCAGACGGCGTGCCGCCCGATTTCGAGTTTGCGCTTGGGCCGGCGTCCACACTGCCAGTTCCCGCCGGCACGGAGAAACAGGCCCAATCGGTTCTCCTCGAGAACGTCCCCACGCTCAACTATCTGCACCGCCGTGCAGGTGACGTAGACCTCTACTTCGTCTGCAACAGCTCGAACCGTCACGTCACGGCGGCATGCACTTTCCGCGTGGCCGGCAAGCAGCCCGAGATTTGGGATCCCATCAATGGCAGTATCCGCAAAGCGGCCGCGTGGTCGCAGGCGGACGGCCGGACGACGGTGCCGCTGGAGCTCACGCCCTATGGCTCGACGTTCGTGGTCTTCCAACAGCCGGTCTCCACCCGTGTGGCGGGCGAAGCGAAACCGAATTTCCCGACCTTTGCGCCGGTGTACCAGCTTGACGGCCCGTGGACGGTGCACTTCGATCCGAAGTGGGGCGGCCCGGCGTCCTGCGAGTTTGACTCGCTGGTCAGTTGGACCCAGCGTCCGGAAGACGGCATCAAGTTCTATGCAGGGACAGCCACGTATCGCAAGAGTTTTGATCTGCCGAAGTCCGTCTTGAGAAAGGGCGACCGGCTGTGGCTCGACCTCGGCGTGGTCAAAGAGCTGGCTGAAGTCCATCTGAATGGCAAGAGCCTCGGCGTGCTCTGGGCGTTTCCGTTCCGCGTAGACGCGACCGATGCGCTGAAGGCCGGGGGCAACACGCTGGAGGTGGACGTAGTCAACTTCTGGCCCAACCGCATCATCGGGGATCGATCTCTCCCGCCGGAGAAACGTTTCACCAGGACGAACATCCGCAAGCTGACCCGCGAGACGGTGCTGATGGAATCAGGCCTGCTCGGCCCGGTGACGCTCCAGGCAGCCGGGGATCCAGACCGGTTCTCAACTCGCAAGTGATTATGCCATTACGCCTTACGCTTCATTGAGAGTGCTGGGATTCGAACCCAGGACCTACGCATTAAAAGTGCGTTGCTCTACCTCCTGAGCTACACTCCCGAGGTGTTGCAGTCTCGCGTACTATAGCAGTTTCGCAAGTGGGCTGTCAAACACTTTCGGCATTTACCCGGCGCGTGGAGGGCGTGCTTTGCCATTGCGATGCGTGGGCTGACGACCGGCGAACCTTTCGGCAGACCTCGGATCTGACTCGGTTGACGGGCGGAAGCGCGAGGCGTAGAATTCACGTGTCTATTGGAGCATTGAGCCATGGCTGGAAATCTGCGGGGTGTTGTCCTTGCCGGAGGGACCGGGTCGCGTCTTCGCCCACTGACCAAGGTGACGAACAAGCACCTGCTGCCGGTGGCCCGCAAGCCGATGATCTACTACCCGATTGAGAAACTGACTGCCATCGGAATCCGGGAAATCCTGATCGTGACGGGCGTCGAGCACATGGGCGACGTGATCGCCTCGCTGGGTTCCGGCCGGGAGTTCGGCTGCCGATTCACCTACAAGGTGCAGGATGAGGCCGGCGGCATCGCGGAAGCGCTGGGCCTGGCGGAGAACTTCGCCGGCGGGCAATCCATCGCGGTCATCCTGGGCGACAACCTGTTTCAGAGGAGTCTGAAGGAGTACGCGCAGCGGTTCATGGAACAGAAGACGGGCGCCCGGCTGCTGCTCAAGCAGGTGCCCGATCCGGAACGGTTTGGCGTGGCGGAAATCCGCGACGGCAAAATCGTCGCCATCGAGGAGAAGCCGAAGAAGCCGAAGTCGGATTACGCGGTTACCGGCATCTACTTCTACAGTGTCTCAGTTTTCGAAATCATTCAGATGTTGAAGCCGTCCGGCCGGGGGGAGCTGGAAATCACGGACGTGAACAACGCGTATATTCACAGGGGGCAGATGGCCTGCGATATTCTCGATGGATGGTGGACCGACGCCGGCACGTTTGACTCCCTGACGCGTGCGAGCGAGATGGTCAGCCGGGAGCCGCCGGAATGAAAGGGCAGACTGTGCACGTCCCGCTGACCTCTGTCGATGATTGGATTTGCGGGAATGGGTAGAGACGTCGTAGCCATACTCGGCGCCCGGGGCATGCTTGGATCCGACGTGATGGCCGCCTGCACGCAGAAGGGTTTCCACATGCGCCCATATGATCTGCCCGAGTTCGACATCACCCGTCCTGAGCAACTCGAGCGGGCGATCCGCTCGGCTGACGCCGTCATCGATTGTGCCGCATATGCAAACGTGGACACAGTAGAAAGCCGGCGGGATTTGGTGCATCGAGTGAATACCGAGGCGGTGGGACTGCTGGGCCGCATAGCGGCAGACGGAGGCAAGTGGATCCTGCACTTCAGCACCGACTATCCGTCGCCTGCCCGGCGGCCGTTGAACAGCCGTTTCAATTGCGATAGGATTCAGGAATGCCTGGATAAGCCGATCAGGCCCTGGTGGGAACCTCTGGCATCGTTTCTGAGGCAGCTATGAGAAGTATCCTGGTGACCGGCGGCGCCGGCTTCATCGGCAGCAATTTCGTCCGAATGGTGCTCTCGGAGCACGCGGACTATCACGTCGTGAACCTCGACAAGCTGACGTATGCCGGCAATCTCGAGAACCTGGCGGATGTGCTCGGGCACGAGCGGCACAGGTTCATTCACGGCGACATCTGTGACGGCGGGCTCGTCCGGCGGCTCCTTGATGAATACAGGGCCTGCGCTATCGTTAATTTTGCCGCCGAGAGTCACGTGGACCGCTCCATCATCGATCCGAGGATCTTCATCGACACGAACGTGGGCGGCACGCTGACTCTCCTGGAGGCCGCTCGCGATAAGAACGTGGATCGCTTCGTCCAGGTGTCCACCGACGAGGTGTACGGTGCCCTTGGGCCGCAGGGGCTGTTCACCGAGGCCTCGGCGCTCAGTCCGAACTCGCCTTATGCGGCCAGCAAGGCGGCGGCCGATCTGCTGGTGCGGGCCTGCGGCCGCACTTGGGGCATCAAGTACAACATCACCCGCTGCTCGAACAACTACGGACCGTTTCAGTTTCCCGAGAAGCTCATTCCCCTGATGATCAACAACGCCATGAACGATGAGGAACTGCCGATCTATGGCGACGGCCTGTACGTTCGCGACTGGCTGTACGTCTACGATCATTGCACCGCAATCTGGCAGGTGCTGGAGCAGGCGCCGCCGGGCGAAATCTACAATATCGGCGGCTGTTGCGAGAAGACCAACCTCGAAGTCGTGCAAAGTATCCTTGCCCGACTCGGCAAATCGACGAGCCTGATCCGGCACGTCAAAGACCGGCCCGCGCACGATCGCCGGTACGCTACGGACGCCGGGAAGATCATGACAACACTCGGCTGGAAACCCTCCATGACCTTCGACCAGGGTGTCGCCAGGACTATCGACTGGTACCTCGCCAATGGAGAATGGCTGGCGAACGTTGTCTCGGGACAATACCAGCAGTACTACGAAAAGATGTACGGCAGCCGCTGAGCGGTGCGCGGGGTCTGCTGGGGTCCGTTCCGCGGGCTGTCATCGCCCGAGGATGCATATCCCCCGTTCGTCGGCGAGTTGAATCATCTGCGGCTTATCGATGAGGATCGTTTTGCCGGCTTCGACCACGAGGCATGAGCCGCCATTTTCCGCCAGGTCGTGTATGGTGTCCGGCCCGACGCAGGGCACGTCAAAGCGAATGTCCTGCTGCGGCTTGGAGGTCTTGATGAGCGTCCAGCCGCCCGCCTTGCAGAATTGGCCCGCCCGCTTGATCATCTCCGCGGTCCCCTCGATCGCCTCGACGGCGATGACCTCGCGCTCCCGCACCGCGATGGCCTGCCCGATGTCCAGCTCGCCCAGTTTCTTGGCCAGAGGCCAGCCGAACGCGACATCCTCCTCGACCCGCGACGTCGGCCGGCGTTTCGTCATCGCCCCGGCCTCGGCCAGATGCTCCTTGCAGTACATGATCGAATTCTCCAGGGTAATGTTGCCGCTGGCCAGCTCGTCGGCCAGTGCGGATAGAAGGGTGTCCGTCCGCTTGTCCCGGCCGTGCAACCGGCAGTAGTAGACTCGAAAGGCCCGCCAGTCGGGCAGGTATCGCAGGATTCGCCAGGGCGTGAACAGGTGCGATTTTGTCACTTGCCCGACCATGACCGCGCGGCTTACGCCGTGCCTCCTGAGCTTGCGTATCCAGCTCCCGGGCCGGGCTACCGCCACTTCGTAAAATACGTCCACTTCGCCGGCCAGCTCCGGCTCGACGTAGCCGGCCAAACCGACGCAGATGACTCTGCATCCTGCCTTTCGAGCGCCGGCGGCTATCATGGAAGGCAGGCGGCCACCTCCAGCTATCAGACCCAACGTATCCATTTCGCTCATCGCATATCCACGAGACAGGGCTCGGCCTCATAGCTACGGCTTGGCTGCATCCTTGGAACCCGGCTCCAGCAGCGAGGCAATCTTCCGCAGCTTGCTCTGGAGATTGCGGATATCCTGCCGCATTTCGGGCAGGTGCGGGAGCATCGTGTACGCCCGCCGGGCCCGGTTCGCTTCGAGGGCCGGCGCCCCCAGGACGGTTTGGCCGTCCGCGACGCTGTTGATCACACCCGCGCGTCCGCCGATCGTGACGTTGTTGCCGATCGTGATATGACCCACGATGCCGGCCTGTCCGCCAATGACACAGTGGTGGCCCACCGTGGTCGAGCCGGCGATGCCGACCTGGGCCACGAGCAGGCAGTAGGGGCCCACCCGCGTGCCGTGTCCTATGGTGACCAGGTCACCGAGCTTACTGCCCCGGCCGATGACTGTATCGTCGAGAGTCCCCCTCTCGATGCCGCAGCAACTGCCGATTTCCACGTCGTCCTCGATGACCACGGCCCCGACCTGCGGGATCTTGTAATGTTCGCCTTTGTGAGTGGCGTAGCCGAAGCCGTCCACGCCAATGGCCGAGCCGGCGTTGATGATCACGCGGTCGCCGATCCTGCACCCTTCGTAGATCGTGACGCTCGGATAGATGATGCAGCCGCTGCCGATTGTGACATTCTCCCCGATATACGCGCACGGGTAGATCACGCATCCGGCGCCGATCCGGGCGTTGTCGGCGATCGTGACGAAATCGTGAATGTGACAGTCCTCGCCGATCCGGGCGGTCGGCGAGATCGCTGCCTGCGGGCTGATGCCTGTCTCCTTGTGTTTGCGATGGCCGTACAGGAGAATCATCACCTGAGTGAACGCGTAATATGGGTCCTCGGCCACCAGAAGCGCAACCGGCGCGCCGGCGATCTCTTTTGCCACGATCACGGCGCTGGCCCTGGTGGTCTGGAGCTGTCGCTCATACTTGCGGTTGACCAGGAAGCTGATGTCTCCCTCCTGTGCGTTCCCAAGCGTTGCCGCCGCCCGAATCACGAGATTCGGGTCGCCGCAGACGCGGCCGCCCACGTATTGCGCCAATTCACCCAGCGTTCGTTCCTGCATGGAATACTCTCAGAACAAATATCGAAACCATGTATTCTACCCGCCAAACCACCGTGGTCAACCACGGCTCGAAAACAAGCCAGGGCACGTGCACAGTCCCGGACGTGTTGAAGATGTCGCGGGTGGCAGCGTCAAGGCCGAAGGCCTTGGCGATGGTTGCACCCATCCGAGCAGGGCCATCGCCAAGCTAGACTTGATTCTGCCACCCGACACGTTGGCGCCTTTGCATGCGGTCTGTGAGGACGGAGCGACGGCTTCGAGGGTCGCGCGAGATTGCGGACGGGCTCCATCATGCGATGGGGGCCAGGGCGTTGAGGACCTCTTTTTGAAGCTCCCGGGAAGGCTTCTCGGCGAAGGTGGTCTGTGTGCTCTGGAATACGGTGACGGCGGGGCCAATGGGCTTGTAAATCGCCGGATCGGTCGGCCCGAATACCGCAAACGTCCGCAATCCGATCCCGGCGGCCAGGTGGGTCACGCCGCTGTCGTTGCCGAGGAACGCATCGGCGCAACTGAGCAGCCCGAGGACCTGCGTCAGCGACAGGTGGGATACGCACCTCGCCACGCCGTGCATGTGTGCCTCCTCGATCGGGTGCAGCCTCTCCACTTCCGCCGGCCCCAGCAGGAAAAGGACTTCAAGATCGCGCGAGCGCAGGCTCTTGGCGATGGCGATGAAGTTCTCCAGATGCCAGCACTTTCTTTGTCCGCCGCTGCCGGGGTGAATGACGATCAGCTTCTTGGCCAGATCGATTTCCATCTGGTCGAGCAGCTCGACGCCGCAATCGCGATCCGCCTCGGTGAGTTTGAGCAGGGGGCGATTCATCGGGATGGCCGCCTGGTCGAGGGCCAGCCCGCCTTGTCCCGCGAATTGCTGCACGTAGAATTCGGCGATGTGATGCTTGCTGCCCTCCGGTGGCATCATGGAAAGCGTGATGACTTCCGCGCTGTGGCTGCAGTGGGCCGTAAAGATCAGATTCTGCTCGAAGTTGCTGCCGGGCTCGCCGAGGAACGTGACGATCCAGGAATACGCCGCGAATACGTTGATCAGCGGGTCCCAGTCGGCCAGGTCGAACTTGGCCGGCTCGACGAACAGCCGGTGCAACTGCGTCGAATCCATGGACCGGACGCCATCGACGCAACTGCGGCCGGGCAATATCCCGATGTATTCCGTGTGCCCGATGATGTCCACTCCGCCCAGGTCCAGCGTCTCTTTCAGAACCCTGACCAGCGGCAGCGTCAGCAGGCAATCTCCCAGGGCTCCCGGCTGAAGGATGACCGCTCGCTGTGCTTCTTTGGCCAATTGGGCTCCTTTCGCCTCCAACAACGCCAGAATGTCGATGTCTGCCTGCATCGTCAAAGATCCCAAAGTCGGCGGGCCTTGCCTCAACAGCCCGCGCCATCGTTGTCTCAGCGTTAACCGTGTCCGACCTCAAAAGTACCAGGAATCGCCGGCTTTGTCAATCGAGCCGGGGATCTTGCTGCCGCCGGCGTGAGGGCCCTTGCCCGCAAGATGGTGTCGCCCCCATCCTTCTCAGGCCGATTTGTGCTTGACCTGAGGCACGTGTCGTGGTAATATAGCAACAATATAGGACCTGTGGAGCACAATTCTTCGCAGAACCGTTGTGGCAATCGTATAATCGTCACTGGAGGAGCATGGGCAGATGCCAACGGGCGCAATCGCATACCGCACGGATAGGAGGGAATTGCTGCCTGGAAGGGCTCAGGCAGGCGTATTTCATCCCCGCAATCTTGTGTACCGGGTCCGAAGAACTGCCGATGATGCATGGAACGGAGGGTGTCGCGAAGTCTTCAGAACTCTTCGCATCTGATGGTCCATTGTCAACTCGATACCATGGTCCTCTTGAAAGGAGGCCAAGCATGTGCAAGAGGTTCGTTTTCGCCGTCGTGTACGATGATTCCGGGTAGCCTGCGGGACTCCCGGAGGAAGGAGGTGACGCGATTGACTGAGACGATTCGTGCATGAAGCATTATTCCTTTTCGACCATTTTTTTGGAGGGTCATACCATGCGTAGCAAGTTGGTAGCTTTCGCCATTGTCCTCGCGCTAGCGGCGGTCACAGTCCAAGCCCAAAACCAGGTTCCCAACTGGGAATTCGATGAGCAGGTGACACTTACCAGCCTCTGGAATCTGTGGGAGAGCCCGAACTTTACCGGCATAACCATCGTGCAGGGCGCCAAGTTGTCCGGCCGATACGCGATGAAGATCGACATTGCGGGCACAGATCTCGATCCGCTGCTAGTCTTCCGCCCATACCTGAAGCTCGAGCAGGGCAAGAAGCACTATATCAGCTTCATGGCCAAGGCGGACGCCCCGCGGCCGGTCACGCTGCTGGTCCAGGCCCGCTCGCTGCACAGTTGGCAGGTGTACTGGTCCCAGGACATCCAAGTGACCACCGAGCCACAGCTATTCAGCTTCGAGTACACCCACACGGGTGCGACGGTCGGAGGCACGGGGATCTACAACAGCGACATCGACTTCCATTTCAATCTCGCCGGCAACGGCACGGATTTGTACGTCGATCGGGTTTGGTTTGGCACGGAGCCTCCGCCTCCGCCCGACAAGACAGGTATTGCACGCGCCTACGAGCTCTTCCCGGGCGATGGGGATGATGATATACCCGCCGACACGTCGCTGAGTTGGGGCGCGGGGGTGTATGCCCAGACGCACAACGTGTACCTGGGCACCAGCTTTGAGGATGTCAACAGCGCCGACATCACCAAGGCGGTCAGCAAGGGCCAGACGGGAACGACCTTCCAGCCGGCCAGCCCGCTGGAGTATGGCACGACCTATTACTGGCGCGTGGATGAAGTCAATGCCCCGCCGGATTCCACCGTCTACAAAGGCAATGTTTGGAGCTTTACCGCGGAGACCTATGCTTATGACATCACGACGGTGACGGCGACGGCCAGTTCCTTCAGCGTTACGCCGAGCCTGAGCATGACGCCCGCCAAGACGGTCGATGGCTCCGGTCTGGATCCTGCCACCGGTCTGCACTCGTCGCTCGACACCGGCATGTGGCTCAGCGCTCCGGGCCTGGCACTGCCGGCCTGGATCCGCTATGACCTCAGCCAGCCCTACATGCTTCAGAGTCTGAAGGTCTGGAACTACAACCAGTCGATCGAGCCGTGGGTTGGCCTCGGCGCCAAGACCGTCACGGTCGAGTACTCCCTGGACGGCACCGATTGGACTTCGCTGGGCGACGTGCAGTTTGCCCAGGCCGGCGGCACCAATGCCTATGCTGCCAACACGATCGTGGATATGGCCGGCGTGCAGGCGAAGTTCGTCCGCCTGACGATCAAGGCCAATTGGGGCGGCATCATGCCTCAGGTCGGCTTGAGCGAGGTTCGCTTCTCCTATGTTCCGGTCAAGGCCCGCGAGCCAGTCCCGGCACAGTATGCTGAAGCGGTGGCAGTCGATGCCACACTCGATTGGCGTGTGGGACGCAAGGCCGTCTCACACGAGGTCTATCTGAGCACGGATAAGCAGGGCGTCATCGATGGCACTGCACTGGCCGGTACGACCACCGAGAGTGATTTCCAGCCTGCGCCGCTTGATCTCGGGCAGTTCTACTACTGGAAAGTGAACGAGGTCAACGAGGCCGCCTCCTGGCCGGGCGATCTCTGGACTTTCACGACGACCGAGTATGCCAATATCGACGACTTCGAGAGCTACACGAATGAGTCGCCCGACCGGGTCTTCCAGGCTTGGATCGACGGCTACGGCTTCTCCCCGGACGAGTTCTTCCCGCAGGGCAGTCAAGGCAACGGCTCCGGCGCCATGGTCGGCTACGACCCCTCGGTTGGCGATATCATGGAGACCTCCAGCGTCCATGGTGGTTCGCAGGCCATGCCGGTGGAGTACAACAATGTCATTGCTCCGTTCTACTCGGAGATCGAGCGGACCTGGACGACGCCTCAGGACTGGACCGGCAATGGGGCCACGACGCTGAGCCTGTGGTTCCAGGGCAACCCGGCCGCCTTCATCGAGACCGCTTCGGGCATTACCCTCAGCGGCGCCGGCGCGGACATCTACCAGGGGACGGCGGAGTTCCGCTATGCCTACAAGAAGCTCAGCGGCGATGGCTCCATCACCGTCCGAGTGGATAGCGTCAAGACACAGGCAAGCTGGACGAAGAGCGGCGTGATGATCCGTGAGAGCCTCGATCCGCTGTCGACGCAGGTCCATATGATCAGTGCCGCACAGCAGAGCCTGACGGAGTGGATGTACCGCAACACGACGAACAGCTCGACCACCACGCAGTTCAACACGGCGGCCAACACCAATCCGCTGCCGGTATGGCTGAGAATCACCCGTGTGGGCAACGTGTTCACCGGCGAGTACTCGGCCAATGGAACGACCTGGACCAAGATCACCGACGCAAGTGGCACGGCGTCAACGATCACGATCACCATGCCCACCAGCGTCTATGTCGGTATGGTCGTCTGCAGCAACTCGGCAGGCAATCTGGCCGTGGCGGACTTCTCCCAGATCAAGACCACCGGCAACGTCACCGGTAACTGGCAGGCGGCCGACGTCGGCGTCGCTCAGCCGTCGAACACGGCCGAGCAGATGTATGTGGCCGTCCAGGACAGCCTCGGCAAGATCAAGGTCATCAACCATCCGGACCCGAAGGCCACGCTGATCGGCGACTGGACCCAGTGGACCATTCCGCTGACGGACTTCACCGGTGTGAAGATGACAGCCGTCAAGAAGATGTTCATCGGCTTCGGTGACCGCAGCAGTCCGAAAGCGGGCGGGGCTGGAAAGGTGCTCATCGATGACATCCAGTACGGTAACCCCATTGTGCCGACCGGCTTGGTGGCCCAGTATAAACTGGAGAACGATCTGCTGGACAGCTCCGGCAACGGCCACGACGGTGTGCTGGCCGGCAATGCGGCCTACCCCGTTGCCTACGTGGACGGCCCCGCCGGTCTCGGCAAGGGCATGCTGTTCGAAGGGACGCAGGGTCACCAGTACGTGGACATAGGGACCTTCAACCCGTCGGCGAAGACTGGAAAGCTGACGGTCTCCCTGTGGGCCAAGTGGGACGGCCTGTCCACCGCCTGGCAGGGCCTGATCGGCAAGAGAATCGGGCCCTGGACCCGCACGGGCATGATGTGGCAGATCGAAATCGGCCAGACCAGCGGAGCGCTTGTCTTCCAGAGAGAGGGCAACGACATCCAGATGGCGAGTACTGTGCCGATTGGCCAGTGGACCCACGTGGCCGTGACCTTTGACGGGACGACCGCCAGGGGCTATGTCAACGGCGCCAGGACAATCCAAGCCGCCTTCTCCTTTGGCACGGATCGCGAGGCCCCCATTCAGTTTGGGGCCGATACGCAAGGAGGCGGCAACTCATTCAACGGCGCGATGGATGAGATCCGGCTGTACGACGTCGTTCTGAGCGATGCCGAGATTGCTGCCCTGGCGGGTAAGTAAGGACGTGTTTGTAGTGTGTCCGTGAGGGCGTGGAAAGACGCCTCACAGCGTCGCTGCAAACGGCTGCAAATGATTCGGGGCCTGTACCCTCCCGGTGCAGGCCCCGTTTCCATGCGCCGGCCGCGGTGAAATGCAGGACTGGCGGCGTGCGAGCCGCACGCGATTATCGGCCGCGGAGCGAATTCAGTTGACCAAATGGCCCGATTCTGAGATGATACCGGGCCCGTCGGCCGCCAGTGATGGGCGCGGGAGCGGTTTTGGTCGATATGCGCTGACGAGAGGAACGCCGTGTACTTGAGAGCAGTGAGCATAAACATAGACGATTCTGTTCTGGTTCGGCAGTCGCAAGGCGGCGATACGATGGCCATGGAGCGCCTCATCCTCAAGTACCAGAGCCGCATTTTCAACGTCATCCTCAAAATGTGCGGAAACACGGACGATGCGGCGGAACTTACCCAGGAGACGTTTGTCAAAGTTATTGAGAGCATTGATAAGTTCAAAGGCAGGAGCAGCTTTTATACCTGGCTGTTCAGGATCGCTGTGAACCTGACGTTGAACTACTGTCAGCGGCACGCCCGGATAGCGACGCGGTCGCTGGATGCCGAGGAAACGGAGCCGGACGGGACGACGGAGTCGTTGCTCAGGGATTTCTTGAGTGACGACCGTGCAGCCGATCCGGCGGCAGTGGCGCAGAGCCGTGAGCTTTGTGACTTGGCAATGAAATCGCTGCTGAAACTCGAAGAGCCCCAGAGGGCGGTCATTGCACTGCGCGATATCGAAGGGATGAACTACAACGAGATCGCCGACGTGCTCAACATCGAGGTTGGGACCGTTCGGAGCCGGCTCAGCCGCGCCAGGAGCAATCTGAGAGAGATTTTGGAGTCCATGGTCAATGAAGGCGAATCCAAACATCGATGAGCTGCTCAACAGCTTTCTTGACGGAGAGCTCCCCCCGCGACAGCAGACGGAGGTGCAACGGCTTGTGGCCCGGGACCCGCAGGTCGGCCGGCGTCTGAGGCAGCTTCAGAGCTGCAAGACGCTGATCAGCGCCCTGCCTCGGGCGGAAGCCCCGGGTGAGATGCTGGAACAGGTCAAGCTGAGCCTGGAGCGAAGGGCTTTGCTGGAGGAGCCGTCGGTTTCCGGCCGCAGCATCGCCGGCCGCTGGCAACTGATGGCTCGGAGGTTCGTGGCGGCCGCCGCCATGATTGCCCTGCTGGGAGTGCTCGGCGTGGTAATATATCAGATTTTGGCGCCTGTGCCTGGCATGGGCGTGGGTGGGCCGGTGGCTGATACGGCTTCCAAGCCGCTGACGGTGATCGGACAGGGGGGGCCGATCCCCGCAGTGGTGGCCGATTTCTCCGGCCGTCTGGAAATCCGAACTGGGAGCTTCGTCAGTACAAGTGCTTTCGTCTCGAGGGCCGTCGAAGAGAATGGCTTGTCGGGCTCTGTCAAATCGGAAGTAACCGGCAATTCGAGAATCTTTCGAGTGGCCAGTACACGTGAGGGCATCAACCGTTTGTTGGCCAGCCTGAGCGAGATCTGGCAGACGTTCGATGCGGCAACGCTGCACGTGGACCGGCCCGGACAGTACACCGGCGCCGTCGCCGTCGAAGCGGTTACGCCGGAGCAGGCAATCAGGATCGTTGCCCAAGGCAGTGCACAGGCATGCGTAGAGACGGCGCAGGGCTATGCCGCGGTGAATGCCATGAGGCGGAACATGCCGGCTCGCGAAATCCTCGCCATGATCCACGACGATACAAGCAGCGCGCGGGATCTGACGACCATCGATGATATGGTCCGACGTGCCGGACCACCTGAGAAAACCCTCGCTGCCCCCCAGGGCAGGATCGATACGACGCTCACGATAATCCTCCTTCGTACAAGGTGACTGGATGTTGCGCACGGAGGCGCTTCCTCCTTTTTTGCGGGGATGCAACGGAATGCTCGAAATCCACAACTGCTGCCTGATCGTGGTTGACGTGCAGGGCAAGCTCGCCCAACTGATGACCGCCAAAGAAGCCTTGTTCAAGAACATCCAGATTCTCATTCAGGCGGCGAGAATCCTCGACATTCCCATCCTGTGGTGCCAGCAGGTTCCCGAGGCGCTGGGGCCCACGGTTCCCGAGATCGCCGAGCTTCTGACAGGCATCGAGCCGATCGACAAGGCCAGCTTCAGTTGCTCCGGCCAGGAGAAGTTCGCCGCCCAGCTCAACTCGCTCGGCCGGGAGCAGGTCCTTCTGTGCGGCATCGAAGCCCACGTCTGCATCTACCTGACGGCGATGGACCTGATGGAGGGCGGCCTGGATGTCACGATCCTCGCCGACGCCGTCTCGTCGCGGACCGAGCAGAATAAGCAGATCGCATTGACCCGCCTTGCCGCCGAGGGCGCGCGTATCAGTAACACGGAAATGGCCCTCTTCGAGCTGCTCAAGACCGCCACGCATCCCCAATTCAAACAAGTCGCCAGGCTGGTCAAATAGCCCTCTGCCTACTGCTGAGCCGTCAGGCGGAGGCTGTGCGTAATCTTCGCCAAGCCAATCTGCTGCACGAGCGTCGTCGCCGACAAGATGCCCGTCTTTCTGTCATAGCCTGAACAGCCTGAGCCTCAGCGGGACCTTCACGGACGCCACCCTGACGCACCTGGAGAAGCTGCAGAACCTGGGGTTGCTGGATTTCATGTCGGGGGCGAATTTCAGCCCGCGTGCCCTGAGCGACTTCCGCGCGAGCATGCCCAACCTCTTTCTGTACCGCGACTTCGAGAACAAACGGGAGCTGCGCAGTGAATAAAGTACGCATGGTCGTGGTGTCGCTCATAGCCCTGGCACTTGCCGCAGTGGCCGATGCGCGGCTGCCGGAACGGGTCCTGCACTTTCCCAGCGAGCGGGCGGTAGGCAATATCCGCGTTCAGGATGAGGACCTTGTCATACCGGAGGTGACGACGGGGTTCCACCCCGGCTATGCATATGCGGAAAGTGAGTTCCTGGGCCTCGCGCAGGGGGACGTGCGCGTCCCGGCGGGCCGGCGGGTGTTCCTAACCCTCGGCGGAACAGGGGCCGTGCGGCAGCAGTGCCTGGAGACGCTTCAGTCGCTCGATCCCAATGCTCTGTACAGTCTGTCGTTCATGCCGCCGATCTATCTCGACGACGGCCTCATGCCCTCGGTCGTCCGGCTGACCGGTCCGTTCACGGATAGCGCGATGACACACCTGGCGGCGATGCCGGTGCTGCGGGTGCTGTGGCTGGATACGACGAATGTCACCGACGCGGGTCTGCAGTGGCTCTCGCAGAGCAAATCGATTGAGAGGTTGTGCCTGCACTGGCTGGACAAGATCACGGACCGTGGTGTCGCACATCTCAAGAACATGCCTCAACTCAAAGGGCTCAACCAGGTCCGAATCAAGACCACGTCACCGATCAGCCGACCCGCCATCGCCCGGCTGAGAATGGAACTTCCCAGCCTGCAAACCCTCGAAATCGGCCCGCCCAAGCCGGCGAAGAGTCCGGCCACCAGGAAGCAATAGCGGTTCGTGAGGCCGTCCGGTCGAAAAGCTCTGTAACGTCCTGACTCTTGCGCCGTCAACAGGGGTAGTAGTTGGCGCACACGAAAGGCGGACGCCGACGACAGAGCCACCATATCGGCGGACAGAGTGTCTGCCGGGCACGCTCCATCGGGTCGGAAGTATGAAGGGAGCCTCACATGAGTCATCGGATTCAACTGGCGGTCGTGCTTGCGGCGTTGTTGCAGGCGGCAGTGGCAAATCCGGCTATGGCGGCAGGTCCGGCTGCGAGTTTCGCCGGGGCGATGGGCCTGCCGGAGCGGGTTCTGCACTTCCCCAAAGATCAGTCCATCGGCGAGATCGCCCTTGTCGACGAGAATTACGTGGTCCCCGAGATTTCCCGGGAATTCCACCCCGGGTATGTATTTGCACCGAGTCAGTATCTGGGACCGGCTCAGGGAGAAGTACGCATCCCGGCCGGCAAGTGCGTGTGCTTGCACTTGGGGGGCAGGGGGGTGACCCGGCAGCAGTGCCTGGATTGCCTCAGGTCGCTACGCCCGGACGACGTGCAGGACCTGGACTTCCTGCAGCCCGTCCAGGCCGACGATGGGTACATGCCGTATGTCGCCCGGCTGACGGGGATGACCCATTTCTGTCCAGTCTTCGCACGCTTTACGCCGAAGGGCTGGTCGATGCTCCGCCAGCTTCCCCGCCTGGAACACATCTGCACGCCGCACGGATTGACGGACGCCGACGTGGCCGAGATCGTCAAGCTGCCGGCCCTGAGGGAGATGGAGATTGTCGCCGACAGGCTCACCGACGCCGGGCTGGCCTCGCTGGCCAAGGCCGGCCGCTTGGAGGTCCTGCACCTGGAAGGCAATCGAACGATGACAGATGACGGGCTCAGGGCCTTCGCGGAGATGAAGTCCCTCCGGCATCTGCGGCTGTCCGGCCCGTTTACGGACCGTGGCATGACGCATTTGGCCGCCATCCGCTCGCTCAAAGTGCTCTGGCTGGAGGCGCCGAACGTCACCGAGGAGGGGCTGCGGCCGCTCTGCCAGAGCCGGTCCATCGAGCGACTGTGCGTTCCCCTGATGGATCGGATCACGGATCGCGGCGTCGCATATCTGAGGGCCATGCCAAAGCTCAAGGCACTGGGCGCGGGCAATGCCCATAGCGCCGATGGCGGCCTGGCATCGCTGGCGTCCCTGACGAGCACAGAGGTCCTGGCCATCAAAGGTGGGTCCAGTCTGACCGACGACGGCTTGAGACCCCTGGCCAACATGCCCAAGCTTCGCGCCCTGGAGATTTACAGCAGCCGGATTACGGACCAGGGGCTGGCCTACCTGTACCCATGCAAGACACTTGATTCGATCCAGATCAAGTCGAGCGTTCCGGTTAGCCGGCAGGGCATCGCCAAGCTGAAAACAGAGCTACCCAACGTGCAGATCCTCGATATTTCGCTGCTCGAATCGGCGCAAAGTGGACGACCGTTGGCAGCCCGGCAGCCGCAGTAATCTCGGTCTGATACGATTCTCCTGAACGGTTTGCGGTTTGGCTCCGGCTGACTTACAGTAGTGATGCCGATGCAGAACACAAGTTCAGGAGAATGACGATGGCCGAGAATGAAATCATGCTGCTGGAGCGGTTCGCCGGGACGGGCGACACCGAGGCATTTGCCCAGATCGTCCGCCAGTATGCGGGACTGGTTTACGGCACGTGCCTGCGGATTCTGGCGGATACGGATGCGGCCGCTGATGCCACGCAGGAGACGTTCTTCCAGTTGATGAAGAGGGCCAGCGAGGTGCGAGGCTCTCTTGCCGGCTGGCTGCACCGCGTGGCGACCGGCAAAGCCGTGGACCTGATTCGCAGGGATTCCGCCCGCCGGCAGCGGGAGCGGCAGCATGTGGACGACAGGTCCGGCGAGGATCGGACATGGCGAGAGGTCTCGCCGTACGTGGATGAAGCCCTGACCCGGCTCGATGACCAGACCCGCGACCTGCTTGTCGGGCATTACCTTGAGGGACGCTCGATGGCGGACCTCGCCCGCCAGCGCGGCATCTCGCGTCCGACAGTCTCGCGGGAGATCGAATCAGGTCTGGCCAGGCTGCGGGCGCAGTTGCGGCGGCAGGGGGTGCTGGTGGCTGCGGGGGCCCTGTCCACGCTCCTGGCGCAAAGCACGGCTCAAAGCGCGCCGGCCGTAGTGCTCCAGCAACTCGGCAGGATCGCCCTGGTGGGGGCAAAGGCTGCGCCCGCTGCGTCGCTGTCCTCCGTGCTCGCCTACGGCCTGGCCGCCGCAGCCAAGGTCAAGGTCATCATTGTTGCCGCCATCGTTGTCGCCGGTGCCGGGCTGATTACCTACACGACATTGCCCCGCGAGCCGTCACAAGCCCCGCCGTCGCCTCCGGCAGGCAGTCGTTTGAGCCCCCAGGTCGCCGGCCGCCCAGCCGCGCAATCAGACCAGCCGAAGGTGCAGGAGGCCGAGCCGACGGCGGCGAATGAGCCGCAAACGCAAACGCCAAGCTCTGCCGCAACCGCATCATCGGAACAGCCTGCCGCCCAGCCGCCCGCGGATATTCAACTCGTGACGCCGTGGTGGAGCAAGACGGGTAAGGAGGAAAAACCGCGTCTGGATATGAGCACCCCGGAGGCGACCGTGCGCAGCTTCACCAGGGCAATTGTCTCAGGGAATGCCGAATCCGTGATGGCCTGCTTCTTGCCTGGCGGCACGGACTTCGAGGACATGCAGAAGATTCTGAATGCCAACCCTGATGACCCCGAGCAGCGAGGCGAATATGAGATGAAGTTGTGGCTTCAGTCGCTTGACCCTGACGTGGAGATGCCCATTGTCGAGACCGTGGAGGGTGAGGACGGCATGGGGGTGACGTGGCAGATCACCTTCAAAAAAGACGTGACGGCGCACGGGCAGACCTTTCGTGCCGGCGATACCTTCAATCTCGATGCCACCCTGCGCCGATCCGGCGACTCCTGGCTCATCGACAACTTCTAGATAAGCCCATCAGCTACCGCACGGAGTATCTACAGGCCAGCCGGTGTGCCCTGCAAAACGTGAATGGAACGGCAGATACCAGGCAGAGCCGCAAGGTACGGAGACGCAAAATGTTGCGTCTCTACGGGTTGTCAGCTCAGCAGGCCGTATTCCTGGAGGGTCTTGCGAAGAGCGGCTTTCTTGCCGTCCTCCAGGGGGGTCATCGGCAGACGCAGCTCCTCGGAGGACATCTCGAGCATCGCCATCGCGGCCTTGATCGGGATCGGGTTGGTCGCCAGGGTGAGCATGTTCTTGCTGAGAACGAAGAGCTTGCGGTGCCATTGCCGGGCCTTGACGAGGTCGCCTTCGAGGATCAGGTCGGTCATGGCCTTGACGTCGGCCGGGACGATATTGGCCACGACGCTGATGACGCCTTTGCCGCCGACGGAGGCCAGCGGCAGCGTGAGCGAGTCGTCGCCGGAGATGATCGTGATGTCGCAGCGCATGGCGATCTCGCTGGCCTGGTCGAGACTGCCCGTGGCCTCCTTGATCGCGACGATATTGTCGATCTCGGCCAGCCGCGCCACGGTCTCGGGCGTCAGGCCTGCCCCGCATCGGCCGGGGATATTGTACAGCACCATCGGCAGGTCGATCTCGTCGGCAATCGCCTTGAAGTGCTGATAGAAGCCCTCCTGGGTCGGCTTATTGTAGTAGGGGCACACCTGCAGGGTGGCGTCGGCGCCGACCTTCTTGGCGAAGGTGGTCAGCTCGATGGCCTCGGCGGTGCTGTTGGACCCCGCCCCGGCGATGACCCGCGTCCCGCCGGCGACGGTCTTGACGACGCGCTCGATGACCTGCTTGTGCTCCTCGTGGCTGAGGGTCGGGCACTCGCCTGTGGTGCCGACGGGCACGATGGCATCGATGCCGTTCTCCAACTGGAACTCGATCAGCTCGTCAAGGGTCTCGAAATCGACCTTGCCGTCATGGAAGGGTGTGATCAGCGCCACCATGGCCCCTGTGAACATCCGGCGTCTCCTCAATTTACCATTTATGATTTACGATTTGCAGACCAGCCTCGGGGTGAATGCCACTGCTTTGTGAGATCAGATCCGAGGCAACATCCGAATAGTAAACCGTAAATCATAAATCGTCAATCCTGATGTTTGTCGATCAACTCGATCATTTCTCGCGTGGCCTGGCCGATGCCGACCAGCACGGCACGCGACACGATGCTGTGGCCGATGTTGAACTCGCACAGGTCCCGGATTCGGGCGACCGGACCGATGTTGCGGTACGTCAATCCGTGGCCGGCGTGGACGATCAGCTTGTTCTCCATCGCGAAATCTCTGCCGTCCTCCAGTTGCGCCAGGCACTTCTTCACAGCCCTGTCGCTTCTTGCATTGGCATACGCGCCGGTGTGGAGCTCGACGGCGTCGCAGCCGGTTTGCGCGGAGGCGGCGATCTGGTCCTTGTCCGGCGTGATGAAGGCGCTGACGAGGATGCCGTGCCTGTGCATGCGCTTGACGACCTCGGCGAGCCGGCGGGCGTATTTGACGCAATCCAGTCCGCCCTCGGTCGTCAGCTCGGCACGGTTCTCCGGGACGAGCGTGACCTGGTCCGGCCGGACCTCCTCGGCGATCCGGACGATCGGCTCGGCCATCGACATCTCCAGGTTCAGCTTGGAGGCCACCATCTCCTTGAGCACCCGCACGTCGCGGTCGTTGATATGCCGGCGGTCCTGCCGCAGGTGCACGGTGATCCCGTTGGCGCCGGCCAGCTCGCACTGCACCGCCGCCCACGCCGGGTCGGGCTCGTCCGTGCGGCGGGCCTGGCGAATCGTCGCCACGTGATCTATGTTGACATTCAGAACGGCCATCGATCGATCCTCACAAAGACGGGTGAATTGTAACAACGCCCGAATTTACATCAAGCCATTAGCACGATAAAATTCCGGTCGCAGCGACAATATCAGCCGGGTCCTGCCGCTGGCACGAAGTTCCCGGGCGGTGCGGGCTTTGTCATCCTGAGTCGCTGAGCCGCTACGCGGCTGGTGTCAGGAAGAAACCAAGCCATATGCTTTGGGTGGCACGCCCAAGCGCAGCTTGAGCGTGTCTGCCCCGGCGAGGAAAAGCACGGTCAAACAAGTTTGGCCGTGCCACCCGAACCCATAGTTTCTTAGGAGGCGAAGCCGAAGGATCTGGCCAGCGGATGGAAGGTTT
>Ga0315296_10000669_pt1 | contig 30965 bp, 24 predicted proteins | sample YL17G14_18_MG_FD_203921 | JGI IMG/M metagenome (GOLD analysis project Ga0315296, IMG submission 203921) | Sediment microbial communities from Yellowstone Lake, YNP, Wyoming, USA - YL17G14_18 | ecosystem: Environmental > Aquatic > Freshwater > Lake > Sediment | place: USA: Wyoming | collected... | reverse complement strand
GACGTAGTTCATGGCAAAACCACCATATATCACCACTACGAAGGACACGACACCCATTATGACCTGGAGCGGGAGGAGACTAATCTGAGGTGCCCATTGCAGCAAGGCCAGCTGCACGATGCCAATAACGGCAAATAGAAAGACAAAAATTATGCCCCGGGATATCCAAGAGGTGTGGGGTCTTAGCACTGCGCGATAGAACCTTAGTGGTCTTCCTAGGTAGAGAAGGTGAGTGCCACCGCCGAGAACAAGACAAATAAGCCAGCCAATGAGCATTCCCCACTGGCTATTAAAGAAAATAGAGATGAAATATAGCCCTGCCCCGAACTCGATGAAGAAGAAAGCCAACCACAGCAGGATTCCTCTCCGCTCAATCCACTCTGTCTGGGGAGTATACTTGACCATCCACTCATACTTCTCTCGGCTTATCATCTTTCTCCTTTCCCCTGTGTTTAGTATCTTAGGTAATAGACCGACGGGTCGGTATAAAATTCTGGTGCCAGGGGCGTCCCCTTCTTTTCCCTAATCAGCCTTGAAACCTCACCCTCCGGGTCATCAAGATTGCCAAAATACCTTGCCTTAGCCGGGCAGGCAATTACGCAAGCTGGCGTTGCCTCAGGATCAACCCCTGGCGTTAAACCTTTCTTTAGTCCTTCCTCAATCCTTTCCACGCAGAAATTGCACTTAACGGCGGTTCCCTCCTGAAGAGGGTAAAGCCGCTGACCAATCTCTTCTGGGGGAGTGTAGCCATTGTCTTTGAAGTACGGGGTATATTTCTTAAACGAAGTCCGATGTTGATAGGGACAAGCTATGATACAGTATCGGCAGCCCATACATTTTTCAGAGTCGATCAATACAATGCCGTCCTCCCGCCTGGTACTAGCTCCAGTAGGGCAAACCTTGACACACGGCGCCTCCTTGCAGTGGTTGCATAGGACGGGAAGGATTTCCTTAGTGACTGCGGGGTAGGTTCCCTCGTGGGTAACCAAAACCTTATTCCAGAAGACACCAGGCGGTAGAAAATGCTCTTCCTTACATGACACCACGCAGGAATAGCAACCAACGCATTTCTTGAGGTCGATAACCATCCCCCATCTCATTTATGCTTCCTCCTTGTACACCTTTACCCTGACTGCGGTCTCAATGGCCTGGGAGATGGGACAGAAGTATCTGTCTTCTACCATAAGGAGGGCATTGAGCAGCCCAGACTTCCCTTCAGCCGGGTGCCCCTTTAGCCAGTGGCTGCTGCCATGAGCCATAGCAATACACTGCGGATGGATCCCCTCTACAGTATGCACTTTGACCTTGATTCTCTGCCCAGCCTCATTCTCGATATATATGGTATCCATATCCCGTATCCCCTTTTTCTGGGCCGTCTTCGTATTCATGACCACATTAAAGGTGAACGGGTTCATCTCGCTGATCTCAAACAGCCAGGGTATCTCCTGCGTTGTTGACGCGTTGTGCAGAATGTCCCGGTAACCGAAGGCATATAAATCATATTCCGGGCTTTTCGCCTGATGGGAGGCAGCCGAGAAGTAGCTGATCAAAGGCACATATTGCTGCCAGTCCAGCTCATAACCCCTGGGCTGACAGATAGCCTTGACCTTGTTCCCTTGATCCACCAGCCATTCGTGGTAAATGGAAGCCCTGGCATTAACAAACCAGCGCCAGTATGCCTCTTCTGGCTTCTTCTGCCACCTCACGAAACCGTGCTCCTTGAACCATTCTAACCCGTGTTCCTTGCCAAACCTAGCCTGCATTACCCGGTCAGTCATTTCATCCCAGGATAGCTTCTCATCCGGTGACCATGGCGGAGGACAGCCAGTTCGTCCGAGCCAATTCATGGTGACTCGCATAAAGTCTTTCCTCAGCCCCAGCCTGTCCCATAGCTCAAGACAGGTGTCGCCAATAAATCTTCGCTCATACTGGGGCTCAACAATCCTTAGCATGGGGTGATATTCCCAGTCAAGCATGCCAATCGGGTAGCTAAAAACATACGCTTCCCCGGGGACAAAGTTGTTTAGCTCAAGGCCTACCAGATCGGGAAGGACTATGTCGCTAAACCACTCTGTGGTCTCGGTGGGAACAGCTGCCGAGCAAACAGTAAACACGTTCTTAAATCTTTTCTCCCAGACCTCATAATTGCCCGCCGTCATCGAGGCATTAGACCAGAAGATAAGAAGCAGCTCAAACGGTTCCTCGGGAAAGCCAAACTTTTTCCAGATTTCCCCGGCATCTGACTTGAGTGGCATCGCCGACATGGGGGGAGCCGCAGTAAATATCTCGTACAGGGCGGGGTCGCGGGGTTCCTTGGGCTCAGGGTGAGGCCAGGTGCCATGCATTGGCATCCAGGCAGTAGAAGTCAGGAAACCATCCTTGGTGGCAATAGGCTCAAAGTAAGTGGTTCCTGTCCCGGGATACCCCAGACTCCTTGTTGGCCAGCCCAGGGCACCTCCAGGAACATCAGCCGCCCCCACAAGCTGATTCAGCAGGTCTACCGACACGTAGTTATGGAAACCATTGGTATGTCCCTGACCACCGCGGAACATAAAGGCAGCTACCGGGCGGTAGGGAAACTTCATCCCTTTAATCTCGATAGTACTGCCGATACGGGCATTCTCGGCAAACTCGGTGGCAATACGCTTTATGGTGCGAGCCGGCACAGTGCTTATCCTCTCTGCCACCTCAGGTTCATACTGTTTAAGGTGCTCCCTCACTACGGAAAAGACCGTCTGGCATTTTACCCCGTTTAGTTCAAAAGACCCCTCTAAAGTAACATCTCCCAGAGTAGGGTCATTCCAAGCCTTGGGTTTTCCTTCACCAATGTCCCAGAGCATAGGCTCCCCGTGACTATCCCGCACATAGCGCCCATCAGCTTTAACCAGATAGGAGGCATTTGTCTTCATTTTCAGGTAGTCGGCGTCATATGTCTTCAGCTCGTTGACCATTATGTTAGCCATAGCCAGGGCGATGATACCATCGGTACCTGGGATAAGTGGAATCCACTCTGTTGCCTTGCCGCCGGCGAAGTTGCACATGGGGTCAAAGGCGACCACCTTCATGCCCCTGGCTCTGGCTTCAGCGGCTAGCCTCATGAGCATTGCTGCCGAATGCCCGCTACCTACCCCTTTGTTAGCACCAAAATGGATGGCATAATTACAGTACTGAAAGTCAGGGGTAATAGACCAAGCGCAATGGTTCATGCCGGCGCCAAGGTGGGAAGCTTGGCCACAGTGGATTGAGTGCCCGGCCCCGCCGCTTATGGAGCCGAAGAGATTTCTCCAACCCGTCTGCACCAGCAAGGGGTCGGTGAGAGGAAGGGCACCCACACCGCCAATGGTAACCATCCTCCAGGGCTCATTGGCATCCTTCAGTTTCTTAATCCTGGCAGTTACCTCCTCCAGTGCTTCTTCCCAGGAGATACGCTTCCATTTGGGATCGGTGCCAATGCCCTTGTTTGGATTGCTCCGCCTCATGGGATATTTGAAACGCCTGGGGTGGTAAAGCATCTGAATCATATATGAAGCCTTGGCGCATACTCCCCCTTGCGCTCCCTTGACCGAGTCTGGGTCGCCTTCTACCTTCACCACCACGCCATCAATCCGGCGCACCCTCACTGCACAGTGAGCATAGCATCCAGTGCAAATAGTCCTGAGCCACTTATCCTCTTTAATACTCCCTTTAGCAATTATGTTCATACTCCCCCTTTCCTAGGTTTGCTTAGCTGGAAGCCAATCTTTCAATAAGGGCAAATCTTTCGTCCACTATCTGTTGCAATTGCTCTAACTCTTCTTTGGTTAAGTGGGAAAACCTTCCCTGTAACTTGGTAAGTTCTTTGAGCGGCTTAGGTTTATCGACACGGTGGGTGAGATGTAATCTCCCGTCCTCTGCCTCCCACAGGGGAAAGTAATTCGTCTCTACCGCCAGGCGGCTAAGCTCTATGCTTTTGTCTGCTGGTGCCCGCCAGCCAGTGGGGCAGGGTGTATGCAGGTGGAGGTAAGCCATGCCATGCTTTACCGCCTCCTTAGCTTTCTCCAGTTTGAGAACGTAGTCCTCTAAATAAGCCACCGTGGCTGTGGCGACATAGGAGACATTGTGCATAAGCATGATTAGGGGCATATACTTGCCCGCTTCGCCCTTACCCCGACTTCTTTTCCCCACCCAGGTGGTTGTTGTCCATGCCCCCAGAGGAGTGGTGCTGCTGCTCTGGATGCCGGTATTCATATAGGCTTCGTTATCGTTACAGATATAAAGGATGTGCTCTCCTCTGCCCGCCGCTCCGGAGAGTGGCTGAAAGCCGACATCAGCAGTGGCACCATCGCCAACAAAGCAAGCACAGATGACATCATCCCTGCCTATCTTACGTAGATACCTGCTGGCCCCGGTCATGCTCGATGCTATGTTAGTCATCAAAGTGGGGATGGAAGAAACACGGCTTATGAATATTGGCTGACACCCAGGGGTGCGGAAAGTGATGACCTTACGTCCCAACACCCTGAGCATCACCCTAGCGGCAAGTTCGGCAGGGCATCCGGCACACAGACCAGTTGCCGAGGCCAACAAATCCTCATCGTGAAAGTGAAGGTATACCTGGTGGCTCCTGGCGAATGATAGCACTCCATAGGGACAGGCAGCAGCACATTGGGGCTCTTCCTCATAGCAGCGGTCGCACTTAAAAGACTTCTCTTGGGTGTAATCATAGTATATGCCGCCGTAGGGGCAGACCAGGGTACAGAGACCACAGCCGACACATTTATCCGAGTCTATGGTGACGGTGCCATTGGTCTCGTTCTTACTTATCGCTCCAGTGGGGCATATCTCGGCGCACTTCGGGTTGCTGCACTGGTTACATACCACAATGCTATGGAAGCCTACCTCCGGCAGATGAACCGCCTTTATCGCCGGTAAGCCCCTTTTATTCATACAGGCTTCAACGCATGCCCGACAATCTTCGGGGCAAGTTAGCCGCCTGATCACCAAAGTGTCATTAAAGGCCATCTCCCTCCCTTTCATTCCTCACCATCAACCATCGGCTAACCTCAACCGGCTTCTGCAGCAGTAGCTCCTTATGCTTCCCTATCTTCAGCCGATTCTTTATGAGATAAAGAATCACACCGGGGTCGACATCAACGTTAACAAATTCAGCACCTACCAGTCGCCCGTCCTGGAAGCTGAGCTTCTTAAACCGACCTTCGTCTTTATCCTCTTCTTTAAGTACCTCCATCCCTTCATCGGCACCTGTTAGACCTATGGAGCAAGCGCCACTCCCGAAGAAGTGGAAGACATTCATTGAGATCCACCCTTCATATTCGTGCCTCTCACCAGCCATATTGGCACCAGCAATCTTGCCTTGCTCCACAGCACTGGGTAAGATGGCATTTAACCCCCGCTGGCCGGTAAAGAAATCTTTGGCTTCGGCGACGTCACCAGCAGCGTAGACATCTTCTTTGTTTGTTCTTAGGGAGTCGTCAACAACTATGCCACTATTCACCTCTATCCCGGAGCCTTGAAGAAACGATACTCTTGGTGTGGTGCCAAGGCAGCTAATAAATATGTCTCCAGACAAACTACTGCCATCAGTAAGAACTGCTTCTATCTTGTCTCCCCTCTTGCCTACCCGCTTAATCTCTCTGCCCGATATAATCTCGGCTCCCTGAGCCAGGAAAACCCGAGCTATCAGCGCCCCGGCATCGGTATCAAAGTAAAGGCGCAGTATTCGGCTCCTGACCACCATTTTTACTTTACAGCCTCTTTTTATTAACCCTGAGGCTAACCCCATCGCTACTAGTCCACCACCGTAAATAAGGGCTACGTACCCCCTCTCTAGTCGCCTGGTGAGCTCTTGATAATCTTGTAGAGTATGAAAGCCAAAAAAGCCCACCTCTTCCATCCCCTCTATTAAAGGCACTATCGGCTCTGAGCCGGTAGCTATCAAGAGTGTATCATACCTCTCCCTTTCCCCACCTTCATAGATGACTTCCTTTTGCTCCGGTGCAACCTCAACCACCCGCTTGCCCAAAGCAAGCTGGCACCTCATTTTCTTAAAGTACTCTTCGTCCACTATCCAAAGCTTTGATTCTTCTATCTTGCCAGAAAGGAGATAGGGCAGTGTTGTTGGTGAATAAGGTAGACAGTCTTCCATGCTCACCACTTTAATCTCATCTTCATCAGAGATTGAGCGTATTTCCCTCAAAGCGGCCAATCCGGCGGCACCACTACCGACTATGAGATGTTTCTTCGTAGTCACATTCGCCTTCCCGCTATTCCAGTGATAGCCAGGTAACTTCCTTTACTACCTCTCCTCGCGAGGCTGTGGCGGTAAGCTCCATGGCTCGGTCAATCTGCTCCTCGGTAATATCAAGGTTGGCAAGGCCAGCGACAAAGTTCACCGTTGGTATCGTTGCTGGCAAACTACCAAAAGCGAGTGCTGCTTTCAACTCCATATACAGATGACCACAGTGCCAGCCAAAACAAACACTGCGGTCAATAACTCCAATTGCTTTCCTACCTTGTAGCGCTTGGGCTAACCTCTCCTTAGGAAATGGCCTCAGCAGCCTTACTTTAATTAATCCTACCTTCAAACCCTCGTCTCGCTTCTTGTCTACGACTACTCTCGCCGTCCCGACACAACTGCCGGTGGCGACTAGAACTATCTCAGCGTCGTCAGTACGGTACTCTTCGAGCTGCCCGTAGTAGCTCCGACCAAAAATTTTCTCAAAATCCTTATCCACCACCTCTATTTTTTCTTTTACCCGCTCAAGAGCTGTGCTATGCCGATAGCGAAACTCGGTACAGCCCTCCCCCTCATCTTGTGGGAAAAAGGAAGGGACACCAAAAATCCTAGGATCCTCGGTGGTGAGTACCATGCGTTTGGACTTGGTCAAAGGGGCCAGGAAATTGTCGACATCCTCTTGTCGAGGTATCTCCACCGGCTCTTTGCGGTAGGACAGATAGAAACCATCGTAGCAAACCATCACTGGGAGTAGTATATCTGTATCTTCGGCTATTCTATAAGCCATGATTACTGAATCAAGTATCTCCTGGCAGCTCTCTACGTTTATTAGAGCCCAGCCGCTGTCTCTAACACTCATCATGTCCTGGGAGCTATTGCCGATGGTAAAAATCCCCGGTGTCTCCCGGTTGGCGTTGGTCATTACTACCGGAATTCGATAGCCAGCGGCATAGAGTAGGCCATCATACATAAACAACAATCCCCACGACGAGGTGGCGGTAAAAACCCGCCCGCCAACCAGGGAGGCAGCGCAGCATACCCCCATGGATGAATTCTCCCCCTCAGTATTGACAACCTCAGCATCCAGGATGCCTTCATCATGGAAGCGGGAAAGCCACTCCCCAACAGCCGACTGTGGCGTGATGGGATATACGGCTACTACATCAGGTCGGCTGAGCAACGCTCCGTAAGCAGCTGCCTTGTTCCCGTCACATACCTCGACAACACGCTTAGTCCCTACCTCCATGTTACTCATTCTACCTCCTCAGTTATCATGCTTATCGCCCTCACCGGGCATTCCTTGGCGCAAATACCACACCCCTTACAATAGTCTAGATTAACAGCAAAGCGGTCATCTTCTTCCTTGATGCATCCTGTAGGGCAAAAGAGATAGCACCAGCCACAACCATTGCACTTATCTTGATCTATTACCGGGCGGACATAACGCCAGTCACCTACCGGCTTGCCCAGAACTGGCCCTGCCTGATACCAGGCATTTTCATATTGACTTCTAAATCGCATACTACTCCCTACTCAAGCCACAACTTTGTTCTATTGCCAGCTAATTATCTTGACTTCTCTATATCCCCTTTGAAGACTCCTGACGTTCTTTTTTAGCAGTTCGCCGGAAAAGCTCTTCTCTAAGGCGGACAAAATAGAATCTAACTCGATCCAGCCAGTGGTGGCAGCAAATGCGCCCAGCATGCAGGTATTGAACGCCGGGATGCCAATCTCCTCCAGTGCAATCTTGGTGGCATCGACAACCCCAGCTAGGCGGATATTAGGATGAGGCCTTTGTTCAAGGGCTTTGCTGTAGTTCAGTACCAGGATCCCCCCGGGTTTGACACCCTGGTATATTTGCGGCCAGTCTTTCTGGCGGGAGTCCAAAACTATCAGGCAGTCAGGGGCATATACCCGTGTCTTCCGCCTAATAGTGTGGTCATCGATGCAAACAAAGGACACTACCGGAGCGCCCCGCCTCGAATCCCCATACAGTGGGAAACTAGCGCCGTATTTACCACCTATTACCACGGCGGTAACGATTATATCACCTGCTGTCACTGCTCCCTGCCCACCTCGACCATGCAGCCTTATTTCCCTCATTTTGCTTGCCTCACCTACTGAATTGACCCTGAATATGGAGTTGTGTAGCTGCTTCAGCCTACCCAGCTGGCGCCAGTTCCCGGGCGAATTTCTGCATCAATTCGGAGAACTTCTGTGCCCCCTCCCAGCTCTTCCTTGAACTTACCGCGGTGACATCAACATATTGTAAGGCTTTCGTTTCACAGAACTTGACACAAATTGGGTCACCACCACACTGGTCGCACTTGAATATCTTCTTGCCTACCGGGTCAAAACTCATGGCACCAAAGGGACATACTAGCATGCACACTTTGCACCCAATGCACAGGTCATAATTGACATCTACTACTCCTGACTCTTTATCCCGACTTATTGCCTTTGCTGGACAAATAGCCAGGCACGGTGCAGATACACACTGCTGGCAGAACATAGGTACTTCAAAAACTACAGGGTCAAATCTGACAATGCGCACCCGTGCTCTTGCTGGGTTGGCAATACCCTCATTTTTAACCGAACAGACCAGCTCACAGGTTCGGCATCCGGTGCACTTTGTTGGATCCACAAGTATCATCTTTTGCATGATAACACTTCCCTCTCATCTAGAGTATGTGTGACGGTTCCTTATCTAACCTCAGTTCTTCCAGTGTCTCCTTCCGGGGTATGCCATTCTTATCCCAGCCATGCATTTCATAGTTCTCATCTAACATCTGGTCGTACTTCTCCCGGTCTATCTTCTTACCCCGGTTCTTCTCTAGTCCTGCTGGTGTCGGCTCAACGTAATAGCGTTCAGGGAGATAGTCATCCTTTCTGGAGGCTCCCTCCCGAATGTTGAACATACGCTCCAGAGTGTAAATCCTCTCCCCCATTCGCTGAAGCTCCTCGGGAGTGAACTCCATGCCCGTCATAACACGAATTAGCTCGGTAAAATCCTGATAGCCGAGCCTGTTAAGGCTGAAGGTAACGGTTGTTATCCGACATATCCCTAGAGAATCAGTAATCGGGTTATAGGTTTCGTGCCACCATACCATCTTGCCTCTTGTTTCATAAACAGAATAGTCGTTGACCACATCGAAGCCATAGTGATTCTTCAAGACTTCGGCCGGTAGATTAAAAAGGTCGATAATCGGGCGGCTTCTTAGATGGTCAGCGCCTCGGGTAGAAGTACCTATTCCTAGGGCGAAAGATGGTATGGCTCTCTCGTCGGAGTGCAGGTTGCTCATGCCTTTAATATTCATGTTATAATATCGGGTGTCCTCCCCCAGTTTCTTGATGGCTCTTTCAGGTCCCTCAGCCAAGATATCCCCCAGACCCCGGCGAAAAACTACCTGGTCGACTAACTCAAAAATAGTCTTTTCATCATCCCACTCAAGTTTAAGACCGCCGGTAATCTTGTCATCAATGAGTCCCTTTTCATAGAGCTCGATAGCCCATGATGCCATGCTGCCGAACTCTAGGGTATCGAACCCGTACATATTAGCTAAGTGATTCCCCCGGAGAACTGTCTCAATCCGGCGAACCCCAAACTCGGTACCGAAGGCACCCAAGGTAGTGTATTCCGGCCCCTCGGTGTAAGTTCCTGCAAACGGCCCCTCTGGCACTATGTATTTGTGGCGGCAGTGGACAGGACATCCGAAACACGCCGCCTTCCCGATGGTATAATTCTCGTACATATACTCCGGCTCAAGGTGTTCGGCGTGGTCAAGTGTATTGGTCTGGAAATTCCTCACTCTTATCTGCCCGGCAGTGTTAGATGTGTTAAAAACGACCATCGTCCCGTACTCTTGTATCGCCAAGGTAGCCTTACTCCTTAGAACCTTTTGTATTTTCTCCTCGTAAAGCTTCAAAGCCTCTTCTGGGTGGGCAATCTCTACACCAAGGGTGCCCCTGGCAGCAATTGCTTTCAGCTTCTTTGACCCCATGACGGCACCCATGCCAGTTCTACCAGCGGCGTTCTTTGCCCCTGTCCTGACGTTAGCAAACCGAACTAAGTTTTCCCCAGCTTGACCAATGCACAATGACTTCACTTGCTGGTCACCAAGGTCATCCCTAATCATTTGCTGGGTAGCATGGGTATCATGTCCCCAAATGTGGGAGGCATCACGAACCTCAATTTCCCCGTCGTTAACGAATAGGTAAACCGGTTTGTCTGATTTCCCCTTGACCACTAAGTGGTCGAAACCAGCAAACCTGAGCTCTGGAGCAAAATACCCTCCGCTATTGGAGCTACCGATAAAACCGGTCAGCGGGGATTTGGCACCGCAATGGAATCTTGATGATGATGGTGCTGGTGTGCCACCAAGCAAACCAGCACTGACGACGAATACGTTGTCGGGACCAAGCGGGTCACAGCCTGGCTTCACATGGTTATAAAGTAGATACATATCCAGACCTCGCCCGCCCAAATACTTCCGGCGCATACTTTCTGGGATATCCCGCTTTTTCACCTCTCCTGTAGTTAAATCAACATAACCGATCTTTTGTTTTCGCATCACCATCTCCTTAGGCTAGTCCCCTGATGTAGGGCAAGTCTGGCTTAGGCCAGGATATCCGAAACTCGGTGCCACAGTGAGGACACTTGGCTTTGGTCGCTCCCGGTTCAACCTTAAATCGTTGGATGCAGTTCTTGCACCTGACCATCATTTCCGCGGGCCTTTTTTGTTCACTCACAACTGAAACCCCCTCTCCTTGAGTTTTCTGCTGTTTGTTCCACCTGAGGGCGCAGGTGTTTAACCTACACCGCCTGTAATTATACCATCAACTTCAATTACCGTCTAGCCAGCTATCAGGCAAGGCATCGACACCGTCTATTACTGAGCTAAGTGTCTCCCACTCAGGTGAGAAGCAAGCTTCAGGAGCCGCGCTGAGCAAGCAGCCGACCGTATTCACTTTGCCGAACTCTAGCCGCAGCAATCTGTTCCTCGGTAAACCATCGGCGGAGGTCAATCTTATCTACCGGATATTTGCCTTGGCGGAAGATATCCTTCAAGGGGTGGCCAAAGGGGACGGTGGCATCAATACCGATATAGCCTTGAAGCCCGCTCTCGGCAGATAACTCTTCCATCGGGTTGCCAACGCGGTGCCTCTCGCCACCGCCGACGAGAATCCCCGTCGCTGGGTTCACCCTGGTAGTTAGTGCCCAGATGACATCTTCAGCACTATAAATGTTAACGTCATCATCTACAGCAATGCCAACCTGTGGTGCCTCGGGAAGTGTAAGAATATTCATGAGTAGGGTTTTCTGGTATCCCTCGTATCTTCTCCTTGTCTTACTTACCTGAAAGACTACTCCTAGGAGAGCCTTCTGTCCTTGCAGGACGTTAACGTCGGCTACAAACTCGGGGGGAACAATGCGCCGGGCATACTCATAGATGGATGCCGCTCTGAAGGGGCGCAGTAGGTTCTCTCCCTCAATGGAATGAGCCAGTGGGGAGTAAAAGATGGGTTGGTCTTGGCGATAGGTGATAGCTGTAGCTACAAATTTGCTCGTTTTTACCGCTCCACCGAGATACCCGGTGTACTCGGGAAAGAAGGGGGCAACATCCCACTTGCCTGCCTGCTCTGCCTTTTTGCTTTCCCAGATGTGTTGTGTAGTGTCAATATACCCCTCAATCACCCATTCCGCCTGGGCAATTGCGTAGGCATCAACCGTCTTGGCTCGAACGATCTCTACCGGAAATCCCTGTAGTCCGCCGGCGAATCCCAGCTCATCTGAACCAAAGGGAACCACAGGGTGCATATAACTTCCTCCAGCAGCTAAATTCACCGCTGGTGGAGTGCATATATTGAGTGTGACCGGAATGCGCTCACCGCGAAATGCCCGAATAATTTTCCCGATGTGAGTATGGTCCCCCGCCATAATGGTAGCCCAGTCCTTCCCCTGAAAGTGCGTCCGCTTGAAGGAGACTTCAAAGCCATCATTAAAGTACTTGCCTGAAACGAGGACGTTCAGCCCGCCCAGAATCCTCCCGGCATCTTCTTCAGTGTGCTTCAAAATAGGTACCGTGGCCAGTACATCAATCCCTTCGGTAATTACCACCTCTTGACAAGGAGCTTCGGTAACTACTTTCGGAGGGATAGGATGGAGCATAGCCCGATGAGCACGGCGCATCATCTCTTTCTCATTAGTAGCATCAAAGAGTTTGGGATATATTGCCTCGTTGGCAAACACATTGGCTACGTCCCTCACCCCAGGGTAGCCTTTAATTTTCTCGAAGAAGAGCACTGGACCACCATCAAAAGATTTGGTGATACCAGAAATCTCATATATTGGATCCGCCTCCCCTTCAACCACCTGCACATCTCCTTCAGCCATCAAGAATTCCAGTGTGCTGCGCATGCTTGAGATGTCCTTTTTTGCCATGTTTTTCCCTCCTAGTTTTTGTGTATTCTATTGCTTTTAAGATAGGTAACAGACTTCTTATTCGGCAAGTCCAAATTTAGCTATAAACATTTGCCAGCTTATCTCCTCCTTCTCAGTTTTTCTATTCCAGGGCTCCTGAAGCAAGATAGTTAACAAATTCTTCGTCGGACAAGCCCAAGATTTGGGTGCAAACGTACTCATTATGTTCACCAAGAGAGGGGGCTCGCCCGGCTCTTAGAGGCACTTTTTCCAGCCTGAAGCCGGGACAAAAGTAGTCATACTCGCCCACCTCAGGGTGTTCAACTGGGATGAAATGCTTTCGGTGGCTTAGCTGCGGGTCGCGATAAAGGTCGCCACAGTCCTGAACCACCCCAGCATTTATGCCTACCTTTTGCAGGCGAGCCATCACTTCCTCTGGAGGAAACCGGCTTGTCCAATCGGCAATGTGCTTCTCCAGTTCATCCTCATTTTCCCTCCTCTTATCCAAGGTGGCGAACTTGGGGTCTTGGGCCCATCCCGGCATCCCCAAAGCTTTACAGAATGCCTGCCATTCGGAATCAGTGTACACCGAAATAGCACACCACCGGTCTTCTCCCTGGCAGGGAAAGACACCATGGGGGGAAGCCACCGGGGAGCGATTTCCCATTTTACCCCTGAGGTAGCCGGTAGCTTGATATTCTAGAATTAACGGTGACAGAAATTGCAGGCTAGCCTCATATTGGGAGAGGTCAATGTAACACCCTCTGCCTGTCCTTCGGCGATAGTCTAGAGCGGCAAGCAGGGTAGCCCCACCGAGTCGGGAGGCAAGCACATCGGTGTAAGCCCCCCAGATGAATACTGGATCCCGATCCGGCCATCCGGTCAAGTGGCTAAATCCAGCTAGAGAAGTGAGCTGAAGTCCCAGTCCAGGCTGCGCAGCATGAGGACCAGTTGCCCCCATCATCGAGGCGCTCAGCATAATGATTCGGGGATTTATCTTTCGCAACTCATCGTAACCGAGACCCCACCCCTGCATCGTCTCAGGAGTAAAACTTTCCACCACAACGTCGGCCCAGCTAACTAGCCGACGGGCAAGCTCCCTCCCGTCAGGGTGGTTCAGATTCAGAGTTATGCTTTTCTTGCCCCCGTTATAGAGGAGAAACATCGCCGAGCGGTCTAGTCCTGGCTCGCTATTTTTGTACGGGCCAGTTAACCGACATGAATCGGGACGGATACTTGATTCGATGCGGACCACTTCGGCTCCATACCCAGCCAGCACCTGGGTAATCCATGGTCCCGTGGCTACCCAGGAAAAGTCGGCCACCTTCACCCCTTCAAACGGAAGACTTCCGCGCCCCTCCTCTTTCCCTTCTGGTCCTCCAGATACAGGTGAAGCGACAGGCAAAGAGATCCGGGCAAAGGGACCCGGAAACCGCAGTGTCTTGGCTACATCAGGAATCTCTTGCTCTTGCCAGAACTGCCGAGCATCCAGTTGCTCGTCCTCAAGGATTTCCTTAACCGTGTTCACCGGGAAAAGCTGAATCCTCTCTTTCAAGACCACTTGATAAAGCTCCTGACATGTATGTCGGCTAAAGAACCGGGCAAAGGGTTCCCAAACCTTTGCCAGTTGCTCGGGGGTTGTTTTGGCAAGGTCAAGGGTCTCCCAGTTTATCGCCCGAACCGAATCAGGTAGGTCTCCCTCCATATCCATATATCTAACCAGCGTGCGATTAGAATGTGCGCCTGCCATGCCTCCCTGTAGCATAAAAGCGATATGTCCATCTCGACATTTCCAGATAAGGGGGTGCAGAAACATTGCCCCGGTGACCCCCAAACGATACGCCCCGGTCCGCCTTGGTTTGGGTGCTCCCCACCTCGTGAAGAACGGAGCATGCATCAGAGTAAGAAATAGGCTCTCTTGGGCAGAAACATCAACTTGCTGTCCCTCTCCGGTAGTTCCTCGCCAATAATGGGCAACTAAGGTGCCGACGGCAGCCTCTGCTGAAGCAATGAGATAGGCTTGCGGGAAACCGATCCGCACCGGGGGGCAGTCTGAATCGCCTACTAGGTACATTACGCCAGACATCGCCATAAGTTCGAGGTCGGAAGCCTTAAAGTCCCTATAAGGGCCAGTTTGCCCAAAGGATGTAATTGAAGTCACAATAAGTCTAGGGTTAGCTTCTCTCAAAGCGTTATAGCCTAACCCTAGCTGGTCAAGATACCCAGGCGGGAAGGATTCAATAACAAAATCGGCTTCCTTAGCCAGTTGGAGAACCTTCTCCCGCTCCTTTTCAATATCAAGGTAAACCAGCGTCTTCTTATAGTTATAGGCCCACCACCAGAAGTCCCTTTTTATCCCCGGCCTCTCTACCCGAATGACCTCGGCACCTAAGTCGCCAAGAATCTTGGCGCAAAAACAACCTTTCTCATCCGTCAGATCCAGAACGCGAACGCGCGAGAGCAAGAAATCCATTCCCATTTTTCTTATCCGTTCCTATACTGCTCCCGATAGATTCCTCTTATAAGTTTCTGTTATGGATTTCATCAATGTGACACATCTCCTTGGCCTTTCTCTGTTGTATTGCTTCAGTAAGCCTGTTTATATCTCCCACCCGGATAGCCTGGGCGGGGCAGTGTATGACACACATAGGCTGCTGACCTCTATCAAGGCGGTCGGCACACAGCGTGCACTTCATGGCAACATTTTTCTCATCGTTAAACTTTATAGCTCCGAAGGGGCAGGCTTCAATGCAGAGCTTGCAACCGGTACAGGTTGCCTCATCTATTACCACGATACCATCGGTACGCTTGGTGATGGCTCCTGTGGGACAGGCGTCTATGCATGTTGGCTTACCACAATGCATACACCTCATGGGGACGAAATCCATACGGAGTTTTCCCCCAACCATTACCGGTCCAACGGTAATTACCCGGATTAACCTCGGGCCTGCGGGCAGGTTATTTGCTTGCTTGCAGGCAACCTCACAGATCTGGCAGCCAACACATTTTTCGATATCAACCAGCAATGAGTATTTACCCATTGCTCATTTCTCCTCAACCTTATAGATTCGGCATAGCAAGCTTCTGAGGGGAACAGCACCAGCCACGGGACCGTAGGGCGGGTCATTAGATATTATGGCATTGATATTTGACTCCCAGCATCCATGCTCAGGAGCCGGCATTTCGGGAAACCACCACTGTGCCTCTGGTTGAACCACCCGGGGATGCAGACCCAGGGTAAGTTTGGCTCTCTGCTTAATTCGCTGCCCACCGCCCCTCGGAGTTTCAATCCATATCCAGTCGCCGTCCTTGATGCCAAGCCTCTCCGCAGTTTCCGGGTGAATCTCCACTAGCGGGTCAGGGGCTAACTCACGGAGCCAGGGAATCTGACGACCCATGGAGTGCCAGTAAGCTATGTGCCTCCTCCCTGCCGTCAGTATTAGCGGGTATTCCTTGGCAAGTTCCGGGGCACTATAAGGGCTTTCTGGCGGTTCTACGGCATTGGGTAGCGGGTCATAACCGAACTGCTCGAATTCGCTCGAGTACAGCTCCACTTTCCCCGAAGGGGTCTTGAATCCTGCCTGTTCGTACTTCTTGTATTTCAAAGGCAGGAACATGTATCCTTTTTCCTTCAGGTCGTTAAAGGTAATGCCCATCCCCTTTAGGCGGAAGTCATTAAATTCTTCAACGGTCTGTGCCGGATTTTCGGGAAGTTTTATGCCCATTCTCTTCGCCAGCTCAAGAACAATCTCCATTTCATCCCAGCACTCGTAAAGTGGCTCAATTGCCTTGGGTGCTGCGGCAATCCAGTTCAGGTAAGAAAATCCAGGGTCTCCCAGCACCTCGTCTCTCTCCAGCCAGGTTGCCGGTGCCAGAACTATATCTGCAAGCTCAGCAGTAGGCGTCATAAAGAAGTCAGCGTGCACGTGGAATTCCAATCGCTTGAGCGCTTCTGCCGTCTCTCTGGCGCCTTCCAAAGCCAAAAGCAGGTTGGACACGGCAAATAATCCCTTAACCGGGTAGGGCTTATCCGTTAGCATAGCGTGGATTAAGCTTGGGGGATGCGGAAACGGTCTAAATGCCTGCGGCCCGCAAAGAAGCGGGAACTCCCGGGCACCGATGCGTTTTTCCTGTACCTCAGCTGGCAGGCAACGAGCCGAGCCTCTTAAAGGAGGACCACCCCAGCTCCACAAACCGGGACGGTCGACGGCGAACACGTTACCCCCTTTAACATCAATATTGCCTGTAATTGCTATCAGGATGACAAAGGCACGCACCGCTTGAACTCCGTTGAAGGTCTGGTCGACGGCAACCCGAGGTTTCAATACTGCTGGCTTGGTTGTTGCATATATTGTAGCTGCCTTTACGATTTGCTCCGCCGGTACCCAGGTGATTTCAGAGACTTTTCCAAGGGGGTATTGCTGCACACGCTCCCTTAGTTTTTCGAAACCAACGCACCATTTATTGACAAAACCCTTGTCGTAAAGCTCATTATTTATGATCACATTTAAGAACCCCAGGGCTAACGCATCATCAGTCCCCGGTCTTATCTGTAGCCATATATCCGCCTTGGCGGCAAGGTTTGTAAACCTCGGATCAACGACAATAAGCTTCGCTCCCCTGGCTCGGGCGGTGAGGATTTCCTTGGCTCGTGCTGGCTGTGCGGCTACTGGATTAGCACCCCATATTAGCATACAATTACTGTTCTTGAAGTCGACCCCGGTATCTGATACGAACTTGGGGGTGAGACCGACTGTAACATACTGAGCTATTTGCGACGGTGAATTACAATAGTGGGCATCATTACAGCAGACGTTCGGGGAGCCTAACGCATGGTAAAGCATATGATAGCCAGATATGCCGCCCCGAGGCACCATGCCGAAGGTAAACGCTAAGGATTCCGGGCCGTATTTGTTGGTAATCCTTTTGAATTCACTGGCTACCGTATCTAGGGCTTCGTCCCATGAAATTCTTTGCCATTTGCCACTCCCCCTCTCTCCCGCCCTTCTCACAGGATACTTGATACGGTCCGGGTGGTACAGAACCTGAGCATATGATAAACCCTTGGGACACATCATCCCCTCATTGGTGGGATGATGTGGGTCTCCTTCTATTCCCACCACTTCCCCATCCCTGACACGGACTAGTACGCCACATGCCATGTGGCAGGCACGGCAACATGTCCTGACAATTTTTTCAGATGCCTCTAGCTTGCTTTGTCCCTGACCTGATTTCATATTGTTCTCCTGGTCACATTGCAGTTAATGCTATGAAGCGCAGTACCTTAGGGAACAGCATAGCTCGAAGACGGAACAAGCGGCGCATAGTAGCCGCACTTTAATATCAGATAACGCATGAAGAGGTCACCAACCAACTCGCAAAAGATGGAAACATACAGGCTGGCTAACGGCATATTCTTCAGACCTAGAATAAAACTGCTGATCACCACTCCACCTGGTAGAGCCAGACCCAGGACTACCACTACAAGCCACATAATTGGCCACCATCTACCCAAAACAATCTCTTGGACTGATATTTTGCCAACAACAGTGCCGTATCTGATGCTGATTAGGTAGACACAAAGCAGAAGGATAAAGCTTGCGAGCAGTATTCGAACCCACTCTTCTATGGCAATAGCTACTGGTGTTGCGCCGGTAGCCAGTGCTGTAGCTAGGGTCAGCCCGGCCCCACCCCAGATTCCACTAACTACGTAGAGGATGGGTAACAAGGCAGTATTCCACAGCGGAATGCCATTTACACAGTTCATGGCAAAACCGCCGTAAATAATTACTAGGAAGGCTAGAATATCAACCACTATCATTAAAGCAAGCGAGGACTGTGCCCATAAGACTAAGCCCATGTGTACCAGCCCTAGGATAAGGAAGAGTCCGACAAAGATCAAGCCCCGTGAGATCCATGAAGTCTGCGGTCTCAACACTATGCGCCAGAACCTAAAGGGATGACCCAAGTACAAAATATGGGCTCCGCCACCAAGGACGGTGCAGACAAGCCAGCCAAGAAACATTGCCAGTAAACTGTTAAAGAAAGAAGCGACAAAGAACCCTCCTGCCCCAAGTTCAATGAAGAAGAATGCCAGCCACAAAAGAGTGCCCCTTCTGTTTATCCATTCTGTTTGAGGTGTGGGTTTGACCATCCATTCAGATAGCTTCAGTCTCTTTTCCCCCTTCCTATTTATTAGTTTGTCCTAGTCAATGTAGTACACTGAAGGTTCAGTACCATACTCTGGATGAAGCTGATACCCCTTTCGCTCCTTTATCAGTCTGGAGATGTTACTGTTTGGGTCATCAAGGTCACCGAAATGCCGGGCTTTGGCAGGACAGGCATTTACACAGACAGGCGTAGCTTCACGGTCAGTGCCGGGCTGTAGACCCTTCCTGAGACCATCATCAACCCTTTCGACACAGAAATTGCATTTTATTACCGTTTTGGGTTGAAGTGGATATAGCTGCCGGGTGACCCTTTCCAGCTCAGTAAGTCCCTGTCCTGGCCAGTATTCCTTACTCTCATCAGAATAATAGGTTCGTGCCTGGTAGGGACAGGAGATTAAGCAGTATCGGCAACCGACGCACTCATCAGCGTTAACTATGACTATGCCATCCTCTCTCTTGCTGGTGGCACCTGTAGGACAGGCATTGACACAAGCTGCTTCCTTGCAATGATTGCATAGTATGGGCAGAATTTGCTTGGTCACTGTTGGGTATACCCCGGTCTCAGAGATCAACACCCTAGCCCAAAATACCTCAGGTGGCAATGCATGCGACTGTTTGCAGGCTATCATGCAGGCGTAACAGCCAATGCATGACAGCCTGTCAATGACCAGTCCCCATCGAGCCATGCTTTGCCTCCTTGTAAACATAAAACCTCTGTTCAATTTTGACCATTTCTACCGTCCCCGACCAAGCCCTTCCTCTTGGGAGAACAGCTAAACGTAACACAGCCAACCAATCATCCCTTATCCACCTTTCTTACCTTCACCCTGACAGCGGTCTCGATATTCAAACAGATGGGATCCATATGCTTAAGGTCTATCTCCATCAACTGGTCGTAATTTGTCCCCTTGCCCCTAGCGATGGGCATGCCTCTTGCCCAGTGACCACTGCAAGCAGCGATGCCTATTGTCTGGGGATGCTGTCCCTGCATCAGTTTGATGGTTCCCCTTATCTTGCGTCCGTAGACCGACTCTATTTCAATAGTATCCCCATCCTTTAGCCCCATTTTCTTAGCGGTATCAGCGTTAATTGTGATATTGTAGGTGTATGGATTCATCCGGCTGGCTTCGTCTAACCACGGCTGCTCGATAGTATGAGAGCCAGTGTGCAGGATATCACGATATGAAAAGCAATACAAGTCATACCCGGCTTTGTCAACGGAGTGAATAGAGGAGGGGTACCATTCAATAAGAGGGGAGTACCGGCTGCAATCAATCTCAAGCCCGGTTTGCCTAGCAATTTCCCTCATCCTGCCACCAATATCCAGTAAATACTCCAGGTAAATTGGTACACGAGCATCAACAAAGTATCTCCAGTATGCCTCTTCCACTTTCTTAGGCCAGCGAAGGAAACCGTGCTTCTTGAACCATTCCCAGTCATATTCTGAACCAAACAAGCTCTTTACTATCTTATTATGTAGTCCCTCTATAGTAAATATCTCCGCTGGCTTTAGTTTGTTATCTTCGTCTAAATCGCAGAACTTATTGCAAGCATTATTAAATTCTTCCCTCTTGCCTAATCTTTCAACCAGTTCTACCAGAAAATCGTCGAAACTTTTTCTCTGATACATTGGCTTTACTACCGGCTGAATTATATGGAGGCACCAGTCCTCCATCCCGAAGGGATGGTTGAAGGTCTGCCCCCCAAATCCGCCAAGTGCGGTTTCCTCCAGATAGCAGGTGCCCGGCAATACTATATCGGCGAAACCCTCTGTCAGTTCATTGTTGAACAATTCGTGGACGACAATAAACGGGATCTTCTTAAGGGCTTGTGCCGCAGCATCCCGATTGGCGACACTCATTATCGAATTCAAGCCATAAGAAATTATCATCTCTATCCGATGAGGACAGCCTGTCTTTTGCCACAATTCTTCCTGGTCGCTCGATTGAAAGACAAAGGTAGAAACAGCCAGCGGGAAAATATCGGTCAAATCCAAAATATGGCGATTTTCAGGCATCTTTGGTGGCCATGGCCCATCATGACGGGCTATGCCTGCCCAGGGCATAAAGTGTTCGGTTACCAGAAAGCCATCGATGCCCGCAGAAAGAGGTATGCTGGGTTTACCTGTTGCTGGATGACCTAAACTTCTAGCCGGCCAGCCCAGCGTGCCACCAGGGACATCAACTGCCCCTACTATTTGGTTAAGCAGAGACACGGCGAAACAGGTGTGATAGGAATTCTCATGACCTTCAGCACCACGGAACAGGACGGCCGAAGCCGGTCTGAAGGGTAGCTCATGACCGCCGATGGTAATGGTACTGCCCACTTGAGCGGCTTGGGCAAACTCGGTGGCGATGCGGCGAATTGTCTTTTCCGGGACTGTGCTCACTTTGGACGCCGTCTCAGGGGTGTATTTTTTGAGATGCGCTCTTAGCAATTGAAATACCGGCTGGCACTTTACTCCATTAACCTGATAATTTCCGTCAAGGGCGTAGTCACCGATGCTGGAGTCGTCATAGGCTCTGGCTCTGCCTCCAGCGGCATCCCATACTAAAGGCTTACTGCTTTCCTTATCCCTGACATACCTCTTGTCTGGTCCGATAAGGTAGGGAGCGTTGGTCTTGGTCTTGAGGTAGGTAACATCCCATAAACCCAGATCGTTTACGATAATATTGCACATGGCTAAGGCGACAGCACCATCTGTGCCCGGAATAATCGGGACCCACTCTGTTGCCTTACCGCCACCGAAATTGCACATCGGGTCAAAGGCAATAACCCTCATGCCCCGGATCCTAGCCTCAGCGGAGAGCCTTGCCGTAATCATAGCCGAATGACCTGAGCCAGTCCCCTTATTAGTACCGAAGTATATGACGTAGTTACAGTATTTGAAGTCAGGGACGACCGACCATGAGGCGTGCACCAGCCCGGCTACATTGTGTGCCCCCTGACCGCAGTGAAGGCCACCCCCACCCTGAAATCGGCTTATCCCGGGAATAATGCTTCGAAACGGAATTTGTATTGTCCAGAAGTTACAGGAGTTTATAATCTGGTTTTGTATGAGTAGCTTTTGTGGAGCCTCACTAATAATCTTTCTAAGTCTGGGGACGATTTCATCGAGGGCTTCCTCCCAGGTGATCTCCTTCCACTTTGGGTCAGCAAACAAGCCTTTCTCGGCGTTTGTTCTCCTTAATGGGACGTTCAAGCGATTAGGGTCATAGAGTACCTGGAGTCCAGCTAGACCCTTGGCACATAAGCCACCCTCAGCGCCCATTTTGCTATTCGGTTCCCCCTCAATTTCCACCGCCACCCCATTTACCCGGCGAACCCGTATCGCACAATAAGCATAGCACCTGGTACATTGCGTCGGTATCCAGACATCTTCCTTAATATCTTTCATCAGTCTTCCCCTATTCCGATAATTTGCACAGTCCCTGGATTAACGCAAACCGGTTGTCAACCATCTTCTGAAGCTCTTGCAGCTCTTCCTCTTTCAGGTGGGAAAACCTACCCATTAATCTAGTGAACTCCGGTATTGGCTTGCGATTTTCCACCCGATAGGTCAGCCTGAATTTACCGTTCGCGCACTCCCACAGGGGGAAGTAGTTTGTCTCCACCGCCATTCGGCTCATTTCAATGGCAGAATCAACCGGTGCCCTCCATCCCACAGGGCAGGGCGACAGCAAGTGAATATAGGCCATGCCCTTCTTTAGCTCCTTCGCCTTGGTGAGCTTTTGGACATAGTCTTCAAGGTAGGAGACCGTGGCAGTGGCTGCATAGGGAATCCCATGGAATGCCATAAGAAGTGGCATGTATTTGCTAGTCTGAGTGTTTCCTTTTTGCCTTTTGCCTACGGGTGTGGTGAATGTCCAGGCTCCATAAGGAGTAGTGCTACTCTGTTGAATACCGGTATTCATATAAGCCTCATTATCGTAGCAAATATAGACAACTTTCTCCCCCCGTACAGCCACTCCCGAAAGGGACTGGAAACCGGCATCAGCTGTAGCCCCGTCTCCCACAAAGGCTACAACTTCTACCTCCCTACCCTGTCGCCGATAGTACGTTTTTATTCCCTCAGTGACTGGGGCTACATTGGTAAAAAGCTGACAGGAAGCCGGCACACTGCATTCCTTAAAAATCGTAACAGCACAGCTAGCGCAACCTATCAGGATAGTGTTCTCTCCAAAAACCCTCAGCATGATTCTTAATGCTAGCTCTGTGGGGCAGCCCATACACAGAGTTGTTCCACGCGAAAGAAGATCTTTATGACGCAAAGAGTCAAATATGGGCCGTGTCTTAACGAATGACAACACTTTATGCTTGCAAGCATCAACACATTTAGGTTCCCCCCCGCAGAGGTCACACTTGAAAGCCACACCTGCTTCCGTACTGTAGTACATATTTCCATAGGGACACGCCGTAACGCATTGTTCGCACCCAATGCAGTTGTCCTGTATAACACGGACTACCCCATCTTCTTCGCTTTTAACTATAGCATCAGCTGGACATGCCTTTATACATTCAGGCTCACCGCATTGAAAGCAGGTTACGTTCTTAGAAACACCCGCTTCATGAACACGACTGGCCAGGATGGCCGGGCCAAGCGGTCGCATTTTCTCAGCGCATGCTGCCTCACAAGCCCGACAATCCGGTGGACAACGCCTGTAAGCTTTGATTGCTAATGTGGGATAAAAAGTAGCCACTTCTTACTCCAATCTGCTCAACGCATTGACTTTTTCACAAATCACGTTGTTTTCTTAAACCTACTATCAGACCTTCGCGTGTTCTATGACCTTAAGAGCACCAAGTCGCTCCTAATTCCTGTGAATGGACTAGTCTAAGGCTAACCAGACAGCCTCTTTTGTAGCAATACCCTGGGCGGCCTTAGAGGTAATATCCACGGCTCTTTCAATGTGTTCCACAGTAATGTCCGAACCTGCGAGCCCATCAATAAAGCTTACAACTGGCATTAGGGCGTCAGCACTCCTTAAAGCGGACTCCAGTTCCATAGCGAGGGTGCCACGGTTCCAGCCGAAACAAACATTTCGGTCAATAACCCCTATGCCTTTCTTTCCTCGGAGAACGTGAGCTAACCTCTCATGCGGGAAAGGCCTAAGTACCCTCACTTTTACTAGCCCGACCTTTAGACCTGTCTCCCGCTTTTTATCTACCACTACCTTGACCGTCCCGGCACAACTTCCCATGGCAACTAACACTATCTGCGCGTCTTCTAGCCTGTACTCTTCAATCAGTCCGCCATAGCTTCTTCCAAAGATCCTATAGAATTCTCTGTCAACTTGGTCAATCTTTTGCTTCGCCGTTTGAAATGCGGCGCATTGCTTATATCGGGCCTCGGTGAGCAATGGTGGCGGTATACCAATGCAAAGGTGCATGGGTGACTCTGGGTCGAGCCGATTTTGCTTTTTTAAAGGGGGAAGGAAGTTATCCACATCTTCTTGGGCCGGGATCTCTACTCTTTCTGAAAGATGAGAAAGATAGAAGCCATCATAGCAAACATTGAGTGGGAGGAGCACTTCGGGAGCCTCAGCGACTTTATAGGCCATGATAATGGAATCCAATATCTCCTGGCAGGACTCCACATAAATCTGAATCCATCCGGCATCTCTGACCCCAATGGCGTCTTGTTCCCCGGCGGTAACGGTGACGTCCATCTCCCTAGTAACAAGAACCATCACTATAGGCAATCTCAAAGTTGAGGCCATGTGATAAGGTTCGTACATAAAGGCCAGTCCTTGTCCTGAAGTTGCCGTGAAGGTCCGCCCTCCAGCGGCAGAAACTCCAGTCAGCACACTCAGCGCCGAATGTTCCCCTTCTGTATTGATTATCTCCGCATCTAGTAAGCCATCGGCCCGAAATCGATGAAGGTGCTCAAGTATAGAAGTCTGAGGAGTAATTGGATAACCGGCAATCACATCTGGCTTGCATAACAGGGCACCACATGCTGCTGCAGCATTACCATCGAGAAGCTTCACCTTTCCCTTTGCGGCAATCATGCTTGTTTCCCTTCTCGTTGCATCACGATCGCGCCTATCGGGCATTCTCGAGCACAAATCCCACATCCCTTACAATATTCTAGATCGGCAGCGAAGTAGCTTCCTCTATCATCGATACATCCACAAGGGCAGAGGAGGTAACATAACCCACACTGGTTACATTTGCCTGCTTTAGTTACAGGTCTCTGAAATCTCGACTCTCCACTTTTGATAACAGGGGTTAACCTGTCTTCGGCCCCCCGCCAGACACCCTCATACTTGGTCTTGAATCGCACTGCTCGCCTCCCCGAACTTTAATACCTTAACTTCGTGGAACCCCCTTTTGACACACCTGATATTGCCCTCCAAAAGCTTGTCTTCAAAAAAGTCTTCCAGGCTTGCTAGTATGGAATCCAGGATTAGCCACCCAGTAGTGGCCGCAAAAGCTCCTACGATAACGGTATTTGGTATAGGGACGCCGATTTCCTCCAAAGCGATCTTGGTGGCATCTATTGCTCCAACCAATATTAAACTCCTATGCAGGCCTTCCTCCAAAGCCTTGGTGGTATTTAGGACTGAAATACTTCTTTCCCTTAGCCCCACAAATACACTTGGTTGGTTCTCTAATACTGGGTCAAAAATTACCAAGCAGTCCGGGGTATAAATTCCGGTCCTCTCCCTTATCGGCTTGTCATCAAGACGTAGAAAGGCAGTGACTGGCGCCCCGCGCCTTTCGACACCAAACATGGGAAGAACCGAAGCGTACTTGCCTTCGCTGATAAAAGCTGATGCTAATATCTCAGAGCCGACGACGACTCCCTGACCACCCCTACCGTGTAACCTTATCTCTTTCAATGGAGGCCTCCACTACCTGTTCCCATACCGCCGGCCAGTCTCGGCGACACGCCACTTTATGACCTGGGATAGGGTCACGCCTAAGAAACAAGCTACACTTATGGCAAAGAACCACATCGTAAGTGGACTGCCCTTGCCGGGGAAAAAGCTAAAGGAGCCCACTAGCGCAGCCAGCGTCAACAGCCGCTCTAGCCAGCTAATTTTGATGAAATAGTAGTTAAATAGCGTCACTGCCAGGCTGGCGACGACCAGCAAGGCGGCAACTATGGAGATTAGTCCCCAGAGAATCCCTGAGCTGAAATTCCCCAGCAACGCTGGGTTATAGACAAACATAAATGGCACCACGAAACACGGGGCGGCGATTCTCAACGACTCCCAAGCTGTTTTAAGGAAACTACTTTTAGCCAATCGTGCGGCTATGATCACCGATGGCGCCACCGGCGGTGTCAGCCAGCCAAGTAGCGAGAAGAAAAGGGCAAAGAAATGTGCCTGTATGACCGTCACCCCCATCCTGGTCAAGATTGGAGTGACCAGTAGCGCCACCAGCAGATAGCCACCAGACATGGGCACAACACATCCCAAGAGCAAGGAGGTCACCATAGTAAGAAACAGCACCGCCGCCAAGTGACCTCCGGACAATGCCTCCACGACATACACCACCTTAACCCCGAGTTGAGTTAGTGACATGATCGCCATAAAGGTACCTGCCAGTGCCAGCATGACGCCAACTTGCGAGGCGGTTTCTGCCCCTCGGGTGAATGTCTCCACAAAGAAACTAAAACTGGGTCTTGTCTCTTTGCTGATGAAGCCCAAGAATAGCCCGGCAATCAGCGCCAACCCGGCAGCATAGGCTGCCGAGTAGCCAAGTGCCAGAAGAACCACCAGCACACTAAAGGGGATAATAAACAGCGGCGCCCGGCGCAACAGTAGCCGGTAGTCCACGGCGGTTGAGGTGAGGGGTATTTTCGCCTTCCCGGCATACAAATATACCGCCACACCGGCACTGATATAGTAGAGCAGTGCCGGGATAATGGCGGCAGAACATATCTTAGCATAGGTGATGCCGGTGAGAGATACCATGATGAAAGCCGCAGTACCCATCACCGGAGGCATGAGCATGCCACCACTGGAGGCTACCGCTTCCACAGCTGCAGCCATTTCCGGCTTGAAGCCAATCTTTTTCATCAGGGGTATCGTTACCGAACCGGTGATGACAACGTTGGCGGCGCCTGACCCGGTGATAGTTCCCACCAGGGCACTGGACACTACCGCCGTCTGAGCCGGGCCGCCACGTATTTTGCTACCTACCAAAGAACCGAAAATGATAAAGAACTCCCGTGCCTTGGTTACTTCCAGGAGAGAAGCAAACATAATGAAGAGGAAGACAATGTTGGCTGAGATAAACAGCAGGCTGCTGTAGATACCTGTGGTCAAATTGATGGCTAACCAGGATATTAGTCTATCGAACGCCACCGGGGCGTGGTAAAAGGGACCAGGCAGGTACTGTCCCAGAAGACCGTAGGCGACAAAACCAACGGCGAATAGGGGTAGTGACAGCCCGATTGCCGTCCGGCAGGCTTCAAAGACGGCAATGAGGAGAATGACGCCGATGATGACGTCAACAGTGGTAGGCAGCCCGGAGCGTATCTGCAAATCTTCGCTAAACACATAGACATAGGTGACACAACCTAGAGCGGCTACGGTGAGGAGTAACAAGAGAAAAGCGCCTAGCTTCTGCCCTTTTTGCACGGCTGCTGCTAGAGCTGGTAGGAATACCATCAACAGGGCAAAGGTAAGGTGGGTGTTGATATGATAAGTAGGGTCAAGGGGCGAGAGGAAGACGCCAATGAAATGGTACACCACCATCGCCATGCCCACAGCTTGAATGCCAATGGTTAGTCTCCTCAAAAGCCTGCTGGTTACTTCCTTCTCCGGAACGCTCGACACTTCAATTGCTCCTAAATAAGAACCGAGAAGCTATCAGCAGAGGCGGCTGGGAGCAGCCGCCTCTGCTCCAGAGTCTACCCGTACACTTAGCCAAGAATGGTGAACCTATACGGCTACTTTACGTATCCCTTCTCCTTGAAGTATTTCCAGGCAGCAGGATGCACCACATCCTGTGTCAGCATCGGGAATTCAGCCAGGAACTTACCCCCCTTCTCCCCCCCAGCCAGCAAGGCCATATAATCACCGAACATCTTGGCGTTGGCGTCAACTACACTAATATACTCATAAATGGCATCGTTTTCTGCCGTTTCAAAGCAGCAGATAAAACCTGGCCAGAGAATGACGCCAAGTTCCTGAGCTGGTGCGCCGGTGCCAAGCGCACCGACTGGGATAAGCCCGCGACCAACCGCCCAGGGCTGGCCCTTATTCACGGTGTCAACATCCGCCTGAGAAAGGCCGATAAAATACGGCTTCTTGCTACCCATGAGTTCCACAAGGTAGGGACTGGCAGCATAAGTATCACCCCACTTGGTCCCGGTAACGAAGACGGCATCAATAATCCCACTCATAAGGGCATCCTTGAACCCCGTAGGTTGAAGGTTAGCCAATGTCACCTTATCATAGATGTTCCAAGCATTCTTAAGTATCAGGTCGCTGTAAGCCACCAAGCTATGACCCTTTGGCCAAACCCCCAGCTTCTTGCCGACCAAGTCCTGGGGCGATTTGATATCAGGATTAAAGGTAACCCAACCGAGCCAGGTCACCTGCTCTACACTTATTATCCTGAGGTCGGTGAATTTCCTGGGGAACGGCTCGCTACCTTCTCTGGCATAGGCAAAGCCGCTACTGGCCACAGCCATGACGACGTTTTTCCGCCTGTCGGGGGGAAGCTTGTCCGCCACCGAAAGCTTTTCGAGGTCGGTAGCCGCTTCAAGAACCGAACACCTGAGCCAGGCGCTTTTCTTCTTCAGAATGTCTGCCGTAGCCGTCGCCAGTATATTGGACGTAGTGCCAGACACTGAAGCATAAAACTCAAAGGTTACCGGAGGGTGCGGTGTCGGCGTTGGGGTTGGAGTCGGCGTTGGGGTTGGAGTCGGCGTTGGGGTTGGGGCCGGCTTACATGCTGAGAAGATGCTGATAATTAGCATCATGGTCACCATAACAACTAGACATCTCTTTACTGGAAACATTTTGCCTCCTTACTTTGTCCGGGCTTTGCCGGATACAGCCTTTACCTCACCACAGCAAAACATTCATAATCCCACCCCCCTTTGCAATTTCGTATTATCCAGGCACAGTTCTAGATTGCCTCTTCCTCCTTTAGAGTGGCAATATCGTCCCAGCTATAGCCAAGCTCCAAGAGTAACTCCTCAGTATGCTCGCCGAACTCTGGAGCCGCCCGTCTCAGGCTCCATGGTGTTTTACTGAAATTATAGGGCAACCCTACAACCCTAATTTGTCCCCAAACCGGATGACTGAACTCAGTGATATACTTGTTCGCCAAGGCCTGAGGGTCCTCAACTACCTCAGAAAAGGTTTGGATCGGGCCATAAAATAAATCTGTTCCCTTCAATAGCCCCAGCCACTCGTCTCTGGTTTTACTGGCGAACATCTGGTCTAGGATCGAAATTAACTCCCCAGCGTTTTGCCTTCTTGCTTCTATGTTCTCGAACTTGGGGTCATTTTCCAGCTCCTCCAGTCCCGTTATCTTGCAAAACTCGTGCCAGTACCTATCGGCTTGGGGCATAACCAGATAGAGCCACTTGCCATCAGCACATTTATAAAAATTCTGAAGCGGGTTCCCCATGTTGGTTCTGAACCTTCGAGGAAACTCCTCGCCGGTGATAAGCTTGCAGAAGACTTCTAAGTTTTGCCAGGCAATCATGCTACCAAAGAGGGAGCAGTCCACTTTTTGCCCTATCCCAAATCGGTGCCGGGCAACAAGGGCAGCCAATATTCCTTGAACAAGCATCCACGCCCCCAGATTGTCACCGACGTTCACCCCATAATGCAGCGGCGGCATATCGGCATCCCCCGGTAGGTACATCATACCTGACCTTGCTTCAGCCAAAGCCTCAAATGCAGGTTCACCTTTAAGGGGCCCCGCTGGACCCCAGCTCGAGCCGTAAGCATATATAATTTGGGGATTGTAACGAGATATAGTCTGATACCCAACGCCTAATTTCTCGGCCACGCCCAAACGGAAATTGGTGAGGAAGATATCTGCCCCCTCTACCAATTTGTAAATTATGGCGCGTCCCTTTTCTTTGTGTAAGTTTAGGGTGATGCCTCTCTTATTACGGTTAACACACTCGAAGTAGAAGTTGCGGTCACTAGTTACGCCACCCTGGATTGCCCCAATGTGCAAAATGCCTCTAGAGAAGTCACCTCTTTGACGATCCTCTATCTTAATTACGTCAGCTCCCAAGTCACCCAGAATTTGCCCTGCAGCCGGCCCCTGAAACCAGTGGGCACACTCTATGACCTTTATACCATCTAACGGCCCCTTCGGTCCTTGAGCGCTGTCTGCATTCATAAGCTAACCCTGTCCAGAAGAGCTGCCAGACTTATCATTTCCTCCTTTGCGTGCGCTCGTAGCGTAGTCGGCTAGCTATCTCATTGATATCACCGAAATAGATTGCTTGGCTTGGGCATGCCTGAACACAGGCTGGTAGCAGGCCCTCTTCTATCCTATGCAAGCATAGGGTGCACTTCTGCGCCACGTTTTTCTGTGGGTCGATCCCGATGACGCTGAAAGGACAAGCTGGAATGCAATCACCACAGCCGATGCAGAGCCCTTCATCTATAATGACTATCCCATCTCCGCGCTTCTTAATAGCGTCCACCGGACATGCCTCTGCGCACGGCGGCTTGGCACAATGCAAGCAAGGTGTGGGAACAAATCTAGCTATGAGATTATCACCCACCTTTTTCGGCCCTACGGGAATAACCATGATCCATCTAACACCAGTGGGCACATCATTTTCCTGCTTGCAGGCAACCTCACAGGCCTTGCAATCGAAGCACAATTCATCGTCAACCACAAGGGCTAGCTGAGTCATCAAGCACCTCCCTCAACTTTGTAGACTTTGCACAACAGGCTTCTTACCGGAGTTGACCCTATACCTGGGTCATAAGGCGGTTCTTCGCTGGTCAACATATTTATGTTCGATTCCCATACCCCATACTCCGGCGCTGGCTTTTCCGGGAACCACCAGTCGTGTTCGGCAAGCACCACTCTGGGGTCAATCCCCAAGGTAAGCATTGCCTTCTGTTTGCATCTACCCCTTGGCGATTCGATGTAGACCCAGTCGCCATCCTTTATGCCGTGCGTTGCTGCTGTCTCT
>Ga0315296_10000668_pt1 | contig 30983 bp, 25 predicted proteins | sample YL17G14_18_MG_FD_203921 | JGI IMG/M metagenome (GOLD analysis project Ga0315296, IMG submission 203921) | Sediment microbial communities from Yellowstone Lake, YNP, Wyoming, USA - YL17G14_18 | ecosystem: Environmental > Aquatic > Freshwater > Lake > Sediment | place: USA: Wyoming | collected... | reverse complement strand
GAACGCGGCCATGTCCCTCCATGCAGTCATGTGGTAGACACCGGTAAATCTCTCCTGAAGGTCGCCATATTCCGGGGTCATGGTCACGTTCCAGTACCAGTCCTCCGGGTTCGGCTCCAAGTTGTGCCTCACACCTGCCACATCCAAGTACCGAATGTTGAGAAACTCAGAACCCCACGAATAGCTCCACATCCTAACAGTAATGACGTTTTGGGTTGAGACAGGGTCGAGCGTCAAGAAGACCTCCAACGGGCCCGAATTGATGTCATAGTCGTAGCTTGCCCATATGTCAAAGGCAGCACCGAGAGCGCCCTCCGCCATCCATTCGCTAGCCCAGGCCTCCCCAAGAAGGTTAGGTCCTGTAGGTCCTGCAGGATCATTCGCATCGTTGAATGCAGTCCTCATGTCAGCCGCCGCTGCGTTGAGTCCGAGGAACTTGTGGGCCGCATACCTGTCGAACACTATTTTGCCTTGGCCCTCCATCCACCAACCTTCGTCGGCGTAGGCCCCCTCCCACTTTAGCTTCTTAGACGGCACGCCATAGTAGGTGTTTGCATAGTGTGTTCCAGCCCAGATGTCAACCATCTCCGGGGACCTCAAGTAAGTGAAGTACATGTTCATCGTAGCATTGCCGCCATGGGCGTTCGAATCTAGGCTCAAGAGAGGCAACACGTTCGGATCCTGTGCCTTGGTTCCGTCACCGGTTGCCAGACCAGTCACATTCTTGGCATTGGTGGACACCCTATAGAAGCTGGTCGTGATGAAACTCAGAAGTGGGCCAGGCCCAGGTTGAGACATAGCGTATGGAGGATATGACACGGCATAGGGGTAAGAGTTGCGTGTGACCACATCGCCATAAGCAGCACCCCTAAGGAACCACCAACTGCTCAGGCCAGGTGAGATGTGTTTTCCGAAATCAGCGTAGTTCGTAGATTTGTTGTAACTCTCTCCAATATTGGATATCACGTATTGGAATTCAGTAGGACCAACTGCCTCAGTCCCGACTGGCAACTCGCTCTCGGGCGCCTGTGTCTTCTTATGACCGACAGGCGCGAGCATGGCAAAAGCGGATGCCATCATGACAGCTACAAGGGCAATTGCCACATACTTTTTCGCAGGCGACTTCCTAGGCTTTGCGGGCAAGTCGCCTCTGTCAAATATCGAGTGCGCAGCTTCGGGAACGGAGCGCTGTCCAACATCAAATCCTCTATCGAACGAAGAGTGTGCAGATGGCACTGTACTTTCCTCCCTAATTGGCTTGGATGGAGCTTTTGCTATAAGAACTATTCTTATAGCCATACTATAATGGAGAATAATGCCTATTCGTGTACGTCACAGCCTGGCAAATCGAACTAGAGTTCATCATGAGAACGAAGGGCGGATTCTCTCTTGTCGAGCCCTTGACTATCACGAGGCTATTTGCCCGCGGTTATGACAAACGTTCACAACGAATCGCACCGGGGCCTACGATCTTTCCTCAGGACTAGTATATAGTCCTTCTCTATTCTGCTGTCGTTCCACCTAGGAATGTCAAGATGACGGTTAATCACATCGTAGGCGAAGATGTCTATTAGTTCGAACCCGGATCTAGCCGCAACCTCGGCAAGTATCGAGTAGGTGGATATCCGCACCCTCCTGAGGCTATTCTCTCCGACGACTACGCAGTACTTACCATTCCGTTTCAGAACTCTGTTCACCTCGCCGAGGTTCTTCCGCATCTCATCGAAATACTTGTAGACAATATACGCGCTCTTCTTGTCCTTCGCAACTAGTTCATCCAGAATCTTGCGCAGACTCGGTATCTCAGTCCGTGGTTGCCACGCTCCGTACTCGGAGACATAGGCTCTCGTTGTGCCCACGACTCTGCTATCGATCTCGGTCGTGTCTCGTATGAGCCCGAGCCAATACATCTCAAGCTTGTGCACGCTGACATAGTGCACGGCGCTCGCATACGGGGGGGAAGTCACCGCCAAATCCACTGACGAATCCTCCAATTCAATCTCGCGCGCGTCTCGGCCAATGATTTCGACCGAGGGCGGATTTCTGTATCTGTCTTTCACTTCCTGAGAGACTTTCCAAAAATCAGAGGCATCAATGAGTCTGTTTCGTACGATATTCTCGTACTTGGCAAGAGCGTCATAGGAGGTCTTGCCTTGCTTGTCTAGTTTCTTCTGGAAGCTTGTGACTTCAGGGATCAAGGAATCATCATCTGAGTTCGAAACCTTTCGGATAATCGAGGAGAAGCATATCTTGAAAAAGTCCTGAGAATCAGCTGGCCGCAGAGACCACACGTGCTTCTTAATAGTCGCGAGATCCGAGAGCACGCTTTCCTTGAACCAATGCTCGCGGTTCGGTATCTCGGGTATCCACTCTTGATTTGCCGATCGATCCTCTCGAATAGCTGTAAGCAACCTCTCGGAAGTGCTGCTCAAATGCTCAGGATCCAGAGGCGTCGTCTTGACCTTGGCTATCAGTCTTGCGAGAGGATGGATATCAATCCCATAGCTGTCCCTTCCGCCAATATACGCTTCAAGAAGCGTTGTGCCCGAGCCCATGAACGGATCGAGGACCGAGTCCCCGACCTTGGAATACGATTCTATGCAGAACCTGGGTATCTGAGGGATGAACTTGGCAGGATACTTGTGAATTCCATGGGTCGCATAGCTCACTTGCTTTCCTATGTACTTCCTGAATTCGTGAGACAAGTCACGCACTGGAGGAGGCACATTCGCCTGGCTCACAGCAATCGCACGAGATGAGGGCATGCTCGTCGTTCTTCTCCTCAATATGTCCCTGTGAGGGATTTGAGGGGCGCTCCCGTCAGAAGCGCCTCAACAGCTTTGAACACATTCTCTTTCCTGATTCTCACTTGCTCAGCCGAATCGCGATCTCGTATTGTGACCGTCCCATCAGACTTAGAGTCGTAGTCCACGGTCACGCAACACGGGGTGCCTATCTCATCCATGCGAGCATAGCGTCTACCAATCGAACCCGAATCATCGTAGTATGCCGACTGCCCGGCTACACAGAGCGATTCATAGATCTCCTGCGCGATCTTGTCGAGGCCGTCTTTTGCCATCAGCGGAAACACGCCCACTTTCACAGGCGCGACTAGGCCCTTCAAACGCATGACAACATAGTCATCCTTCTTCGTGTAGGAGTGATCCAGCAGGGCAAACAGAATCCTGTCGACCCCGTACGAAGGCTCAATCACGTGCGGCACGAACTTCCTCCCCGACACCTTCTCTTTTCGCGAAGTGATTTCATAACAAGCAGACGGAATCGAGATTCTCTCGCCTCCGACCTCGATGCTGACCCCGTGATTCCCTTTCACATCGCCTGGTGAGAGCCTGCCAAGTGCCTCACCAACAGCTTTCGCCTTACCCTTGAAGAGCGGCCCCAGCGCCTCGAACTTGACCTTAACGACTTCCTGCTCGACCTCTCTCGGCTCGTCGAACCGCTCAAAAGCCGTGAGGTCCGCCGAGGAGTGATTGATGTGTGCTTGGACGTCGTAGCATCCTCTGTCCGCCACCCCTACAAGCTCAGTCCAACCATAGCCGGTATCGGCTTCAAGATCCCAGCAGTCTGAAGCATAGTGGGCCATTTCAGTCTCCTCGTGCTGTCTCAGGCGCAAGCGGGCAGGATCAAGTCCTATGTCAACCGCGAACTTGTATGTTAGCCACATGAAATAGGCGAGCGCCTCGTTGACTATCACGCCGTTCTTGACAGCATCGCCCAAGGACATCTTCCGCGGTGCGCCAGAGCTCGGCACAAATGGCAGTACTTGATCCTTGACATTCTTGAACTTCAGCCAGGTCTTGTCATCGGGGTGTACGAACAGCTCGGCCTCCATCTGGTTGAACTCGCGGAGCCTTATGAGGCCTTGGCGAGGAGAGATCTCGTTCCTGAAAGCGCGCCCTATCTGGATGACACCGACGGGGACCTTCTCCCTTCCGTATCTGTATATCTGGGAGAAGTTGACGAACATGCCCTGCGCCGTCTCGGGCCTCAGATACGCCGCCTTTCCCTTGCCCGCGCCGACAGAAGTCTTGAACATCAGGTTGAATTTCCTGGGGGAGGTTAGCTCGCCCTTGCAGTTCTCGCACCTGACCTCGTTCTCCTTGAGGATCTTGCCCAGCTGCGCCTCGCTGAGGGCGGCAGGGTTGTCGTGGAGCCCTTTCACCAGATGGTCAGCCCTGTATGTCTCCCCGCAGCTTACGCACTCCACGTACATGTCAGAAAAGGCATCGAGATGCCCGGAAGCTTTGAAGACCGGCTCGGGAGCGACGATTGGACACGATATCTCCTGGAAGCCCTCGCCGAGCACGTAGAGCTTCCTCCAATAGTTTTCAATGTTGAGCTTGAGCAATGCGCCAAGCGGGCCGTAATCATAGAAGCCTCCGACACCGCCGTATATGTCATAGGCGGGCCATAGGAGCCCACGCCGTTTGCAGAGTGAGAGCAGCTCCTGCGGGTCCATTTCACATCACTTGGTGAGCGTGGATACCACATCGATATCATAAATCATCGCAACGAGGTTGTCCTTCGAGTCCCTCACTGGAAGCTGCCCGAAGTCGTGCTTCCTCATGATCCTCGCAGCGTCCGCCACGAGGGTCTTCCTGAACACGGTCATCGGGTTCTTAATCATGATATCCTTCACGCCGAGCTTCGGCAGATCCACTCTCGAGACCTCATACCAGAGCTTCATGACGTTCCTCAGACCTTCCCAGGTCCAGTTGTCCTCGTCGTCGCCTATCCCCAGGTCGCTCATCACGACCGAGCTGTCCACGATCGTCTGGTTGAATATGTCCCTGTCCGTGATGATCCCGACGAGCTTCGCGTCTTCGTCCAGTACGGGCAGCGCGTTGACCTTCGCTGCCCTGAACGTGGCGAGCGCGACCGACAGCGGCGCCCCCTGGTATATCGGTATGCAAGGTGATCGGACGATTTCCTCCACGGTTATCTGGGGATTGTCCTTCTCAACGACTATGAGCAGGTCGGTAGGCGTGAGTATCCCAACGAGCTTGTTCTTCTCCACGACCGGCAGATGGCTCAGTTGCTTGTCGACCATAATCCGCGCGGCGTCCTTCACACTGGCGTTCGGACCTATGGTCGATATGTCCCTTCTGATCACGAGCGCGAGCTGCTCCTCCTCCGGCTTCGAGAAGATGTCCTGTCGGGTCACGAACCCTGCGAGAGTGCCGTCATCGGCCTTCACGACCGGCAAGCCCGTCACGTTGTTCTTGACGAGTTTCTTCAGAACCTCCGTCCTCGTGCCAGGAAGCTCAGCGACGATTGGGTTCTCAGTCATGACCTCCTTGACCTTCATCCGGATGTCACCTCTTCCTGCTCCTCACGACGAGCACGGGACACGGCGCGTATCTCGTGACCCTCTCGGCCACGCTCCCAATGAACAGCTTGCCAAGCGCCGACCTGCCCAGCGTCCCAAGCACTACGAGGTCGAAGTCCGCCGCCATCTCCACGATCTTCCTGGTCGGTGACCCTTCAGCCACGACAGGCGTGACCTTGACTCCCATCGCCTCGCCTTCCTTCCTGACCTCTTCGACCGCCCTCTTGCCCTCGTTCTCGAGCTGTGGATACACGCTGACGATGGAGGAGTCAACCGGGAATGTTACGAATGATGTCTGATCGATCACGTACAACGCCGTGACCTCGGCCCCGAGCACCCTGGCCAACTTGAGCCCGGTGGTCACGGCCTCTCTCGTGTAGTCGGATCCGTCAGTGGCGATGAGTATCTTCTTCATGTCTTCCAAGCGCGCGTCCTCCCGACCTTTCCTCCTCGAATCATCGCAAGGATGTCCTCCGACCCGGCCCTCGTGACCAAGTCGCAAACTGGGTCGTCACCCGCCGTGCGGATGACCACGAGATCAGTGTTCTCGCTGATTTCCGTAGTTATCTTAGCGTCCACATTTAATACTTTGCGCCCGCCAAACGTCGCCAGTCTGACGATTTCCATTGGCGCGACCCTGGCCTTGGCATTGCTGAGGGCGAAGGCCACTTTGAGCTCCGACAAGATGTCGGGACGAGCGATCATGCCGTTGTCCGTGCCGAGACCTACCGTCACGCCCGCCTTGAGAATCCTAGGTATGTTCGGGTCGAGGCCGAAGAAACGATTGGAGGTCGGACAGACCACGACGGGCACTCCGGCGTCCTTGCAGGCGATGAGGTCGCCTTGAGAAGCCTTGCACATGTGGACCAGGAAGTCCGGCTTGAGGTCGAGGATGGAATCGATGTCTTCTCTGGCGACTTCGCTGGCATGAATCGCGAACAACTTCCCCGCGGCCTTCGCCGTCCTCGACATGAGCCTCAGCAGATCAGTTGGCCAATCGCTAATCGCGCTGATGCCAAGGCCGTCAGATGCCCTTACCAGAGCATCGAGCTCCTTGCTCGTTGGCTCAGCCCCAGCAGGCCTGGCGAGGACTATCGCGCGCGGGTGACCCTCTCCCACGGCATTTCTGAAGAACTTCAGACCCTCGATCCCCTCCTCTCGGAAATCGCTGAAAAGTGCCGTGCCAGAGGATCTCATCACTTGAACGGCAGAGCGCATGGCTGCCGTCTTCTCGTCGGCAGATTTCGAACGCAGCATTCTCTGCTTGTATCCATCCGGCGGACCCACGATTTCTTTGACACTCCCTTTCGGGGCCGGGTAGGCGACGGTGTCTCCGATGTGCGTGTGAGCGTTCACAAAAGCTGGGAGGACCAGGCCACCCATCGAGTCTGCCGGCGAATCACCCCAACATACCTCGACGAGTGAATCGTCTTCGATCCTCAGGAAACCCTTCTCCACCCCCTTCGAGGTGAGTATCCAACGGCCGACGGTCCGTGCCCTCATTTGCTCGAAAGGAGCCATGGTGGATTCGTTTCTAATAATTTGCCAAGGTCCCAGGCAAATGAACAAAGTCGCTGCAATTGCGGGTTGTTTTGGCCCGTCCCAGAGATATATTGCTTGGCATTGCTAAAAATAGCGGAGAAACAGATTCGGTCGCCAACATTTATATCAGGGGAGGTTTTCACGAAGAACAAGGATTACCGGAGGTCTAGGGATGCCAGCTAAGATCACCAAGGAAGAGTGCGTCGCCTGCGGAGCATGTGTAGATGTTTGCCCCGAACAAGCGATCACAGTGGATGACGTTGCTGTTGTAGACGAGAAGAAGTGCCTTGATTGCGGGGCCTGCGTGGACGAGTGCCCGAACAATGCGATCAAGCTCGAGGAAAAGAAGTAGACTGCTCCTGAAGACTCCTTCTTCCTTTTTCGGAGCTGTCCAATGGTCCCCTCAGGGCTATCATCATTTCTACTAGATCGAATCTTCAACCACCAAGCTTGAAATACGCCGTAGCCTCTGCTTCGTCTCGGTGGAAAGTCGGGCCTGCAAGTTGCGGATCTCATGGTCATCCTGGTGGCGGCCTTTGCGCCCTCGCTGGCCTATCTTGTCTGGATGCGCAACACCGAGAGATTCCAGAAGGAGCCGTACGGAAGGCTCCTCAGGGTCTTTTTCATCGGCGGCGCTCTGATCTCGGTCGTCGTCGCGATCATCCTGGAGAGCATTCTGTTGGACTTGCTGAACCAGAATGTCGAACGTGTGTACCAGGTGTTCGGCGAGAATCCGAACATCACCACGCTGGTGCTGGCATGCGTAATAGCCCCGCTGGTCGAAGAACTGGCCAAGTCGTACGGCGTCTTCAGAGTCAGAAGGTTCATGCGAGAGGTCGAGGACGGAATCGTCTACGGCGCGGCTGCCGGACTCGGTTTCGCCGCAACAGAGAACCTGTTCTACGAGAGCGATGCGTTTCTCACGAATGGCGCGGAAGCGTTCATACTGACGGCGATCGTCAGAACCCTGTCTTCCGCCCTCCTCCACGCCAGTGCCTCGTCGGTCATGGGACTTGGAATCGCTAGAGGGGCGCTCGAAGGGAGAAGCTGGCTACCGTACTACCTCGGGGCGGTCGTCATGCACGCGCTGTTCAACCTTGCAGCGTCTCTAGGACTGATTCTTGGGGAAGACGTCGGTGAATCAGCCGTCCTGTTCGGCCTCGCAGCTGCGTTCATGATCGCCATCTTTGGCATCCAGACCGTAAGGGCTAAGGTTCGGGTGCTCGAAAGGCGCGGATGAACGGACACATTTCACGGTTCCCGAACGATGAAAAGAATATGATGTTGCGACACCGATGCGGGGCCGTTGAGTTACAGGGCATTCATCGCCGCGGACATAGTACCGAGCGACGCGCTCGTGTCTGTTTTCAGGGAGCTCGCTAGCTCTAGGGCCGACCTGAAGATCGTGAGGCCGGAGCTCCTGCACGTTACCCTGAAGTTCCTCGGAGACACCGAGGAGAACCTGACGGAGCAGATCACGTCAAGGATGCGGGATGCGGTCAAGGAGGTTGCGCCGTTCTCGATCCGCCTCACAGGCATGGGAGCGTTCCCGTCCATGTCCAACATACGCGTGGTTTGGGTCGGGATCGAGGATGGGAAACCCCTCGGTGAGATCGCGAATAGACTGGACGTCTCGATAGGCGAGCTCGGATTCGAACGCGACAAGAAAGGGTTCGTCCCACACCTCACATTGGCCAGGGCGAGAAGCGGCAGGAACATCGCGAACGTTCAGGAGATGCTGAAGAGAAACGCTGCGACGGACTACGGGCAGTACCCCGTCGATAGAATACTCCTGAAGAAGAGCGTCCTTAGTCCGCAGGGGCCGACATACTCAACTGTCATGGAGACAACACTCGGGCAGGTTCCGTGAGCGACCTGCTCTCCTCACTTTCGTGTACTCTTGTCTTCGCCTAGAGACATATCCAGCAGGTCCACCAAGTCGAACACTTCGATTTCGGGCTTGTCGCCTTGGCACTCCCTCAAGTTCTGGACGCACCAAGGGCAAGATGTGATGATCAGGTTAGCGCTTTTCGCCTTCGCCATGGCGACCCGGTCCTCTCCGATGGCACCGGCAAGTTCCGAGTAGGCGCTCTTCACGCCTGAACCGGACCCGCAGCACCAGCTGTTGCACCTCGAATGCTCCATCTCGACGAGCGGCGTGGCGATTGCGGCACTCGCTAGCCTCCTCGGCTCATCGTAGACTCCCAGCTCCCTGCCTAGGTCGCACGGATCGTGGAAGGTGGCTTTTGCCTTCGTCTTGATTCTGGACAGGCGCGATCTGTCCAGGCGTTGGTCGAGATACTGTGAGATGTGCACGACCTTGATACCATGTTTCTCAGGGAGCTCCGGGTAGTGGTTCAGGGCAGACGCACACCCTGGGCAGGACGTCACCACGAGCTTCGCTCCCGCACGCTCGAAATCCTTGAAGCATTCCTCGGCCTTGCTCTTGGCGAGGATCGCTTCTCCCAGCTTCCGGACTGTCGAGCCACAGCACTTCTCGTTCTGGCCGAGATACGCTGGCTCTGCGCCAGTTGCCCTTATGAGACGGATCGAGCGACTTGCGGTGTCGGGGAATAGCAGCGAGGTCGAACAGCCCGCGAAGTACAGCACCTCCCCCTTGTCCTTGAGCTTGAGTCCTTCCGCCCACTTCGGCTTCTGCATTCTGGGCACCTGCCACGGGTTGTCGTAGTTTTTCACGCTGGCAATCACTGCGGCATGTTCTGAGGAACCACCCTTTTTAGATTTCCTGGCGACTTCTCTTGCCTTAACAAGCCCTTTTTTGGTGTCTATCTTCGCTGGGCACACCTCGACGCAGCCCCCGCATGACGTGCAGAGGTAGAGGCCGGACTCGAGGGCCTCATCAAGTCTCCCGGTGGAGCCCGACAGATAGACTCCGATGCCTCCCATATGCCCAGAGCTACCGAACACGGGACCCACGACATTGTACGAGGGACAATGGAGAAGGCACATCCCACAGCCGATGCAGTACTGCGCCTCCTTGTCCTCCGCGTCCATGCGCCCGTCATCGACGAAGATGATCAGCACCTCCTTCGGGCCGTGCATCCCCCTGTAGACCTTCTTCTCGATGTCGGCCGTGTAGCTAGGGCCCGTGATTATGTTGATGTACGAGCTGATGATCTTGCCCGTCGACAGATAGGTCTGGAGCTTGGTGACATTTACCGCGTCGTCCAGCGTAGGGACGACCTTCTCCGGCGTCGTGACGATTATGTGCTTGTCGGGGAGCATCGCGCACTTTGCGGCGTTGCCCTCATTGTGCACTATCACGGCCGCCCCCTCGCAGGCGGCAACTGCGTTCGCGCCCGTGATCCCGATCCTGGCCTTCGAGATGTAGTCCGCGATCTCCTCTCGCATCACCTCTGTGAGCGCCTTCGGGTCGTCTGTGACCTTCTTCTTGAAATGGGCGGAGAAGAGGTCTGAGATTTCCCCGCGGGTCAGGTGGCACGCCGGTCCAGTCGGATGAGCTGGAAGGCACCCAGCGAGCTGCACGATCCTGTCTCCGAGGTCAGTCTCTATTACCTCTATGCCCTCTCCCGCGAGCTTCTCCGCGAGGTGAAGCTCCTTCGTCACGTTGGACTTGGACTTCACGACGATCTTCTGCCCCTTGAGCTCCTCCTTGATCATCTTCAATGCGGATTCCGGCGTCTTCGCGATCGCAACCCTGAATCCGTTCTCGCGGAGGACTGCCAGGGCCTGGCAGAAGAGCTTCTCGTTGCCGACGGATGCTTCCTTGGTCTTCCGAAGGCGCTCCTTCCTGGCTTCCAGGTCCGGGATCCTCGAGACGTTCTCCTGCTGCCTGTCAAGAATGGTCCTGAACGACTTGCGCATACCGTCGAGCGAGTGGCGGGCCTCGACGGCTTTCCTCACACGAGCTCTGTGGTCGGCATCTGTCATGGTAACTCAGCGTGAAACCAATAATGAGCGAAATGTCTACTGCTGGATCGTCAGGAGCTTGTCCCACTCGACCATGTGCGGCAAGCCGGCCTTCTTCAATATCTTGCTGAGCCGCTCCGTAATCCTGACAGTCTCGGCGGTCTTCGAATCGGCCCGGATGTAGAACTGCTTCTTGCCCTTCGTTAGCGGGAACACCATCCTCATCCGGCCGCGCCTGTTGTATCCTTCAGGCTTCCTGTTCTTCTCGATGTCCATCATATTGATCTTCATGAACATCTGGAGTATCTCGTCCTCGTCGGGGATCTGGTCAGTCTCCTCGAGGAACACCTTCATCATCTCCTCGAAACAGCCCTGGAGATCTTTGTACTTGAACTTGTCCTTAAAAATGACATGCCCCGACTCAGCTTTCATGGTGGCTTTTCCGATTGAGAACCGCGTATATAATTGTAGTGCCAGGCGAGGGGCTGGAAACGTGGTTGGCACAAGTCATTTATCGGAAGTAGTCCATGAAGAGCCCGATGGTCAACGCGCTGACGGTTGCGGGTTCTGATTCGGTAGGCGGAGCTGGACTCCAGGCGGATCTCAAGGCTTTCGAGGCAGTCGGTGTCCATGGATGCTCGGTGGTCACATGCGTGACATCGCAGAACACGAAAGGGGTCTCATCCATATTCCCGATACCTGCTGCCGAGGTGGCATCCCAGCTCAGATCCGTCCTCGATGACGTCCGTCTCGACGCGATCAAGACGGGCATGCTCTACAGCGCGGAGATCGTCACGACCGTGAGCGCGCTCCTGAAGGGCCTTGATGTCCCGATCGTGGTCGACCCAGTGATGGCCGCAACCACCGGCAGCAGCCTGCACAGGAGCGGGTTCGTGGGGGCCATGATTACCAAGATGCTTCCGCTGTGCACGCTGGTCACCCCGAACCTCGCAGAGGCGGCCAAACTCTCAGGAATCGAGGTCAAGGACGAGAGAAGCGCGCGAAAGGCTGGTTTCGAGATACTCGAGCTTGGCCCGAAGTCGGTGCTGATCAAAGGCGGTCACCTGAAGGGCAGCGAGGCGGCTGACTACCTGTTCGCAGACGGGCAGGTACGGAAGATTTCGTCCCCGAGAGTGATGGCGGAGGTCCACGGCACTGGATGCGCACTGGCTTCGCTGATAGCTGCGAACATAGCGGCCGGAATGGAGCTCGAGCCTGCGGTCAGGAAATCCAAGGGGATGATATTCAAGGCGATACTGGCGAGGGAGATTGTCGGTCACGGCATCCCCTGCGCGAACCCTCTGGCGGTCCTCAGGATCGATTCGGAGAAGTCGGCGATGCTGGAAGAACTGGATGCCGCCGGGCGTAAGCTCGAACTATTGATGGACTCCGGCCTCATCCCAGAGGTGGGAACGAATCTCGGATACGCGGTGCTCGGAGCGCTCGAGCAGGAAGAGGTTGCTGCTTTTGACGGCCGGATAGTGAGAGTCGGGACGGCGGCGAGAAAGGTGGGATGTGCTAGGTTCGGCGCGTCCAAGCACGTTGCGAGGATCGTGCTGGCCGCTTCCTCGCACGACCCTGAGAAGAGAGCGGCGCTCAACATCAAGTTCTCCGCCGAGAACCTCGAGGCCTGCAGAAACGCGGGGCTTTCGATCTCGCGCTTCGACCGAAAATCCGAACCGAAGGGCGTGTCGTCCATGACCTGGGGAGTGCACAAGGCGATCGAAGATTTCGGCGAGGTACCCGATGTCATCTATGACCGGGGCGGTGTTGGCAAGGAACCGATGATAAGGCTGCTAGGCGATTCCCCTGAGGACGTCCTATCGAAGCTGAGAAGGATGAAGGCGAAGCGGGCCCAGAGGTGAACTTCTGAAGATCGCGATGTTCGCGGATTCGTTCCATCCGACCGTCGACGGCGCAGTGGTCGCCATGGAGACGGCTGCGCGAGGATTGGAGAAAAGAGGGCATGAGGTCGTCATGCTTGCCCCGGACACGAAGGACCGGCCCAACTATCCCCGGAAGGTCCACTATCTCCCCTCGCGGGAGTTCAAGTACTATCCCGGCTACAGGGTGGTGATCTCGCCTTCCGACATGCTGGAGTTCCTCCGCCATGAGAAAGTCGATGTCATTCACTCGCATGGGCTGGCATCGATGGCAATCCTCAGTCTCACCGCTTCGAGAGCGCTCAGGGTCCCGCACGTTCTGACGTTCCACACGATGGCGAACGAGGCCGTCAGGTACTACTCGCCTTTTCCGGTGCGCGAGGACATCATGGTCGCGCTTGTTTGGACATACCTCAGGAACATGCTGAAGAGGCCGGAAGTGGTGATTGCGCCCTCCGCCCCTGTCAAGCAGGAGCTCGAAGAGAACGGCGTGGTTATGAAAGCCTGCGAAGTGGTTCCCACCGGGGTCGACTGCAAGCGCTTCACCCCTGAGAACTACGACAAGAAGTTCCTCGAGAGGTTCGGGTTCGGCGGCAAGAGGGTCATGCTCCATGTGGGCAGGCTCTCGATGGAGAAGCGCTTGGAGATAGTGCTCGAAGCTATGGCTCAACTCTCCGCAAAAGTGCCTGACCTCAGGCTCCTTGTGGTAGGCGCCGGACCCGCCATGGAATCCTACAAGAAAGAGGTCTCGAAGCTCGGTCTATCCGACAGGGTTGTATTCACAGGGTTCCTCCCGGACGAGGAGCTCCCGGTCGCGTACGCCAGTTGCGAAGCTCTCGTCATATCCTCCACGTTCGAGACCCAAGGGCTCGTGGTGCTGGAGGCGCTCGCCTCGGGAACGCCGGTCGTGGGGATCAGGTACAGGGCGATACCCGAGTTCGTGCACGAGGGGAAGAACGGATGCCTGTTCGAGTCGGACAGCTGCGCTGAGGCCATAATGAGGTGCCTCGATAGAGGAGACTCGATGATGATGAGCGCCGTCTCCTCCGCGAGGGAGTATTCGATTGACGCGTGCACCGCGAAGCTGGAGAGGACCTACGGACTGGCGGCCGAGATACTCGCCAAGCACAGCTGATCACTCGCTTGTCCTGCCTAGCAGCACGGTTCAGGAAAGTATTTCTATCGTTGGAGTCGATGGCTTCGGCCGATAGAGGATGGCTCTGTCTTACGCAGTGTTCTTCGCCGTTTATTCGATAACGATGCTAGTGGGCATCTTCCTCGGCGTCTTGCTGTCGGTCGGCTGGAAGGACATGAGCTGGAGGAAGGCGCTCCGATCTGTCAAGTACAACGCAGTGTACATCATAATCATAGCCGTTTTTCCTCTGTTCATTCAGCTTCAGGATGTCCTTGAGGCGCGTTTCGCCGGCGAGGGCGAATCCTCCAGAGAGGTGATCTACACGCACTGGATCTTCAGCCTCAGCGGAGGAGCAATCAAGATTCTGCAGGACAGGCTGGACTACATAATCCTGGTGGACTTCTTCAGCATAGTGTATGCCTGGCTGTTCACTTTCCTGCTGTACTTCGCGCCCATTCTCCTCATCACGACCGACGATAGAGTCAACCTGAGGAAGTACGCGATTGCCATGATGTTCAACTACCTCATCCTGACGCCGTTCTATGCGCTATTCCCCGTTTCCGTGAGCGGTTCTGACCCCACCCTCGGCATCACCCCTCTGCTATACGTAAACCCTCACTGGGGCAAGATGGTGACGAGCGTCGATCCCCTGAACAACGATTTCCCCAGCGGGCACGTGAGCCTAGCGGTCACCACGCTCCTGATATTCGCATACGCCGGCCAAGAGTACAGGAAGGTGTACTATTTCCTCATATTCACAACGATCGCGGTCATCTTCGCCGTGCTCTACCTAGGGGTGCACTGGCCAGCTGATGTGTTCGCGGGCTTCCTCGTGGCCGTATTCGCGGTAGTAGCGGCGAACAGCAAGAGAATACAGATGACAATAGACAGATACGTAAGAGCACTCAACGACAAACTCTTTAGGGAAAAATCAGACAAGGAGCGTAGCTCTACGCAGGCTCGACCTTGATTATCGTGACCTCGAAGAACAGGGCTCTGCCGGAGATCTCGCCGTTGTATCCTGTTGTAGAATCGCTCCTGTGAAGCTGGAACGTTCCATTGGTCGCGTCGTAGGCGGAGACGATGAACACGCCGCCCCCGGTGTCCTTGCCCTTTACCTGATAGACATCCTCAGGCGACAGCATATGCTGCACGCTTATCTTCCCCGCGCCCCCGTCCGCTAGAGGATCGTAGGAGAGCACGCGCACTTCCCATCCGTTCGGGTCTTCGGCCGCGGTTGGATCTCCGAACGGATAGACACTGGAGCCTGCAGTCGGCTGGTTGAGGACCGTGACGACATCCCCGGACACGCTTGCCACCAGTACCTCCCACTTCCAGAAGAAGTGACTCAGAGTGGTCAGGGGAATCGGGTCCGTGCTGAAGTAGCTCTTGAACGAGGCGACGGTGTACTGCTCCTTCACTGGGAGGTACTCGGTCAAGTTCACTGTATTCAACATCGTGGGATTGACGGCGTACCCGTTCTCAGGAGGAACCTCGATGATCTTGTAGTCTCCCACATGCAGGCCAACAACGCCGAGCGCGAAACCTTTAATCGTCCCGCCGCTCCCGTAGTTGCCCGCTTCCATTGAGAATGCTTTGTAAGTGTCGTTCGATCTGTGGGTGAACGTGAGCGACTTCGGATAGAGAGCGTCGTCCTGGGCGACATACCAGATGCTGGTGTCAAAGATGCGCCCGTCCGAGAACCTTCCGATGTAGTCGAGCGTGACCGTGTCCCCGGATGCAATGGCGTATGGCGAGCCCCCTGCGATCCTCTGAGAATTGACGTACACGACATAGACTATGGCCCCCGCGGCCACGACGATCCCAGCGACAATCAGCGCGAGCAGGATGCTTCCCGTGTCTCTGGGCTCTTTCGCCTCAGGCTCTCCGCCCATCTTAGACTCCTGGGGCGCGGTTATATGATGAGCCGATATAAACCTTATCTGCGCCTCAGCCGCCAGAGACCGGGGGGAAGATGGCGATCTCGTCATCCTGGGTAAGCTTGACAGGCCCGGCCCGACAACGGCCAAGGTTCTTTCCGTTCAGCAGGATTACAAGCCTTTCAGGATCTAGTCTCGCTTCATCAAGCAACCTGGAGAGTCTCGGCCCGAAGGATTCTCCGAGCTTTGAGAACAGATCCTCGGTATCGGAGGCCTCCATCTGAACGGACGGCACGCCAGCGGCCTCCCTGACTGTCGCGAACATCTTCACATGCACTCTGGCCATTTCGAGAAACGAACCACCTAGCTCGGATTAAAAGGTGATGGCTTCCGAACGAACTCGAGTGACCAGTCAATGGCCACCTCTGCCCGGATTCGCTATCCCAGATGGCCACGGATGATGGCCCCAGGTGTGTTTGGATGAGAATCCTTGGAAGACCGCGCCGAGAACGTAGCAGAGGACATAGGGAGATGCACTTGCCATCTGAGAGGTACTTCGATCCTCGTCAAGTGGTTCGCTGAGAGCGCTTTTCGACCCTTCGCATGGGCTTGTGACATATTCTTCTTTTTGATTCAAACTAGAGTATCGTTTTATTCGAGAATAACTTTTAGGGTACCATGAACATGTTGCCGGTCGAGAATGGTCTAGCAGGCGGATTCGAGCCCAGATGTAGACACGCCGAGGAGCACTGGAAAACGGAAATCATATTGCCCTGTGATTGAGTTGGGAGAGCCGCGAGAACTCGGAGGACGGCACTTGGACGAGGCAGAGAAGCGGAAATCCCAGGCGACGCTGAGGATAAAGGGAATGCACTGTGCCACATGCACCGAGACCGTCAAGGAGGCGCTTCTGTCGCTCAACGGAGTCCAGGAAGCGAGGGTCAACCTGGCTACACAGAAGGTGACCTTCGTTTACGACCCACGGCTACTCTCGCTAGACGAAGTCGAGAAGGCTGTTAAGGAGTCTGGTTACGAGGTAGCCAAGGACGAGATCTCGCTGACGATAGGAGGAATGCACTGTGCCACCTGCGCTCTGACAGTCCAGGATTCCCTGAAGGAGGTCCCCGGGGTCTTCGACGCGAAGGTGAATTTCGCCCTCGGAAAGGCCCTGGTCGATTTCGATGCAAGCGTGGCCACACACGCCGACCTCAAGAAGGCCGTGGAGGAGGCCGGGTATAAGGTTCTCGAGGTTCAGGGAGTTATGGCCGAGAAGATCGCACGTGAGAAGGAGCGCAAGGAATGCTTCAATTCGTTGCTCCTGGCTGCGATATTCGCCGTTCCGATAGCGGCAATCTCGATGACTTACGAGCTCTGGCCCGAGGGTGCGCTGAGCGAATCGGCGCGCAACTACATTCTCCTGGCTCTTGCATGCCCGGTCCAGTTCTACGCTGGCCTGAGGTACTACAAAGGTACCTACTGGGCCTTGAGGAACCGGAGGGCCAACATGGACACGCTTATCGTGCTCGGGACCACGTCCGCCTGGCTCTACAGCCTGATAGTGACGCTGTTCCCGGACGCGGTCTCCACCCAGCTCGTCTACTTCGACACGTCCGCCGTGATAATCACGCTCGTTCTCGCTGGCAGATACCTGGAGCTCAGGTCCAGAGGCGCCACCTCCGAGGCGATTGTGAAGCTGATGAACCTGCAGCCTCCGTCCGCGATCGTCTCGAGGGACGGCATTGAGGTCGAGGTCGGTGCGGAGGCCCTCGCGGTCGGGGATGTCGTCATCGTGAAGCCAGGTGAGAGAATCCCTGTGGACGGTGAAGTCGTATCGGGCAAATCATCAGTCGATGAATCGCTGGTGACGGGCGAGTCGATCCCCGGCGAGAAAGGCCCGGGCGACCAGGTGACTGGAGGCACTGTCAACATTGGCGGGCTCATCAGGATCAAGGCCACGAGGGTGGGCAGAAACACCACGCTGGCGCAGATAGTGAAGCTCGTCGAGGATGCGCAGAGCACGAAGGCGCCGATAGAGAGATTGGCGGACAGAGTGGCCGGAGTGTTCGTACCTGCCGTGATGATAGTGGCCGTGGGCACTTTCCTGTTCTGGTACTTCGTCGGTTCGGGCATCTGGGACGTGGGGGACGTTCTGTCATTCTCGCTCACTACATTCGTCGCGGTCCTCGTCATAGCATGTCCTTGCGCCCTCGGCCTAGCCACGCCGACCGCGATAGTCGTCGGCACTGGGCGCGGAGCGCAGATGGGTGTGCTCATAAAGGACGCCGCTGCTCTAGAGACCGCCCACAGGCTAACTATGGTCCTCTTCGACAAGACTGGCACGCTCACCGTCGGCGAGCCGAAGGTGGTGCGATCCGCCACCGCAGAGGGCGTGACGGAGAAGGATCTGTTCTACTACGCCGGAAGCGCGGAGAAAGGGTCGGAGCATGTCCTGTCCCGAGCGGTGATATCGGCGGCGGAGCAGAGAGGGATCAAGTTGGCTTCGCCCGACACGTCGACGGTAACGCCTGGAGAAGGAGTGAGCGCGACTGTGGGAGGTAGGGCCATCGCGGTAGGTAACAGGCGGCTCGCACAGCGTCTTGGCGTGAGCCTGGGAGCGCTCGATGCCGACATGACACGTATGGAGGGAGAAGGGATCACGACCATGATTGTCATCGATGACGGGCGAGTGCTCGGCCTGATGGGAATCGCTGACACGCTGAAGCCGCAAGCGAAAGAGGCGATTGCCGCTCTGAGATCCCTGGATCTCAAAGTAGTGATGATAACAGGGGACAACGAGAGGACCGCGAAGGCCATCGCTGCCCAGGCCGGCATCGATGAGTGCAGAGCGCAGGTCCTTCCGGCCGAGAAGGCGAAGGCAGTGAAGGCGTTCCAGGAGAAGGGCGAGGTCGTCGCGATGGTCGGGGACGGGATAAACGATGCTCCGGCGCTCGCGCAGGCGGACATCGGGATCGCCCTTGGGACCGGGACGGACATCGCACTCGAATCAGGGAACATAGTCCTCGTGGGCGAGGACCTCAAAGGAGTGGCATCGGCGATCAAGCTCAGCAGGAGGACCTTCAGGAAGATCCGCGAGAACCTGTTCTGGGCGCTGATCTACAACACCGCGTCGATACCGATAGCCGCGGGAGTGCTCTATCCGTTAACGCACACACTCCTGAGCCCCATGATAGCCGCCGGGGCCATGGCGTTCAGCTCCGTGTCGGTCGTCACGAACGCCTCGCTTCTCAAGAGATATAAACCTTGACCATCCCTGGGGGCGCGGACATGCCAGTCCCGGGATTCCGACCAGCCAGTTAGCCGAACGCGTTGTAGAAAAGGTTATCTTCTGGCTGTCGAATAACCAGATAGGAGTTTGCAGGATCGCGGCAGAGCTATGGGGTACATTGCGCCCACCTCGTCCGCATTCAACAGACCTTGACATCGACGTCCCCCGGTCGGATGTGGTCTCATGATTGGCAGGAAACTCTCCAAAGGATTTCTAGTAGACACCAGTGGTGCCCTTGTCAGGGAATTCGTGTTCAGCGCCAAAGCTGATGTGGAATTCTCGGCCGTCATCGCGACCGTGCAGTCCCAAGGGGGCGTCGCGAACGCGGGGCCTTTTCAGATCGGGAAGCTCTCGGGCATCGTGATCAAGGGATCGAAGCTTCATTTCATCACTGTCGGCAAGGACCTTCCCGACGAGGAGGATTCCGCGCTGATAAGCGAACTGCTACGTTCGACCGAGAGATTATTCGACGCTGCCCTCGACGCTAAGATCAAAGCCGTCTCCGAGGCAGATCAGAAGGCCAAACAGGAACAGGACACGGCCAAGAAGGCGAGCGAAGAACTGAACATGAACAGGAACGACCTCGCATTGGAGGGAGTGGCTCTTGAGGAGCTGAGAATGGAGCTGGACCATCTCAGGCAGGAGACCGAGAAGTGGCAGGAAGAGCTCAAGGAGTTCGAGACACAGGTCAATAACAGGCACGCCCAGATCACCGAGCGAGTAGGCCTGCTCCTGGAGAGGGAGCAGCAGCTCGTGAGGAATCAGCAGGCCTTTGATGTCGCCTCAGGCGCGAGGCGAGAAATGATCAGGAAGATGCAGGTCGCCGTGTCGGAATCAATCGATGAATCCGAAGGCGCAATCATCAGGGCCGCCCAGGAGAAGAAGGAACTCGACGAAAAGAAGGCCATTCTGGATGCAGACACCGCCAAGTTCGCGGAGGACCGGGCGCAGTGGGAGAAAGAGGCCGAGGATATCAAGCTCAAGCATTCAGATCTTGAGAAAGGGAGGGAGGAACTCGCAAAGAAGAAGATGGAGATGGAGATCTGGGAGCGGGAGCTCGGAGACGAAGAGGAGCGGCTGAAGAGCAGGCAGGAAGAGCTCCAGGCGGAGACGGCGAAGCTGGACTCTGAGAAGGAGCTCTTCACCAAAGAGAGCGCAGAGACGAGGGCGAATCTCGACGGGATGGTGAAGACCCTCGACGAGCGCGAGCTGAAGATCAAGCCGGCGGAAGAGGAGATCGAGGCATACAGGCAGGAGAATGAGAGTATCTCTGCCGAGCTAGCTCAGAAGCAGGAAGGCCTCATGGCGCAGGATGCGGAGCTCGCGGAGCGCGCCAGCCAGATCGAGGAGAAAGAGGGTTCTCTGGAGAGCGAGAAGCTCGAGCTTGAGAAATTGCGGACGGAGGTCGAGAGGACCTCAGAGGCCAGGCAGGCTGAGATATCGGCACTTCTCGTGAAGATAGGCAAGGACAACGAGGACCTCGACGAGAGGACGAAGGCCATCGATGCGAGGGAGGCTGCAGCCATTGACAGGGAGGCCAAGGTTGCGCAGTCTGAGGACCGGGTCGAGGACCTGTTGAGGAGCCTCGACAAGAAGCAGAAGGACCTTGAGCGGAGGGCGGGAGCGGTCCAAGAATCTATGATTTCACATCAGAAGACGGTCCAGAGCATGGCGGAGCGACAGGTCGCCCTGGCCGAGAAGGAGAGGGAGATCATGGCCAGGCTCGGATCCATCGAAGAGAACATGGTGCAGACCGAGGCTAGCATGGAAGGTGTGGAGGCTGCCAAGCAGGATCTCGAGGTCATCAAGTTCGACCTGACGCGTAGGGAAGCTGCGCTTGAGGGGCAGGGAAAGACGCTGAACGAGCGCGAGGAGAAGCTGATGGAAGAAGCCGAGAGCCTGAAGAGGAGACAGGAAGGCCTGGCGGAGTCCGAGGATGGCTTGGAGGCACGCGTGAAGTCACTCTCTGAAAGAGAGAAGGCGCTCGAGAACGAGGTCGGAAAGGCCCGGCAGAAGGTTGAGGAGGAGATGGCTCGTCTGGACACCGAGCGCAAGCACGTCGCAGGGAGATTCGCCGAGCTCGAGGCGAAGGAGAAGGCCCTCTCTGACAAGGAGGACGACATCGCAAGCGTGAGGACGGACCTCGAGAAGCGCGAGGCCGGGTTCAAAGACAGGATCGAGGACATGGAGAAGCGCCGCGCTGACATGGCCGAGGAGATGGACAAGCTAGCCCAGGAGAAGCAAAAAGTCGAGAAGATGAAGGAGACCCTAGACAAGCGCAAGCAGGTCATCGGAGAGCAGGTCGACAGCATCTCCGAGATCACGAAGAAGCTCGAGGAGCTGAGGGCTAGGTCCAAGAAGAGGATGGAGGAGGCGGCGAAGGAGCAGCCCATTCAGCAGACGCCTCCTGGTCCACCTCCAGCGCAGTAGCGCAACTGTCGCGATGTGACTTAGGAGAGACAATCATGCGAGGTCGGGCCATCGAGTCTCCAGGCTCTTTGCGGCGTTCACAAGCGTCCGCCTGAAGAGAGGTTTCTGATGAGCGTCCAGCAGCAGATGTTTCGCGATGTACTTGCGTGACGACTCGAATACTTCCGTGCCAGCCACTTGTTCGTAGGCTCGCAGCATCCTTGTGCATAGGTCGAACTTGATTGGGGTGAATAATGGCTCATTCCCGAGCATGGAAGCGCCCAGCTGCCCCACGTCGTCCATAGGATCGCCAACAGCGGAGTCCTCGAGGTCGATACCATAGACGACTCCGTCGGTGAACATGAAATTGGACAGGACCGCATCTCTTCTGACCCGCATGCCGAAATCCGTGGAGAGCTTCACATGGAACATGGCCAACCACCTGCCGATGCCTTCTGCCGCTTGCGCGCTGAACATCTTGTTTATCAGGACGTCGCAGCTGTCGCCGGACAGATATTCCATCACTAGATAGTCGCCATGGGCCGCGAGCGGATACGGAACGCTCACGCCCGCGCTTCGCGCTAGCACGAACGACTCGAACTCGTTTCCGCATTTCCCCGATAGGAACCGCTTCAATACTACCGGGTGCACGTCGGTCTCGACGATCCAGACCCTGTTCACCCTGCTCGGAACGAAGCGGACCTTTGTCACCACAACCCTCTGGTGTAGGGCTTTCTTGACCGCCTCCCAGCCGAACGAATCAAGCCGCGTCGGATCGTCGAGCATCATTCCCTGATGGAGACTTGCGGGTGGCGATAAAAACCCTCTCATGCACCGATCAAAAACCTAGACCGCGGCTACTTCCATGAGACCGAATCCTCTCGCAAGGAGTCCATGAGTTCTTTTGTGAGCCTCAACGCCTCATCTGGCTCCTTGGCATGCAGTGCAGACATGGAACTCTTTATCCTGAGGATATAGCCGGAGATGTCTATCCCAGCCGCTTTCGCGTCCGTCAGCAGCTCCCTCGCCCGCCCTATCTCAGACCTCACCAGGTCAGGTATGCTCGGCTCCATGATCTCCTCAGTCTGTCTCGCCAAGGCGATCGCGAGGTTCCAGTCACCGTCCCGGCACGCCTCCCAGGCGCTTCCAATCAATCTCCTCGCCCTCGTTGTGTCAGTCCCCAGAGCGCCGATGTCGCAGATCAGGTGTTCTATCTCTTCTAGAAGCCTGGCAGAACCCGCAAAACCCTTGCGCGCCTCCTGATACATCAGCTCTCTGGATCTCGATCCCGTCTTCAGCATCGAGAATATGTCGAATCTCTCAGGAACGACGACCTGTTCTCTGTGACCAGGCCTCTCCATACGGGGCCTTTCGACCACGGGCGCGATTGTATCGTCCATCCTCGCTCTGTCTGCGAGTGGCCCGTCCGCGAAGATCGCTCCACAGAACGGACAGTACGGGTCCGATTCTTTCACGATCATGTCGCACTCGGTGCACTGGAAGAGTGGCTCGTCATCCTGCGGGATGGACGCAGGATTTATCAGCTTGGGAGACAGAGTGGCCTGCTTCAGCTCCTCGGTCATTCTGCGAGGCTCGTACGAAGGGAGGCCGCCCGAAAGGTACTGCTTGTCTAGTTCGGAATTGCGAAGGATTCTCTGGAGCTTCCTGTGGTATTGATCTGCCTGAACGATCGAGACCTCGGACATGTTCTTCCGTTTGTCGGGCGAAGCGGCATTGGACATCCTAGTTACCACTCTGTCATTCTTTGCTGGTGATAACGTTTTGCACGAGCTAGCTATATCAAGAGTGCTATCTAGGTATCATCCGGCGAAAACAGCCAGCGATAGCAGATGTCGAGAGCTAGCGCCGTCTGTCAGCCCTTCCTGACCATCTTGAGGAAGGCGTCCTCGTTGATGATCGCCTTGTTCATGCTCTTGGCCTTCTGAACCTTCGACCCGGGATTCTCGCCGACCACGACGTAGTCGGTCGCCTTCGTAACTGAGGACGATATCTTGCCGCCGAGTGAGACGACCAAAGCCTCGGCGTCGGGCCTAGGCATGGACTTCAGCTCGCCCGTGAATATGAACGACTTACCGTCCAGGATGCTTCTCGCCCTCTTCACGGCCTCCGTCCTCAGGCCGGCCTTCTTCAACTCGGCTATTAGCTGTCGGTTCTTCGGGTTGTTGAAGAAGTCGCGGACGGACTCGGCAACGATCTGGCCGATGCCCTCGATCCTGGAGAGCTCTTCGACGGAGGCGTCCTGGAGGCGTTCCATGCTCCCCATCGCCTGGGCGAGCGAAGCGGCGGTCGTCCATCCCACGTGCCTGATTCCTAGGGCAAACACGACCCTCTCGAAATCCCTTGCGACGCTGTCCTTAATCGCGTCGAGGATGTTCTGAGACGACTTCTCAGCGATGCCGTCGAGCGTGAGCAGCTCCTCCTTGGTGAGACTGTAGATATCCGACGCCTTTGCCACCAAACCTTCGTCGACCATCTGGGACACGAGCGACGGGCCCACTCCCTCGCAGTCCATGGCGTCTCTCGAACAGAAGTGAGTGAGGCGCTCCTTCACCTGGGCCGGGCACGATGCGTTAACGCACCTCCGAATGGCCTCTCCCTCCTCCTTGACCGCGTCCGACCCGCAGACTGGACATGTGGCAGGCATCCGGAACGGCCTTTCCTTGCCCGTCCGCTTCTCGACCATCGGTTTCACGACTTGCGGGATGACCTCTCCCGCCCGTTCTATGAGCACGTAGTCCCCGATTCTGAGGTCCTTGCGCGCGATCTCGTCCTCGTTGTGGAGCGTTGCGTGGGCCACCTTGACCCCTCCGATTTGTACGGGCTCGAGGACTGCGACAGGCGTGAGAGCGCCCGTCCTACCCACCTGGACCTGGATGTCGATGAGCCTGGTAGTCATCTGCTTGGGAGGGTACTTGTAGGCGATCGCCCACCTGGGCTCCTTGGCCGTGTACCCCAGCTTCTTCTGCTGAGCCAGCGAGTTGACCTTGATGACGATGCCGTCAATCTCGTACCCGAGTCCGTCCCGCTTCGACTCCCACAACGACAGATGCTGCAGCACCCCGTCCATTGAATCGAACTTCATCGTGTGAGGGCTTGTCCTGAGGCCGCCCTTCCTCATCCTATCCAGGCATTCCTCGTGCGTCCCGGGCATGGGATCCTTGTTGTAGCTGAGGGTATAGAAGTACGCGTCCAGGGGTCTCGAGGCAGCGATCTTTGGATCGAGCTGCCGGACGGAGCCTGCCGCGGCGTTCCTTGGGTTCGCGAAGAGAGGCTCTCCAGCTTCCTCCCGTTCCTTGTTCAGCTTCCTCAGGCCATCGGTGGGCATGTAGACCTCTCCTCGCACCTCGACGTTGCGGAGCCCGCCCTCGGGTTTCAGCTTCAGCGGAATGCTCCTGATAGTCCTGATGTTGGAGGTCACGTCTTCGCCTACCCTCCCGTCGCCTCTCGTGGCTCCCCTTACCAAGGAGCCGGCCTCGTACAGCAGCGCTATCCCGAGACCGTCAATCTTCAGCTCGACCACGTACTCGACCCGCTCCTTCTCTCCGAGCCACTTGTGGACCCTCGAGTCGAACTCCCGAAGCTCCTCGGGGGAATAGGAGTTACCCAGGCTCAACATCGAGACCTTGTGCTCGACCTGCGGGAACTCCTCAAGTGGAGTCCCGGATACCCTCTGGGTAGGAGAGTCCGGGAGTATCAGGTCCGGGTACCTGGACTCCAGCTGCTTCAGCTCGTTGAGGAGCATGTCGTACTCGTAGTCGGATATCTCGGGATTGTCCTCGACGTAGTACTTGACATCGTGATGGGAGATCTCATCTACCAGCTCCCTGATCCTTGCCTTCGCCTGGTCCCTGTCGCCGGTCATCCTCTCCTCCTTTTCAGATGAGCCATGAGCTCCTTCGCGCTCCGCGTGTTAATGACATCCGGGTCTGAGAGCCACCCGCGTCGAGTCGTTATGATGCCATACTTGATGAAATCCAGCTGCTCGATCCTGTGCGCATCGGTTCCGATCGCGACCTTCACTTGAGAATCCTTCGCGAGGCGGCAATGTATGTCTCTGAGGTCGAGGCGGTCGGGGAAGCAGTTCACTTCCATGCACACACCGGAAGACTTTGCGGCAGAAAACACCTTCTCAAAGTCGAACTCGTAGGGATCGCGCTGTCCTATGATCCTGCCCGTCGGATGTCCGATGATATCGACCCACCCGGACTCGATAGCGGCCACGATCCGGTTGGTCATCTGGGACTTGTCCATCTTGAACCTTGAATGGACCGACGATACGACGATATCGAGAGTCTTTAGGATCGATGCCGGATAGTCGAGCGAGCCATCGGCCTTTATGTCGACCTCGCTGCCGGCCAGCAGGCTGATCCGCCGGCCGACAGTCTCCTGCACCTTCCTGACCCCTTCGATCTGCTTCTTGAGACGTTCCTGGGAGAGGCCGTTGGCTATCTTCAGGCTCTGCGAATGGTCGGTTATCGCGATATACTCGTAGCCTCTCTGGATGGCCGATTCCGCCACACTCTGGATAGAGGGGAGCCCATCGCTCCACTCGGTGTGAACATGCAGGTCTCCTCTGATATGTGATGGCTCCAGCAGCTCAGGCACGATGCCTTTCCTTGAGAGTTCCACTTCCCCCATATCCTCCCTTATCTCCGGGGGAACCCACTTCATGCCGAGCGCTTCGTACACATTCTGCTCGGTCGCGCCAGCAATCATCTTGCCGGAATCCCGTTCGAACACTCCGTATTCGTTCAGCTTCAGCCCTTGCTCCACCCCGATCTTCCTCATCTTTACATTGTGGCCCTTGGAGCCGGTGAAGTACGCGAGAGCCGCGCCGTAGCTCATGGTATCGACGGCCCTGATGTCGACCTGCAGTCTGTTCTTGAGCAGGACGCTCGACTTCGTCGGGCCCTTCATCAGGACCTCCTTGACGTCTGGATATGAAACGAAAGCTTCCATCACGGCCGATGGATCGTCGTCTCCAACTAGGATATCTATGTCGCCGACGGTTTCCTTCCCGCGCCTCAGACTCCCGGCGACTGTCACCAGGTCCAAGGAACCAGACGACTTCAGGTATTCCACGTACGCGCTCGCGATCGGATATGCGTCACCCAGCAACGTCCGCCCACCCTTGGATTCGAGCGTCCTGATGCCTGCCAGGATTTTCTCCTCGGATTTCTCACCAAAGCCCTTCAAAGCGCGGAGCTTATGCTCTTCCGCGGCGTTCTTCAGCTGCTCGAGGTTCGATATCCCGAGCTCGTTGTAGAGCATCATGACTGTCTTCGGGCCGACCTCCGGCACCTTGAGTATCTGGAGAAGGCCTTGAGGCACCTGGTCCCTGAGCTTCCCCAGGTAAGACAACTCGCCAGCCTTCAGTATCTCCCGGATCTTCTTGGCGACGGACTCCCCGACGCCCGGGATCTCCTCCAGATTTCCCTCGGCCGCCAGCTTAGATACGGGCTCGTCCAGTTCCTCTATGCTTCTGGCGGCCCTCCTGTAGGCGTTGGGCTTGAAGGCGACGCCCTGGAGCTCCAGAATGTCGGCGACCTCGTAGAAAATGGCGGCGATCTCGTTGTTGTCCATGCGACCTCCTAGAACCCCTTTGGAATCATCCATGTCTGCGATATACGTTTCCACAGGCTGGTCGAAGTTGTCCCGTCGAGAGACACGGCCGCCTGGAAATCCCACGACAAAGGCACTTATGAATGCCATGGAGCTCCATGCTGGCTTGACTTATGTGTCAAGGTTTTATACCATCAAGGATATATCCATATCACAAGAGGTATGATTCGAATGCTTTCCGCCGAGTTGATCACCATACTGGCCAAGAAAGGGAGAATCGATATCATACGCACTCTGAAGGCGTTTCCCGGCCGGGATTTCACGATCAACGAACTCGCGAAGGCGTCGAAGGTTCCGACGATGACCGCTTGGAGGGCCGTGAAGGACCTGAAGAGGTCCGGATTGGCAAAGACAAGGAGATTCGGCAACGCGATCAGCGTCTCGATAACCGAGGACAGAGAGAAGCTCCGCTGCCTGAGGCTCGTTCCTGACACCGACCCCCAGAGAAGCGCGGCGAGGCTGTTCGCGGCGAAGCTATCTGAGAACCCCTGGACATCGGAGTTCAGGCTGTTCGGGAGCATAGGCAGGGGAGAGCATTCGCCAGGAGAGGAAGTGGATGTCGCCGTCGTGTTCGACGAAGGCCGCATCTCAGAGGCCGACGCAAAATCCGAAGCCGGCCGCGCAGCGGACGGCATCAGAGAGGAGACGAACGTTACGATAATACCCTTGTGCATCGCCCAGAAGGACATGTCTCGGAAGGGAGGGCTCGCCGCTGAGCTGAGGGACAGAGAAGTGATCTGGAAGCGCTGAATCGGGACCTATGTCGACCTGACCTTCGAGAAGTAATCGTAGACCAGCCTGGCTATCTTCCCCTCGGCCATCTGGGCCTTCTCAGGATTCTTCTCCTCGAGCCTCTTGAAGAACACGCACAGCACCACGTGCGACTTCGAGGACACGAAGATGATGCCCGCGTTGTTGACCGATCCAGCCGTGATGCCCGCCTTGGCAGCTACGGGCACGTCCTCCGAGAGAAACTGAGGGATCGAAGAAGCGGTGTGTCCCCGCATGAGCATGGAGAGCATCTCCTTGCTTCTGCCCGAAGACACGACCTCCTCCTTTAGGATCTTCTCGAGCATCAGGCCGATCTCGCGAGGTGTGCCTACGTTGTCGAAGACCTGGTCGTACTCCCTCTGCATCTTGAACTTCTTCTCTTCCTTGACGCCGTACAGGTTCTCGTACTGGTTCCTGAAATCGACGATCGTGAGCGAGACATAGTCCCTGTCGATCTCGTTCAGGACCTTCATACGCTCGATGTCGTTCATGCCCTTCCACTTGCGCGCGGCCTCCACAGACGCCAGATCCCTGAAAGGTCCCTTGCCCATGGAGAGCAGGAAACCTTCTCTCCAGGGCAGATAGATGGATGTCTTGGCAAGGCCGAGGTCGCGTATGAGCATGTTCACGCTCTGAATGCCAACCCTCTTCCATAGCATCTCGGACGCGGTGTTGTCGGTCGCGACAATCATGAGAATGAGGAGGTCACGGACCGTGAGCTCGAGACCGGGGCTGAGGTACTGGAGTATGCCTGAGCCTATGCACATGTTCCTAGGCTCCAGCCTGATCTTCTCTTCCATCGAGATCAGGCCGACATCAACCTGCCTGAAGACCTCGACCATAAGGGGGACCTTGAACACGCTGCCGAGAGGGAAGATCTTGTCCGCGTCTATGGCTATCTCCTTACCAGACTCTACGTGCTTCAGGTACAACCCGAACTGTCCCTTGACGTCCTTCGAAATCTTGAGGATGTCCGACCGGAGCTTCACGAACTCGCCGCGCGAAGCAACGGCTTGTTTCGACTTGTCAGGATTCAACCGTGGTTCCCCCCACGCGCCGGCGGCCTTCTTGAACGGCTGACGGACTCTCCCCAGCAGTCTTCCCCCCGGTGCTCGAAAGGATTGAGATGACAGTATATAGCTACTTCGATTTTGCAGCTGAATGTTGTAGGCCAGATTGCTCATACGGTCCAAGAAGACGTGCAATGCAATTCAGCCAGAGGATCAGATAGAAGGGGGGGTCAGAGATTGAAAGAGAGCGCGAACCCGGTCAGGGGGGAAAGGGGGAGAAGAGTGGCTGACTCAAGTTGCGAGGAAAATCCTTGTTTCCCTCTTCCAATCTCTTGAAGGGGGAATCACTGACCTTCGTTCATATAGGTGTTGCAGTGGAAATCAGCTGTGATAATGAAGTTTCCTCCCCATCCAGAAGTAAAGGTTTATTCGCTGAAGGGGGATTCCCGGGGGCTTATGAGAAGGGACATCGGCACGCGCATCAGAGAGGTCAAAGCGGTCGTGTTCGACCTAGACGACACTCTCGTGGAGTCCACGGTCAATTACCCGAAGTTCAAGGGTCTCGTGATAGACAGAATCGCCGGCTACGGTGAGGACCGAGCGGACTACAGCACGAACGAGACCGTTGTCGCGATCATCAACAGATACGAGGCGAGGATGAGAAGGGATGGCGTTCCTAACGCGGAGATCAAACGCCGGCTTGCCGAGCTGGACAAGATCATGGACGATGTGGAGATGGAGCGCGTGTCCGAGACAGCAGCCTACGAAGGCGCGCAGAGGCTGCTGAAACTGCTTCGGGAAAGCGGGATCAAGGTAGGAGTGCTTACGAGGGGCTGCGGTGAATACGCCAACGCGGCGCTCTCGAAGACCGGTCTCCTCGGCCTCGTAGACGCCCTGGGATGCCGCAACTCGAACACGAAACCAAAGCCGGACCCGGAGGCCTATCTGAAGCTGGTCGTTGAGCTCGGCGTAGGCAAAGAGCAGACCATCTTTGTGGGCGACCACCCGCTCGATGCCCAGTGCGCGTCGAACGCTGGTGTCCCGTTCATCGCCGTCCGTACCGGGGACGTGCCCGAGGAGATCCTCAGAAAGGCCGGCAGCGTGAAGGTCTTCAAGGATGTCGGGGAGCTTGCGGACTGGCTCGGCCGGACGCTGAACGAGTGAACTTCAAAAAGGCCCTCAGAACAGATGACAAGCTGTGATTGTTGAATAAACGGCTATCTCGGCCTCACGTCGAGGAGCCTCAGCACACCCTCGTCCTGCGGGTTGAGGAGGGTCTCGTCCTGGGCATCGACCTCGGCCTTCGGAACAATCGGCTCCATCGATCTCTCCAGCATGGCAAGTTCCCTCGGGTTGAGTGTCCTAGGGTCCACTGGCAAGAACATCATGCTGTCGTTCGTTACGACGATGTCCCTCAGCTGATGCATGAACTGGAGCATCCTGTCGTATGTGTTCAGGGAAGCCAGGTATTCGAACCCGTCAAGCACCACCGCGGTCCTAGGCTGGTTCTCGATGAAGCTCCTGATCTGGCCCATCAGGATGCCTATCGCAGTCGGGTTGATCCTTCCTTCCCCGGGCAGGTTGGTCAGCCAGAGTATCTTGCACCCAGTGAGTTCTTTCTCGGTCAGTATCTTCTTGGGGAAATCGCGCGTGACAACGAGGCCGGTGTACCCGGATGCGGTTGCCTGGTCGAACAGCTCGAAACATGCCCTGGGCCGGCGCTCCTCGACGAGGTAGACGTTGCCTGGCTTGGGCTCGACTCCCGAAGCGTTGGCTGAGCTATAAGCTGCTGCCACTAATGCATCCCATCCGCGCATGACCGATATGCCGGCCAACTCTATATATTACTGTTGTCCAGACTTCCGCGGAATGGATGTGACGAGACCTCAAGAAGACATAAGTTCGCGCGGTCAGATGCGGGAGCAGAACACTCTGACCCTGTCCTCGCCCACCTCACCGAACCTGCACTTGTCGCACTCGTGAACCGTTGCGGCGGCGCGCATGTCGAAGCCACAGGGGGTCATGAAGAACTTCGTGATGCCGCCACACATCACCATGGATCTTGCGTCGATGACGCTGCCATGGGGACAGCGCTCGCAATCGATGGCCGTGACTGAGCGAGGCTCTCCGAGATCGCAAGTGGTCACGAACAACTTGTGCTGCTTGTGGCTATTCATGTAGAC
>Ga0315296_10000667_pt1 | contig 30991 bp, 25 predicted proteins | sample YL17G14_18_MG_FD_203921 | JGI IMG/M metagenome (GOLD analysis project Ga0315296, IMG submission 203921) | Sediment microbial communities from Yellowstone Lake, YNP, Wyoming, USA - YL17G14_18 | ecosystem: Environmental > Aquatic > Freshwater > Lake > Sediment | place: USA: Wyoming | collected... | reverse complement strand
TTGATTCTGCTTCCACTATGGCGCATTTGTGCGAAGAGAAGCTTGTGGGGTTTGAAGATGCAGTGGTTGGTTTGAGGGATTCTGCTGTGCGGGCGGGGTTTTTGGATTTTGCTTTCGGCGTTGTGGGTTCTGCTGTTGGGTCGGTTGCGGTTGTGGTTGTGGGTGTTGTGGTTTGGTTTTATTTGAAGCGTAGGTACGCGAGGAGGGGTGTGTGATGGATATAGGCAAGTATGGTGTGCCTTTTTTTGTGGTTGTTGCGGTTGCGGCTTTGTTGGTTGCTTCGCCCTGTTTGAGTCGTGTGCTTGTTTGGCCGCGGACGGAGTTTTTCAGTGAGTTGTGGATTTTAGGCCCGAGTCATATGGCGGAGGGTTATCCGTTTAACGTTAGCAGTGGGCAGACTTATCGTGTCTATTTGGGGATTGGAAATCAGTTGGGTTATTGTGTTTACTATCGGATTGAAGTGAAGTTTAGGAACGAGAGTCAGGTTGGGCCGAGCAGTTTTGGTGCGGTTGAGAATCGTTCGCCGAGCAGTGTGCCTTGTTTGTTTAATATTTCGGCGTTTGTGGCGGATCAGGGTGATTGGGAGGTGCCTGTTACGTTTGGTTTTGATTACGGGTATAATGCTTCGGCTGGTGTGGTTGAGTTTGACAGTTTGACGTTGAGTGGGAGTGTGTTGGATTTGCGGGGGTTGAGTGCGGTTTGGAATGGGACGACGAGCAGGTTTTATGGTGATTTGATTTTTGAGTTGTGGCTCTATAACAGTTCGGCGAGTGGTTTTGGTTATCATGGAAGGTTTGTGGATTTGAAGCTGAACATGACTGTGAGCTAGTGTGCGGATATATCGAAACGGGAAATATTAGTAGTTGAACAACAAGGGGTATATTTCATGAAAGGGAGAGTCTCTTGATGGGTGAGGGAAATAGTTTGAAAATCTTGGCTGTTGGTGCGCATCCTGACGATATTGAGTTGGGTTGCGGGGCGACTCTGGCTCTCTTCAAGGAGAAAGGACATGAAATTCACCTTCTTGTGTTGACAAGGGGGGAGGCATCTGGAGATCCGAGAGCTAGGGAGAAGGAATGTCTGCAATCTGCTAGAATTATTGGTACGGACAATGTGTACTTTGGAAAATTGCAGGATACGAAAATCACTGATGGTGTTGAGACTATTATGGCGATAGAACGGTTTGTTCAGAAGATAAATCCAGACATCATTTTTGCGCACAGTCACAAGGATGGTCATCAGGATCATAGAAATGCGGGTATGGCGGCATTGTCCGCTGCCAGGAATGCGAAGAAGGTGTTATTGTATGAGTCGCCTGCAGCGCTGAGGGATTTTTGTCCCCAATTGTTTGTGGATGTGAGTTCAACCTTTGATGTGAAACTGAAAGCGTTGGAGGCGTTCGGTTCACAAGTGTCTAAGATTTACTTCAAAGGGAACCACTCACCCAAGGTTGGGCAGGCGCGGATTCCGTATGTGTCAAATGCCGCGGAAGGTCTCGCGAGATTCAGGGGCTTTCAGGCTGGAGTTGAATTGGCTGAAGGATTTGAAGTTGGCAAGTTTCTCTTGGAAATCGAGGATAATCCGAAACGTTAGTTTTCGAAGGTTGACCTTTTGGGTTTGGCAGGTGAGGAATCGGGCCTTGCCTCCGGTTTTTCGTATGAGAGTTTCGAGAGACTGACCGAGGCCTGCGTGGATTTCTATCGCAAATCGTTAGAAAAGGCAGATTTGTCTGATGCATGTCAACGGCGGAAGCAGCTTTCACGGCATGTGCGCAAGTTTCACGCGGATTGTGGAACGTTGAGTTCCAATGTTGAAGAAGCGATCGAGAGGCTTGAAGATGGTTTTTGTTTGCTTCTTATGACTGCTCATCAACCGAACCTTTTTGCTTACAGTGGCGTTCTTCGTAAAGCCACGTTGAATCATGTTTTGGCAGAAAAGCTTTCGGAGAGTTTGAAGGTGCCTGTGGTCAGTTTCTTCGGGGTTGCTGATCAGGATTTTACTGATGATCGTTGGGTGAGATCGGCGCTGCTTCCTGACGTGGAGAGAAGAGGCGGTTTGGTTGAACTGCGCTTCGATATGCCTGAGAAGCTGATGTTGAATAAAGTTGCAAAACCCTCTGGAGAGATTTTGGACGATTGGCGCAACGATGTCAAGAACTGGATGGAAAGGAAGCTCAGCTCGATTGGACGAGCCTTCAGGTCTCTTGGGGTTGAATTCAGCAGCGAAAATGCTAATATTACTCGAAATTTTGAGGGTTTCTGGAGGCTTGTCGAGGACGCGTATGAGCGGGCTGAGACTTATGCTGATTTCAATGCTTTCATGATGTCCAGGATTGTCAATGAAGTCTGGGGTTATGGCACGCTTTTCTCCAGGTTTTCGGAGTGTCAGGAGATTTTTGAGCGCGAGTTTTGTTTTTTGCTTTCTCGGTTTGATGAATATTCTCGTTGTGTTAAAGAGGCCAAGCTTCATTCTGGGAGCGTGGAAGGGGGAGTCTATGAACAGGAATTTGACACGGTTCCTTTCTGGTATCATTGTGACTGCGGAAGTAAGGCACGGTTGACGGCTGAGCAGGAAGACGGATCCTATGTTGGTCGTGGCCAGTGTCTTCGATGTGGAAAGGAATACAAGATTGATTTTCAGTCCAAGAATGAGCCTCGGATATCTGATGTTGTCTCTCGGATATCTGCCAGAAGCCTCTCGATGGCTCTTGTGTTTTTCCATGGGCTCAAGGTAGGCTGTTATGTTGGTGGAGTTGGAGGAAAGGAGTATCTGGAACAGGCGAGGTATGTTGCGGAAGGTTTGGGTATGGCTTTTCCGCCTGTGGTTGTGTGGCGTCCGAGAGATGTCTATTTTGGGGTTGGGCAGTTGGATGCGTTGTTGACTTTCAGGGATCTTTCGGGGACGTTTGATTTTTCACAGTATGCCCGGGTTGAGGCTGAGTTGAGAGAGAAGGTTGCGGAGGTTCAGAGTAGGATAGATGAGCTTGAGGTGCAGAAGAAACAGCTTTGTGCAAGTTCTGGGGGGAGAAAGGAAGAGCAGATTCAAGATCTGAAGGTTTTGTCGGCGAGACAGAATGACTTGAGGAGAGAGGCTGACTTTTCGGTGCTGATGCGGAATCTTGGGCTTCTGGAAAATGTGGCTGCTGTTGTGGATCTTTATCCTTGTGTTGTGGATTGTGCTGTGAACGTTGGTTTGAAGGAGACTAGTGAACAGTGGATTGCCTTTCTGCGGGGAAATGGGAGTCTTTCCTCAAACATCAGCCTAAGAACAGAGTTTGATGATGTCGTGGCGTGTGCTCAGTCCGGTCTTGGGGGCCAATGAGCGACTTCTCGGGGATTGGATCACTGTCACTGCTTTCAGGTGCGCACGTACGAACTGATGGTGAAAAGCGTGGAATTTCTAGACGTAGGTTGCGGCGATGTGCCCAAGGGAGATGTGAATCTGGATCTTTTTTATTATGGAAGAGGCAGTAACTTCGTTATGGGGGAAGCGCATCATCTGCCATTCAAGGATGAGACGTTTACCAAGGTATATTGCAAACACTGTCTGGAGCATCTTGAGGCCCCGCTTGTTTTCTTTGGGGAGGCAAAGAGAACACTGATGAAGGGAGGCGTTTTGGAGTGCGTTTACCCAACGGACACTCTGCTTACGAAGAAGACTATTCATAATTTATTGAACTTGCATTGGTCTTCCGCGTTTAAATGGAAGAGGAAGGTTACAGGGGTCGACAGAATCAATTATGGCGGTCACAAGTGGCAGTTGCCAGATTGCAGAGTTCGTAAGTTGCTTCAGAAAGCGGGTTTCAAAAAAGTTGAATTTGAGAGGATAAGCTTTCCGACACTGAGAATGGATTCGGATCAGAAGAAGAAGAAATGGAAGACTCTGGTCAACGCGTATCTTCCCAGATGGGAAATAGAGACAAGGTTTGTTGCGAAATCTTGACGGTGCACGCTAGTAGTCGAATTGGAACTTTGACAGGTTTTGAATCATCTGAGGGTGTTTCAGGTTGATTTTGTATTTGTGGGCTGTTTTGCTTTCTGTTTTCGTTGGGAGTTACGTTTTGTACTTTGGATATCTCCGGCATCGAGCGAAAGGTTCGTGGGGGTTTGAAATTGACTCTCAGTTTTGTCCCTTTGTAACAGTCCTTGTTCCCGCGTTCAATGAGGAAAAGGTTATTCTTTCGAAACTCGAGAACATGAAAGAGGTTTCGTATCCGAAGGATAAGATGGAAGTTATTTTCATAGATGATGCTTCGACGGATCAGACCCTGACAAAGGTTGAGGAGTTTGTCAGACGAAATCCTGAGATGCAGGTCAAGGTTCTGCATCTAGCCCAGAGACAAGGGAAGGCCAAGGGTTTGAATGCAGCTCTCAATGCTTGTTCTAATGGTATAGTCGTAGTGACAGATGCAGACACTTTTTGGCCTACGGATATTCTTCGCACGACTCTGCCGTATATGTCTGACCCAGCGATTGGTGCGCTCAGCGGCGTGGGGGAAGCAATGAATCCTGAGCAGTCTTGGGTGACGAATGCTGAGAAGAATTACTTGAGCATGATGTCCGTGTGGAGACTGGGAGAGTCCAAGATACATTCGACATTAAGGTTTGAGGGTTGTTTTAGTGCTTTCAAGAGGAAGGCCTTTCAGGAATTTGACAGTGAGTCGGGTGCAGATGATTCGGGAACAGCGCTGCGGGTTATTCAGAATGGATACAGAGCGATCTTGGTGCCAGAGGCTCGTATACATGCGGAGATAACTTACAAGATTGGAGAGAGAACCCGTGTTAAGACGAGACGAGCTGTTCATCTAGCTGGTCTATGGATTCAGTGTTTGAAACTCTTGGTCAAGAGGCGTTTGAAATTGCCGAAGAAAATTGCGATCCCTGAGATCTTTCTATCCTTGTTTGTGCCGTTCATATTTGTTGCGCTTGTTTGTCTGACCTTTGTTTTGTTGGCGTACTATCCAATTCCTGTTTCTATTTTCCTTGCTGCAATCTGTTTGGTTGGTTTAGTTCCAAAAACAAGAGGGTTCGTTGTTCAAGGAGTACTGGATCAGTTCATCCTTTTCTACGCGGTGCTTCTCATCGCGAGAAAGAAGAAGTTTATTATTTGGGAGCACACGCGCTACTGATCACTTAATTGCATTTCTAAAGGAACGGGAGAATAGAGTGACAAACGTTGGAATAATTGGTCTCGGAAGAATGGGTATGCTTCACCTGATGAACAACCTGAAAATTGACGGTGTCAACGTTGTGGCTGCTGCTGACGCGTCAAAGAAATCGCTGAACAAGGCGAAATCATTGGGTGTGAAAACGGTCTACAGAGACTACCATGATTTGATCAACAATTCTTCTGACATCGATGCAGTTGTGATGTCTCTGCCAAATTTCCTGCATTTTGAAAGCATTCAACTTGCTTTGGAAGCCGGGTTGAATGTCTTCGCAGAAAAACCGTTGGCGACTTCCGTTGATGAGTGCCGTGAAATTGTGAGGTTGGTGGACAAGTCTGGAAGAAAACTTATGGTTGGACACGTGACGCGGTTCATGGAAGTAGTTGAAAGAATGAAAGAGCAGATGAACAAGGGCATAATCGGAGATGTGGAAGTTGCCACCATAGAAGAGGTCATCAATGGTCCTTTTTCACATCCAAGAGTTCCTGCTCCAGTTGCGGACTGGTGGTTTGATCCGAAGAAGTCTGGCGGTGGAGCTCTCCTCGATATCGGCTATCACATGATAGATTTATTCCGCTTCTTTTCGGGAGACGCGCATGTGATGTTTGCTCACCTGATCCACAGGTATAATTTGCCAATCGAGGACGGTGCGATCGTGATATTGCAGTCGAATTCGTCCACGAAAGGAATAGTTAACATTGGTTGGTATCAACAGACTATATTTCCGAAATACAATTTCCGAGCTATTCTTCACGGGACTGCTGGCTATTTGTCAAGTGACAATTTTGTTCCACGCAATCTGTATGTTCACGCTGTGAAAGCAGGACTCAAGAATGTTGCACGAAGAATCGTTGGAAAGAAGATTCGCTTTCTAGCGTACACGTATTATTATGAATCTTTCTACAGAGAGATGGTGAGTTTTGTTGACAGTGTTCGCAATGATACTGAAGTCGCAGTTCCTGCTATTGAAGGGTTGAAGACTGTTGAACTCATTCACGCTGCATACGAGAAGGCAAATCAAAAGAGTGCCTAGATGGTGTTGGACACATCGCATGCCAGCACCAGATCGTTGGGAAAGCAAATTTGCTGACTACTCAAGCTAACGCGCACGCTGAATTATGGTTGCATATTGAAGTGGAAGGGAAAATGTAGTGGGCGGCATCTGTGCTGTAATCGGTAATAACGCTGAATATGTTGCCAAGGAAATGTGCCGATGTCTGGAACACAGGGGTCCAGATGATGAAGGAGAGTGCACGCCTGGTGAGAACGTAGCGCTTGGGCACAGGGCATTATTTGTAGAAGATTCTGCAAGGGAGCATCAGCCCCTATCTAGCGAAGATGAAACGATATGGGTCACATTTGATGGCACGATCTATAATTTTGAAGAGTTGAAGAAGAAGCTGGGAAAGAATCACGAATTTCGGTCAAGGTCCTCCGCTGAGCTTGTGATCCACGCGTACGAGGAAGAAGAATTAGATTGTGTAAGAAAGTTCAATGGAGATTTCGCCTTTTGCCTGTGGGACTCTGAGAAGAGACTGTTGTTCTCAGCTAGAGACAAGATTGGTGTTCGGCCTTTATATTATTACAACGGTGGTCATTCTAACCGTTTCCTCATTTCCTCAGAGATTAAGGCGCTGCTTGCTGATCCTTTGGTTCCGAAAGAGGCCAACAGACACGTCATTTATGAGTATCTGTTAAGCGGTCCCCACAGCCATACTGGAGACACCTTCTTCAATGGAATAAAAGAACTTTTGCCTGCTCATTACATCTTGGTAAATCAAGATGATGTTAGGATCAAGAAATATTGGAGTCCACTGCAATCTTCCAGAACTGATGCGGCAAAAGACGAAGAAAACATCAATTACGCTTCTAGATTTCTTGAATTATTCGAAGACTCGGTAAAGATCAGGATTCCCGAAAATGCTCTCATTGGCACTTTCCTCAGCGGTGGGATTGACTCGTCATCAGTTGCTTGTCTCATAGACAGGGTTCTTAAGTCAGATTTTTCAGGAAAAAGTAACACTCGCCAAGAATTGTTCTCAGCCGTTTATCCTAATACTAAAGCAGATGAAAAGGCATACGCGGATGAAGTTGCGCGTGCCGTGAATGGCATAATAAACTATCTATGTCCATCTGTCTCGGGGCATTGGGACGACATCAAAAGGTTCGTCTACTGCATGGATGAACCTGTCCCCGTCTTCAATTATTATGCATACTGGTGTCTATCCAGGACTGCAAGCAGCAAAGTGCGCGTGACATTCAGCGGTCAAGGACCAGACGAGATCTTAGGAGGGCATGCCGAGGAACGTATCGTTTACTTCAAGGAGCTCTGGAAAAGGAAAAGGATTGGGAGACTCTTTGTTGAGTTGATTGGAAGCTCAGCTCAATACAAAATTAGCAGGGTATTGAGTTATGACGTCAGGGGGTTACTTTTTGAGAATGGAAAAAGTAAATCGACGATCAAGAAGCTTTTCGCTCCAGAGTCTGCAGCAGCGATCGTTCGGAATGAAACGCTGAATAAACATGAATCTTTGAACGAATTTCTTTTCAACGAAGTTACTCAGACTTTGTTGCTTGATCATCTTCAATTTGGTGACCGAGCGTCGTCGGCTTTCTCTACTGAAAACCGGTATCCCTTCTTAGACTGTAGAATTGTAGAATTTGTATTCACGCTTCCCGCAAACGAAAAGATCAAGAATGGATGGACTAAACGCGTACTGAGAAACGCCATGAAAGGAATAATTCCAGAAGCTATCGGGAAGAGACGAGGGAAGCTAGGTACACCTGTACCGTTGGAAAAATGGCTGGTAGATTTGGAAGGGGAGATTAGAGCAGTATTTGGATCAGAGAGATTCCGAGAAAGGAGATACTTCAATCAACCAGTAGTCTTGGATATGTATGATCGTTTCTGCAAGGGAAAGATGAATCATCGTGAAAAAACGTTGTACGCTGACGTGTTTTGGAGAATTCTGAACTTGGAACTTTGGTTTGAGATTTTCTTTGACCCGCAGAGTAGGAGAGCTTAAGATCTTGTCCCAATGGGGCAGACGTGTACACACTTGGAGTTGCATGGACCGTAAGTCCACTTTAACGTCACAGGGTTCATTATCAGATCATAGGATCGGCATTTTTCACCAATCCACTGGTAACGATCAGCTTCTCTCTTGTAGGCTCCGTATTTGCATGCTTCTATGCATTTGGTGCAGTCTTTGCAGACATCTATTTTCAAAGGTGTATCGTACACTAATGTTGCATCAGTCAGTACGCAGGCGAGAACGTTCAGAGGACCAAGAGTTGGATTGACGATGAAGCCTCCTTTGCCAAAAACTCCTAGTCCGGCGGAATGTGCGGTCCTTTTGAATGAGAGAATCCCAGACCAGCCGTGGGGTTCAACAGCAGCTTTGAAACCTCTCTTTGCTAGGTGGTTCTTGACGCCGTCGATGCATTGTCTAGCCTGCTTTCGACCTTCCTTGGTTTCTTCTTTGAGTCTTATGTAGGTCAGACTGAAGTGTGGTCCCCATCTGTAGAAGTAGTGTCTGTCTTCGTTCAGTTTCCTACCGCATGCCAGGACTATGATGCTTTTGGCCGTGGGCAGGATGCTTGATGGCTTGTGCCCCTGTGGAGCCTCTCTTTCCAAGTCGGCCGCGGATGTGAAGCCGACGAGTTCAGCGCCCATGCTCAGACCCAAGGAGCGGACCTCATTGGTGAGTCTTTCATCCTCATTTCCAGTTACGAGGAGTGTCAGCGTCCTTTTGAACAGCGTCCCTCGACAACGTTTCTTGGGCAAAAAGCAGTTGCAGTAGCCTATGTTGTCGAAGCCGTTGTGCATGAATATTCGTTCCGAAACTTTTCCGCATGGGTTTTCAATGTTTATTCCCGCATAAGCCTCTTTGCATCCTTTCTCACGGAGAAGCTGAACGGCTGCGGCTATGAGTTGAGTTCCTGTTCCATGACGACGGTGTTCTGGGAAGACGAACAGTTTTGATATCCAACCGTGATAGATCTTGGGAGGCGTAGTGTCTGCAGAATGGTCAGTACCAGTTTTTTCGGGTTCGAGAGGAGAATAGAAGGTTTCTCTTTGCCCGATGCTGACCGCGCCAACGATTCCTTCTCCTGTTTCAGCAACTAGAACAGTTTCTCTGGTATGAGGCCCAAAACTGTAGTGAGAATAGGGAGACATCTTGAGAAGGCATTTGACGTCTTTCTTCTTCGCGATTCTGACATTGATGGTATTCAACTTGGAACCTCTGTAAACATCGCGCGCGTACCAATTACTTGAATATTCGAACGCTAAAAGCTTACTCTTCTCACATTAAGATTCAGGTGAAGTCAATTCCGTGCGGGTATATGATTGACTTGGTGTCTGTTAGACTTTCATGCATAATATAGTCAGATGGTTCTCATCATTGACTGATACTGATCATGCGTAGAATGCCATATTAGTGACGATGATGAATCACGTGTGCTCTAGGTAACTATTAGATTGTCGGGTGAGAAAAAAATGGGCAGTGTTGTAAGCATAGTCCGAACGGCTGATTCAGCACAAGGAGTAAAGGAGTCCATTTCAAAAGCGTTAGATTTGATAGATTTTCAGGTCAACAAGAACGTCAGGTCTGTGGTGATCAAGCCCAACTTGTGCTATTACTGGGATTCTAGCACGGGGTATACGACTGATCCTCGAGTTGTTGCTGCAATAATAGATTGGGCTCGTGAGATGTTTGGCGATGTCGACATTAAAGTCGCAGAGGCCGATGCTTCGGCCATGCGAACGAAGTACGTCTTTCCAGCTTTGGGATATGAAAAATTGGCTAAAGAAAAGAGTATTGAACTCTTCAACCTGTCGAAGGATGTTTTGTTGGACGAGACTGTTCATGTGAATGGACGTGAGATCTCGTTTAAGGTTCCTGCGTTGTTGAAGAAATGCGATCTGTTCATGAATGTGCCGAAACTGAAGATTATGCGGGCTGTGAAGATCACTTGCGCGATGAAGAATGTTTTTGGCTGTATTGGGTTCCCGAAGAAAATGATCTATCATAAGATCTTGGATGAGGCGATCGTTGGCATCAACAAAGTGTTGCTTCCGCATCTTACCATTGTTGACGGCCTTGTTGGTTTGGGACGTTTTCCCGCTAAGCTTGGTCTCATTATGGCTGGTACTGATGTGGTATCGGTAGATTGGGTGGCTTCGCAGATCATGGGCTACAGACCGTCTCAGATCAACTTTCTAAAACTTGCCGTCAAAGAAGGGCTCGGAGATCCTCATGACTTGAGGATTGAAGGCGAAAGACTTGAGGAGTTCGCGAGGATTTTTCCGAAGGAGGGTTTCGTAGCCACAAGATATCTATGGAGTGTTCAGTTTTGGTTATTGAATGCTTACCGCAGGCTTTCTGGAGATATTCTTCCACCAGTTCTTGACGAAAAATAAGGACGAAAGGTAAACGGTAAGTTTGAGAGTGGTAGTAGTCAAGCACGCGCGCTAAAAACTGGGGGTGGAATTGTGAAGAATGATTTTATATCCGACATAATTAAGGACAAGCTCTCTTTGTCTGACCCTTGGTATCAACTTGTCATGAAAATGGTAGAGCCAGTTGTCGATGATATTGAACTGCAGCGCGTGGTTGAAGTGGGTTGTGGACTTGGTGGTTTTGTGATGAACATCGCTGAAAGGGGGAGAAATGTTGTTGGGGTGGACGTATCCAGAAACGGCATACGAACAGGGAAAGAGCTGGCCAAGCGGCTGAAACTTCAGGATAGAGTGGATTTGGTGGTTGGTGATGCTCAATTCCTTCCGTTTAAGCAGGAGATTAGTGACGTTGTTGTGTGTTCAGAGACGTTGGAACACGTACCAAATTATGGAAGAGCTTTTGGAGAACTTGTTAGAATAACCAACAAGTCGGGATATCTATGTGTGACTGTCCCCAATTTTCTAAGTAGCGCTATCTTTGAAAATGTGGTCTTGCTTCTGGTAGGACAGCCAAGCTATGTAAAATCGAATGTGTGTGTTGAAAAAGAGCATATTTTTCACATTTTCAAGCTTAGAAAACTCCTTCATGGGGAGCACTTGAAGGTCATTGCTGTTCGAAGTGTTGATTTCTTGCATCTTCCGCCGAGAGTGAGAAAAATTCTAGGAATAGGCGAAGATCTCGGGCTTCTTTCAGAAAAGTTGGAAGCCTTGTTTGAGAAGTATATTTCACCCTTGAGACTTGCGGGAGCGAACATTGGAGTCTTAGCGAGGAAGGAATGACTTCTATAGAAATCCTCAAAGATTAAGAGCCTAGGATAAGTGTTTCAAACATGCGTTATAATCCCAAAGTTACTATAGGTTTTTGTGTCAAAAACAGTGAGGTTACTGTTAAGGAAGCGATAGACAGTGTTGTCAGTCAGGATTATCCTCATGAGCTTATGGAACTGATAGTTGTTGATGGGTACAGCAAAGACAAAACAATATCAATTGTAGAGAAAAGACTTTCGAACACTGATATTAACGTAGAATTCTTCTATGAAAATGAAGGGCTTGGAGAAGCGAGACAAATTGTAGTTAACAACGCCCTTGGAGATTACATAATATGGGTCGATGGTGACATAGTTTTGGGGAAGAACTACATAACGAAACTCGTGGAGCTCATGGACCGAAATCCTCATTTAGCGGTGGCTCGAGGCAGATTTAGGATGCGAACAAAGGAGAATTTGGTTGCTACATTAGAAAGCATCGATTGGATAGTAATGACTGATCGCGAGCAAAAAGTTTCTTCAGAGCAGGAATTCCATTGTGCAGGGGGAAGCATTTACAGAACAAAAGCTGCTAGGCAAGTAGGTGGTTTCGATCGTCATTTCAAGGGAGCCCTGGAAGACTGGGACATTGAACATAGGATGAAGAGAATCGGTTGGTTGACAGCTTTTGCAAATGATGCAGAATTCTATCACAGGCTTAAACAAACTTGGAACGAACTTTGGAAAGAGAACTTTTGGTATGGTTATGGTGGGCATTACTTTCTCCATAAATGCCAAAGAAGTATATCTGCATCAGCCTTTTTTACGGGTTTGCAACGTCCGTTTGATGCATACAATTTAACGCACAGAAAAATAGTGTTTCTGATTTCGTTGCAATACTACTTCAAAAAGATAGCCTGGTACTTCGGTTTTCTCAAGGCCCATACTGATGGATACGGGCATAGCCTTGGAAAGACTTAGTAGAATCGTCAGGCAGACTCGGTGTTAGATCATGAAATCCAAGGTTACCATTGGCATCTGTGTGAAAAACTGCGAAAACTACATTGGTGAAACCATAGGCAGCATCCTGGAACAGGATTTTCCAAATGAACTCATGGAAGTCACTGTGGTAGACGGATACAGCACCGACAAAACATTATCGATCATAAAAAGAGAGTTAGGAAGATCTAATACTAAGACTAACATCTTTCTTGAAAATGAGGGATTGGGAGTTGCTAGGCAAATCGTTGTAGACGAAGCCCGTGGAGACTTCATTATCTGGGTTGACGGCGACATGGTTCTACGCATGGATTTTGTCACCAAGCAAATTGAATTCATGGATAAACATCCGACAGCAGGAATAGCCAAAGGCAGATATGAGCTCCGCCGAAATATTCAGCATAAAAGCATCGTAGCTAGCTTGGAAGATTTCGAATTTCTCGTAAATACTTTTGTAGAGGGGGAGACAAATTCTAAAGTCCTTGGTACTTCGGGCTGCATCTATAGGGTCGAAGCCCTACAACGAATTGGCGGTTTTGACCGAAATATTACGGGAGTGGGGGAGGACATGGATGTTGAAAATAGGATTAGAAAGGACGGATGGCAACTCTTCATTTCTCCTGCTGTTTTTTACGAAACGAGAAGGCAAACTTGGGCATCTCTATGGAAGGAGTACTTCTGGCACGGAAGCGGAGGTCGATATATGCTTAGTAAAGACAGACGTGTTGTGATATCTTATAAATTCCTCCCTCCTATTGCGATATTGACGGAGATTTTTCGCATTCCGACAGCTTACAGGTTGACACATAAGAAAATCGTGTTGCTCTTGCCTTTTCATTATGTTTTCAAAAGGACAGCTTGGGTACTTGGTTTCATTAGGAGTTTAATCGACAGAAGTAATCTGAGAAATGGCGAGTCTGAGCAAACCCGAAAGAAGGATAGTCTACTGAGTCTCTTGGAAGACAGTCACAAAGCTATGCATCTTCAACAAGTTTCCGTCGGAGGCAAACACTACTAAAGGTTGGCTATCACACTATCTACCTCTTTCGCTTTGTTCCGCGAATGCATTTGCGACTCCGATAGTTCTTGCAGGGAATGATAAAAAAACCGTGCCGATGGTGTTCATGCTTGAACAGGTTTTTTGAGAACGATCGAAAAGCCGATGCAAGACCAATAGTCACTGTAGGAGTCTGCGTGAGGGACGCCGCCCTAACCCTAGATGGAGCGATACGCAGCATTATGACTCAGGATTTTCCACACCAGCTAACTGAAGTGATTTTTGTAGATGACGGGAGCAAAGACGAGACTTTATCAATCATACAAAGGTATATGGGCAAAATGGACATGTATGTGAGAGTCTTTAGTACTGAATGGCAGGGACTCGGGCGTGCCAGAAATACTGTCGTCAACGAATCCAACTCAGACTTCATAATCTGGATCGACGGTGATATGTTGTTGCCAAGAGATCACGTGAGAAAACAAATCGAGTTCATGAAACAGAATCCTAATGTGGGCATAGCGAAGGCGAGATACGGGACCTTGCCTGATGAAAGTCTTCTTGCCTTTCTAGAGAATGTCGGATATGTAGTAAATGACTGGTTATATGGACACAGACCTACTCAAAGGAATCTGGGCACTGGGGGATCAATCTACCGAGTGGAATCTATACGCAAAGCTGGCGGCTTTGATGATAGAATATCGGGAGTAGGTGAAGACTCAGACGCCGAATTCAGAGTCAGGAAGGCTGGCTGGCTTCTTTATCTAGCAAGCCCTGCATTTTTCTATGAGAGACGAAGACGATCAATAGTCGCGATCTGGGGTGAAGGCTTCTGGTACGGGTACGGTCAACACTATATCTATCGCAAGAGTCATGGGATTCTCTCTCTTTTCAGACTCGCACCACTGGCCAGTTTTTTCGTAGGAGCTTGGTATGCAACCGCTGCATACAGATTGACATATCGCAAATCTGTCTTTCTTTTGCCATTTACATATAGTTTTAAAAGATTAGCATGGATGTTTGGTTTCGTCGCAGGCCAAATTGGATGCTCTCATGTATTGCCATTATCCAAAGAACCCGTCGACATTCTGCGGGTTTGATGACCAATAATCACTCTCATTATGGTAATCTTTGAAGGAATAGACGTACAACTTTCCTTCTGAAAGATTTTTACCCTTCAACCTGAATCACCCACCTTAATAGTGCCTGCAAAGTTCGGAAAGGTTTTTGAATTGCGTCAACAGTCCATTCGCATGTAAGGTGCATAAAAGCAAACCCGTATCTCAAAATTCGTGCAAATCCTCTTTTGAATTGTCTCTCCTAAACTTAGCAAAAGGAAGCTGTAAAATGAGTCTTGTCAGTCTTGTGCGAATCCGAAAAAACACGAATGAATCCATTAAATCAGGGATTCTCAAATCATTGAACCTAATTGAGTACTCGTTTCCAGAGGATATCAGCAATATCGTTATCAAACCTAATTTATGTTACTATTGGGACTATTCTACTGGTCAAACCACGGACCCCAGGTTCATAGCTGGGCTAATAAAAATAATCCGGGAAAAGAGTCCACACGCAGATATTTCCATCGTGGAGTCCGACGCATCAGCAATGAAATGCAGACATGCGTTTGTAATGCTGGGATACGAAAAGTTGGCTAAGAACTGCGGTGTGAGGTTAGTTAATCTCTCAGCGGATATATGTAAAAAAACAAAAGTCGTGGCTGGGGGTGAGTCATTTGAAATCATGGTTCCGCAGACAATACAAAATGCGGATGTTAAAATAAATGTGCCAAAAATAAAGTACGCAAGGGAGAAAATCGAACTTACATGCGCATTGAAAAACATATTCGGTTGTAATCCTTACCCCAGCAAATTCAGGTATCATCCTAGACTCGGAGAGGCTATCGTCGCAATGAACAAAGCGATGAAGTTTGATTTGCATCTTATAGACGGCAACATTGTTTCAGGTATGCGGCCTCAGCGACTTGGTCTATTGATGGCTAGCAGAGATCCAGTAGCTATTGATTTTGCCGCGGCGCAAATAGCCGGGATAAATCCGAGCAGAATAAGGTATTTTCAACTTGCAGCCAGAGAGGGATTAGGAAACAAGTCTTACCTTCAAAGAGGCGTGCCGATTAATTGCTTCAAAGCTGTATACCCTAGAAAAGACATCAAAAAGAAGCTGATGGACAAAGCATACCTTGTTGCAATGCGTGTTGGATTAGGTAAGAGGCTTGGTGCGCAATAGCATACTGGTTCTTGGAGCATCAAACGATGAGAGTAGTTAGGCTAGGAATAATCGGTCTTGGCTATATAGGCCAAATTCACCTTCGGCACGCTCTGCAAATTCCTAATGCGCGGGTCGTAGCTGTCTCAGACCAGTCGAAAAAAGTCCTGGCCAAGGCCAAGAGTTCAGCTGTCCAGAAGACCTACACCAACTACGGACATCTTCTGAAAGATCCAGAGGTAGACGCTGTAATTATTGCCTTACCGATTCAACTTCACCTGCAATGCTCAAGGCAAGCAGCGGAAGCACGGAAGGACATTTTCCTTGAAAAACCAATGGCCACAAACATTGAACAGGCGAGGGAAATCATATCCGCGATTCAGGATAACAACGTCAAATTGATGATGGGATATCCTTATCGATTTAGCCAATCCTTCAAGGATCTTGAATTGAACATTAAAAGTGGATTTCTAGGTGATGTAGAAATTGCCCATGCAACTTTCATAGGTTCTGGTCCTTTCATTCACAGGGCAGAAGGATATACTCCGGTAGCAGTTCCTGAATGGTGGTTTAGAAAAGAATTGACAGGTGGAGGAGTACTTGTTGACCTGGGAAGCCACATGATAAACCTACTCAGATGGTATTTTGGCGAGATCACTGATATCAAAAGTCATCTGACCTACCGATTCAACCTGGACATTGAAGATGGCGCGGTGTGTATTGCCAAATTCGAAAATGGGACTGTGGGTATAATCAGTGTGGGATGGTTCTCTCAAGCACACAAACTTAAGGTAGAGTGCTTTGGTAGCGTTAGTCACGCCGAGGCGCAGCACGTACCTTCTGGTAACTTAAACACGGCAGCTCAAATGCTATTTACTGGAACATCAAAATTCTATCAACCTCACTATTCTGAGCTTCAATATTTCGTGAATTGTTTAATCAAGGACCTGAATCCGTCGCCATCGGGACAAGATGGACTGAAAGATCTTGAGGCAATATCTCGGGCATATAAGAATCAAATACGACTAAATTGAGCGTAAGCGGAGACCACTTCTCTCATTACATAGGTTGCGCGCGCTAACTTCAAATTCATTCAAGAACAGGCCTTTGCGCTATTCGTCCTACTGAAGACCGTCGCACGCGCAACGTGGTATGATATCGTAATACACAATATTTATTAGCGCGCCCCCTCTATATTAGGACGTACCGCCCGAATATCTTCAAGCATGATAAGAAGTACGGTTTATCGGTCGCGCTACGTTGTCCAATGGAAGAGACAGAGTATGCAAATCATGACAAAGAAGATTCGAACCTATGTGCTGGTTTTCATTTCTGCGGTAATCTTGATTAGTCTATCAGGTACTTCCGTACTTTCACTGTTATCGCGACAGTTGACGATAGGAAATGCCGGCCGGATACGCGTCTCCACTCTGACCCAAAAAAGTGAAATAAGGGCTGCATTTGTGCACTGTTCGACTTGGAACAGCCAAGATAATTGGACTCAAATCGCACAAGCACTACACGATTCTGGAATTAACCTGATGATGGGTGAATTTCTCACACAAACCGGGGGGTACTATAATAGCACCATAACTGGTATGTCGGCAGCTTTTGGCGACCAGCTTGGTAAGGCGTTGGCAGCTTGTCATAGCTTGGGTATTGAGGTCTGGGTTAGTATGGATGTTCTGTTGGCATCGCTTAACGCAAGTATGGCGGTGATTGATTCGAACGGTCAAATCGTCACCTCATGGACTTCTCCAACTAACCCGATGAGCAAAGCGTGGATAAAATCCTTGGTGCAGGATCTGGTTACGCAATACCCGACTATCGATGGTTTCAACTTTGACTACATTAGGTACAATGGCTACGACATGGACTATAGCAATTATGTATACTGGCAATTTGGAAACGACACAGGAATGACCTTTGATTCCTATGCTGCTTGGCTTGACCAAGTAAACAACAACATGAATGTTCGAGTGGTATGGATGCAATGGAGGGAAACGCAGATAACAAATCTCGTAGCTAACATGCGAAGTTGGATGCTTGCCATAAAACCTGACCTAAAGTTTTCAGCCACAGTTTTCGAGGTATTCGACAACAGCGCTCCTGCCTATTGGCAGGCAGCTTATGGACAAAACACCGCAGAATGGATAAGCAAAGGCTATCTAGACATGGTTTTTCCGATGATGTACACCAATGATTCGAGCACAGTGTACGACATGGCCTCCTGGAGCAGCAAATACTTTAACGGTGGACCAAATGGCAAAATCCCTTGCGTTCCAATGGTCAGCAACTGTGAAGGCGGCCTCATCATCCCCATAACTACCGCAAATTTCGCAGCCATCATAAATGCTACTAAAAGCGCTGGAAGCAACGGTTGGGCCATATGGGCGTATGGCGGTCCTGGATCTGGTAATCCCTCTTTTCCAGACATACGAAAATACACATCAGCCATTAATCTCCCTCAAACCTTCAACCTCATGAATGTTCAACCGCAAGTCTCTGGAATCCAAGTAACAGTCACTTGGCAGACAAGCCTCCCAACAAGCGGAGCTGTAGAATACAGCACGACGCCACTCTTTTCGGAAAATATTAAACACCCAGCAAGCGGATTCAATGAATCAACACTCATTCATACTCAAGGGATAATATTAAACGACTCATCATCATCAACGACAGGTCACTCCGTAACAATCTCAAACCTTCTGCCGAATACCACGTATTATTTCCGAGTCATAAGTACGGACCCAAGCGGCACAGTGTCAACGTCGGTTGAAACGTTCACAACTTCTTAATAGGTTAGCTATCAGCTAGTTTGTTTTAGTCACTTGAAATTGGAGTTGGGCGTGCGCGCATCGAAAGGGGCATCTAGATAAGTTGAGGATTGGCTTTTTCCATCCTGCCATGAATATGTGCGGGGGTGCTGAATGGGTAGCAGTAAACATGATAAACGCGGTCAAAGCCAGCGATAACGAAGTTGTAGTTTTAACAAATGAGAAAGTAGATCAGAGAAAGATCGAGACTTTATTCGGAACAAAGGTGTTCTTTGATACCGAATTTGCTTTCCCACTTGAACCTTTTGCCACCACGGACCTCCATAATGTGTATACTGATGCAATTCGCACTTTGGTTTTTAAAATAAAATGCGATGTCCTTGTTGATACATATTCAAATGCGCTGCTCCCCGGAGTAAACATAGCCTATATTCATTTCCCTTTTGTCGGGCGTATTCCTCAGGTTCAAGAAATGGAAAAACTGACAAGAAAACTTAAGAATTCATACTACTTGCCATACGTCCTATATGAGCACAGGAAAGTTCGAGTAGCCGATCAGCTTATTCTGGGCAACAGCATGTATACCGTTCAGGCCATACGCGAAAAAATGGGCGCCAGTGCGAACCTATTGTATCCGCCGATATCGAGGGAATTCTTTGCTTATGAAGAAGGTGTTGCTAGGAGCAATACTGTCGTGTCGGTCGCACGTATATCTCCGGAAAAGGGTCTGACTATCATACCTCAGATAGCAAGCCTGACCAACAAAGACGTTCAATTCATAATCATCGGCATAAAAGGATCTTCGGAAGAATTTGCAAGAATAGTCGAACTCTCGCAAAAGTACAAAGTCGCAAATCGAGTGAAAATCATGACGAACGTGTCAAGAAGTTATCTTGTGAATGTACTAAGAAAATCAAAGATTCTTTTTCATCCAACCATTGGAGAGCACTTTGGGGTTTCGATTGTCGAGGCCATGGCGTGCGGTTGTATATCCATAGTCCACAATTCTGGAGGTCCAATGGAATTTGTACCGAAGCAATACAGATTTGACAACGTTAGTGAAGCAGCAGAAAAGATAGACAAAGCGTTTTCAGATTGGTCCCCCCGTGTTGCATCAGAATTTACTTTGCGTGCACAACAATTCACTGAAGATAACTTTTCTCCACGTTTTTTGAGACTGTTTAATTCATATTTGGATAAACTTGAGAACTGCGAGACATCCAATTAGGGGAAATCGAAAGTTCGGTGCTGTTTGTTTCAAATAAGTATCAGGAAAGCCATAATTGGGCGGTTGTGTAAGGCAATGGACAGCGGACAAGTTCACGTAGCCAGATCTAAAGGCCTTGCGATAACTGCCCTTATCTTGCTTTTTTCGTTTCTTGTGTCTGTCGCATTTAATATTGCAGTTGCTAGGCAGGTTTTTGGTTTTCTTTTCCTAACATTTGTGCCTGGATTGCTCTTAATCAGAGTGTTAAAAATCGATAGACTTGACGCAATTGAAAACGTGTTGTTTTCTGTAGGGTTGAGTCTTTCCTTTCTCATGATCATTGGCGTACTTGTTAATGCGATAGGACCCACAATGGGAATTCAAGAACCATTGTCGGTAATTCCACTTATGCTTCTAATAACCATTGTAATTCTTGCATTATTTCTTTTTTCCTATTTCAGAGGTACAAGCCTCAAATTACCCGAAATGGGGGAAGTGACGGCAATGCATGTGACCCTCGTTATGGTTTGTCTAGTGTTGGTAATTTTGAGCGTTATAGGTGCCTACTTGGTCAATGTCCGCCCCGCGAATAATCTAGTTCTTATCATAATGATTTTTGCAATAGCGCTTTTATTGGGATTTAGTCTTTTTAATAGACTAATTCCTTCACACTTCTATCCCTTGATCTTAGCTGCAATTGCCATAGCCCTGCTATTTCATTCATCCCTCATTTCCAATCATCTAAACGGATTCGATGTTCAGTTTGAGTATTACTCTATAAAAACAACAGTAACAAATTCTCAGTGGTATCCCAACATCTACAGCAAATTCCAGCCCCTTTTGAGCATTTCGATACTGCCAGCTATATACTGGAACGTTTTGAACATAGAAGGAGTCTGGCTTTCCAAAATAGTTTACCCTTTGTTGTTTGCATTTATTTCCCTAATTCTGTACAAACTTTACCGAATATGGCTAAGTGAAAAAATAGCATTTCTATCCGTTTTTCTTTTTATGGCAAGTAATATGTTCTACACTGAAATGCTAACTCTCGACAGACAGATTGTTGCTGAACTGTTTTTTGCCCTTTTGCTTCTACTATTCTTCACAAGGAAAATAAGTACCCTTAGTAAGTCTTTGTGTTTCATCATTTTTAGCTTCGCTCTCGTTGCCTCTCATTATGCAATAGCTGAAATATTTCTGGGCATTATTCTTTTGACATGGTTCATATTTCATTTTATAGGCAAGAGAAATGGAGCGACTGCCAACATTAGAATTCATCTTATCGCAATCTTCACAACAATATTGTTTTCCTGGTACATCTACGTGTCTTCAGGTGCAATATTCAACGAGCTAATTAATATGGTTGACTATGTCTATAGAAACACTTTTACCGAGTTTTTCAATCCAGAATCCAGGGGTGGCACAGTGCTGCTGGGAATAGGCATAGGCAATGCCCCTCCGAGCATGCTCAATTTCACAGGACGCGCATGGGGTTATGCAATAGAAATATTGATCATTATTGGTTTCATTTATCTATTAATTAAGCGGCAAAATATTTTCGATAAAGAATTTTCCATTGTTCTGTTCGTGAACATGTCTTTGCTCGCTTTAAGTATAATTCTCCCAGCTTTTGCAGGGAGTTTAGGCATGACACGACTTTACCATGTGGTGCTTCTGTCTGTATCTCCTCTCTGCATAATAGGCATTAGAGCAATTTCAGATTTTGTGTTCAAGTCTAGAAAGGAGTTTTTCACCTTGGCTATGGCTATTCTAATTCTAATTCCATTCTTCTTGTTTCAGACTGGTGTGATTTATGAAATAGCTCGTGTTGAAAGCTATTCCATTCCACTGAGTGGGTATCGGTTTGATTCGTCACAATACTTGGGCCTAGGGATAATTGAAACCACAGATATTTCCGGCGTAAGATGGTTATCGTTACATGAACTATCGGGATCTGCCACAATATATTCTGATGTAATAACCGATTCAATACTCATACGAGGAGGCTATGGCATGTTTTCTCCAAATCAGACAGAGCCGATAACCTCTAACACCACGCAGATAAGCTCCAACGGAATTGTGTACTTGAGATACTACAATTTGTTTTACGACCTCGTAGCAGGCGATTCGTTCCAGTGGGACGCTTTGAGTTATGTTAATTCAACTCTGATTTATACTAACAAAATATACTCAAATGGCATGTGTGAAATCTACGAAAAACCGTAGGACATCATATCTGACTTTCGATCGGGATCGCATTTGTTCAGGAGCAACTTGCGCGAGCGCTGCCTTAATACCCTGCGCGCTGTGTATGAAAAACAAAACGAGGTTAAGAAGGAGTCCCTATGCTCAAATACTTTAGTTCGGCCACACCCAAAACCGCCAATACTGGTGGCTCCAAATTAATCATTGACATGCAGAGGACGATAGAAAAATTCCTTGATAACAGAAAAATCCCATACAAAGAATATAGTTATCGAAACCTGAGGAATGTACTTCATCTAGTTTGGCCAACTCCTCATGCTAGTTACCTTATTTTTGGCTATATCGGATCCCCTTACTTTAGTGCTCCCTTGGTTATCTTGTATTTTCTGTTATTTTGCTTTGTAGCACTGAAGAAAAGAGTAGCTAAAGAACGATTTTACGTTATTATCGTAGATTTAATCGAATGGCAGTCTGTTATATGGCCAAACAAGAAAGATTACAAATTTAGATTCTACAGAATTTTCCAGTGTTCTTTGGAGCGGCTATTAGTCTCTCATATAGCTGATGAAGTCGTCAGCGCAATAGATTATGAATTTGTAGAGAAGAACTATAAGGTTGAAAAAGTGCATGATCTTGAATTCGTAGACTATTACGTTAGTTCAGATTCTAATCCAACCCAGACTTCTAAACTAAACATACTTTACGCTGGCGATTTAGGACGGAGCTTTGACGTGCAGCTCCTAGTTGATATTTTGGGGAAACTGAACCCTGAATACAGTTTACTTGTAGCAGGGTACGGACTGAAGGAATCTCTCAGAAGACAGCTTGAAAGATATGAGAACTTTTCTTTTTTGGGGCAGTTGGAAACTAGCAAACTAGATGAAATTGCGAGGAAATGTCAGTTTGGTCTAATGGTCTATCCGCCTGATTACCTTTACTACAACTTGATTCCAACCACCAAATTGAGTTTCTACATTGCCAACGGCCTGACCGTAATATCTACGAACTTGAAGCGGATGACCCTACTCAATTGCAAGTACAGTTTTGGCTATGCTCTTGAGAAAGAGGAATTGTTAAGAATGATTTCGGATTTATCAGACAAGAAAATCCGAGTTAACAAGAAACTGCAAAAACGAATTGCCACCGGCGACATGCTATATAGTATACTCACAAAACTGGAACTATCTTAGCCAAACGCCACAATCTTGGGAAAATAAGAGTCGCACTCCGAGCACTCAATGTTTTGCCGAAAGCCGATTGCGCCATACGGCATGACACGCTGAACGAATATGATCGAGCAAGAGTCACGGAAAGAAAGGAGATAATCTGGTAGCTGTAGCTGACATTGTTAGGGTTCCTACATTGAAAACCATTGCATCGAAATCAAGGTGAGAGGGTAACAACTTATTGCAGTCGATAAAGTCTCTTATTTTCCGACAATTTAGAAGATTTTCTAATATGTTGCTAGCTGGAGCACGCACAAATTCCGAAAGAATCGGGGTCACTTCTTTTTACAAATTCATCAGCGAAAAGGCGCGCGCTATGAAAAACGCGGTTTCGACGAATCAACATCAAAAAACAAACTTATACGACTTTAGGCTTGCTATATAGAGATGAGGGTTTTTGGCTCGCGGAAAAGGAGTTTTGAGTTGCCGTTCTGCTTTCCATAGCATGGAAAAGGAGGGGTTTATGTGTCGGATGGCTTGATCAGCCAGAAAGAACTCAATGTCCTAAACCTTGCCAGATATGCGAGAATCAAGAGCGCGTCGAAAGGAAACGAGTTCCTTTGCCGTACAGCAATGAACTTAGCCTTTATGTTTAATAAACTGAATGTGGATGCCACCCCAATCTTTGAAAGATTTTCTGGTAAGTCCCGCATGTTTCGGATTATGAAGATTATTCAGAATCATAAGCAAGATTTGGAGCATCTCTCCGGAAAGCAGTTTAGAATAAAAAGCTTAGACGAAAAGCTTGAAATTGACGACTACAATTTTGATCTGTATTTCCAGAAGAAAGACCAAATTAGGTTTTCCAAAACTAACGATCAAGTATGCGCAGAGATCGGCGGATACTTGTTTGTATTTCCATTTCCCCATGGCTTATACGAGTTGATTGAAACCTTCTTGACAGAGTATTACGAGTTCTACGATTTAAAGGACTGCACGGTCGTGGACATAGGTGGGTTCGTGGGAGAAACGGCAATATACTTTGCTGGTAAAGGCGCAAGTCGGGTGATAGTTTTTGAACCTACCCCGCCGTTATACCGAATGGTTCAGGAAAACATAAGACTAAACCGTCTGGAAAACGTGGTTCAAACGCGATGTGAAGCGGTCAGCGACAAGTGCGGAGAATCAAACCTTAGCTACCGGAGGGACGCACCATCCACTTCATCAACATACTTTTCCTATTATGATAGCGAACATTACAGGGTCAAGACAGCATCATTCGCGAGCATAGCCCAAGAGTTGGGCCACATTGATCTCCTGAAGATGGACTGCGAAGGACAAGAGCACACAATAATCCCCCGTGCTCAGAAGGTAGGAGCCCTAAGAAATATCGATAGGGTAATTGTAGAGACGCATTTTGAACCTGAGCATATTGAGAGATTTCTCCAAAAAGCCAACTTTAGAATTGAAAAGAAACGCATAATTGGTGAAGAACTATATCTGATTTACGCGAAAAAGACAGAGTTATCGAATCGTCGTTGACTCTGAAAGTTGTTTGTGTCTAATTTCGGTTTAGACGACAATTCGCGCGCTGCCTTGTCCCTAAAATGGTTAAAAATGGTTATAAGTCCGTTTTTGCTCATCTGAGCCCGAAATGGACTTCTTTGATGAACGCGTTTTAGCAACGCTTAAGGACGGCAAACCCAGAAGCTTCACAGTGCTTCTAAGCGAAGTGGGGTTTAGCCACAACACTTTGCAGCAGCATCTCGAGCGTCTATTGACTCAAGGTCTCATTGTCAGGGAGAAAGCAACCGCAAACAGTTTCGGAAGACCCAGATTTGTCTATCATGTGCCATCCAGGACCACGAAACAGGTCACTGTCGCCCTCCAAGATCCACACGTGGAGTTCGTGGCCCTGCCGTTTAGTCGCTTAAGGCACGTTTGCAGGTTTGAGAAGGGCGGCTACTGCAAAGAAACAAGGAGGGACTGTGCGCCTCAAATTTGCCCCCAAATCCGAAAATAAGACTTATGACCACTTTACACCAATTTCGGGACAAGCCAGCGCGCTACTAATTTGTCAAGATCTGATGTGCTTTTTATCAGTTTGTTCGATTGTTAGTCAATTCGTTTGGGTGAGTTCTTTGGAGGACTGCATTATCTTGGGTTCAGGCATTACAGGATTAGCTGCTGGATATATTTCTGGATGGAAGATTTTTGAACAGCTAAAAATGCCGGGGGGGATTTGTGGGACCTACGGGGTCTTTCCTAAAACTGGAGTTAATGTTTATCCGCAGGAAATACGTCAGGACATCTTTAGGTTTGAAATAGGCGGTGGTCATTGGCTTTGGGGCTCAGACAAACAAGCTCTAGCTTTTCTCAAAACCTTCGGGCGTTTTAGAAAATACGCTCGCAGAGTCAGTGTCTATTTGCCTGAGCTGGAGCTTCTCGTTCCGTATCCTTTGCAGTATAATCTCTGGAAGCTTCCAAGAGGATTGGCGAAAAAGGCTTTTGAAGATTTGGTGGATGCGTCACGTGAAGAACATCATTCAAGAACAATGGATAACTGGCTTGTCAACGTTTTTGGTCAGACACTGTATGACCTTTTTTTTCTTCCGTTTAACACGCTATACACATCAGGCTTGTTGAAACAAATTGCACCTCAAGATGCGTTTAAGAACCCTATTGATGTCTCCAAAGTTGAACAGGGTCTGGTGAAAAACAACAACATCTCAAGCGGTTACAATTCAACGTTTATGTATCCTAGAGCAACTTGGGGTGTCCTCACTCGGCGTATAGCAAGCAAGTGCAACATTTTGTATGGCCAGAAAGTGAGCGCGTTAGATCTGGCCAAGAAAACAGCATATTTTGAAGACGGTTCTTCTGTGCACTTCAAGAAAGGTATTTCGACTTTGCCTCTTAATGTAATGGCTTCGATTGCTCATCTAGATGATACTGATGTCGCTGATCCATACACATCTGTCCTTGTGGCCAACATTGCGGGTCCTAAGGGAAACAACTGTCCAATGGATCAGTGGATATATTTTCCTAAAAGCAGAACCGGTTTTCATAGAGTGGGGGTATATACCAATGTTGATAGTTTGTTCTTGCCCAGCAAGCTACGAAACAAAGGTTGGGCTAGTTTTTACGTGGAAAAATCCTATTTCATCAAGTCAACGCCATCTTTCAAGACTCAATATAGAGTAGCTTGTGATATGGCAAATGAGCTTGTAGAAATGGGGTACCTAGAAACTCCCATAGTGATTAGCCCCACATGGGTGGAAGTCGCCTACACATGGCGAAGAGTAGGGTCAAAATGGGTAGAACGTTCCTTGTCTTGTCTTAAGAAATCAAACATTTTTCAAGTTGGAAGGTATGCAGAGTGGGGCAAATATCAGGGTATGCTAGATTCCATTGTTAGCGCTCGCTCTTTCTTCAACAAGTCAAGAATAGCAATTGAAGACCAATAACGCATTTGGTTGCTTAGCGTGCGCCACGAAAAAAGGCAAGCAGAAAGAGCAACCGTGTAGTCTTTTCGAACAGCAAATTCACTATAGGCGCCATTAGAAAAAGCATTGGCGTGCACGCCCACCTGCTATATCTTTAAATTTCCTCGCGTGCTAAACTGACTCACCAAAGGTTTCATCAGCCCGTCACAATTATCACAAAACTTGGAGTGCTTGAATATCTGACGTCGAATCTCCACCAAAAACACGCGCGAGTCGTCGTAACCGGCGGCGCAGGTTTCATCGGCAGCCACACCGTTGATCGGCTCTTAGAGGAAGGAAAACACGTAACAGTCTTGGACGACCTCAGCCGAGGAAAACCCGAAAACATCAACAGACACAAAGGCAAAAAGAACTTCTCCTTTGTTCATGGCGACATTAGAAACATGCACATCGTCAAGAAGGCCCTCAAAGACGCAGACGCAATAATCCATCTCGCTGCCTTAGCGAATGTAAAACAATCCTTTGATAACCCTCATCTATGCAACGAGATCAACATCCAAGGAACATTGAACCTGCTTCAAGCCTCCCTTGACTCCAGCATCGAACTCTTCATCTACGCCTCCTCAGCCGCCGTCTACGGGCACCCCGAAAAGTTGCCAATACGAGAAGATCACCCACTGAAACCACTCTCCCCGTACGGGATCTCGAAGATGGCCGCAGAATCATACACCCAACTCTTTCACAAAGAGTTCGGACTAGGCGTAGTCTCTCTCAGATACTTCAACGTCTACGGTCCGCGTCAAACACATAACCAGTACGCGGGCGTAATCACAAAATTCTTAGACAGCATGAAAAACAATAGCCCCCTAAGAGTCTTTGGTGACGGCAGGCAGAGCAGAGATTTCATCAACATCAAAGACGTAGTAGAAGCACACTTGCTGGTATTGACACAAGAAGTCGTGGGAGAAACATTCAACATAGGCACAGGCACAGCCACAACAATAAACAAACTAGCCGCGATACTATTGCAGACTGGAAACAAAACCAGTCTGAAGATAGTTCACACTGCCCCACAGAAAGGAGATATCAGAAATAGCATCGCCGACATTTCGAAAGCAAAAGAAAAACTCCATTTCATTCCAAGCGCCCACATCAAAGAAGGGCTCAAGGAACTAGCAGATTCCTATCAAGTCCGCGCGCGCTATCATACTTGCTCCAGACAAACATAAGCGCACGATCTAACAATCTAAGGGGAATACATGAAAATAGGCATTCACGAATCTGATCTTGGAACGCCTGCGAAGAGTTCCTTAAGAAGACGATTCCTGGAAATAGAAATCATTAGTCATTTTGCCCGTATCAACGACTCAGCTGCAGTGGAGCTGCCAATAGAGGAGACAAGAATATGAGAGTAGGTGTTTTTCATCCTTGCCTAAACCTGTGTGGCGGCGGAGAATGGGTTGCACTGAACGTCATTGATAGTCTTCGGAAAAAAGGGCACAAAGTGATCATACTAACGGACAGCAAGATCGACCAAACAAAATTCAAGAGAACATTTGGACAGGAGCTGAAATCTGATGGAGAGATCGTTTTTCCTTTCCGTTTCTTCAAAAGCGGTGACCCGCATAACGTTTACACAAACGCATTATCTTCCCTAGTGCTGAAGTCAAAATGCAGAATCGCCATAGACACCTTCACCTGCACGCTTCTTCCAGGAATCGACGCAGTCTATATTCACTATCCGCTCTTCAAGCAGTTCGAACCGGAAGGTGGATCATTGCCTTCAAGAACAATTGCTGGTCTAAGGACCAATTTCTACTACCTACTGCACAGAACATATGAAAGAAGGGACAGAAAGAATGGGAAACGAGTCCTATTTGCAAACAGCGAGTTCACTTCTGAGGCAATAAGAAATGCACTCAATAGAGATTCTTTTCTGCTTTATCCTCCTGTATCCTCTTTCTTCTTATTAAGTCCCCACTCAATGCCAAGATCTGAAAGAAACAACCAAGTCGTCACTGTATCAAGACTAGCTCCTGAAAAAAACCTCGAACTTATTCCAAGAATAGCTGAGCAGACTCATCACGCTAGATTTCTAATCATTGGCAACCGTCAGAATCAAGAAATAGAAGCGAAACTATCGAAGCTAATTTCAGATCTCCACGTTGAAAACAAAGTCAAAATAATGACCAATGTATCAAAAGAGATGTTAAGGGAAATTCTGTTAAATTCAAAGGTCTATTTGCACTCGGCGAAGAACGAACATTTCGGCATCTCGATCATTGAGGCCATGGGATGTGGCTGCCTGCCGATTGTACACGATTCTGGCGGCCCCAGAGAATTTGTGCCCCCTCATCTTCGATACACTAACACTGAGGAAGCCGCAGCGAGAATTGAACAGGCCATTTCAGATTGGTCGCCTGAAAATGGACAAAGAATGCTCAATATCGCTTCAAGATTCAACCAAGATGCTTTTTCTGAAAAACTACTGAACACACTCACTCATAGTGGTCTGTTATCCTCTGAGAAACAAGGTGATTTGGATTCTTGACTGGACAGTTGGTCCAGCACATGCTAGACACTGTATTGGTATAGTGACCTTGATTTGTGTCCGTACTCTAGAAAACAAGACTATTCCAGCGCACGCAATATACGGAGACGCTCGCAAACAAATGGCAGAACATTGGAGCATCTGCATTGAGTCTTCTCTTTTGATATGATTAGGTGATGGAGAAACGTGCAAGAACGATCGACAAAGGCATTTGAGATGGGCAAGACCTCAGCCACTGGAAGCCTCCAGCTGCTCATAGGCGTGGCCACATCCACCATAATTATGGCAGTGGGCACCATAATCATAGGCAGGCTTCTCACGACCGACGAGTTTGGGCTGTACGGGATCGCATTGGTCCCGTCCACTCTGATCAACCTGTTCAGAGACTGGGGCATAAACTCCGCCATGACAAGATACATCGCCAACTTCCGAGCTACACAAAAAGAAAAAGAACTGCAGGACATAATCGTCGCTGGGCTTGTCTTCGAATTAGCAGCTGGACTCGCACTGTCGTTCCTGTCCCTTCTCCTTGCAACCTTCATCGCTTCAACAGTCTTCAACAGGCCAGAATCCGCTTCCTACATAGCAATAGTGTCAGTCTCAATCATCGCAGGCTCAATCCTCGCAGCATCTCAATCTGTATTCATAGGCTTTGAAAGAATGAAACTCAACAGCTTCACTCTCATCTGCCAAGCCATCGCAAAAACTGCCATAGGCCCTGTGCTCGTCTTCCTAGGCTACAGCGTCCTTGGAGCCGTCGTCGGCTACACTGTGTCCTTCGTGGCGGCAGCAATCATCGGCGTAGCCACATTCTACTTTATTCTGCTCAGGCCTCTGAGGAAGAAAGCAACAACCGGATTCAACTTGACCCGAACTCTCAAAACAATGCTAAGCTACGGAGTGCCTCTATCGATTTCATCCATCCTAGCTGGTATGCTAACGCAGGTATATGCCTTCATGATAGTGCCACTAACTAGCAACACGATGTACGGCAACTACCTAACAGCCCTAAACTTCTCCGTTCTCCTAACCTTCTTCAGTATCCCGATCGGAACAGTCCTGTTCCCAGCATTCTCAAAACTCGACCCAGAAAAAGAGCATGATCTCATAAAAACCGTTTTTGCATCATCGATAAAATACGCATCCATATTACTTGTGCCAGCAACAATGATTCTGATGACCTTGTCCGGACCGATAATCGGCACCCTTTATGGAGAGAAATACGTCTACGGACCATTCTTCCTAGCCATAGCGGTCATAGGAAATCTCTTTGTCGCAATCGGAAACGTCAGCGCAGGCGGTCTTCTGAATGGCCTAGGAAAAACAAGAATCCCCATGTACCAAAGCATAATGACTATCGTAATCGGCCTTCCACTGGGCATCCTACTCATTCCCATATTCGGAATAACAGGCCTAATAATCGCAGGCATCGTGTCAGGAATCCCTAGCATGACATGGGGGCTCTATTGGATATGGAAGCACTTCAAAGCGAAAGCCGACTTCCAGTCTTCAGCCAAGATCCTCGCGGCATCAGCAATTGCAGCTATAGCAGCATACCCCATCGTTTTGCTCAATATAGCCAACTGGTTAAGGCTCGTAATCGCCCTAGCCATCTTCCTAGCCGTTTATGTACTCGGTGCACCTTTGATTGGCGCAGTGACCCAATCAGACATAAATAACCTCCGAAAAATGTTCTCCGGCTTGGGCTTACTATCGAAAATCATAAATGTCCCGCTAAAAGCAGCCGAAAGAACTGCACTGATTGTAAGCTCAGACAAGAGCAGAAGACCTTAGCCCATTTGGGAAATGCACTGAAGCGCGCACGAACAGGGCGGCGGGCAGAAATAGCAGAACTCGCAGTTTCCTGAACACTCTCTATCCCAACAACGAAACAGAAACCGTTCAAAAACAGCGCGCGCGGGCGGATTAAATAATTCATGATTTATAGTGGGAGAGCCCGATCTCAACAAATTGATGGAAAATGAAGAGATCAGGTTCTCCCATGATTTTGTTCGAGAACTTGGATTTAAGTCCTCTCCG
>Ga0315296_10000666_pt1 | contig 31029 bp, 25 predicted proteins | sample YL17G14_18_MG_FD_203921 | JGI IMG/M metagenome (GOLD analysis project Ga0315296, IMG submission 203921) | Sediment microbial communities from Yellowstone Lake, YNP, Wyoming, USA - YL17G14_18 | ecosystem: Environmental > Aquatic > Freshwater > Lake > Sediment | place: USA: Wyoming | collected... | reverse complement strand
GGAAGTAGTGAGTGAGGATCCCGTTTCCTCTCAAGAAAGATGAGTCCTCGATCTCCTGACCCTTGCCGTATCTGAGATCCGCCTTTCCGAACCCCTCGATGAACAGGTGCCCGCCCGGTTTGAGAACACGAGTGAGTTCCTGTGCAGCCCCGGTCCTGTCCTTCTCGGGCATGTGTGATAGTGTGTGGATGCAAGAAACGGCGTCGAACTTTTCGCGTTCAAATGGCAGTAGTGCTATGTTGCATTCTACCAAATTTACCACGCTCTCCCTATCCCGCTGGGATCTCAGAGAGACCAACGCTTCCCGGGAGAAATCACAACCGACAACTTCGCATTTCTTGGCGAGGACCTCCGTGGTCTTTCCATCCCCGCAGCCCGCATCCAGGACAATCATGCCCGGTTTCAAGTGGGGCTCCAATGGTACGATGTCTCCGCTGCCACCGTACTGAAGCCCATGCTTCGAATACAGTTTCTGCCAGGCTTCCCGTGTTTTGGCCATCATCCGATGCATTCCTTCCAGCAGAGCTCTCTGTATCGGTATGTCCGCTCCAATCATTAAAATAGTGCTTCAAATCTAACTCGGACAACAACCGAGATGGGATATCGAGACAATGAATTTCAGTCTACTAGTTCGCGACCAGCAGATACTCAAAGCCATCAAGGACCAAGAATGGGAGGAGCCCACACCCGTCCAGGAACAGGTGATACCTCTGGCTCAGACAAACCATGACCTGATGGCTCAGGCTCAGACAGGGACAGGCAAGACTGGAGCATTTTCCATCCCGATCATAGGCAAACTCGAGAAGTCCAGAAGGATCCAGTGCTTGGTCCTGGTCCCAACAAGGGAACTTGCGATACAGGTCGCGAGCGATTTCACGGAGATGGCGAAGTACTCTAACGTTCGATCCGTTCCGATATATGGCGGACAGTCGATAAATATCCAGACTGACAAGCTTCGGAAAGGCGTCGAGATCGTCGTCGGCACCCCTGGCCGACTGATGGATCTCATGAGGAGAGGAGAGCTCTCGTTCGAGGGAGTCAAGTTCCTCGTGCTGGACGAAGCGGACCGCATGCTTGACATGGGCTTCATCGACGACATCGAGTGGATACTTCAGAGCGTTCCCAAGAACAGACAGACCATGCTGTTCTCCGCGACGCTGCCTGACACGATCAAAGAGCTTGCTCGAAGGTACATGAGGAACCCGAAGGAAGTCATCATCAGTCAGGATTCGCTGACTGTTCCTCAGGCACAGCAGGTCTACATCAACGTAGGAAGGAAGAACAAGCTGTGGGCACTGTGCAGGATCCTCGACATCGAGAAGCCCCAGCTGGCCATGGTGTTCTGTTCGACGAAGAGGATGGTCGATATGCTCTCTGACAAGCTCAGGGCATACGGGTACTCGGCGGATGCCATCCATGGCGACCTCTCGCAGGCTGCCAGGGACAAGGTCATGCAGAAGTTCAAATCGGGGAAGCTGAGGATTCTGATCGCGACGGATGTGGCAGCAAGAGGGCTGGACATAGAGGATGTCTCCCACGTCATCAACTACGACATCCCTGAGAACCCCGAGGACTATGTTCACAGGATAGGCAGGACCGCGAGGGCGGGAAAATCAGGCAAGGCCATCACATTCGTGGGCCAAGAGGAGCAGCACCTCGTCAAATCGATCGAGAAGTTCGGAAGGACGAAGCTCCATGAAAAAGAAGTCCCGGAGTCCCACGGCAGGGACACAGTGAAGAAGCAGCTAGATCTGGAAGAGTATGCGGATCACTTTGGCATGGTGCCTTTCAGGATGAACATCGGCAAGAGAGACGGTGTCGGCATGGTGGACCTCATTAGGTTCATCGAGCGGAAGACCGGAATCGTCGAACACCTGATAGGTTCGGTAGAGGTTGGAGACGAATCGAGCCGGCTGGAGATTCACAAGAGCGTTGCATTCAGAGCGATGAAGGGTTTGGAGCAGTTCTCGATCCAGAACAGGCAAGTCAGGATCGACCTGATAAGGAGTCCTTCTAGGCGTTGAGCGCCTCGTTTATCTGGTCCGCGCGTATGTGGCCAACGACCTTCACGTTGCAGCTTTTCATGCCGCCTATTGACATGATGTGGTCTCTGATAGATTTTGCCAGCTCCACGCCGACCGGGCAGAACGGGCTTGTGGGCATGAAGGTCAGGCTCACCGTATCATTGGAGACGACTATCTCTGAGATCAGGCCCATATCGTAGACGCTGACACCGGTGTGCGGGTCAAGAACGCTGCGGAGCATCTCGACGACTTCGTCCTTCTTGTCCATGTTCGTCTGCAAATCACAATATCAGTATTATAAGCTGTCGAGCCAGCCTGACACCTGCAAGAGGCTAGCGATACACCAGAACGGAGAGTCCTCCGGCGGTGAAGTGTTCGAGCTCGCCCTTGTCCGATGTGATCTTCTTCTCGACTTCGAAGAACTCTGGAGACAACATGATCTCCCTTCCGTCGTTCATCCGGATCTGAATTCCTTTGTCTCCCAGCAGGACGCTGGGACCGCGCATCGACGAGATTCTTTCGGCTATCTCCTTCGCATCCTTCCTGAACGTAGGCCCCAGCTTGGAATGCACGGGCTTCACTCTGGATATCGCCTCATTCAAAACGACGTCCCCGCGCACCTCCAGCTCCTTGGCTTTCAGCGTTTCCTTGATATCAACCTCGGAGCCGGCCATCATCTCAGCTGCCTCAGGGCCCACGATCTCGACCCGCTTGATCTCGGCATTCAGGGTAAGCCCCTTCGCGGACTTCCAGGAACGGACAGAAGCTACGATGTTCTTTATCGTCTCCCCCTTTCGTTCGGCCCCTTCGTTCGCTGCAGGAGCGTCGGGCCATTCCGCCACGTGTACACTTATCGGCTTCTCGTGTTCTTTGAAGTTCAGCTGATACGCATCCTCCGCGACGTTTGGCAGGAAGACAGAAACGAGCTTCAGCAAGCCCAGGCCAACCGTGTAGAGGACATACCTGGCACCGTCGTCTTTGTCGCCGTATGCTCTGTGCTTAACCAATTCGATGTAGTGGTCGGCGAACTCGTGCCACAGAAAGTCCTCAATGGAAGCCATCGACTGATCGAACCGGTACTTGTCGCTGCTCCTCTCCACCTCGCGCACCAGCTTCCCGAATCTGCTGAGGATCCATGCATCGATCGCATGCATCTTCTTCGGTTTCCTCGGCTTTGTCTTGCAGGCTGAGCCGACCATTCGCATGACGTTCCAAGTCTTGGTGGCCAACCTTCCACCGCGTACGAGCTCCTGCTCCTTGAATGCGTGGTCGATTCCGAGAGCGCAAGTGGCGGCGTAGTACCTCAACGCGTCGCCGCCGTACTTCTCCAGCAGCGGCATCGGGTCGATCACATTGCCAGCTGATGCGTGCATCGGGGTGCCGTCGGGGGCCATTATGAACCCGTGGATCATAGTCTCCTTCCACGGCTTCTCGCCGATGAGGAGCATCTCGCGTAGGATCGTATAGTAGGCCCAAGTCCGTATTATCTCCAGCCCTTGTGGCCTCACGGACATGGGGTAGAGCTTTTTGAACAGCTTCTCATCTCTCTCCCAGAATGTATTGAACAGAGGTGAGATGCTGGAGTCCATCCACGTGTCGAACACCTCGGCAGACCCGATGTACTTCCCTCCGCATACCTCGCACTTCTCGACCCTCGGGGGTTTCGCCGTCGGGTCGACGTAGCACTCGTGTTCATCCGCAAGAAGCACGTTGCCGCAGTCCTGGCACTCCCAGAGAGGTATCGCGGTCGCGAAGTATCTCTGCCTCGAGACGACCCAATCCCAAGCGAGGGAGTTCACCCAGTCCTGGATCCTGAGCTTCATGAACTCTGGATTCCAGTCGATCTGGTCGATCATCTTGAGAACTCGATCTTTGAACTGGAGGCTCTTGATGAACCATTGCGGGGTCTTGATGAACTCGATCGGAGTATGGCATCTCCAGCACGAACCAACGCTCTGGTCCAGATCATCCTGCTTCAGTAACAGTCCCTCGCTCTTCATGTCCGCGATGATGGCCTTTCGCGCGTCGGCCACCGCCATGCCTGCATACTTGCCCGCAAGAGGGGTCATCACGCCGGATTCGTCTATGCCCTTCTCCAGCGGGAGGCTGTATTTCATGATCCATTCGAGGTCGCCCTTGTCGCCGATGGAGCATATCATCACAGTGCCAGTTCCGAAGGATGGATCCACCTTCGGATCCGCAACGACCTTGACCTTCTTGTTGTAGGCGGGAACGATGAGCTCCTTCCCCACCAGATGCCGCTTGGACGCGTCGTCCGGATGGACTGCAACGAGGAGGCAGGTGCAAAGAAGCTCAGGCCTTGTTGTTGCGATGAGCACTTCCTGCCCGGATTCTGCTTCGTGGAACTTGATGTAGTTCAGATGTGTCTTCCGAGGCTCATACTCGACCTCCGCCTCTGCGAGGGCGGTCCCACACCTCGTGCACCAGTTTATCGGGAAATGGCCTTTGTAGACGAACCCTTTCTTGAACATGCGTATGAACGATATCTGGGTGAGCCGCCTGTAATACACCGCATCTGTCTGGTAATAGATGCTCGGGTCCATGCTCTCGCCGAGCTTCTCAAACTGGCGGATCATCTCACCTATGTACGTCTCTGCGAACTCGCTGCACATCTTGACGAATTCCTGTCGTGGGACATCCGAGGCCTTGATCCCCTTGACCTTCTCGACGCGAACCTCCACTGGGGTCCCGTTCACGTCGAAACAGAGGGGGAAGAATACGTTGTACCCCCTGAGCCGCTTGTAACGGGCAGCGAAATCGATCACCGTGTAGCCGTAGGCATGGCCCAGGTGCAGCGCCCCAGAGGCGTATCTGGGCGGGTTGTCTATGCTGTAGACTTCCTTCCTGGACTTCGGGTCGAAGCGATAGAGCTCCCAATCCTTCCACTTGGCCTGCCACTTGGGCTCGCTCTCGCGCCAATCGTATTGGACCATGACTTTCGGGACAAACGAGTAAGCATAGATAAAACTTGTTCACTCATGAAGCTGGCTGGGGTGGTTTGGCCATGTTCGCTTACTTCGTCCGCTTTCGCCTTCTGAAGACATTGGCGAGGATGAGATCCTCCGCCTCTGATGTCATCGGACCTGACCACTGATCAAGAGTGAATAGGCCTTCCGCGAGGGAGCGGACGAGGACAGCCATCTGGTGAGGACAGAAGTATGCCTTCTCCCTGAAATCCATGCACTCGCAAGAGGTGGCGATGTCGTCCGTGGTCTGGTTCACGAACCTGATGTTGTAGACCTCCCAGCCGTCGGACCGCCTGAGCGTGAACACCGCGTTCACGAGCGTGTAGTCGCTTTCTGGGTCGACTTCGACGATCTTCCTGCTCGCAGCCCACTTGATGGCCTTCGCCATGTTCTCGACGAAATATATCTCCTCCTGGGCCCTGCAAAATTCCTCAAGGACCTTGTGGTCGATTTTCTTCAGAACGAACTTGACCAGCTGCTCCTTCAGCAGGCTCGATCCTCCTGGAACATCTTGCGCGTCGCACAGATTCCTAAGGCTCTCCACAGTCAACCTGGAAAGCCTGAACTCCAAGGCCAGTTTGCTTGCCAAAGTCCCATCCCTCGCTTGAGAGATAATGGAACGAGGGGGTAGAAAACCATTTCGAAGCGGGTCCGCGAGAGTTGAGAAACGAAAAGATTGAAAGGATTTCGGGAAGGGGTTTGCAGGTTCTTCGCCGCGCGTCTACTCCTCGTCCTTCTTCGGCTTGCGCCTGACGAACACGACGATCATCGCAGCTGCGACCATCACTGGCATCAACAGGGTCGGGAACTCCGGGATGCTGGTGATAACTATCGTGTCGGTCACGTCCAGCTTGAACAGGCTGTCCGTCGTGGTGACGGTTATGGTTCCCATTCCCGTGATCGTCAGGGTAGTCTGCCAGATGCCGGCTTCCGAGGGAACGAACACGTGCGCAATGGCACCGAGCGTCGCAGCCCCTGTTACTGTCAGGTTGACCGTTCCGTTCCAGTCCGTGACCGTGTTGCCAGTGATATTCTTCGCGGTCACGCTCAGAGTGTAGATTCCAGGTCCGGTCGGCATGCCACCCACGACGTCCATCTGATAGGTGCTCACCTTGGCAATATCCAGCATGAAGTTCGGCGAGCCTGTCTCGTACAATGAAGAGTAGTCAACTGGCGTTGTGTGGGGGTTCATGTTGCCTGGCCAAGTTGTCGGACCGTTGATGGTGATCTTCTTCGTCGCAGCGTCATAGTACGAGTTGCTGTACAAAGCCGATGGGAAAGTCCCGGGTCCCAGGACGAGTTCGCCCCACATCTGGTGGGTGTTCATCTCCACGATCTTCGCGGCGTTGCCTCCTCCCTGCTTCGGGAAGGCGTCGTCCACGATGCCCTCGTACGGTATGTAGCCCATGTGCGGACCGGTCGGAAGCTGGACTATCAGCTTCTCGCCAGCTAAGAGGTTCCACAAGGCCGGCGTTGAAACGTAACCGCACTCTGTTCCGAAGTTGTTGGTACCGGGTTCCCACTGGGCCCTCGTTGGCTTCCAATTTTTTGTGTAGGCAATGTAGTCATAGAACCTCGATACCCAACCAGTGCCGAGATCGTTGTAGTCGTTGTGCTGCGCCTCAAGCATATATGCCGGTCCCCACCAGTTCGCATCCTGCCAGGTGGTCAAGTGGTACACAGCCACCATCCTGCTTTCGATGTTGGCGCCGGTCGTGGTGATCGTCGCGTTGAAGTAGTAGTCCTCCGGCCATGGGATGAAGTTGTGCTGCAGTCCCTGGACATCCATGTACCGGGTCATGAGACACTCCACTCCCCAAGTGTAGCCCCAGATCCGCAGAACGAGTTTATCTGCAGTCGAGGAAGGGTCGACCTTCAGGAAATAGCATTCGGGTGGTCCTGTGTCGACGTAAAAGTCGTAGCAGGCATAGATGTTGTATGGTGCGTCAGCTATGCCATCAGCCTTGTAGTTGTTCCACCAGGATGCGTTCAGGGCACCAGCTGCGTTCGAGGTGTTGAATTTCGTCCCCAGGTCGCCCGCCCCCGTCAGGCCTAGGAACTTGGCCGCAGCGAGCCTGTCGAACTCCACCGTACCCGTGTGCTCATAATACCACCCGTCGTTTGCATAGCCCACGGTACCAATCGGGGCCAAAGCAGCCGCCGTGACCCCATAGTAGGTGTTGGCATAGTGCGTCCCCGCCAACATGTTGTTCTTGTCGGAAGTTGTGAGGTAGGTGAAGTGCCAGTTCAATTTGACGGTTCCGCCATCATCTGCGAGACTACCGAGTATCGGCAAGTATAGAGGATCCTTTCCAGGCCCGGTAGCCACTGTCGTAAGGTTCTTGGCCTCATAGGCGAAGCGATAGAATCCGTACGTCCCATATGGCATGTGAGGGAATTGCCCTGCACTGTAGCTGTTAAATCCGGACTCCGGTTGATATGCGACGTAGTAGGGGAACCCGGCGTGGGCGACCGTGTCGCTGTAGTTGATAAGTCTTGACTCCCACCACTCGCTCAGCCCTGGGGTCGACCCGTGCCTGCCGCGGGCTCCGTCGACGTCTCGGCTGTCCTTCAGGTAGGATTCGCCGATGTTGGATATGGTGTATGTGACCTCACGCTCGCCGGCTTGCGTGCGGGCCGGCGTATTGTCAACAGGAGCACTCGCAGGCTCCTTGGCTAGCGGAACCAACATCACAAAGGCGGCCCCCACCATGATTGCTACCATGGCCATTGCCAATACCTTCTTCCACGGGGCACCAGTTGGAGCCTTAGGTTCGATTGTCCTACCGAGAACCGGAGATCTCGTAGGCGGAACATCTGCATGTCCTAGGTCAAATCCTCTATCATACGAAGAATGCTGTTCGACGGGCACTATGCCTCCCTCCTGGACGCTCGAATGTTGGTTGTGCTATAAGAACTATTCTTCTTCCCGGAATTGCCGACGGTAAACCTGGATGCTCAGACGTGGACATTGTGGTCTGAACTGTGAACCCGCAAACTGGCTTCGGACGCTCTGATTGTCTGAGAATGGTCTCTGCGTAGTCGGAGCCTCCATGGAATGGCGGGAGGCCCATGAATAAGACATCCAGCGAGCTACAGAGACTCCTCGATAGCCTTGCGCTTCTTCTCAAGAACAAGGATGTAGTCTCTCTCGATCCTGCTGTCATTCCATCTTGGTATGTCCAGGTGCCTGTTGATAACATCGAACACATTTGCACCTATCATTTCGAACCCTGACCGTTTGGCAATGCTGGACAGGAGGCGGTAGGTGGGTATTCTTACTCTGCGGAAGGTATTCTCGCCGACTACCACGCAGTATTTGCCGTTCCGGCTCAGCACTCTGTGCACTTCGCGGAAGTTCTTCCTCATATCCTCGAAGTACTTGTAGACTATGTACGCGCTCTTCTTGTCTATGACGACGAGGTCGTCAAGAACGCGCTTGAGTTCCGGTATGCTCGGGTTCGGCTCCCATGACTTGTACTCTGCCATATACGCCCTTGCGGTGCCCACCACCCTGCTATCGAGTTCTTTCGTGCTCGCTATCAGGTCGAGCCAGTACATCTCGAGTTTGTGAACGCTGACATAGTGGACTGCGCTTGCGTACGGGGGCGATGTCACTGCAAGATCCATCGAGCCGTCCTCGAGCGCTATATCCCGCGCATCGTTTCCAATGATGTCCACCTTGGGAAGACCGTTGTACTTCTCCGATACCTCCTGCGAGAGCTTCCAAAGATCAGCGGCATCGATAAGCTTCTTCTTGACGGTGTTCTCAAACCTGGACAACGCATCGTAGGAGGTCTTCCCCTGTTCGTCAAGTTTTTTCTGGAACGATGTCACCTCGGGGATCAGGGAATCGTCGTCTGAGTTCGATACCTTCCGGATTATGGATGAGAAGCATATCTTGAAGAAATCCTTGTAATCGCTCTTCCTCAACGCCCAAACGTTCTTCTTGATTGTTGCCAGCTCGGAAAGGACTGCTGGCTTGAACCAGTGCTCGCGGTTCGGGATCTCTGGGATCCAGGAGTCGTTGCTATCTCTTTCGCTGCGGATGTTCGCGAGGAGCTCGCCTGCCATCGCGGACAGCATATCTGGATCGAGAGGAGTTGTCTTGACTTTCGCAATAAGACGAGCCAGGGGATGGATGTCGATTCCGTAGCTGTTCCTGCCAAGGATGAAAGATTCCAGCAACGTCGTGCCTGAGCCCATGAACGGATCAAGCACATCATCACCAACTTCGGAATGCGACTCGATGCAGAATCTGGGTACCTGCGGGATGAATTTCGCGGGATATCGGTGTATGCCGTGCGTGGCATAGCTGACCTGTTTGCCGATGTACTTCCTGAACTCCCCTGAGAGGTCGACAGCCTTCGGGAAGCTGAAAGCCCTCGAAGAACCCTTGGAAGATGATGAGGGCATGTCTGATCCGTCTCTCCTCACTTCAGCTTGGACAAGGATTCGAGACCGGCGCCTGAGATGAGTGCCTCGATTGCTTTCGGAACCAGCCCCTGCTTGATCCTGATCTGTTTCGTAGAGTCCCTTTCTCTCATCGTGACCGTCCCGTCTGTCTTCGTGTCGTAGTCGACAGTGACGCAGCAAGGCGTTCCGACCTCGTCCATGCGCGCGTAGCGCCGCCCGATCGAGCCCGAATCGTCGTAGTAGGCGGCGAAACCTGCCTTTGAGACGGCGTCGGATATCCCGGATGCTATCTCGTCCAGACCGTCCTTGGCCATCAACGGGAAGATGCCCACCTTGATAGGAGCCACCAGGCCTTTCAGCCTGAGAGTGACATAATCGTCTTTCTTGGAGTATGAATGGTCAAGAACCGCGTACAAGATGCGGTCGACCCCGTAGGAAGGCTCGATTACATGGGGAACCAACTTTCGTCCGGCGACCTTCTCCCTTTTCAGGATGACCTCGAAGCATGAGGCAGGGACACGCAGTTTCTCTCCGCCGACGTCGACCAGGACTTCGCTCTTCCCTTTGGCCGCGCTCGCAGACATCTTCGAAAGCGCCTCAGCGACCTGCTTCGCCTTGCCCTTGTACTGCGGGCCTAGGGCGCCGAAGTTCGGTTTGACCACTTCCTGCTCGACCTCTTTCGGTTCGTCGAACCGCTCGAATGCAGTCAGATCCGCACCGGAGTGGTCGATGTGAGCCTGCACGTCGTAGCTCCCCCGATCCGCGATCCCGACCATCTCCACCCAGCCGTAGCCAATCTCAGCCTCGAGGTCCCAGCAGTCAGCGGCGTAGTGTGCCATCTCGGTCTTCCCGTGCTGCCTGAACCTCAAACGCTTCGGATCCATCCCAATGTCGACAGCGAACTTGTGAGTCAGCCAGATGAAGTACGCCAGAGCCTCGTTGACGATCACCTTGGATTTCACAGCCTCTTCCAAGGCCATCGTCCGCGGAGCACCTTCGTTCGGCACCAAAGAGAGCTTCTCGTGTCTGACGTTCTTGAATCCCGGCCACGATTTCTCCTGAGGATGCACGAAGAGCTCAGCCTCCATCATCGAGAACTCCCTGAGCCTCAGCAATCCCTGTCTGGGGGAGATCTCGTTCCTGAAAGAACGGCCTATCTGGACAGCGCCCACAGGCAGGCTCTCGCGGCCGTACCTGTAGATCTGCGAGAAGTTGACGAACATCCCCTGGGCTGTCTCGGGCCTTAAGTAGGCTGTCTTGCCTTTGCCCGCGCCCAGCGAGGTCTTGAACATCAGGTTAAATCGCCTCGGAGCGGTCAGTTCACCCTTGCACTCCAGGCATCTCACGTCCTTGTCCTTCAATAGCTTGCCAAGCCTTTCCTCGCTGAGGGATGCGGGGTTGTCGTGCAGACCAGCGGCGAGATGGTCCGCGCGATAAGTCTCTCCGCAACTGGCGCATTCGACGTACATGTCGGAGAACGCGTCGACATGTCCAGATGCCTTGAACACAGGTTCAGGTGCCACCACAGGACATGATATCTCCTGGAATCCCTCGCCGAGAACGTACAGCTTCCTCCAGTAATTCTCAATGTTGTTCTTCAGGGCCGCGCCCAAGGGGCCGTAGTCGTAGAGACCAGCGACCGAGCCGTAGATGTCGTACGCTGGCCATAGGAATCCCCTGCGCTTGCACAGGGACAGGAGCTCCTGCGGATCCATGAGCATCACTTTGTGAGCGTTGATATCACATCTATGTCATAAACCATCGCCACGAGGTTGTCCTTGGAGTCCCTGACAGGCAGTTGCCCGAAATCGTTCTTCCTCATTGTTCGAGCGGCATCCCCCACCAGAGTCTTCCTGAATACCGTCATTGGGTTCTTGATCATGATTTCCCTGACCGTCAACTTCGGCAGGTCGACTCTTGAGACCTCGTACCAGAGCTTCATCACGTTTCTGAGGCCCTCCCAGGTCCAATTGTCCTCATCATCGCTGATGCCCAGATCACTCATGACGACCGAGCTGTCGACCACGGTCTGATTGAAGATGTCCCTGTCCGTGATTATCCCGACCAGCTTCGCGTCGTCATCCAGGACAGGCAAAGCGTACACCTTCGCCGCTCTGAAAGTCGCGAGCGCGACGGACAGCGGAGCGCCACCATAGATCGGTATGCACGGGGAGCGGACGATCTCCTCGACCGCTATCTGAGGGTTGTCCTTCTCGACGACTATCAGAAGATCCGTCGGCGTGATCAGGCCCACTAGCTTGTTCTTCTCCACCACCGGCAGGTGGCTGAGGTGGTTCTCCACCAGACACCTCGCCGCGTCCCTGACGCTCGCGTTAGGGTTGATGGTTGGAATATCGCGCCGAATGACGAGGGCGAGCTGCTCCTCGTCGGGCTTTGCGAATATGTCCTGCCTGGTGACGAAGCCGGCCAGGGTCCGGTCATCCGCCTTCACCACCGGAAGACCTGTGAGGTTGTTCTTCACCAGTTTCTTGAGCGCTTCTGTCCTGGTGCCCGGGAGCTCCGCGACAATCGGGTTCTCGGTCATGATTTCTTTGACCTTCATGTCGCCGATCACCTCTTCCGGTTTCTGACCACAAGCACAGGACACGGAGCGTATCTGGTGACTCTCTCTGCAACGCTGCCCATGAACAACTTCGAAATAGCGGACCGGCCAAGAGTGCCTATCACGACCAGGTCGAAATCAGCCGCCATCTCGACGATCTTCCTGGTCGGAGAGCCTTCGACGACGACTGGAGTCACCTTGATTCCCTGCTGTTCGCCCTCCTTCTTGACCTCATCCACCGCGCGCTTGCCCTCGTTCTCGAGGAGCGAGTAGACGCTGACTATGGACGAGTCAATCGGGAAACTCACGAAGGAAGTCTGGTCGATAACATACAACGCGGTGACTTCGGCCCCGAGAATCTTCGCGAGACGCAGGCCAGTGGACACTGCTTCCTTGGTGTACTCGGAACCATCGGTTGCTATCAGTATCCGTTTCATCTCGTCCAAACCTAGGACCTCCACCGCACCTTTCCTCCGCGCACGACAGCCTTGATGTCCTCCGACCTTCCCACAGTCACGAGGTCGCGGAGAGGATCATCGCCTCCCATCCCAATGACTGCAAGGTCGTCCTTGACGTCGATTTCCGTAGTTATATTCCCGTTCGCATTTAAGACTTTGCGCCCGGAGAATGACGCCAGGCGTACCGCCTCCAGGGGGGTGATCCCACCCTTCGCCTTGCTGAGCCTGTAGGCAGCCTTGAGCTCCTCAAGCATGTCAGGTTTTGAGACCATGCAGTTGTCGGTGCCTAACCCCACCGTGACTCCCGACCGCAGCATCATGGGTATGTCCGGACAGAGGCCAAAGAACTCGTTGGAACGAGGACACACGACTATTGGCAGACCCTCCCGAGCGCATTGATCAAGATCGCTTTCGAGCGCGCATGTCATGTGAACCAAGAATGACGGCCCAAGATCCAAGATCTGTTCCATGTCCTCGCGGACGACCTCGCTCGCATGCAGAGCGAACATCTTCTTCTTGGATTTGGCCGCCCTCGAGACATCACGAAGGACGCCCACGGGCCAGTCCCGGTAGGCGCTCAAGCCTATCCCGTCACATGCATCCAGTATGGCGTTGACCTCACGCCTCGTGGACTCGACTCCCATCGGTCTCCCGAGCACTGCCGATCTCGGAGAGTCGTCCGTGAGCGCATCGGAGAATTCCTTCAGACCCTCGAGACCACCTTCTCTGAAATCAACGAACGCTGAAGTCCCTGTGCGCGACATGAGCCTGATTGACTCCTTCATTGCATCTATCTTCGATTTCCTAGGGGCTGAGCGCAGGATCCTATGCTTGTAGCCGTCAGGGGGACCAACGATCTCTTCCACGGAACCCTTCGGCGCTGGGAATGCGACCGAATCGCCGATGTGGGTGTGGGCGTTCACGAAGCCGGGGACCACAATCGCCTTCAGGGAGTCGGACGGAGCCTGACCCAGGCAGACCTCAGATACACTGTCCTCCTCAATCCTCAGGTATCCCCGAACAACTCCGTCATACGTGAGGAGCCATTTGCCTACAAGAGTCTCTTTCATGCGCAACTCGTTGCTCAATGCAGTACTTCTTTCTAATAATTTGCCGACCCGTGGGCCAACTCACGGTTCGCCTGAGGACCGCAGGCCCTGGATGGCCCTTGTCCAGAATATAATAAGGCATCGTATCTAAAATTCTTATGATTTGTCATTTGGTCGCGAACGTTTATATGTGGGGAGGAATTCCCGAAAGCCAAGGACTCGGAGGTATTCGGATGCCAGCGAAGGTCAACAAGGATGAATGCGTTGCTTGCGGTGCTTGCGTGGATGTCTGCCCTGAGGGCGCCATCACGGTCGAAGACGTCGCAGTCGTTGACGAGAAAAAGTGCCTTGACTGTGGAGCTTGTGTCGACGAGTGCCCGAACAATTCGATCTCCGTTGAAGAGAAGAAGTGAGCCACCAACCCGTTCGTTCCGCTTCTGCAAACTCAAATGGCCCTGCATAGGGCCGATTCCTTCTCCCCTGGCCCATTCCCGGCCATCTGCGCCACCAAGTTTGATATACGGACCAATGGCTTTTGTCATTGAGTGAACGGATGGCCCTTCAAACCTTGGATATCGTCATCCTCCTGGCCGCAGCATTTGTCCCTTCGCTCGTGTACCTCATCTGGATAAGGAACACGGAGAGGTACGGTCGAGAGCCATATTCCAGACTGCTCCGGATATTCTCCTACGGCGCAGTGATCTCGGTCATCCTCGCGGTGATGATTGAAGCAGTACTGATGATGCTCCTCAAGGTGAATTTCCAGAGAGTCACCGATATCCTGGGTCACAATCCCAGTCTCGAGTCTCTGCTCCTAGCCGTGGTCATCGCACCCTTCGCCGAGGAACTGACGAAATCCATCGGTGTATTGAGGAACCGCAGGTTCATCTCGGAACTGGAAGATGGTATTGTGTTCGGTGCCGCTGCTGGCCTCGGCTTCGCTGCCACTGAGAACCTGCTGTATGAGAGCAGTGCCTATTTCTCCGGTGGCGCACAGGCTTTCATCGCAACCGCAGTCATAAGGAGTCTGTCGTCCGCGCTGCTCCACGCAGGCTCGACTTCGGTCGTCGGACTCGGAATTGCCAGAAGCGTGCGCCAGAGGAAGAGCTGGCTCCCCTACTATCTGGCAGGCGTGTTGATGCACGGAGTCTTCAATCTGGCTGCGTCCTTTGGGTCGTTGTCGGAATCGCAGCTCGGACCATCTGCTTATCTGATTGGCCTCGCGGCAGCCTTCACGATAGCCGTTGTGGGGATATCCATGGTAAGGGCGAAAATCAGGGATCTCGACGACCCGAACGTTAGAAATCGGAGACAGCAGGGTGTCATCCGATGAAAGGAATGTCAACTACCACCCATTGGAATGGGTGGCTTGTAACTGACCTCAACGGAGGTTCTATTCTCCGCGTCATTGGTCGCTACGATTGGCCCGTTGACGGTGGGCCTGCCAACCAAGGCGTTGCCGAGGCTGGCGATGTTCCTTGCCGCGTTGAGGTCGGCATTGAGCGAGCAGCCGCAGACGGGGCATCGGAACGAGTGCCCCTTCCTTATCCCGAGATCCCCGCATCGAGAGCACGTCTGGCTGGTGTACTCCGGTGGAACCGATATCACGTGCTTCCCGCATTCCTCGGACTTGTAGCGCAGAAAAGTCTCGAATTGAGCGAAGGCCCACCTGCCGAGCTTGCGGTTGAACTCCTTCCCTAATCGCTTGTCCTTCCTGATGCTCAAGTCCTCCAAGGCCAGAACATCGAAGTCCGCTCCGACTATCTCTTTGGCGATCCTATGGTTGACGTCTGCTTGAAACCGTCTCTCCCGTCCCGAGAGGCGCTTGAGGTGCCTCTTTGCCGAGCGGGTGCCTGCAGACTGCAACTCGCGCTTGAGATATGCGTAGCGGCCTTGGACATTCCGAACATGCTTGGAGTTGAAGAATCTGCCATCGGATGTGACGGCGATGTTGTTGATGCCTCTGTCGATGCCAACGACCCGCGGATTGGCGACTTCTTTGATCGGGACATCGGGTAACTCGACCACGAGGTCGGCCATCAGATCATGGTCAACATCCCGAATTCTGAGCGCCTTGACCTTGCCTCCAAGGTACTTTCTGAAGTACTCGGGAATGTGAAGCGGAACCTTGAGTCGCCCCTCAACGGTGGTCAGAGACAGGAATCCGCTATCGAGGAAGGCCTTGAACGTTCTCTGGTTGAATCTCGCAGAGCTGTGCGGTTTCTTGATCGGCAATCTCCTGCACCGCTCCCGTTTCAGCATATCAGCGGCACAGTCTCGCGCTCCCTGGACAAGCGAGGACTGAAGCGCGGGCCACTTGTCGCGGGCTTCGTAGTATCCGAGCGCCTGGAGCTTCCTCTTGGAATGCGTCCTGTTGTGGAAGCCCAATCTGAGAAAGAAGTTCGTGGCTCCGTTGAAAATGCGGACTGTTTGCCCAATGGCTTCGGATGGGTCCAACTTAACGGTTATGGTTCTCTCCACGAACAGATTGCATGCCATATGGTGTATATGGGATTCTGTGGGACTATGGTGAAAGTGGAACGCGGCGCACGGGATCACCTATCACATTGTCTCGTGTCCGAAGTGCCGCAAGGAACTCCCCCTGGTCGTTCAGAAGAGCCTGAGAACCGTGATGACTGCGATAGCGGAGTCTCGGAGCTTGGAAGTCAAGGAGCTGGAAGTGGTGGCAGACCATGTGCATCTCTTCATCGGAGCACAACCGACGGAATCTCCTGTCGGGATCGTAAAGGCTCTGAAGGGGATCAGCACGAGGGTGTTGTTCGACGAGCATCCAATCCTGCGGACAATGTTCCGCCAGGGGCGTCAATGGAGCCCGAGCTATCACATTGGGAAGGTGGGGCAAGTGCCTGCGGAAGCGAAAGCGAGGCATATCAGGGATCAGATGTTCGGAGGGTCGGGCGACCTGCTCCCTCCCCCTAATGAATTGAGGGTCTCCGCAGGACGGGTTTCATGAAAAGCATAAGAGAAGAGGAGCGCATCCAGTGTCTGTGAAGTTCAGGGCGTTCGTTTCCGTGGACATCCGTCCTGGCGAACCGCTTATCTCGGCAGTCAGGGACCTGCAGCGATCGCGTGCCGACCTCAAGATCGTCAGGACGGAGTTAATGCACTTGACTCTCAAGTTCCTCGGCGACACGGAGGAGGACCTCATCGACGATGTGATGGCGCGGATTGCGGGAGCCTCTGACGGCGTCGGACCCTTCTCGATTCACTTGAAAGGGATGGGGGCATTCCCGTCGCTGTCCAACATACGGGTGGTCTGGGTCGGCATCGAGGACGGGAGGTTCCTTACACAAATAGCCGGGAAGCTCGATAGCTCGATGAGCGATATGGGATTCGAGAAGGACAAGAAGGGTTTCGTTCCGCATCTAACATTGGCTAGGACGCGGAGTCCGAAGAACATCATCAACGTCCAGGAAATCCTCAGGACCAATGCTGCAACGGACTATGGAGAGTACCAGGTGGACAGGATCCTCCTGAAGAAGAGCGTACTGAACCCCCAGGGTCCTATCTACTCGACGGTCGGGGAGCATCTTCTGGGCAAGACGAGAGATTGAATCAGTCTCGCTTCCTAGATCTTCTCACTCCGGTCTCGGACAACGATCGCTCCACAACATCGACGAGGTCCATCACCGTGACGTCTGCGGCTTCCCCCTGACACTCTCTCAGATTCTGCTCGCACCAGGGGCATGAGGTGACGACAACTTTCGCACCCGCAGCCTTCGCCATCGCGATCCTATCCCGTCCGATGGCCTCGGCCAGGCCCGCATACGCGCTCTTCACGCCAGAGCCTGATCCGCAGCATGCGCCGTTCGTCCTTGAAAGTTCCATCTCGATCGGGGCGCGCCCGAGCGCCTTTGCCAGAACCCGACGCGGTTCTTCATACAAATCCTGGGCTCTCCCCAGATCGCAGGGGTCGTGGAAGGTCACGGATTCGACACCTTTCACGGGTTCACACATCGACTTGTCCAGGTGCTCATCTAGGAACTGAGACACATGCTGGACCTTCACACCGTATCTCTTCGCAAGCTCTGGATAGTGATTGAGCGCAGACGAACAACCGGGACATGATGTGATGACGATCTTCGCTCCTGCTCCCTTGAAGTCCTTGAAACATGACTCCGCCTTCTCTCGGGCCAACAGCTCCTCCCCGAGTTTCCGTACGGTCGATCCGCAGCATCTCTCGTCTTGGGCAAGGTGCGCAGGCTCCATGCCCAACGCCCTCATCACTCTCACGACACGCTTCGCAGACTCCGGAAAGAGCAGCGACGTGGAGCAACCTGCGAAGTACAACACCTCGCCTTTCTTCTTTAATCCTAACCCTTCGGACCACTTCGATTTCTGGCGTCTCGGGACCTGCCACGGATTGTCGTAGTTCTTGACGCTCGCGACGAGAGATTCGTGTTCCTTTGTCCCTCTCTTTTTAAGCTTTCTAGCAGCAGCTCTCGTGCTTATTATTCCCTTTTTGGTATCAATCCTCGAAGGACACACCTCAACGCAAGCTCCACATGAGGTACAGGTGAACAGACCCCCCTCCAAGGCCTCATCGATCCTCCCCCTCGACCCCTCGAGGTAGACGCCTATCCCGCCCATATGCCCGGAGGTCCCGAAGACAGGGCCAACGACATTGTAGGTCGGACAGTGCAGCAGACACATGCCACATCCTATGCAGTACTGCGCCTCCTTGTCGGCAGCTTCAAGTCGGCCATCGTCCACGAAGATGATCACGACTTCCTTTGGACCGTGCATGCCCTTGTAAACTTGCTTCTCGATGTCGGCGGTATAGCTGGGGCCAGTTATCACGTTGATATACGAACTTATGATCTTCCCGGTCGATAGATAGGTTTGGAGCTTCGTCACGTTGACGGCCTCGTCCAGATTTGGAACGACCTTCTCGGGGGTGGTGATTATGATGTGCTTGTCGGGCAACATGGCGCACTTCGACGCATTGCCCTCATTGTGAACGATGACCACTGCTCCTTCGCATGCGGCTATTGCATTCGCGCCTGTGATGCCCACCTTGGCCTTGGAGATGTACGAAGCGATCTCTTCCCGCATGACGCGCGTGAGTTCCATCGGGTCATCAGATACCTTCTTCTCGAAGTGCTTGGTGAACAGCTCCGATATCTGGTGCCTAGTCAGGTGGCACGCTGGGCCCGTGGGGTGTACGGCTTCACAGCCGGCAAGCTGCACGATCCTGTCCCCCAGGTCCGTCTCGATGACCTTGATGCCGCTCTTCTCAAGATGTTCCGCAAGATGAAGTTCCTTGGTCACATTGGATTTGGATTTGACGACGAGATCGTATCCTTGGAGCTCGTCCTTGATCTTCCTGACGGCTGCATCGGCGTTCTTCGCCATCACCACTCTGAATCCGTTCTCGCGAAGCACGGCCAAGGCTTGTGTGAAGAGGTCCTCGTTGCCGACAGAGGACTCCTTCGTCTTCCGAAGACGCTCCTTCCGGGATTCCAGGTCGGGAATCCTCGAGGCGTTCTCCTTCTGCCGCCCAAGAATCGTCTTGAAAGACTTCCTCATTCCGTCAAGAGCGGCTCTGTCCTCTACCGCCTCCCTGATGCGCTCCCTCAAATCCGCTTCGGTCATCGTCCCTCGATGGGCTCCGCACAATCCTGCTACTCAATGAATCACTGCTGGATTGTCTGGAGCTTGTCCCACTCCACTGTGTGAGGAATGCCACCCTTCTTGAGCATCTTGCTCAGACGTTCGGTTATCCTAATGGTCTCTGCAGTCTTGGAATCCGCACGGATGTAGAGCTGCTTCTTCCCCTTGGTGAGCGGGAACACGAGCCTCATTCTGCCCCTCCGGTTGTAGCCCTCAGGCTTGCGATTCTTCTCGATGTCCATCATGTTGATCCGCAGGAACATCTGAAGGATCTCGTCCTCATCTGGCATCTGGTCAGTCTCGTCGAGGAAGGCGACCATGAGCTCCTCGAAGATGCCTTGGAGGTCTTTGTACTTGAACTTGTCCTTGAAAATGATGTGGCCCGCCTCAGCTTTCATGGTCTCCGTTCGGATTGGTTACCGCGTATTTAACTGTAGTGCCAGCATCTTTGGAAGAAATCGGCTGGCGCAAGTCATTTATCGACAGTAGTCCATGGAGCTGACGATGGCAAACGCACTAACCATCGCCGGTTCCGACTCGGTGGGCGGCGCGGGGTTGCAGGCGGACTTGAAAGCGTTCGAGGCCCTCGGCATCCACGGATGCACCGTGGTCACTTGCGTGACATCACAGAACACGAAGCGCGTCTCATCCATCTTCCCAATACCGTCGTCCCATGTTGCGAGCCAACTCGACTCAGTTCTGGAAGACGTCCACCTGGACGCCATCAAGACAGGCATGCTGTACAGTGCCGACATCGTCAAGACCGTGGCTTCGAAACTGAAGAAGGTCGGCGGGCCTCTGGTAGTTGATCCCGTAATGGCCTCCACCACTGGGGGCTCGCTTCACACAGAAGGATTCGTCGACGCCTTGGTCACGAGACTGCTCCCGATAACCACGCTGGTGACGCCAAACCTGAACGAAGCCTCGAGGCTGTCAGGAGTGAAAATCACGGACGAGAAATCGGCGAAGATCGCGGGAAGAGAGATACTTGAGCTCGGCCCAAAGGCCGTGCTGCTGAAGGGCGGGCACCTCAAAGATGTGGAGGCTGTGGACTATCTCTTCACTGGGAAACGAACGACCAAGATAGCATCCCCGAGGATTCCGGTAGAAGTCCACGGGACTGGATGCACGCTCGGAGCTCTCATCGCCGGTCATATTGCCCTCGGACTTAAGCTGGAAGAAGCCGTTCGGAGGTCCAAGGGAATGATATACAAGGCAATACTCGCGAGGGAGAGAGTTGGCGCGGGCGTGCCTTGCGCAAACCCTCTAGCAGTGCTCAGGATCGAGGCTGGAAAGGCACATATGCTGGAGAACCTGGAAGACGTCGGCCTGAGCCTTGAATCTCTTCTCGACGCAGACCTCATCCCCGAGGTGGGAACGAACATTGGCCACGCCGTCCTCGGAGCCCTAGAGCCGGACGAAGTAGCGGCATTTGATGGCAGGATAGTGAGAGTTGGCTTGAAAGCCAGGAAGGTTGGTTCTGCGAGGTTCGGTGCGTCCAAGCATGTCGCAAGAATCGTCCTGGCAGCCTCCTCCCACGACCCGAACGCACGATGCGCGATGAACTTGAAGTACTCTGAGGTGAACTTGAAGGCATGCAGGAAAGCCAACCTGTCAGTCTCGACATTCGACAGGGCCGAGGAACCTAGGGGCGTGTCTTCGATGAATTGGGGCGTGCACGAGGCAATCAAGGCATACGGAGGTGTCCCGGACGTGATCTACGACACGGGTGGCGTCGGGAAGGAGCCTATGATAAGACTGCTTGGAGAATCCCCCGAAGACGTCCTCTCGAAACTCAAGAGAATCAAAGCAAAACAGACGCCTGGGTGACCGATTGAAGATTGCGATGTTTGCGGACTCCTTCCACCCCACGGTTGATGGAGCGGTCGTTGCGATGGAGATCGCGGCCGCGGGTCTCGAAGCGAGAGGACACAAGGTTGTAGTCCTTGCGCCCGATTCTGACAACAGGGTATCCTCGCCTCGACCGGTCCACTATTTGCCTGCGAGGGATCTCAAGACGTACCCCGGATACAGAATCGTTATCTCGCCCGCAGACATGCTGGAGTACCTGCGAAAGGAGAAGGTGGATGTCATCCACTCTCATGGAATTGCGTCAATGGCCATTCTAAGCCTGACCGCTGCGAGGGCCCTGAAGATACCGCATGTGCTGACCTTTCACACCATGGCGAACGAGGCAGCGAATTACTACTCACCCCTCCCGATTCGACAGGACATCATGAGCAGAATGGTCTGGATCTATCTCAGGAATCTCCTCAAGAGGCCGGAGGTGGTCGTCGCACCGTCCGCCCCCGTCAAGGAGGAGCTGATTTCCAACGGAGTTGTGATGAAATCGTGTGAGGTGGTACCGACGGGAGTAGACTGCTCAAGATTCTCTCCGGAAAAGTACGATAAGAAGTTCCTGGACAGGTTCGGCCTGGGCGGAAAGCGAGTTCTGCTGCATGTGGGCCGGCTCTCCAAGGAGAAACGGCTCGACATCGTCCTCAATGCAATGGCAGAGCTTGCTCCCAAGGTGCCTGACCTGCGACTCCTCGTTGTCGGCAAGGGGCCCGCGGGGGACGATTTCAAATCAATGGCGCAGCACCTGAGGATATCAGATCGAGTGGTATTCGCTGGCTTCATTCCGGACGAGGAACTGCCTGCCGCATATGCCAGCTGCGAGGCGTTGGTCATCGCCTCGACTTTCGAGACGCAGGGGCTCGTGGTCCTGGAGGCGCTCGCCTCTGGGACGCCAGTTATCGGCATCAGATGCAGAGCAATTCCAGAGTTCGTGCAAGAAGGCAAGAACGGGTGCCTATTCGATCTGGAAACGTGTGCAGATGCGGTCCAGAGATGCTTAGTGCGGTCTGGTTCCATGAAGATCAGTGCGGTCTCCTCGGCGCGGGAGTTCTCGATCGATTCAAGCGCTGCAAAGCTCGAGCTGGTCTACGAGCGCGCAGCGAAGATCCTCAAAGAGAACTCGTAGGGGTCTCGAAAAGGCGAGCCCAGACTCCTTTTGGCAAAGTATTTCTATCGCTGGCGTTGATTGAGCGCCCGGAGAAGGATGGTTCTTTCGTACCCGGCATTCTTCACGATATACTTCGTCAGCATAGTCGTTGCGTTCTTCCTCGGAGTGCTGGTTCTGATGGGCTGGAAGGAGATGTCCATAAGAAGGGCGCTCTTGTCCCTCAGATACAACGCGGTCTACATCATCATCCTCGTTGCGTTCCCTTTGCTGCTAGTCTTGTCCCAGCACATGGCAGCGAATGCCATCTCCGGCCCGGGCGACACATCGAAAGAGGTGCACTATACTAACTGGATCTTCAGCATTGCAGGCGGTGCCGTCGCGATCCTCCAGGATAGACTCAACCATGCGATCGTGACAGATCTTTTCGCCATCACGTATGTCTGGCTGTTTACATTCCTGACGGGTTTCGTGCCGATTCTGCTCCTCGCGAAGGATGACCGCGCAACACTCCGGACGTACGCGATAGCAACTGTGTTGAACTACCTCGTGCTCGCGCCGTTCTACATTTTCTTTCCGGTGACCGTGACCGGATCCAATATCGCAGCTCAGACAACTCCATTGCTGTACGCGGATCCCATCTGGGGCAGAATGGTGACCAACGTCGATCCGCTCAACAACGACTTCCCGAGTGCTCATGTCAGCCTGTCAACCACAACATTCCTCGTGTTCGTCTATGCAGGGTCACGATACAAGCGGTTCTCCTATTTCCTGGGGGTGTCCACGATCGCAGTCGTAGTTGCGGTCCTTTACTTGGGCGTGCACTGGCCAGCCGATGTGTTTGCGGGTTTCCTGGTGGCCGTAGGGGCGACGGTCGCCGCCCGAAGCGACAGGGTCCAAATGACTATCGACAGATATGTCAGAATCATCTCTCGGAGGCTGCTCAATGAAAAGGAACCGCCCGACGACTAGCTCTGAGCAGGCGTTATTTCGACCACGGTCACTTCGAAGAAGAGCGTTCTGCCCGCGAGTTCGCCGTTGTAACCACTTGCCGTGACCACCCTATGTATCTGGAATGTCCCATTCGTTGAGTTCAAACCCGACACCACGAACTCGACGCCGTCGACGTCGAAGCCCTTCACATTGTAAACATCCGCGCTGGTGAGCTGGTGTCTGATCACGATGCTACCCGCGCCACCGTTCGCATATAGATCGTACGACTCAACAACAACTGGCCATCCTGAAGGGACATCAGGGTCATCAGGGTTCCCAAATGGATAGACCACCTGACCAACTGTAGGCCTCAGCTGGATGGTGACCCGGGCGCTCGAGTAGTCGACTATTTGAGCGTCCCATCCCCAGAAGAAGTGAGAGACTGTGCGCATCAGAATGGGCTCTGTCCCGAAGCGGGTCACGAAATCCGTGGCCGAGTACGTCTCGGTGCCTCCGATTTCCTCGACAAGGTTCTTTGTCGCCACCATCGTTGGATCGACGGCGTATCCGTCCGCTGGTTGGACCTCGATCAGCTTGGTTTCGTTGACGTGCATCCCGATAACGCCCAAGGCGAACCCTTTGATGGTCCCGCCCGCGCCATACTTCCCAGCAGTCATCGTGAAGGCAGTGTAAGATGTGTTCTCCCGATGCGAGAACGTCAGCGACTTCGGATAAGATACGTCATCATAGGCGACGTCTCGTAGACTTGTGTCGAACACTCTGCCATCTGCCAGCGTGCCCACGTAGTTGAGCTTGACAGAGTCTCCAGAAGCTATTGCACCTGTGCTTTGAATGTGAGAACCACCGGTGCCAGAGTAGAGAACATAGCCAATTGCACCGACCGACACTACAATGCCAGCTATGAGCAGGGCCATGAACACCTTCTGAGGGTCCCTGAACTTCTGTGGCTTGGGTTCGCTCTCCATTAAGACTCCTGGGGCGCGGTTATATATTGAGCCGATATAAACCTTCTCGCCTGACGGTCAAAGGAGCCAGCTCAACCGACTTCAGCCTCCTGAGACTGGAGGAAATATCGCCACCTCGTCTCCGTCGACCAAAGCTACACTACTGCTCCTTCCCCGGTCGGCATTCTTGCCATTGACGAGTATGACAAGCCGATCAGGGTCTTTGTAAGACTCCTTGAGCATTGCGTCGAGCTTGTCTCCGAACTCGTCTCCCAGCTTCTCCAGCACGTCTGGCAGGTCACGAGCCTCGACAGCCCATTCAGACGTGCGTGCTGCCTCTCGGACCGTGGCAAACATACGGACTCGAACCTTCGCCATGACGTGACCGATGAGCATCCATCGAGGTAATAAATGATGCCGATGTGCTGAAGTGGCAGGGTCTTGACCACATGTGACCGAATACGGTGTCATATGTGTCCACACATAGTCTCCAAGCATGGCATTCAAAGAAGCAGGAGCTCCCGGAAAGGACCGGGTCAGGAAACGATTGCAGATTGCGATCGAATTGGGGCGAGGAGTCCACGGTTTCCCTATTAGGAATCTCAGATAGGAGACGCTGGAGACGGTGGATGTATCCCATGTTTTGTGCGTCTTTTTTGATAATACAAGCACAGTTGTCTATGGATTAAGCACTTTTTTGGCATCGGCTGCGCTCATTCGTACGATACGTATCCTCGTCCATCCTTGACCCCGGATCGACGAACGATTGGTCGGGGGGTTCTGTTGCATTGTCGGGTGGTGACCTCTAGGTCACCCCAACAATGCCACTCGTTCCATTCGGCTCCGACCGTGCGGCCATCGCTGGCTCGTATAGGATCATCATCACGTCATGCTGGAACGCGCCGGGGTTGAACCTTAAACCCCCTGCCATCCCGTTCGAGATGGCTGTTTGCAGCAGGTTGATGCTGGCATTGATGTGCCTGTCGAGGCGCCAGCCACATTCGCATATGAACTCCGCGCCCATTCGGGAATACTGTATTCTCCCACATATCGGGCACGTTCTGCTGCTGTTTCTTGGATCGATCTTGACCATCATCTAGTCCTTGACGATGACCTGCATATTACGCTTCTCTGACTACATGTAGCAGTCGAGCGACGATATTCGCGCTCGCGGACGTCTTCGCCACCCGAATTGTTCCAGAACCTGGTCGGGGAAATTGATATGAACTCCTCATATCGATAGCAAGCGCGTCGAATGACTAGAGAGGGGTGCTATTGATCCGAACCGTGAAATCGAAGCGGGAAGCGACCATCAGAGTCAAGGGCATGCACTGCGCGACCTGCACTGACACGGTCAAAGACTCTCTCATGAACCTCGAAGGCGTGGAAAACGCGCGCGTGAATCTTGCCACAGAAAAGGCGACTTTCACTTACGACCCCGAGCTGGTCTCGATGGAGCAGGTCGAACAAGCCGTCAAGGAATCCGGATATGATGTGGCCAGGGACGAACTATCTCTCACAATAGGAGGCATGCACTGCGCGACTTGTGCCATGACCATCCAGGAAGCGCTGAAGGATGTCCCAGGCGTGAAAGATGCTAGGGTGAATTTCGCCCTGGGGAAGGCCACGATTGACTACGACGCATCCGTCGCCACGGAGTCGCAATTGAAGACAGCGGTCGAGGAATCAGGCTACAAGGTGCTCGAAGTCCAGGGAGTGATGGCCGAGCAGATAGCCCGCAAGGAAGAGCTCAATGAGGGGTACAAGGCCTTGGTCTTCGCTGCCATCCTGAGCATACCCATCGCTGCGATCTCGATGACCTTTGATTTCTGGCCGAAGGGGCTTCTCGACGAGAACGGCAGGAACTACCTGTTGCTCGCCCTCGCGACTCCTGTCCAATTCTACGCAGGGTTGAGGTACTACAGGGGAACCTACTGGGCAATCAGGAACAGACGGGCAAACATGGATACGCTGGTGGTTCTCGGCACAACCTCCGCGTGGGCATATAGCCTTGTGGTGACCCTCCTGCCGAATGCGGTGTCCTCAATGAGCGTCTACTTCGACACCTCAGCGGTCATAATTACGCTCGTATTGGCCGGCAAGTATCTGGAGCTCAAATCCAGAGGCGCAACGTCTGAGGCCATCGTGAAGCTCATGAGCCTCCAACCTCCCAAGGCAGTCGTGCTCAGAGATGGAGAGGGAGTTGAGGTGGGGGTAGAGGAGCTGGTCGAGGGCGATGAGGTTGTCGTGAAGCCGGGTGAGAGGGTCCCGGTCGATGGAGAGGTGGTGGCAGGCGAGTCAGCAATCGACGAGTCTCTCATTACGGGAGAGTCGATCCCGCAGGAGAAGTCGAAGGGATCGCAGGTGACCGGGGGAACGGTCAACATGGGCGGGATCCTTAGGGTCAGGGCCACTCGAGTCGGCAGGAATACCACCCTAGCTCAGATAGTGAAGCTCGTCGAGGACGCTCAGAGCACCAAGGCACCCATCGAGAGAATCGCAGACACGGTTGCTGGATACTTTGTCCCTGTGGTGATGGCCGTCGCTGCAACCACCTTCGTTTTCTGGTACTTCGTGGGCTCCTCATATTGGGATGTCGGGGATTCGCTCACGTTTTCGCTCACAGTTTTCGTTTCGGTCCTTGTGATCGCTTGCCCATGCGCTCTCGGTCTCGCGACCCCTACTGCGATAGTCGTAGGGACGGGCAGAGGCGCCCAGATGGGCATTCTGATCAAGGACGCAGCCGCCCTGGAAACGGCCCACAAACTCACCACGGTCATATTCGACAAGACGGGGACGCTCACACGAGGAGAGCCGCGAGTCGTGAGGATTGAACTGAGCCCAGGCGTCACGGAGGGGGAGTTGCTGAGATTCGCGGGAAGCGCGGAGAAAGGGTCCGAACACATTCTCTCCAGAGCGGTGATAGCAGCGGTAGAGAAGGCAGGAGTGGATATTGAACAGCCTGAGACCTCGAAAGTGATGCCAGGAGAGGGCGTTTCGGCAAAGATCAAAGATGCGGCTGTCTCAGTCGGCAACAGGCGAATGATCAACAGGTTGGGACTGTCCTTGGATGCTCTCGAGGGGAAGATGGAGCAGATGGAGAACGAGGGCATGACGGTCATGGCATGCGCCGTCGATGGCAAGGTCTTGGGTCTGATTGGAGTCGCGGACACGGTGAAACCAGAGGCCGAGGAGTCCATCTCGAAGCTGAAGGCCCTCGGGCTCAAAGTTGTCATGCTCACAGGCGACAATGAGCGGACCGCGAGAGCGATCGCCAAGGAGGCTGGCATCGACGAATTCAAAGCCCAAGTCCTACCGGCCGACAAGGCGGGTGTTGTCAGGGCTTTCCAGGAGAAAGGTGAGGTTGTCGCAATGGTGGGAGATGGCATAAACGACGCGCCCGCTCTTGCCCAGGCGGACATAGGTGTTGCCCTTGGGACTGGGACAGACATCGCGCTTGAGTCTGGAAACATCGTTTTAGTGGGGGAAGACCTGAAGGGCGTTGTCACTGCGATCAAGCTCAGCAGGCGCACCTTTAGCAAGATAAGGCAGAACCTATTTTGGGCGCTTTTCTACAATGCGGCTTCGATTCCGATAGCAGCGGGAGTGCTCTTTCCGCTAACCAACTGGCTCTTGAGCCCGATGATTGCTGCCGGAGCGATGGCGTTCAGCTCTGTTTCCGTGGTCACGAACGCCTCCTTGCTCAAGAGGTTCAAACCGTAGAACTCCAGAGCCCTCAGCCGACGCCAGCCAGTGGGTAAAACTCACGACAATCATCCGCGAAGACTAATGTAGAAAAGATTATCTGGGTGCTAAAGGATAACAACACAAGAGTCCAAAGGATAGTGGGCAGCTTATTGGCCTCTGCTGCGTATTCGCAACCCTGCCCAAGAGAACCCTGGTTCGGCAACCCCCGTCGGATGTGGCCTCATGTTCGGTAAGAAGACTTCAAAGGGATTTCTAGTAGACACCAACGGAGCGCTCGTCAAGGAGTTCATATTCAACACGAAAGTTGACGTCACATTCGACCAAGTGAGGGCTTCCTTTCAGGGAAGGGGCGATCTGGGGACCCTCGGAGCTTTCGAAGTGGGCAAGATGACTGCAACTGTCATCAAGGGCGACAGGCTGCATTTCATTGCTGTGGGAAAGGGTGCCGCCGAAGAGGCGGATTTCGGATTCTTCCGGGAGATACTCAACTCGGTGGACAAGTCCCTTGATGGGGCGATTGACGGGAGAATCAGGACCGCTCAGGAAGCCGAGCAGCTCGCGAGGGTCGAACAGGAGAAGGCGGCCAAAGTCTCTCATGAGGCGGACACGAACAGGAATGATCTCGCACTCGAAGGTGTCGCGCTTGAGGAACTGAGGATGGAACTCGACCGCCTCAGAAAGGAGACCGAGAACTGGCAGGAAGAGCTGAAAGAGTTCGAGACCCAGGTAAACGGGAGGCACGCGCAGATCAACGAGAGGGTTCAGCTTCTGCTTGAGAGGGAGCAGGGGCTTGTCAGAGCGCAGCAGGCCTTTGAGGTCGCCTCTGAGGCCAAGAGGACGTTGATGAGAAGACTCCAGGAATCTGTCGGAACCTCCATCGCAGAATCCGAGAAAGGCCTGGCAAAGCTTGTGAACGAGAAGAAGGAACTTGAGAAGGCTCAGCTCGAGCTCAACTCAGAAACCCAGAAGCTCAAGGAAGCAAGAGCCAACTGGGAAAAGGACTTCGAGGAGGCAAAGGCCAGGATTCAGAGCTTCGACAAGGACAGGGAGAAGCTTGCCCAAACGAGCAAACAGCTGGAAGCCGAGCAAAAGAACCTGGACGAGGTGAAGGACGGGCTCGAGGCGCGCAAGCGAGATATCCAGGCTGAAGTCGCTCAGTTTGAGTTGGACAAGAAGAACTTCCTGGAAGAGAGCGAGAGAGTCGGTGCGGACATGGATGAGACCGGGATCCAACTCGAAGAACGAGAAAGAAAGCTCAAGGATGCTGAGGCCGCGGTGGCAATCGAGCGCCAGAAATACGATGGGCAATTGGCCGAGCTCAAGCCGAGACAGGACCTCCTTGCGAGCCAAGCGGAAGAGCTTTCCAGACGCGTGAAAACGCTGGAGGAAAGGGAGAGCGACCTGGAGACCGACAAGGCTGACCTCGAGAAGCGGCGAACGGAGATAGAGCGCAACGCAGAGACCCAACAGGGAGAGCTATCGACCCTCCTGGCAAAGATAGGCAAGGAGAACGAGGCGCTCCGACAGAAGATGGCTGCCCTAGAGAAAAATGAGCTCGCCGTGCGCGAGAGAGAGTCTAAGACAGCCGACTCTGAGGAGCGTATGGAGTCGATGCTCAGAGATCTCGACAAGCGCGATAAGGATCTCGAAAGAAGGGAATCCGCCATTCAAGATTCCATAGCTGTTCAGCAGGTGACCGCCCAGACAATCGTTGAGCGCGACGCGTTGATCGCCGAGCGCGAGAAAGCGATCCTCGAAAAAGAAGGCGCCCTGTCCGAGGCAAGGGCGAAATCGGATGCCCACAGCGAAGAGATTTCCGCAGGCAAGAAGGATCTCGAGAGGATCGAGTCCGAAATTGCCCGAAAGGAAGCAGCTCTCTCAGATGAGGCTCGTGCTCTGAACGAGCGTGACGAGAAGCTCAGAGAGGATATCGACAAGCTGAAGAGGAGGCAGGAGGGCCTCAAGGCATCGGAGGAGGACCTGGACACCCGCGTCAAGGCATTGGCCGGAAGAGAGAGCGTTCTCCAAGATGAGATGTCCAAGGCGAAGACTGTGGTCGAAGAGGAGATGGCTAGGCTCGACACCGAGCGCAAGCACGTTGCGGGCAGATTCGCCGAACTGGAGAACAAGGAGAAGGTCATCGCAAGCCGTGAAGAGGCCATGGCTAAGTCCCAGAATGACCTGGAGATGCGAGAGACCAGCTTCAAGGAAAGGGTCGACGAGATGAACAGGAGAAGGGAAGGCCTCTCCGTCGAAATGGACCAAGTCGCTCAAGAGAGGGCGAAGATCGAGAAGATGCGGGATCACCTCGACAAGCGCAAGCAGGTCATCGGAGAGCAGGTGGACAGCATTGCCGAGATCACCAGGAAGCTCGAGGAGCTGAGGGCGCGGACAAAGCGCAGGACAGATGAGGCCCAGACACCGCCTCCAGCTGATGAGAAAAGCAAGTAACCCGCAGGTCCGGAATCGTTTTTTCTAAGACGCTATGCGAGGTCGGGCCATCCTCGCTCGATGCTCTTTGCGGCCGATACGAATGTCCGTCCGAACAATGGTTTTGCCTTCGCATACAAGCGAAGATGCTTGGAGACATATGGCCTCGCTAGCTCGACGACGTCCACCCTCGCCTCTTTGCCATAACTTTCAATCAATCTGATACAGAGATCGAACTTGATCGGAGTGAAGAATGGTTCACTACCCAGAATCGAGGCTCCGATCTGGCCCAAGTCATCAAGCGGATCACCAGGTCCTGAGTCCTCGAGATCTAACCCGAAGACCTTTCCCTCACTGAACACGAAATTCGAAAGCACGGAGTCGCCTCGGATTCTTGGCAGGCCGTCTGATGGCATCTTCTCGTGGAACCTCGCGAGCCAAATACCAATCTTTTCCGCGACCTCAAGGCTGAAGAGATGGTTGATCATGGTGTCGCAAGTATCGCCTTGGACATATTCGAGTATGAGATAGTCCCCGTCCATGAACAGAGGATAGGGAACGTCGACGCCCGCCTTCCTAGCCACCAACAACTCTTCGAATTCGTTGCCAGCTCTCCCGGACAAGGACTGCTTGACTACAACTGGTCGGACATCAGTCTCTGCGACCCAAACCCTGTTTCTCTTGCTGGGCACGAGCCTGATCCTGTTCATGACGAGCCTTTGGTTAAGGGATTTCTTCAGTGCTTCCCAACCGTAGGAATCCAGCGCGGTCAGATCGCCAGCCATGTCACCACAAACACGAGGTTGTCAACTACCACCGGATAAATCCAGTGGCTTGCACTTCCAGTTTTCGTTAAGGGGTTGGTCCCCCATAGGACGCCCATTTCTGGGAACGGAGCGC
>Ga0315296_10000665_pt1 | contig 31106 bp, 23 predicted proteins | sample YL17G14_18_MG_FD_203921 | JGI IMG/M metagenome (GOLD analysis project Ga0315296, IMG submission 203921) | Sediment microbial communities from Yellowstone Lake, YNP, Wyoming, USA - YL17G14_18 | ecosystem: Environmental > Aquatic > Freshwater > Lake > Sediment | place: USA: Wyoming | collected... | reverse complement strand
ACCCCTCAAACCCACGAGGAAAACGGTACAAGACCAGAAACGACCTTCTAGAAGCGTCACTCCTCACCCTCGCCTGAAGCTCACACTCACTCCCAGACGAAACAACCCTAAAATCCGAAACCAGCAAAGCCAGCTATCTCCAGAGTCCCACACCCGAATCTCGGGATGATGCACACTCACCTGCCAGCAGAGCGAAGTTGCGTGGACGGAGGCACACAAGGCCGTCCGATGTTCGGATCAACAAGCTGTTTCAACCAACCGTGTCTTCCTGCCGGTCAGTTCCGGTATTGTCTGTTCGACTTTCAGGGAGCATTTCAGCCTAGGGACTCTTCGCTGAAAGTGGGAGACAATTTCGTCGCCGATCTGGTCCGAGTATGCGGCGCTTGGAACGATCTTGATGTTGATGAAACCGTCTCTAGGTTGCTCGAACCCTACCCACCTGAGATACTGTGCGAAAACGTTCAAGGTAACATACAACGAGACCAGCGAGATCGTCTCCCCGGACGATGTCCTCACTGATTCTGAAACTCTGCCGCTTAGCTTCTGGATTACTGGAAATCCTCTTCCGCACGAGCAGGTGGAACCTTTGACCGCTAGATCTCCCAATTCGTATCGAATTACAGGCATGACCTCATTCGTGAGACTCGTCGCGATTACCCCTCCTTCTTCGCCCTCGGATGCACCTTGGCCATCCTTCACAATCTCGATGTAGACTCCTTCCGTGTTCACATGCAGTCCCTCGTGAACGTTGCACTCTTGTGCTATTGGACCCACTTCTGCTGCGCCGTACATGTCAAAGATCGGGCAATCAAAGGCGTGGGCGATCGAGTTGCGGTAGCTCTCGAGAAGCGTTTCTCCGAAACTGACTATCGCGGATGGGCTGAAGTGCCTGGTACTCGCTGCGCTCTCAAAATCGGCCAGTCGAGCCAAGTATGAGGGATACCCTTCGAGCACTGCGGGCTTCCTTGTTTGGATGACCCTTACAATTCTTGGCAAGGATCTCTCTGAGAAACTGAGAGTCGAGATCTCGTATCTGTTGAAGAAGATACGTTCATCGAGGTGTGTCTGCGTTCTGATGATTACCTGACTGCGCTCAGGACCGACACCGGTCCAGGTACCGAAGAGCGACCGAATTGCGAGAGCCAGTCCTGATGCTCCGCGGTCGCCATACAGCATCGCGGTCTCGCCCGATGCACCTGAGGTCCTAACGAGTCTGCGGCGCCAGCTCGGTACGGAACAGGATATCCCCTGATCGTGGAAGTTCTCGGCAAGTTGTTTCCGGTCCAAGGTAGGCAGACGTTCGAAATCCTTCAATCCCCTGATCTCATCTGGGACGATTCCAAGCTCGCGTAGCTTCTGTCTATAGTAGGGGACACTGTTGTAGGCGTGTTGCACAATGTGTCGAATCTTCTTGAGGAGTCTCTGCTCGATGACAGCTGGCTTCTCCCACTGTAGCTTTCCCATTTCACTAAGGTGAGTTAGATAGTTGCCTCTCACTTCAAGGAGCGGGAACATCAGGTATCGAACAATCTTCTCGTACATTGTATCGCTCCCGAGATCACACATACACCGGAGCCTATCCAAACCTACAGTGGAGCGCGGTCATAGGCTCACAACCTCTCTCATTGGTACCATTCTGCTAGTGCTTTTCTTAGTGTGCCGAGGATTTCTTGAGCGAGTCGGGTCTGACTGAATCTGGCTTGAGCCCAATCGCGGCCGTTCTTGCCCATGCGGTCTGCCTCGTCTGGATTTTCGTGTAGGTAGCGGATCTTGCGGGCAAGCTCTCCATAGTCGCCTGGGGCATAGAGCAGGCCATTGAATCCTTCTTGAATCAACTCCAATGTGCCGCCGATTCGGGTGCCTATCACTGGTTTTCCCGCCAGCATGCCCTCCACGGTGACACGTCCAAAGGCTTCATGCCTTGAGCAGACCAGAATAACATCTGATTGCAGCATTGCGGGAAATGAGTTACTCATCCTTCCGAGGAACTTCACCGACGTCTCCATCCCCAAGTCCTTGACAAGGCGACGAAGATGTCTCTCGTATTCTTGGTCCGACGTGGTGCCCACTATCCATAAGACCGGCTGTATTCGGAGGCGGCAAAGCTCCCCCGCCGCCAACACGGCATCTTCCTGCCCCTTACCCCTACTCACTGAGCCTACTATGACGCATCTAACTGACGTACCGCTCGGGACAGGAAGCGTATAGTCGCTCTTTGAATCCGGATGTCTAACCACAACCGATCCGTAGACTACTTGCACCTTGTTGGGGCTGAAGTACGGTGCAAATTTGGCGGCCACAGCTTGCGAATTCGCCAGCACAATCGACGAAAGCTGGTCCACAAGTCTCAAGGAAAACCGTTCCCCCAAATCGAAGGTGAGTCCAAAATCCTCGAACCCGAACTCGCGAATGTGCCAGACATGGGGGCGGCGAAGGAGACGCGCCGCGAAGGCTCCGACACAGATCGTGATAGTGTTCGTGTAGACAACGTCGCACTGCCGCAGTCTTATCTGCGCCGCGATCAATGGACAGGCCAGCAGATTCAGTAATGTCCTGACCACGCGGAAAATGATCCACGGATACAAGAAACGCGTTCTGATCCTATGCGGCGTGATCGCCGAACGGGAACCCATCCACCACGCGAACGGCACTCTGGTCGTGTATATCCCTCGACTCTTGAGCTCCTGAAAGAGAGGCCCTTTGTACGGTAGGATGACAGAGCACTCCGTTCCCATCTGCGTCAGCATCTCAACAAGCTCGAGCAACGACCTCTCGGCGCCTGCTAGGCCTGCAGAGTGTGATACGAAGCAGACTTTCAATTGTGCATCCTCACTTGCCTCTCGTGCTCCGCGCGTGGCTTGTGCTGTTGAAATGTCAACGGCGCTTTCCCAGCTAGGGTGAGCGGGCAACCGGACCTAAGCCAATCGCCGATAACCTGATCCCAGCCTTGGAGTATCTGTCCACGTCATAGATGCGCCTGCCGTCGATCACGACCGGACACCGCATCCTCTCAATGAAATCCTTCGGGGCGATAGCTTTGAACTCATCCCAATCTGTCACGATGATGCAACAATCGGCGCCGTCGATGCATTCTAGCGAGTCTCTGGAGTAGGAGATGTCATTTCGGAAGATCTTTCGGGCATTATCGAGCGCGGCTGGATCGTACGCGGCGACGCTCGCTCCTTCTCTTATGAGCTCTTGGATCAACGGCACGGAGGCAGCCTCACGCATATCATCTGTCCCAGGCTTGAAGGCTAATCCCAAGATTCCAATTCTTTTTCCCTTGAGGGAACCTAGCACCTTTCTTGCGGCCTGGAGTGCCCTCCCATTCTGTTCCTCGTTGGTCGTGATGACGGACTTGATCAGCTCTGGGTTGTAGTTCACTGTCTTGCTGAACTCCACGAGCGCCTTCACATCCTTAGGAAGGCATGGGCCTCCCCATCCGAGGCCGGCTTTCAGGAATTCGGGTCCTATTCGCTCGTCGAGGCCGATCCCACGTGCTATGGTCTGAATATCAGCGTTGGGAGTACGTTCGGCGATGTTTGCGATGGTGTTGATGAAGCTTATCTTGGTCGCCAAGAATGCGTTGTTGGCGTACTTGAGCAGCTCCGCATTCTCATGCGTAGTCCGCACGACGGGCGGCATATGCTCGCCGTGTAGTTCCTCGTAGAAACTCTCAAGCTTCTTGGCGGCCACCGCATCCTCGCTGCCGATCACTATTCGATCAGGGAACTCGGCGTCGTGGAGGGCGTTTCCTTCCCGCAGGAATTCAGGGTTAGAGCACAAGCCAAAGCCCATTCCCGCGGTCTTACCTGATTCTCTCTCTATGAGGGGTCTTACGACGGTGCGGGCCGTGCCTGGGGTGACGGTGCTCTTCACGACCGTGAGCTGATAGTGCGTCGTGTCCCTGATTGATCGACCGATGGCTTCTGCCGTATTCCTGATGTGTGTCAGGTCTATGCTTCCGTCTTCGCAGACGGGGGTTCCGACAGCCATGAATGTCAGCTCTGATCGGGCGTTTGCAGAGGCATCATCGGTTACTGCGAATATGCCTTCTGTAACAGCTTCGACGAGATACTCCTTCAGCCTGGGCTCAAAGAATGGCGGCTCCGCTTTCTGAATCTTACCGAGCGCGTCTAAGTCAGTATCTATTCCGACTACTTCGTGACCTTTCCTTGCGAAGCAGACAGCCGTCACCAAGCCGACGCGGCCTAATCCGAAGATTGAGATGCGAGTCAAGGCGAACAGCTCTGACAGTTATTGGGGGAGCCATGGTTCGCTTGATCATATAACTATCGACATTCGCCTTGAGAGGAACGATTCGTGACAGACAAGATCAGGTCGGACGTCCAGCCGTCTGCTGTAGCCCAGGAATGCGCATCCTCATCAGTGCGCGGGCAGTTGACCGCCACAATGGCATGAGATCTGGTACATATCTTGCCACGAGAAAGGTTCCTGTCCTCAGCATTCGTCGCCTCACGCGTCTTCTGTCCAAGCTGTGAAGGGCATCTTGAAGGGCTGACTTTATCATCAGATCGCTCTGCGAAGATCCCAGATTCTCAATGAGATCCATTGTCTGATGGAAAAGGCGTTCGCCGCGGTCGGTGTTGCGCAGTAGCTCGATGTCTATTGTGCGCGGCAAGGTTCTGCACCTCGTCAAGGCTCCAGCTACGTGTAACCCGACCATTGTCCTCATGCATTTCTCACACATCCCGCAATTGTACAACCTCGGCGAATATGCGAGCGTGGCGTAACTCTGCGAACAGACCCGGAGTGTTTCCATGACCAGGGGATTGTTGGACACCAAGCGAGTCTTTTCGACTCTGCTGGCTTCGCATCCATCATGCACAAATGCCAACGATTCCGTTGACCATAATGGATCGATATCCGGGTGACTTCCCCATGGAACAAGTTGACCGTAAGTGTCACTAGCTGCGATGAGGACCTCCCGGAAAATCTTCTGCACACAGAGACCCACACCCGCCAAGAACCCACCCGAACTCCAACGGGTATGCACGTATCTGTCAGTAAGCTCTCTCGCGTTGGTCGCCACCGGCAAGGTCCTAATCCCGAGCCTATCTGCAACCCTCGACGAGTTGTGCAGCAACCTATCATATAGTCCAGAGTCTCGTCTCCCATAATGGATGTCAAATCCTCGCAGCACAATCAAGTCAGTGATCGATCCGTCCTCTTCTTGCTGGCTTCTGCTTTCATTTCGCAATAGAGAGTAGAATGAGTCGATACCGCATGAGAAGAAGAGACCTCTCCGACTCCCATGAGCCTCTGGGGGGTTCTGTCGAACTGGAGCCTTGATTATGACTGGTGAGAGAGTTTGGTTCCAGGAACGGTAGGTCTCCTGGATCCTTGCAGTCGTCTGCATCAGCCTGGGCGAGATCTCGGCGCATATCTCGAGCGGCTCACCGATGCTCATTGCTGGGACAAGGAGCATCGCGAGAAAAGGATCTCCGACAGAGGCGTCGATGACACGCCCATACTCCGATGGGAAGCGGTAGCACAGTAGAAAAGGTCTGTCGAGGGTACGGCTGCTGACATGGGCCTGCAGTTGGCACCAATTCCTGTGAGGTACCACTCTGATGTCTGAGACAAGCATGGCTAGCCCACGCCATCGCCGTTTCGTCTGTACCTACTGACTGCAGGCGAGCTTCACTATCTAGAACCATCGGTGACCACCGATATTGGTACGGACGAAAAGCGGAGATGCATCCCAACACATCTTGTGAGTCCGGGCTTGTCGACGCAGTAGTGCTTTTTTGCATCAGCCCATCGGTTGACAATCCATGCCTCTTGCGAGGATATGCCAGCACGTTCTCTCGCATAGAGTTACCTTACTAGTTGTACTTGCGACTTATTTGACGATGGCGTCCCTGTACAATGTGTCGGTTCCCATTTTGAGGCCCCTGACGAGCCGGATCATCTGAACTATGTGAACTTCATAGCGTCCAATCATAGGCTTCCCGACATGAACAGCGCCGATCGTGCCCGCATACCGTCCGAGAGGCATCAGCCACCATTGTTCTATGCCATTTCCGCAGGCCTGCTAGATCTCATCGGAAAAACGTCTGCGAATCCTAGTGTTGAGCCCAATCCGGCATTTCCCAAGGCTCCGAACGCGTACGTTCACTCACCACAGGAGTTGGCTCAATCTGACTCTCTGGTGGTACACTTATTGCGCTTCGTCTCGACACTAGCCGGGCTGGCGACGGTCTATCTAACTTACAAGATCTCTCGCGAGTTACAGCTTACCCATTCCGTAGGAGTTCTTGCAGCGGGGATCAATGCCCTGATCCCTCAATTCACGTTTCTTACAGCGGTCGTCAGCAACGACAGCTTGTCGTGGGCAACGTCTTCACTCGCCCTGCTCCTGACATTGAGACTCTTCACTAGCAAAGGTGCCCCAAAAAACGTGACCTGCATATTTCCGGGAATAGCACTTGGTTTGGCCTTTCTGACCAAAGGAACCACGCTAATTCTCATCCCTTTCGTAGGTGGAGTCATGCTACTGAAAGTCGTCTATCTCAAGGAGTGGACAAAATCCGATCTGCTTCGAAGCGTTCTCTGCGTCGGAAGCATTGTGGCGATAATAGCGGGATGGTGGTATCTAAGGAACCACATTCTTTACGGCGAGCCAACTGGCTGCAAGCTCAACGCTGAACTCAATCCCAGTCTAATCCGACAAAAGTCGATTTGGTCGCCATACTTCCGCGACGTATTTCCGAAGGTAACTTTCGCGAGTTTCTGGGGCGTGTTCGGATGGATGAATGTAATTGTGGAACCCGCGCTGTACGTTCTCTACTTGGGTTTGATGACGGTGGCCTTCGTCAGGTTATGTGTCCAGATTAGCGACCTGAGAACATCAGATGGAAGGTCAACACGTATCCAGTTCTGTGGTCTGTTGGTCCTCTTGGCGTTCGCCCTGCTCGCGTTGATTGAGCTAGTGATCATGAATCTGACGCTTGACAATACCCAGGGCAGGTTCATGTATGTCGCGATTTCAGCGATCAGCGTACTCATGAGCGTTGGCCTTACGCGCGCATTCGGGGGAAGGCAGAGATACTCTGGTGCCGCCTCGCTCTTGCTCTTGATGGGGCTGTTCGTCCTAAACGCGTACTTTCTGTTCTTTCTTCGCACAGTCTACTGGCCTTTGGCCTAGCGCGCAGAAATCCCTGATGGGTATGCATCTTCTGGCCTACCTCATGACATGCTTGTCATTCGATTTCCAGCCGTCATATGTCATGCGTATGCGCGTTGGAGCGATCGGTTAGATGATCCATCTCCGTCTCGTCGCCGCGAAAATAACAGAATCCGAGACCTTCCGTAGTGCTTGCACCTTTGTTCGCTTGCGCATCGCTTTTGGAAGGTCCCGTAGGAAGGCGACGTAAGCTTCTGGTAACGCGAGATAGGCCTTCCGTGACAGGAGCGCTGTCGAGTCGTGAGACGTTGTCCTCAACCGTGCGAGCTCATACACGACGATAGAAACGATGTGGCGAAGCGGCAGCATAACCCAGAAGAGAAGTAAGAATCGCGTAGCCAGATTCCACATGTCATAGTTCTTCAGGTATGTTGTCAGCATGTTCCTAATGACCCTAACATAGCGGTCTTTCGATAGTTCACGGCCGAAGCTTCCAGCCCCGACGTGAACGACGTGAGTTCTAGTGGTGTAGAAATTCCTGTAGCCGGCCAGCCAGAGCCGAAAACCGAGGTCATGGTCCTCCCAATCGGACCAGAAATCTGCATCGAAGCCCCCAGTGACCTCCAACGCCCGCCTCTTGTAAAGGACCGCCGTAGCGCAGTTGGTCATGCAGTAACCTTCAAGCCCAAACATCCTCGCGACTCTGTGCGAAAGAAAATTGCTGCCCATGAACATTGGAACGAGGAAGCCGCTGTTCGTCGAGAACGGTCCGTACCTGATCGTGCCATCTTCCTGGACGATTCTGCAGCTAACGCTTCCTGCACGAGGATCAGCTGATGCACACTCGACTAAGGTCTGAATGAAGTTCAGCGCAACTTGCGTATCGTTGTTGAGGACAACTATGTAATCCCCTTCGGCCGATCTTAGCCCCACGTTGTTCCCTTCAGCGAATCCCAGATTTCTTCCGTTTTCTATGATCTTCACCGAACGGAAACTCTTCTTAACATACTCTATGCTACGATCGTTCGATGCATTGTCAACGAGGATAATCTCGCGCAGAGGTGAGGTTTGCTTCAATAGGCTCGCTATACATGGACCAAGAAAGCGCAGCCCGTTCCAGTTAAGTACTACGACGGAAACGCTTGGATTCCCGTCACCTGGGTGACGAGCCAACTGCGGATTCATGGGCTATGGATATGTGGTGGCTCTGGCTTATGAAAGGTAATCTAACGCAAGACCCAAGTTATCGTCATTTGAGCTACGAAACCGATCGCATAGGAAGGTTCAGAAAGTCCAGGTTAGGGTGCTCTCTGCCATCTCAGGCGCAGGATCTTCGGGAGGTTCACAAGATTCCAGTAGTAGGCTCGCAGGAGTAGAGCCAACTTGGTTGGATCAGATCGAGGCCAGAACCTCCTCCTCCAACCGGGGATGGCTACGACGATGTGGGAAGCAAGGTTCCTCATTTCATAGATCAAACACTTCATCAAAGCAACCCTCCCAAAATTCTTCATAACGAACGCGAGCCTCGATCGCTGATATCGGTAGTACTTTCCGGAGCCTGTGAGTGTTCTGTCTATCGTAGCAGACATACGGTGGTAAACTATGGCGCCCGGGACGTAGACGACTCTGAAATTCGCTCTTCGGGCTCTAGAACAGATATCCGCTTCTTCATAGTACAACCCGAAAAGTGTCTCGAAGCCACCGATCATAGCAAGCACGTTCCGTCTTAGCATGATTGCGGCCCCACTCACCCAGTCAACGTCTCTGACCACATTGAACTGACCTCGGTCTTTCTGACCACAACCCATCAGCATCGTGTCACCCGAGGCGCGCAGGATGCCTCCAGCATGCTGTATTGTGGTGTCTCCTGGAAAGTAGATCTTGCATCCCAAGACTCCGATTCTCGTGTCCTGCTCAGCAACTTCCAGCAGCCTTGTTAGAGCGTTGGGGTGCAGCGTCGCATCGTTATTCAAGAAGAGAACATAGCTTCCGCCTGCAAATCTGAGACCAAGGTTGTTTCCTCCGGCCCAACCTAGGTTACTTGCGCTGGCGACTATTCTGACACTAGGTAACTTCTCACCTACTAACGATACGCTTCCATCGGTGCTTGCATTATCCACCAATACTATTTCGGTATGCGGATAGGGTACGTTCATGACGGAGCGAAGACATTCGTAGAGGTAGGATTCTCCATTGTGATTTGTGATCACGACGGATATGAGGGGAAGGCGTCGAGCAACGAATGCGCGGCCCCTATCTTTCAGCGCTCTCCGACCCCTGGCTCCTGGTTCGCAGTGATTGAGTAGAACCTCACTATTGGCCTATCCCATCATTCTAATCATGTCGGAGGACTTGATTGAAGCACCGCGCGGCCTCAGCTCCGTATGTCTCCAGAGAGAAACGTTCCACCGAGTGTCGACCTTTTTCTCCCAGCTCCGATCGAAGCCTCGGTGACTTCAACAGCATGAGAAGCTTCTCAGCAAGCTGCTCATGATCTCCCGGTGGGTACAACAGGCCGTTGAAACCATCTTCAATCAGTTCCAGCGTCGCCCCGGAAGAAGCTGCGACTACGGGCTTGCCGAGCCGCATCGCCTCCACCGCGACTCGCCCAAACCCTTCATTTCGTGAACATACCAACACCGCGTCGGCTGAACTCATCACTGAAAGGGGATTTGGCAAGAAGCCCGCAAAGAATACCCTTTCCTGAACACCTTCCGCTCTCACGAGAGCCTGAAGAGACACCTGATCCGGACCTCGCCCGCCGATAATTGTGAGATACACCAATAGGCCGCGCTTGCTCAGGTTCCCGATTGCTCGGACTGCATCAGAGTGTCCTTTCCCGGGGTAGAGGGCCCCCAGGCTCACGCAGTTGAATCCGGAACCATGTTCGAACGAGGTGTTTTGGTAGTTCAGAGAAGTTGGTGGCAGTGCTGCCTGATGGATAGTGTGCATCTTGCTCTGCGGCAAATACCGCGCGTAGCCCTGCCGAATTGTCTTGGAGGCCGTTAAGATCAAACTCGAAGAGATGTCCACGAGCCGCATAGTAAGTGAAAACGGAAGATAGGGCACAAAGCCGTAACTTTCGTCCACAAACTCGTGGATAAACCAGACATGAGGTTTCCTACACGTCCAAGCCGCCAAAGCGCCTGCGAAGACGACTATGCTGTTCGTGCACACCAGATCTGCCTTCCACTTGAGAACCCACAGCATCACCGGAATCGCCCCGACTGCACTTACCAGAATCGCTCCGAGACGTTTCCACAAAACCGTTCTAGCCCCCATCCAGTAATAGTATCTGGTGACGACGCAGGGTATTCCCAATCGCTTCAGCTCTTCTAACAGGGGTCCTTTGCGTGGAAGAACGACAGATGACTCGGTACCCTTACTTCGGAAGGCCAAGAGCAACTCCAACAACGCCCTTTCAGCACCCCCTAGAGATGCTTCATGCGATACGAAACATACCCTCATGCGAGAAAACCCCATTCCACGACGAAGAACATCGGTGGGTGAATAACAGCAGAATGGATCACACTCGCTCGTGTCAGGAACGTAGGCAACTCTCAAGACTGCTTTCTTGGCTCTGAAGCATATATCAACTTCCTCGTAGTACAATTCGAAGAGCTGGTCAAACCCTCCAACGGTCGATCACGTTTCGTCTTACCATGAAGGCAGCACCACTCACCCAATCGACTTCGCTGACAGCGTCGAATTGCCTCTTGTCTTTCGAGCCACACCCTATCAGAATGCCCTCGCCCCAGGGACGCAGGAGTCCACTGGCATGCTGTATCGTGATACCTCCGTGGAGGCAGATCTTGCGTCCCAACAGTTTATGATCACAACCGACACCAGAGGAAGTCCCACAGTAGTCAATGAACATCCGTCACGATTCCTTTCGGAACGAGCGAAATCTGATCACTCACATGTTCCCCTTAGTTTCTCGCTCTTGGCCGCGGGGAGCTCACGGTCTGACCGCAACAAGCCTCTCGTAGATTTGCAGAGCATCCTTGGCAAGATGACTCCATACGTATCGGTCTTCGACCAGCCTTCTACCGTTTTCCCCAATCTCCTGAGCCAAGTGTCTGTTCTTCAGAAGCTCCAATATCGCCAGCCCGAATCCCTGAGGGTCATCCCTTATCTGAATTGTTTCTCCGTCTCGAACATCCAGGCCCTCGGCTCCCTTCGACGTCGAAACTACTGGCTTGCCCATTGACATGAACTCTAGAATCTTGATGCGAGTCCCCGATCCTTGAAAAATCGGCGCGACAGCAACGTCAGTCCCGGCAATGAAAGGTCGGACGTCCTGAACGTCTCGGAAAATGTGGATTCGGTCATGGAATTCTCCTTGGCTCAACCAGACAGGCGCGTTCCTCCCGACAAATGCGAGTGTAACCTTCTTGTCTGCGGCGAACACATTAGGGACTACTCTATCGAGCAAGAATCTAGCACCGAAAACATTAGGCGGGTGATCAAATGAGCCGAGGAATAGAACGGTGGGTTGGCCATATTTGTAGCCATCAATCCGCTGAAGGAATCTGTCACTCACGCCATTGGGAACTACGGCCATCTTCGCTGGTGGTACTCGATAGATGTGCCTGATCCTCTCAGCGTCAACGAATGAACATACGAGAATGGAGGATGACAGACGCGCCGCAAGAGACTCGAGCAGAAATACTCTTAATCGGCCACTCGTACTAGGTCTTGTCCCCAGGGCATCATGGATTTCGTACAAGTACTGTATTTCAACTCCGTGCTCGTCAAGCACAACCGGCTTGCGGACCAACCTCAAGAAGGCAATGATCGGGGTCATGAAAGGCATCGTAAGCGAAAACGTGTGAAACTCAACTTGAACGACATCGCTCCTTAGAAGATCTCTTACGAAAGAGAAAATCGAGAATATCACATGAGAAAGCGAGGTGCTCAGTATGGTGAGGTTTCTTTCTTGGATAGTTCTTGACGGCCCGTTTGCGCGGACATAGGGAATGCAAATGATCTTGACCTTGTTGCCGAGATCGGCGAATACCCTGGCTAGGTTGTAGATTCTGACAGATGCGCCGTGATTCAAAGGAATGATTTCCATTGGCGACAGGACCAGGATATCCACGAAGCTTCTCTTCCCCTGTCGCCACCCTCACTGCCAGACATTATTAAGGCAGATGCCGTAGAACATCTGTCGTAGGTTCTCGGAAAGATGCCGCTCGTCGATTGTCTGAGGGGATGTTTGAGCAAGTGGCGCGGCAACCCGACTGTCGCGTGCTTGATCACTAAGGGGTGTTGGAACGGACATTCCTGCAATTGCCGTAATCACTTTTGGGAGGACGAATGCAACTCTCCTGCCTGGCCATGAAGAAGCCCTCTGGCGGCGCGCGAGAATGAGAGCTGGGATCTTCAACGGACACATGCTCCCTATGGGGGGAACGGAGAGAGTCACCCTCGCGACGATCGACGTGCTCTCGACTATCGGCTGGGAAGTAGACCTTTACGTGCTGGCCAGATTCAACCCTGCCGAACTTGCCCCTGGGTTCGGGTCTGCTGCTAGAACTTGTTATCGAATTCGTACGACGAAAGTTCCTGAGTTCCTCCGGAGGGCCGAAATGCTTCGGCGTGGCGGAGTCTACCTGAATCTATTCAGGAGCTTCATGGAAAAACGAGTCGAAGACTGCGATATCTTCTTCGACATGGCGCCGTTCACAAGTCTAGGCCCTACCTATTTCAGATTACCAGACTTGGTCTACTGGAATCTTGCGCCTATAGATCTGGACGTTCTGTACAGCACAAGGTATGGCGTCTTGGGAGAACTGTACGCGAAGCCTTTCCGCGCCCTGCTTCGTCACTTGTTAAAGCGATGGAAGCTGATCAAGGTCCATGTGGCGAATAGTGAATTCATTCGAAACGTCATCATCAACAGGTTGGATGGTGGTTTGAAACCCCTGGTCATCTACCCACCAGTTGACATCGACCGGTGGACTGTATCGACTGGGATCCTAGGGCCCCGCACTGGTATTGCAAGCTTCGCTCGTTTCGACGCATGGAAGAGACACGATCTACAGGTTCGGATGATGCAGGGGCTAGAATCGCATCTGAAGATGATTGGGAGGGCGATCAAGGACATTGAGGTCACTCACCTCGAATGGCTCAAGGCAGCAGCACGGAACGATGTGAACGTTCAATTCTGCGTGAATCTGCCGCAGACCGAGGTCAAGAGACTCCTATCCTCTAGCAAAGTCTTCATTCACACGGCTGATGCTGAACCTTTCGGCATCACAATAGTCGAGGCAATCGCCGCAGGATGCATACCAATTGTAAGAGACGACGGAGGAACCCGAGAGATCGTTCCCTTTGAAGAACTTAGATTCGAGACCATAGAAGAAGGCCGGGAGAAGATGCGGAGAGCACTCAAGGGAGAATACGATCACCTCCTTTCGAAGCTGAAAGAACACATCCGACGATTTGACCAAGAGACGTTCAGAAGAGAAATGACTAAGACTGTCTTGCGACTTTCGAACGAATGATGACGCCAATTACTTGAGCAGGGCACCGATCTCGTTCAGATGGATCGGTTCTCTCCCGACATGATGGGCGAAGTCGGCAAACGCTGAATTCCAAGCAAAGTCGTGCGAGAATAAGCACCCGCCTGGCCTCAAGAAAGACCAAGCAGTCTTGAATTCGATCATCATGTTCTCGTAGGTGTGCTCGCTGTCATGCAAAAACAGATCGATCTCACCGAGCTCCTCAAGCAGTCGAGCCAAGACCTCTGACGAGAGACCTATCTTGAGAGTCCACATGGAACGAAGGTTAGGTGGTATGACCCAGCCGGTGACGAAGCCCGAAGGGAGGTTTACTGACGACCCTGGCTTGTAGGGGGCTACTTGCTTCTGCGCGAGAACCTCCTCGTAGTTTGGCAGATCTATCGAGAAGAGATGACCTTTCATGTTTCGTCGAAGAGCTTCGAGCATGAAGGCGGACGAGATTCCCGACGCGACTCCTGTCTCTACAATTCTCAGGGGCTTCAAGATTCTACATACGGCGTAAAGGATTTCGGGGTCCTTGATCTGTCCTAAGGCCCGTCCCTCAACTGCCCTACTAATATGGTCTTCGACGCGACAATACACGGCCTCTCGCAAATACCTTCGCACACGTGCGATGTCAGCTGCAAGGAGAAGAGCACATGACTCCGCCAGTGAGAGATCGAGTTCCTCCATTTTGACATACTTCGAAGCTATCCAGCGCCGGCCCCGCTCGTCGGTCAACAGAAACTTCACAGCGTCGACAGGATGATGTAGAGCGGCTGCGATATAGCGTTCAAGCCGCGGTGGACTTCGCCTGTCGCGTGTGTTCATCTTGGGAAGCACGTCAAGATCAGCGCTTGACGACTACCTCCTAAAAACCCTTTGCGGTCACTTGGTGAGAGAGTCACGAATTCCCTTGACTCACATAGGGTCTCTCACAACTTCTTGCAGCACGCCGAAGATGGACTCGTGCGTGGCAGGTGCCAACAACTTCTGGATCATGAATACTCTGAATGCAGTACTATTTGGGATCACAATAGTGGAGGCGATCGCTTCAGGACGTGTCAAAAGTAAGGGAAGACCGCCGAGCGCCCGAGGTGATGACGTTCGAAGAACTCCGATTCCAAGAAATAGACGAGGGCCGCGAAAGAATATGGAGGGCACTCGACGGGAAATACGATCGTCTCCTCCCGGACTTGGCGCGCAGAGACTAGGCGAGGGAACGTTTAGAACTGAGATGACGGATCCTATCTTGGAGCTTTCAGCCAACGGTAGGTAAGCGCACGTGGCGACTGTTGCGGAACATCTTCCCGAGTCTACCAAACGTGCGATAAGGGGCTCCCCCATATATGCCCCGTATCTGAGGCTGGCAAACTCCACGTACGCAAAACGCCTACGTCTCAGAAAACAAATCCTGACCGCTTTCCCCTACTGGATAAACATCGAACTGACAAATAGATGCAACCTCAAGTGCACCTACTGTCCTCGTCCCAAGATGACACATCTCCAGCTTGAAGATATGGATTTGTCACTTTTCAAGAGAATTGTCGATGCCTTCTCGGCAATTGTAACTGAAAGGACGACTTTCACACCTGTGGGGCTCGGAGAACCTCTGATGTACAGGGAACTACCTGAAGCTCTGAAATACCTGAAAGTGCGCTATCCCATGGTGCTTGTTCATATCGATACGAACGGAACGCTGCTCAATCGCCAGAAGTCCGAAATGCTGTGCAGATCGCTTGGGAGCGGCGATGCGCTCCTGGTCAGTCTCAATGCAGGAAGTCCGATCACTTATTCAAAGCTGAACGGCGCCGCGAAATACGAGCTGGTTGTTGACAACATAAGGACGTTCCTGCAGATTCGCGCACAGTTACGAAGAGGCCCAACGCTGTCTATTCAACTTCTAGAAACGGGAATCACGGCTGGAGAGGTTCAGTCATTCAGGGAGTTTTGGACGCCCCTTATCACCGAAGGCGACGCGATTTGTATTAAGCCAATTCGCGATTGGGCTGGCCGGGTCCAAGTAGAGGAATACGCCAGTGACCAACAGAGTCCAGAACGATATCCTTGCCTGACTCTGTGGAAAGATATGGTTTTTGACGTGGATGGGAATGTGTATCCGTGCTGCCAAGGACTTGCCACTAAAGGCAGCGACGAGTTGTTGTTGGGCAACATCCAAGGCCGGTCACTCAAGGAAATCTACTCAGGGAATAGAATCCGGCAAATGAGGCGCGAGCACCTGAAAGGACGATGGCACGCTGTTCCTGAATGTTCTAGATGCAAAGCGTGGGATCAGTTCCCGAACATTTGGTTCAAAATAGGAAGGAAGTGGATGTGACTTTGGCTCCCGACAGCTACCTTGTCAGGCAAAAAGGGCACGCGGGAGTGATTGCACAGGCTAAGATCGTGTCGCACTGGCCTTGTCCAATCTCCGGAATGAGGTCTTGGTCTCCTTCGGCTTATATATGATCTTCAGTTCTACTCGCAGATTCTGGGGCCTTGTGCGTGCGCGGTCGACACTCGCAGCTATTCGATCAGGAATACTTCGAGTGCGGGACCATCAGCAACTATACCGGATACACGTACGGCGAGATTCATGAGCAAATTGCGAGTGGCCTCGTTGACCATTTTGCACCGACCAAGCACTTGGACGTGGGATGTGCCAAAGGGTTCATCGTGTACGCTCTAAGAAGACGAGGAATCGATCCCGTTGGAATGGACGTAAGCTCGTATGCCCTTAGGAACTCGCCTCCCGAGATCAGGAGCTCGCTCGTCAGAGGGGACGCAGAGACTGGATTGCCATTCCGAGACTGCTCCTTCGACCTCGTGACGTGCATGACAACAATTGAGCATCTGAGCGAGGTGCATGAACTTGTTCGTGAGATCAAACGCGTACTAGTTCCGGGCGGCTACGTCTACATGACTACAGATGACCCCGAAAATCCTTCCGCTCTACCAGTGATAAGAAAAGACATCACTCACATGAACGTCTACCCCTTCAATTTCTGGAAGCAACTTCTACGTGGAGAAGGCTTCAGAACAGCGAGGGTTTCAGTTGACACACCCAACGAAATCTTGCAAGGGTCAAGACTCGAACCATACGTTCAATGGGTGCTCCATTTACTGCCGGCCGCAGTGTCCAAGCGTATAAGAGAGATGTCTTCAATCTATCATCAGCTTCGCCATCACGAGCAACGAGTCCAAATGCAGGGACAGAAGCCCCAGACATAAACAACGAAAAAACCACTAGACTGCTAGGCCTCTGGGTGTGCGGGATTTACTGCGCGCACATGAAGATGTCATCTGAGAGGAGGAGAAGGAATACGAACATGATGAGGAACGACCCGTTGCAAGACCAGGGGCGATCTTTGTGCGCACCAAAGACGGCACCCAAAGCACCTCTCCTGCTCTGAGAGCATTCCTCCTACTTGGAACGACCGGAGTGACATTCCGGAATCCCAGGAACCCTTTCTTAAGTCTTGATAGAACGCGGCGTACCCGCATGCATCGCTAGCCATGCCCCCAGACATTTGCGTCCTCGTGCCCACTGTTAGGGATTTTCGATTCTTCCAGAGGTACGTGACGAATGCCAAGACCTTCGAGTTTGATCTCGCAAGGATTGCTGTTCTATTCATTACAGAAGACGAAGCTGACAAGAAAGGAATGGAAAACTACGCAAATTCCCTAGCAGTAGAAGCGTTGGTGTACGGGGAGACTGAAAGAGAATGCTGGTTTCGCGAAAACTCCCTTTCGGAGTATTCGGACTTGATCCCGCGGCGGTCACATGCAGAGACCTCATTTGGGTTGTTGTGGGCATGGAATGAACCTTCGATTCGATATGTGGTAATGCTGGATGACGATACAGCTCCCGTTCAGACGATGGATTACTTCGGAACGCACATCAAGAACTTGGAGTATTCGGGCCCGGTCACCAGAGTCGGCTCAGACAAGAACTGGGTCAACGTTCTCTTTCAGAATTTCAGGAGGCATCGGCTCTACGCTAGGGGATATCCCTATTCGTGCATGGGAGAGAAGCCGTGGCTGGAAACGGCAGAGAGCAGACCTGTCCATGTGTCCCAAGGTCTCTGGACCTTGTGCCCAGACATAGATGCGGCGCGCACTCTTTGTATCGGAAGCCTAGAAGCGCACTCCGCGATCGAGACAGAGGCAGAGGATTTCCCTTACTGCTTCACAGTTGCACCTGATCACTTCCCAACACTTTCCTCCATGAATCTTGCTGTTCGAAGAATTGTCATACCTGCATTTTACCAGCTTCCAATGGATGACAACCCGTATGGAATAGGCCGTTTTGACGACACATGGTCCGGACTGTTTCTGAAGAAGATACTGGATTCGATTGGCGCGGATGTCATCACTGGGTACCCTCTGTGTCAGCATCAGAAGGCGCTACGCAACATCTTCAGAGATCTGCTACCAGAATCAAGTGGTTTGGAACTCAATGAACACCTCTGGAAACTTCTGCTGCAGGTCGAACAGCTTCCCAGAGAGTTCTTTGACGCGTATCAGACAGTGGGTCAGAACATGATAGATTTCAGCACCTCCTGCACGAATTCTGGTTTTGTCAAGTATATGGGCATGAAGATGATCAAATGGGTCCAGTGTTGCCGGAAGATCAGAGCATCCTGACTCAATCAGTCAGTGGTCTCACGGCACTGCCGCTAGTGTACGTTATGCCTGACTTCTCTGATGAAGACCCGGTATCCCTGTTTTGAGGTGGTAGTCGTGGACTGTCTAACGAGAGGAATTTCCGAATGGGCGGCTGAGAAGTTTCCGGCCATCAAACTGATTCACTTCAACTCCGACATAGGGCCTGCGGCCTCTCACAACATGGGGGCTGCCCATGCCGAAGATGACACGGCGGTTTTCGCATTTCTTGATAACGATACTACTGTAGATCCTGAATGGCTTACGAGCCTAGTGAGAACGCTTCAATCTGACACGCGCATCGGCGCAGCTCAGGCCACAATACGGCGCATGGACAATCCAGAAAGACTCTGGGCTCTCGGCGAGACCATTGACCACACTTGCAATGCAACAATCGACGAAAACATTCTCAGAACCCTGCGGAACCGCATGGGACGCAAGCACGAGATATTCAATGCAATCGCAGCTGGAATAGCTGTAAAAAGAGATGTCTTTCAGGGCGTCCGCGGATTCGATGATGCATACTTCATCTTTCATGATGATGTCGATCTGGGTTGGCGAATACGACTCGCCGGTTTTAGGATCGTCACCGCCTCGGACTCCGTCGTGAACCATCGTGCAGGAGGTACACCCAAGGCCGAGAGTCGTGCGGTTTACTTCGGTCGCCGAAACGCCATCCGAACACTCCTCAAAAACTACGACCGCTGCAATGCTTTTCTCTGCGTCATTTCGAGGCTTCTGCAGGATCTCGGAATCCTTCTAGGATACCTAGTCTCTGCTCAGCCCCGAGTTGCGTTAGCAATTGCGAAGGCAGCTTGCTGGAACCTGTGGCATTTTTCCGATACATGGAGAGAGAGGTGAAGGCCCAAGCTATTAGAAGGGTTCCGGATACGGAGTTGCAACGACTCATGATCTCGAGAACTTGGATTCAGGGAATTGCCTGGACGCTGCTCAATGTCCTACACAAGCTTAGCGCGCAGTTGACACGTGATGGGAAAACGTGAAACGTTTCTATCTACTGGTGCTGGATGGCGGTTGAAGGTAAGCGTAACGGGCGCAGCACGCTTCATAGGAATCCACTTGTGCGAAGCTTTTGTGTGTCATTTGCTGCCGATCTTTTCACCGATCGTTATCGTATCATAGGAACGCTTAACCGGAAATCCAAGAACTCTCCCAAGCACGCGATACGCCAGTCTGGCTTTCGGTGAAAGCGCTTCCAAAGACTCCCCCGGGATGTATCTGCGATAGCCTGGTTCTTCGAGTGAATCGAAACAAGACATCAGGACCCTTAATCCTGTTTCTTCGTAAAGTGCTCGCATACCTTCTGGATAGATTCTCCAGCAGTCATAGGGGGCTTCGTGATAGGGCCAACTCACGGGATTGACAGTAATGACAAGTCCTCTCGGCTTGCAGACTCTCGCAACTTCCTTCATCCATATCCAAATCTTGCGCACATGCTCTATGACTTGGCCAGAAACCACAACGTCGTATGAGTTGCAGGGGATTGGGAAGGAGTACTCACCGGTGGAGATGTATGTCAGTCCTGGCCTTGCAGCGAGGTCTACTGTGTTCCAAGTAATTGACGGCTCCCCAATAATTCGCTGATACGTCGAGGGGATTTGATCGGGCCCGATCTCCAACACACGAATCTTGGGGGAGAAATATTGCTTGGCATATTTTTCAAGGAGTAGCTTGCTGTTTTGGTGCAAATCTGTTCATTGACGAGTAACACTAGTGACACTAAGGAGTTGCGCTCACTAAACAATTCGCCTGCCAAATTCGACTACAATATAGTCCGGGCCTGGACTTGCATTGACCCGCACCTGGCTGGTTGGCAGCATAACGGCCTCGGGCCCATCCGAGACCGTCGAGCGACATTGTGTCCTTGAGAAGACTCTCTCCATGAAACTAGTCCGCTACCAAAGAGCGGTTTGTGAATCTGCTCCACCTAGTTTTATAAAGTGCTGAGCAGAGGATCGTGGAGAAACCGCAAACCGGCATCTGATAATCCCCTAGTCTATGCTTGGAGGGTCTGGGCAACGTCTCGAGTATTTGGAGGAAAAGGAAGCACACCCGCGACAGCCCTCCTCATCATCCTCTTGATAGTCACAACGTTATCTGCGATTCCGCAGAGATTCCATGCGACAAGTGCAGCTCAAGCGGAGTCGATCCCTGGCGAGTTCATAGTTGGCTTCAAGAAAGAATTCCATATCCCCGACGCCGGCAAGCAGCTCGCTGTCTCCAAGGGTGGCAATATACTCAAGCAGCTCACTCATCCCGCGCTTAACGCCATCCTAGTCCGCGTTCCCCTACAGCAAGCGGATGCTTTCCAACGGGCGATGAAGGAGAGCCCACTGGTCCGCTATGTCGAGCCGAACGTGATTGTGAGCACAACTATTGTGCCGAATGACCCCAGGTATGGGGATCAGTGGGCGCTGCCCAAGATTCAGGCGCCTCAGGCGTGGGATATCAATACAGGCTCCAGCTCCGTTCGGGTTGCCGTCCTCGATACGGGCATCGACTACACCCACGATGACATCGCGCCCAACTACCTACCCTGCGGCTATGACTGGGTCAACAGTGATACGGACCCGATGGACGACCATAATGATCCCGGAACAGGCAACAGTCATGGTACTAATGTTGCCGGAACAATCGCGGCCCACACAAACAATGGGATTGGCGTTGCTGGGGTCGCAGGCGGCTGGGGAACCACCCACGGCGCGACGCTGATCGCAGAGAAAGTTATGGATTCGACTGGCCGTGGTGACACGTTTACTTTGGCCGATGCTATCACTCACGCCGTAGATGTCTGTAATGTCGATGTCATCAACCTGAGTCTCGGATGGTATGATTTCTTTTCAGACACAGTTCAATCCGCTTTACAGTACGCGGCGGATAGAGGCGTCATCTCGGTCGCAGCCGCTGGAAACCATGGTCGCGAGAACTCGTCCTTCTACCCATGCGCGTACGGTTCAGGTCACCCACTCTCCACAGCGGAGATTGTGATGTGTGTCTCGGCTACAGACTCGTCGGATAATCGTGCCTCGTTCTCCAATTACGGCAATGCTGTGGACGTATCCGCGCCTGGAGTGAATGTTCTGTCAACAGTTCGTCGCGGTTTTGGCGACTATGGTTACAAGAGTGGTACATCGATGGCGACGCCGCACGTCGCGGCGGTGGTGGCGCTAGTAATGAGCCAGTTCCCAAGCTACATCAGGGACCAGATTTGGAATCGCGTGCTGGCTGGCACAGATGACCGGGGTGCTGCTGGCTGGGACGCATACTATGGTTGGGGACGCCTCAATGCCCATCTCGCCCTACCCCTTCCAATGATGACGCTATCGCCGACGTCTGGGTCTGCCGGAACGAGCGTTCTCGTCTCGGGGTCGAACTTTGACGTACAGGATACAAGTTGCGTGATCTCATCCTCTCCGAGCGGTCTCGTCGCGAATCAACAGTGCGTGGCGTCGGGAGGCACGGTCTCAGGTGTGTTCACCGTTGCCTCCGGCGCGACCGGCTCATACACGGTTGCTGTGACAGGCTACGCGATAGGTGACACAGCCCATGCGACTTGGCCGGTAGTCTTCGCCCTCGTACGTGACATCGAAAGCGGCATCTACTACGGAGGCAGTATCGCCGGCATCTGGTCTGGTTCGACTCGACTTCCTGGCTGGACCCCAGATTCGCCAGCAGCTGTTGTGTGCGGACCGGTATTACACGTCGCGGTACGCGGCGGTGACGATGGAATCTACCATGGGTATGTGACGCTCATTAGTGGTGTCTTCTCTGGATGGAGCAAGCTTTCTGGATCAACACCTTCAGCGCCTGCGTTGGCTGCGGCTCCGGATTGTACACTCTATTTGGCGGTTCGTGGCAGCGACAACGGCATCTACTTGAACATCCGCGTCAGCGGATCATGGGGTGAATGGCAGAAGCTACCAGGCGCTACCATCGATGCGCCAGCCGTCGCGGTTGCGGAATCGGTTCTTCATTTCGTTGTGAGGGGAGGTGACGGCTCAAGCATCTGGCATGGGAGGATGGATCGTGGCACCATGCAGTGGCTTGGATGGTCTCAGCTGCCTGGTTCAAGTCCATCTAAGATGGCGCTTGCAGCAGTCTCGGACACGGAAGTGTATCTGGCTGTGAGAGGCTCGGACAATCGTCTCTACGCGAACAAGTGGGACGGCGCTAACTGGACCGGATGGAACCAGATTCCCGCCGGTATCACTCCGAATGGACCTTCGATAACCATCACGAATGGCCAACTTTACCTTGCGGTTCGAGGTATGGACAACGGGATCTACTGGTGTAGCCGAGGCCTCTCCACATCTCCGCCAGCATGGTCAAACTGGAGCAGGCTCCCAGGCGCCACGCCCTCTTCACCCACAATTGCCTCATGAAGTTCCAACGGCCCGATTCCGTAAGCTTGGTCACAACGTTGCTGCACATTTTGAACGACGTGCCACCGTTGAAGTTGCAGTGTTAGCTACTCCGGCCGCTGAGACTCGAACCGCTAGCGATCAATATGTCGGAATCAAGAACCGGAGAGCATCCCCAAGGAGATTCCGGAGAATCCTAGGTATGCGCAGTCAAATCGGGCACGGATGGCCCAAGTCTCAGGAGACATGCGACTGGGCGAGAAACTTGAATCACTTAACCCTCACGAAGTTGGAGGTTTTAAGCTAAGAGTTGGAGAGGAAAGCGTGGCATTGGTATACTGGTCAATCAGCCTGCGATGGTTCATGCCGCGGTCCGTGAGGCCAAGCGAACCCGAAACCTCGCGCACATGAAATATTGCAGATCGGGAATCTAGGCTACCTAAAGGGAATGGTGAACTTATATCTGGGTGATAGTTCAGCAGAACGACTTGCATATTTGTGCGTGAGAGTTCTGTCGAGGCGTCCGAGATGCCAACTGCACTGAGATACTTGCTGGCAGCAGTGCAGGAACCAAGAATGGCGCTTGAATTTGCCTCGGCCCTCTTCAGGGCCGATTCTGAACTGCGGCAAGAGGTCAAGCTGAGGTACGGGACCACGAGGAGAATGAAGGGAGACCTTGCTCAGTTGCTACCCAGAACCGGAAGCATCGGTCGATTTGCGACCGATATTCTGGACTCAGAGTTTGACAACTCCATGCGAAGAGCCATCTCTTCAGACGAATACGCTCGTTCTGGGCTACAGGGCCACCCAATTTCGAGAGCGGCCTCTATGTATTCCGCACAATTTCTCTACGTATTGTGCAGGGTTCTACGCCCAAGATGCGTGGTCGAAACAGGCGTGGGTCCAGGGGTATCGACCGCTCACCTGCTGAAAGCGATGGATGACAACCGTCTTGGCTGGCTCTATTCGATCAATATGCCCGGCCGGGACCAAGAACTCTGGCAATGTTCAAGAAGTCTGGCAATGTTCGACCTTATAGTCCTCCACCTGACTTCCCGAAGTCGTCCATCTTGAGGCCGAGCGGTTGGTTAGTTCCAGCTTCCTTGAAGCAACGGTGGAAGTTATGGGTTGGCTTGAGTCAGGAAGTGCTTCCCGAAGTTCTTGGGGAGTGCGGTGAAGTGGATATGTTTGTTCATGATAGCGAGCGCACCTACGAGAACATGTTCTTCGAGTACAGGACAGTATGGCCTTACCTAAGCAAGGGCGGTATGCTGTTGTCGCACGACGCAAGTTGGAATGATGCCTTCACAGACTTCGCACACGAGGTCCATCACGAGTACATAGCCGTCGCAGGACTCGGTGTCATCGCAAAGTGAAAGCCGGTCAGCATCAGGGGCGGGTGTTGAGTATGTTGGGGCCGGAAGTCCAAGACTCCGATTCGTTTGCCTGATTGATCGCTCACACCGAGTTGAGCTCTTCGTGTCTCGGAGGAGCGCGACGGAGGCAGAGTCGGCCGGACCGATCTTGTATACTTCAGATTTGGAAACAAGAAGCAAGCGCACTGCTAGTAAGTCGTTAGCAATTCCAAAAAAATGGGGAAGGTGTGGAGAGGGCTGATTCGTGTTACGGAACCGGGCCCACCCACACTAAGATGCTTGCGAAGTAGATGCGGTTGTCGTTGCCTCGGACCCATAGGTAGATCTCATCGTTCCAGTCTGGGTTGACGAGCATGGCGGGGGTTGAGGGTGTACTGCCAGGTATCTTAGTCCAGCTTGCCCACTGCCCGGTCTGAATGTTCAGTGTGTTGTGGTAGAGTCCGGCATCCATGCCTCTCACAACGACCTCCAGCATCGGGCCAGCGTTGGTGAACCGATAACACTCGACCGGCGCGTCGATGGTGGCACCGGGGAGCTGGTCCCAATGAACCACGTTCGGAGCTTCTGCACTGGTTCTGTAGCCATGCCATATGGTGTTGCTTCCTCCCCGCACCAGGAGGTCAAGGCGTCCAGAGTCCGCCACCACAGCAGGCGTTGACAAGACGTAGCCCGGCAGTTGTCGCCAAATGTCCCAGACTCCTGTGTTGACTGTCAGGTCTCTATGGTAGATGCTCCCATCCATACCTCGAACGAAGACATACAGCGTGCTAATTGACGAGTCGTAGGCCAATGCGGGACGGTCAGCTGTTGCGCCGCCTGGACTAGTGTCCCAACCGCCAGACTCGTAGTTCCAAGATTCGCCCCCCTGCCAGTAATTGTGCCGCAGCGATCCGTCGTTTGCTCGAACGATCAGGTCGATCCTGCCATCGAGGGTTCTGACCAAGCTTGGGAAAATCCCGGTGAAACTGCCTCCGATTTGATGCCATTGTTGCCATGAGTACCACGAGCCGGCTAGCTGTATCTTGTGATAGAACTTGCCGTCCATACCGGCGACAACGACGTGGAGATTCCCGGCGCTATCTACCACGGCGGCGGGTTGGTCCTTGGATGAGCCCTCTAAGCTCTCCCAGCCTTGCCAACCGCCCGTGACTCCGGCCCACCACACGTTGTGCCAGAGAGCGTTGTCCATGCCGCGAACGAACAAATGCTCTACCCCATTGTACCAGTCGTAGACCACAGTGGGAGCTGAAGACGTTGAACCTTCTGCACCTTTCTGTACCTTCTCCCACCCGGACCATGAGCTCGCGTAGTACTGCGCCTCCATGTACGAGTCATACGCCGGTACGAAGGATGGGACCGTCGGGTTCAGTTCTCCGTAGTTCCACTGCATGAAGCGGTACGTGAGGCCGCCCACCTTGACCTCGGGTGGCGCTGAAATGGAGACGCTCGTTCCGTCTGGAATCCGCTTCAAGAACGTTGTTGGGAAGGTGGGTCGTGGTGTGTCCTGTGTCTCTCCGTTAATGGTGATTGGGGCGTGAAGGTTGGACCACCGTACGCTGATGTCATCCCAGCCGTTGCCGTCAAGATATACATACGTCGGATCGAGTGACGCTCCGTCGTCATGAAGCAGAAATGTCAGTCTGCACGTCTGCCCCCCGAGGTCTCCCAGGGGTATCTGTGTCCGAAAGTCATAGAACTGTTCGCCAGTATCCGACAACCACCAGCCGTACCAGTAATCTGTCGGGGTTCCGAGACGCCATTCAAACCAGTCATACTGGTCAGAGTCGATCGTATCGATGCGATAGTGGAACATGAGCCTCAGCCAAGTTGCGGTATCCGGCATCGTGAACTCATAGTAGATCGAGCTCTCGGTTGAGAATCCTGCTGCACTGCCAACAAGCTGAGCCGCGTAGTAGCCGCTATACACTGGCCCGGACACTATCTGTGGCGTCACCGAGGGATCGGTCCATCCGATACCCCAGCTGGTGCCCCACCCGATCTCGAACCCTCTGTCTTGCTCAGGTATGTTGATCGGCCAATTCTGGTATGGGCCCCACGGGTACGCCTGCGATTCGATCCAGTAGGCCAACATACCGTTCTCTCGGAAGACCTGCCGAATCGTGGCTTCGTGAGCGCCACCATACGCGGTCCGATCAACCTGAATCATCGCTTTGACGGCATCTCTGAAGCTTGCGCTTCCCCAGAGATAGTATCCAGTCTCGATCGCGAGCCGATCAACCGTTCCCTTGTCCAGCAGACCACGAAGCCGCCAAAGGGCTGCGGACCACATTTCACCGTCGTCATGCACTTCATAGGTCATGTCTTCCGGATAGTGTTTTGTGCTGAGCGCGTTCCTCATGCAGTATGGATATGTCCCACCGAATTCGTATCCGAACCACTCGAAAACACAACCCGCTGTGCCCGTAGCTCCTTCATCGAGGAAGCTCACTGCCAGATAGTCGGAGAAGCCTTCGCTAAACGCGCCCATCTCCTCGCTGACCCACCCGTCGAACAGGCCCTGATCACCATGAATCGCATGGCCGTACTCGTGAATGATGACATCAGCATCCTCACCCGTGTCTATCGGATAGTACGGATCAACGGCATCATACAGATATGGTCCGTCGCCAAAGTGTAGCCCAAGATCCCAAGATGAGTAGAATGCATTCGCCTCGTCGAAGTAGTGCGCGTGAGCCGGAACGGGATAGTTGAGCAGCCAGACTTCGCCGATCTGTTGAAGGTAACTGTGGAGGGAATCCACGTAGTAGTAGGCCATAACTTCCTCGAAGCGGTCGTCAGCTCTCGTGTAGTAGTATAGTCGACTAGCGTTGTCGGCTTGACCCGCAGGCTTGTACCCGCCCACGATCCCCGTCGCATTCAGATCGACATAGTTCCCCATCAGCTTTCCAGTCCCAGTGTTGAGGTGAAACAGCTTCACTCGAGTCTCCTGTGCACTCAAGATGTCATGATCGTTGTCATCCGGCGCAGGCCAAGCCAGGTTGCCCCCAGTCTGGATCGGGTTGCTATATTGGAAGACATCGCCCTGGCCTGTGTCGTAGAGTATCAGGTTCTGTTTCGATACGATCTTCCCGGTTGGGCCGTCGACTAGGATCGACCAGTCGCCCAAGGGTTCCAGTGTCGGAACATTGACTTGCCAGCAGACCCTCGCAACTTGACCGGTCGGAGCCTCGCGATTGGGCAGCACTTCGCCTGTCGAATGCTGGATGGTTGGGGGCGCCGCTGCGTAGAGGACCTGTTCCATCTTAGGCGTCCCCCGTGGAGTCACCGTCGAAGCTATCGCGGCGGTTGCGATATTCAAAGCGGTCTGAGCGTCGATCTTGGCGTCGATGACACGGATCAAGCTCTTGAACTTAGTCACGGCATCAACAGCGCGGAGCCCATCCTTCGAGATCATGACCATTGCAGTTGAATTATACACTGGAAGGCCGTCGTGGACCTGCGAGAAACGAGTAACGTAGAAGTCAGCAGACTCTTCGATATCGGACAACCGGATCTCGGGAATCTCGCCCTGAACTCCGAAAGTCGCGCTGTTGCCCTGTAGGTAGTTGCGGGCGATGCTCTCGAGCGTAGCCTTATCGGCTGAGCTTTGCGTTGCGTGAGCGTTTGTTGAGATTCCAGGCATGCTGGAAATCAGCAGAATGAAAAGCACAGCTGTCGCTAGGATAGGAAATTTCATTTTCTTCTCTTCCTTGTTCGCAGTCAACTGACTGCCAACAGCCCGGTGGTCTCGAAATCGCAGTATAAGTGACTTGTGAAGAACTGATCAAGACATACCTATTCCGAACCCACTGCGCTTGCGTCAGAATGCGGCTTCGCCCCTTTGGAGGCCCCATCCAAGAAACGACGCAAGTGAAGCCTGCGTCTGCGAAATGAAATCAATGACAAGGCAGCAATCAGTGCCACCAGTCCGATCAGGGCTGGCTGCGAAAACTCGGGTACGGTGACTGATGAAGACCAGTCGCCCCAGCCGTGGATGGTGCAATGCGCTCTTACCCTGACCGCCAGTTCCTGCCCCGGCGAATAGTCCTTGCCTTCACAGATCACTGCTGTGACCGTGAAAGTCTCATCGGATTCTGGCTGGAGATCCATTGTCTCTGTTGTCTTTTCCTTCAAGGTCTCTATCTTGTCCACGTAGTGACTTATCGTGGGGCCGGCATGTGTAACCGTTATCAGGAGCAGGAACCCACGACCAGCGAGAGGAGTACCGCAATCGATGATCGGCTGAGTTGAAAGACCTACTATCTCAGGGACATTCGCAAACGCGACACCCGGCAAACCAAGCAGGACTATACCGACAACTATCAACAAGCCGAAAAGGATTCGTCCCACCACGTCGCCACCCACGCTATGAAAAGGCTCAACCAGCTAGTTCAGTCTAGCATTTGGAACAGGCTGCGCCGCAAAACGTCTACACAGAGCGCTCTCACGTCAAACCCGAACAGGACCTGAGGTTCATGGACGCGCTTGAGCTCATGCGAGCGCTGGTGGAGAGGTCGTGGAGCCCGGTAGTTTGGTCCAGCTTGACCATAGGCCAGACGGGAGGCCTCGACCACACCAGTAGATTCCATTGTCCATGCCTCGCACCGCGACATACAGTTGGCTTTCGGCGATGGTTGCGGAAGGTCCACTCGGGGTATTTCCAGTCGGAATATAGTTCCACCCGGTCCATGTGGTTCCGTCCCACTTGTTCACGTAAATGCGACTATCCGACCCTCTGACAACGAGATATACTTCTGTCTCCGAAGCCGCCGCAAGCGCCATCTTCGACGGAGTTGAACCTGAGAGGCGAGACCATCCAAGCCACTGCCCATTGTTGCGATCCATCATTCCATGCCAAATGCTCGAACCGTCGCCTCCCCTTACCACGATATGAAGAGCTGGTCCCGCAACCGTCATGGCTGGACTATCGGTGGTCGCGCCTGGTAGCTTCTGCCATCCACTCCATGCGCCACCATTTGGGAGAGTGTTCAGGTAGATGCCGTTGTCGCTGCCTCGGACAAGCAGGTAGAGCGTGCAGTCTGGCGCCGCCGCCAACGCCGGCGCCGACGGAGTTGAACCAGGCACTCGACCCCATCCTGAGAAGACGTTGGTGGAGAGCGTCACGTAGCCATAGTAGATGCCGTTGTCAGAGCCTCGCACCGCGACGTGTAGCGCTCCTCCGCACGCAGCAGCCGCCGGCGAATCAGGTGTCGACCCGGGAAGGACTGTCTGACCAAGGCTGCCGTAGCGGATGCCGTTGTCGGTGCCGCGGATCACAGAATGGAAAACTGGAGGCGATCCAAGCGCGAAGTGTACTTTTAGCCAGCCATCGGCTGACACAGTCATGTAAGTGTCTTTGGAGGATTGGTCGTCGAAGGTTACTCCGCTCGACTCCCAACTAGAGAAGGAGTAGCCGCTAGGTGGGTTGGCAACTACGTGGACGCGTTGACTTGCACCGTAGGTTCCCGCCGATCCATCAGTTTTGGTTTCACCGTCAGCGACAATTGTCCCCGTGGAAGGATCAGTGTTGAAGGTTACAGTGTACGTGGTCGGAGAAATTGATGCCCTGATCGAAGCGACATAGTTTTCGATGCCTGCTTCTCTGAAGCCGATTCTGAAGTAGCCGTTCTCTCCCCAGCCGGAGCCCCAGCTGTTCTTCACTATCCAGTACTGCTCATTCGAGTCGTATCCGACTATTACTATGGCGTGTCCTCCGACGGCTTGTGAGACATGGTCCCAATGGTAGACTCCGCCATGGTATCCGAAGAAGTCGCTGTAGACGGTGAAGCCGGCTACCAGAGGCCCGTTCATTAGGGCCGCTTCAACAGCGTTAGGATTGTTAGCAACCCAGCTCCAGCTGGCGATCTTGAATGCTCTCGACTGCCAATCCGCGCATCCGCCAGAACATGATCTATCCTGAGCCGTGTACGGAAAACACGCTTCGTCAGGTGTCCCGTAGTCGCGTAGGCGATTCAGCGCGGCGCTGATGTACCAGCCGTATCCGCACTGTCCGCCTCCGCACGAGAAGAGGTGCTGCTCCGACAGATCCACATCCCAGCCCGGACTATTCGCTGCGATTCTATACTGAGCCTCAGTCGCGCCAACAGCCGCGAAGCCAACACAGCTTCCGCATCCGCCCTGATTCTTCACAGATGTCATCCAGTTGCTCCAGTCGAAGTGTGTCGGGAGCGCCGCCGCGTAGACAGGCGTCACCCTTGCATCCGCTGGAACATCTTCAGGCAACCAGCCAAGTCCGAGAGCCTCGCCCGTAACATTCGCATCCTGCATGACGGACAGTGAATTCGGCGCAGGTACTCCACGAGTCGAGGGCCCGGAAGTCGTGACATTCTGCGCTGATGAGGAGACGGCATACACAGGGATTGCGAAACTTGTGAGACTGATCAAGAGAATAAGCAAGGACGGTACAAACAGAGGTGGGTAACGCTCGCTCCTGCAGGCCAAGGTACTCATCTGAGTCGATTGGACCTTCTAGCACGCATCAGTCGAGTGTGACCAGGGTTAGCGAGGAAAAGTTACACGAAATGGACCTGCTGACTCTCTTGAACGAGCCCAGTGACTCCTAACCCTAGTAGACAGCGAACGGTATTCCGATCCTCCACGACCTCTTCCTAGGATGTCGTACCCGCAGTGTAACCCGAGTTGACGAACGGAGAATACAGGAAAGCCGCCTACTGATTCCCCGTAGGTGAGGAGATTAGCCACGCACGAAGGTGTGCTTTGGGGCACACAACCTGCTCGTGACAGGGGATCACGGCAACATTGATTCTCTCCGCGACTGAAGTCGGGAGATTCATGCTTCCATTATGGTCCTCTGTTGGGTGGGCATTCCGTTGTTGCGGTTCCACCTGCATCCATCCCAGTGTGGAAGCATAGGCCAAGCCATTGGCCTGACGGCGTACCCGCCGCAGCGAGCCGCCATATTCACGATGCCTCTGCTTACTCGAACCTTCCCCGCCTATTTCGGGTGAGAGCCTTATTCGAGTCTTCGGACATCTCAACCACATCT